>Ga0302157_10007164_pt1 | contig 11300 bp, 9 predicted proteins | sample I_Bog_N3_3_FD_193502 | JGI IMG/M metagenome (GOLD analysis project Ga0302157, IMG submission 193502) | Peat permafrost microbial communities from Stordalen Mire near Abisko, Sweden - I_Bog_N3_3 | ecosystem: Environmental > Terrestrial > Soil > Wetlands > Peat | place: Sweden: Abisko, Stordalen...
TCTACTGGCCGGCGTTTCTGATGGCGGCGGGAATTGATTTGCCGAAGCAGATTACAGCGCACGGCTGGCTGCTCTTCGATAACTCGAAGATGTCGAAGTCGAAGGGCAACATCGTGCGCACGGAGACGATCCTCGACGCATTTGGTGATGAGGTCTATGGTAAGCAGTTCCCGGAGAGCACCAAGGCCGAGCGCGACCTGTTTGCGAGCGACGCGCTGCGCTATTTCCTGCTACGCGAGATTCCGTTTGGGCAGGATGGGAGCTTCAGCTTTGAGGCGTTGATTACGCGGTATAACGCGGACCTAGCGAATGGGTATGGCAACCTCGTCAGCAGGACGCTGAAAATGATCGAACAGGACGGCGATTCGATACCGCTTATTGGGGACGATCTCGTCATTGAGAGACTCAACGACGCGGACGGCACGCCAATCGCGATCGGCACGGCTGAACTAATTGCTCTCGCAGCGCTGACAGTGGATAGAACAAATAGCGCCCCAGCAATGACTCCCGCTTACGTTACATCGATTGATCTTTTCATTTCAAATGTCGATGCGTATTTGAGTGCGAATGCTCCATGGAAGCTACGTACAGATGCAGGAGATATGCCGAAGCGGATTGAAATCCTCTTCGCCGCCGCCGAATCTATCCGTATTATCACCGCGCTCCTTTACCCTATCCTCCCCTATGCCACTTCCAAGGTCTGGGCGCAGCTTGGGCTTGGGGACATCGAACTCGCAGCGCGCAACGGCGAGCTGAACAACCTGCAATGGGGCGGGTTGAAACCCGGAACCAAACTCGGGCCGCTGGCTCCTATCTTTCCGCGCGCCGACAAAGGACTGATCCAAATCATGACCGACATGGAAGACGCTCAAGACTCGAAACTCAACAACTCGAAACTCGAAACTGAACAGAACTCCGCGCCGCACAGCACCCATCCCGCAGCCGGACCGCGCAGCAGCACTATCGCCGAGCCCGCCGGGCCGCTGCCGGTCGGCGGCAGCCGCGCCCTCACGCCGGGGCCTGATCCCGCGCTGAGCACGGAGAGCGGACAACTGACTCCTCCCGCCGCAGAGACCGCGCCGACCATTACGATCGACGACTTCGCGAAGGTCGAGCTGCGCGTGGCGCAGATCGTCGTGGCCGAGCGCATCCCCAAGGCCGACAAGCTGCTGCGGCTGGAGGTGGACCTGGGCCCGCACGGCAAGCGGCAGATCCTCTCCGGCATAGCCGAGTTCTACACGCCCGAAGAGCTGGTCGGGCGGCGCATCGTGGTGATCACGAACCTCGCACCGCGCAAGATGCGCGGACTGGAGTCGCACGGGATGTTGCTGGCGGCGTCCGAAACCGAGGGCGGTAAACCCGCGCTGGCGACATGTGGCGAGGAGATCGCGCTGGGGGCGAGGCTGAAGTAGTTCTCAGTTGTCAGTTCTTAGTTGCCAGGAAAAAGCAAAAGCAAAGACTCACTTCGTGTCGCCCCCGACTTGCAACACCAGGTAGCGTGCAGTGGTGGCGCCGGTGTTGCGGATGGCGTGGTTGGTTCCGTAAGCCACATAGATCACGTCGCCGGCGGCGGCGGGCTCCTGTTTGTCGCCATGCACGAAGGTCAGGTTGCCCTCCAGCACGACGATCAGCTCAGAGTGCGTGATAGTGTGCGTGGGCGCGGGCGGCAGGCCTGCGGGCGTCCAGCTTTCGTGGGCGGCGAGCATCTCGCCGGTGGCCAGCGTACCGTTGAAGGCCACTATTCGCTGCCCACCGTTCGCCGTCTTCGTCGGCGTGATGCTCGACAGCGCGAAGACCCGTGGGCCTGCTGCGAAGTCGCCCGCTGCTTTGTCGGTGGCCTGGGCGGAAGCCTGTCCGCCGAACGCCGCCAACGCCGAAATCCCTAGCAAGACGTCCCGCCGATTTATCTCGCTCATCGTTTTCCCCTTGCTCGTGTTCCCCTTGCTCATGGCTGCCCATCCTCTCCCGCTGTACTCTTGACGTAGCAGCCATGCTAATTGACTCGCACTGCCATCTGGACGACTACGACGACCTGCCCGCTGTGCTGGCGCGCGCGCGTGAGGCGGGCATTGGGAGGATGCTGGCCATCGGCATCGGCGACGGGCCGGCGACGATGCATCGAGCGCTGGAGTTGGCTCAAGCGCATCCGCAGATATGGGCCTCGGCGGGGATTCATCCGCAGGAGGCGCGTCAGGCGACGCCGGAATGGTTGAAGAAGCTAGCGACCCTGGTCGACGACCCGCGCTGCATCGCCGTCGGAGAGATTGGCCTCGACTACTACCATGCCGACAACCCCGACATCGCGACGCAGCAGGCGGCGTTCATCGCGCAGATGAATATCGCCGTTGCGGCGCGGAAGCCCATCACGATTCACTGCCGGACGTCCGAGCTGGCCACGCCCGTCGCAAAGGCAAAGTACGAGCCTGCCGACGCATGGGCAGACCTGCTGGCGCTGATCGCCGAGCACTGGACGCCGAGCGGCCTGCCCGGCATCATGCACTGCTTCTCCGGCAGCGAGGAGCAGGCGCGGCGCTCACTCGAGGCCGGTTTTTATCTGTCATTTGCGGGAAATGTCACCTATCCCAAGTCGACCGTGATTCAGGCGGTGGCAAAGTGGGCTCCGGCAGACCGTATCCTCGTTGAGACCGACGCACCGTTCCTCGCGCCGGTTCCCCTGCGCGGACAGCGCAATGAGCCGGCACACGTGGCGTTGACGGCGAAGTTCGTCGCGGAACTGCGCGGGGTGAGCGTTGAGGACCTGGCCGCGCAGACCACAGCGAACTTCGAGCGGCTGTTTCCGGCGGTCCTCCGGGGCTGAAGCCCCATCCTATCCGCACGCTGAAACGGTGGCCTAAAGGCCACCTCTCCCTCCGACTCTGGCACAATGGAGTGCGACGCGCGATGCATTCAGCATCCGATATGAGACGAGGTACGAACATGGCAGCCGACAACAGCTTTGACGTAGTGAGCAAGGTAGAGATTCAAGAGGTGAAGAACGCCATCGACCAGGCGACCAAGGAGGTGAACGCGCGCTTTGACCTGAAGAACTCGAAGTCGACGATCACGCTCGAGGGTCAGGACGTGGTGCAGCTCGCCAGCCAGGACGAGTACACGATCAAGGCGGTTATCGACATCCTGGCGCAGAAGTTCGTCAAGCGCGGAGTCTCGCTGAAGAACCTGGAGTACGAGAAGATTGAGCCGGCCTCCAATTCTTCGGTCCGGCAGAAGATCAAACTGAAGCAGGGCATCTCGTCCGAGCCGGCGAAGAAGATCGTCGCGGTCATCAAGGATTCGAAGAAGAAGGCGCAGGCCAGCATCCAGGGCGACACCGTGCGCGTGACCAGCAAGGACCGCGACACGCTGCAGTCGATTATGGCGCTGTTGCGCGGGCAGGACTTTGGTGTGGAACTCCAGTTCACGAACTTTCGCTCCAACTAGCCTTGACCGGACGGTAACGGAGGAAGGCACGGGCTTGACGCCGCTTCGTGCAAGCCATTGAACCTGCTACTCTATTTTCCAGCGTGAGTTCCATCTCCATCGCGACGGCTGCTGAAGTCTTCGACCTGCTGAAGGACGATCTCGCGGCCATTGAGGTGGAGTTTGCGCGGCAGTCGGACTCGACTGTTGAGGTCGTCACTGACATTGCGACCTACCTGATGGCAGGAGGCGGCAAGCGCATACGGCCTCTGCTGCTGCTACTCTCCGCCAAGTCCTTGCAAAGCGATAATGCAGGCCGGATACGCATGGGCGCCGTGGTGGAGATGCTGCATACCGCCACGCTGGTCCATGACGACATCATCGACGAGGCGAGTACACGGCGCGGGCGTCCCTCGTCCAACACCACCTGGGGCAATTCCAAGTGCGTTCTCGCGGGTGATTGGCTGTATATGCAGGCGTTTGCGACGGCGCTGGCAGAGCGCAACTTCCGCGTTCTGGACCTGCTGATCTCGCTCACGCAGCAGATGGTCGAAGGCGAGCTGCTGCAGATGGAGAAGCTAGGCCACCTGATCAATGAAGAAGAGTACTTCGACCTGATCTATCGCAAGACGGCGTGCCTGTTCAAAGTCTCCATGCAGCTCGGCGCTGTGATTGCCAACCCGGCAATGACCTCGGCGCAGGAACCTTTTGACGCGCCGTTTGAGGAGACGCTCGGCGAGTACGGCCGCAACCTCGGGCTGGCGTTCCAGATTGTGGACGATGTGCTCGACCTGACCGCGAACGATGACGTGTTGGGCAAACCCGCTGCGAGCGATCTGCGCGAAGGGAAAGCAACGCTGGCTGTGATCCATGCGCTGGAGCGCGGAACTGGCGCGGATAGAGAGGCGATTCGCACGGTACTCGCCGACCGCAGTTTTGAGCGCGTGGCGCATGCGGAGATTTTGGAGATTCTGCAGCGGCATGGGTCGATCGCCTACGCGATGGACACCGCCTGCGCCTATGCCGAGGCAGCGCGGCAGTCCATCACCGAGCTTCCGGAGACCGAGTACAAGCGTGCCCTGCTATGGGTGCCGGGGTATGTGACGACAAGAGACCGGTAGGTCTTACTCCTCGTCCTCATCCACTTCAATATCTTCATCATCCTCGCCATCAGCTACTTCCACCGCGAGCGCTTCCACGCGCACGGGGCCATCCTCTTCGGGCTCCAGCAGCACCTGGATGCGGCTCTCGGCGGCCGAGAGTTGCTTCTTACAGGCGTTGGAGAGATGCACGCCGCGTTCGAAGAGCGTGACGCTTTCTTCGAGCGACAGGTCGCCGCGCTCCAGTTTTTCTACGACCTTCTCCAGCTCAGCGAGTTGTGCCTCAAAGCTCGGCATCAGGCGACCTCCTCGACCAGACCCAGCACCTCAGCGGCGGCTGCGAACTTGCCGAAGGGTGCGCTGACCTGCACGCCCTGCACCTCACCTCGAACTGCGGCCAGCATCTCCTGCGCGATCTTCAGGCCTTCTTCGAGTGCCGCGGCCTTGTCAGTATGCTGCGCCATGCGCGCTAGGATGTCGTCCGGCATGGAGACCTTCAGGTCGTTCTTCATGAACTCAGCGTTGCGCAGGCTGGTGAGCGGCCAGATGCCCGCGACGATAGGGATGCGGAACTGTTCGATGCGGCGCAGGAAGACCTCCAACAGGCGCATGTCAAAGACCGGCTGCGTGATACCGAACTCAGCACCGGCGTCTACCTTGTAGGCGAAGCGCCGGATCTCGTGCTCGATGTCGTGGACGCCGGGGTTCGCCGCGCAGGAGATGGTGAAGCCAGTGGATGCGTTGATGGGATTGCGTCCGATGTCGAGCCCCTGATTGAGTCCGCGCACGATGTTCACCAGCCCGATAGCATCCACGTCAAAGACTGCCGTGGCATCAGGATAGTTGCCGGTCTTGGGTGGGTCGCCGGTGAGGCAGAGGATGTTCTTGATGCCGTTCGAGGCTGCGCCCAGCAGATCGCTCTGAATGCTGAGGATGTTGCGGTCGCGGCAGGTGTAGTGCAGGACGGTCTCGATGCCGACCTGCTGCTGAATCTGCAGGCAGAGTGCCAGGTTGCTCATGCGTGCGCTGGCGCGCGGGGAGTCCGGCACGTTAATGGCATGGACTCCGCGGTTGGCCAGAAGCGCCGCGCCGGCAAGCTCCTTGCTCGCGTCAAAGCCCTTTGGCGGAACGATCTCCACCATCGTGACGAACTCGCCGTCGGCGATGAGCTGGCCGATGCGCGAGCGCTCGCGCAGTGGTGGCGGTTCCACGGCCTTCTCATCCTTCGCCAGAACGATGCCGGCGCCGTTCGCCGAGACATTGGCCACGGCGTTCTCACCCGAGCCCTGTGCCTGCAATGAGCGCAACATGCTGCGGATGGCGCGGATGTGCGCCGGCGTGGTGCCGCAGCAACCGCCCACCCAGCTCGCTCCTGCGCGAATGTACTTGCGCGCAAAGCTGGCCATGTATTCCGGCGAAGTGAGGTAGATGTTGCGGCCCTCCACGTTGCGCGGCATGCCGGCATTGGGCATGGCGACCAGCGGCAGGGTTGTGACTGCACGCATCCGCTCAATCACGCCCAGCACCGTATCCGGCCCGACGCTGCAGTTGCAGCCAATGGCATCGGCACCGATTTGGGTCAGGCGCGCGGCTGCTTCTTCGGGAGTCGCACCATCGAGACAGTTGGAGTCGTCGCCGACGGTCACGAGCACGACGACCTTCAGCTGCGGAGCTACGTCTCGCGCAGCCAGTACGGCCTGCTCGGCTTCGGCAAGCGACATCATGGTCTCAAGAATCAGCAGGTCAACTCCACCTGCCGCCAGGGCGGTGATCTGCTCTGCGAAGGCGGCGCGGGCCTGGGCAAGAGTCACCTCGCCCTCCGGCGCCAGCTTCACGCCCAGCGAGCCAACAGCTCCGGCCACAAAGGCTTCGGTAGCCTGCTTTTCGCGGATAGCATCCACGCACTGGCGCGCGATGGCTGCTCCGGCGCGGTTGAACTCGGCAACCTTCTCGCCCAGGCCGAACTGCTCCAGGCGGTAGGAGTTTGCGCCAAAGGTGTTGGTTTCAATCACCTGGGCCCCGGCCTGCAGGTAGCCCTCATGCACGGAACGAACGGTCTCCGGCTGGGTGACGTTCAGCTCGTCATAGCTGCGGTTGATAAAGACGCCACAGCTATAGAGCATGGTACCCATGGCTCCGTCGCACAGGACGGTCTCGCCGGAAAAGAGCTTGTCTACAGCAGCCTGCATTCGTCTCCTGTCCGGCTGCCTGCGGTGGTCGCGGGCATGGGCGTCGTCCGGAGCATGTTGTCTTCATCGTATACCGTTGGACGCCGCCCCTGCCGTTACCAGGGTGGGCCGGCAACTGCTCCGGGGCCGGGTGCCGCCCTGTTATACTTTTGTCAGGAAGTAAGGATTCTCTGCGCATTCTGCGCACCGGTTTGGAGTAGTTCACGTTGAAGAATAGAAGTTTCTCCACCCAGGTCATAGCAAGCCTGCTACTGGCGATGGCTACGCTGGGGCTTACGGCCTGTGCTAACAGGATCTATTACTATCCCGAATACAATTACGCCGGTCGGCCGACCCCTCCCAGCGGCCTCCTGCAGCGCGTTCTTGTCGCGTACACCTCCGGCGGCACATCCGGCGGGTTGCAGATCCTGGACGGACTGCGGGACATCCGCAGCAATGTGCAGAACACCATCCCGGGCTTTTCGATCTCCGGATACTCTGCGGCGGATCCCATTCAAATCCTCAACTATCCGGAGGAGACCACGGGCTATGTGCTCTCCTACACCGACGGCACTCTTGGCAAGGTGAACTACAGCACGGAGGCCTCTGCGGGTTCGGCAGCGTCCTTCGGCTCGACGACACCCTCCGCTGCAGCAGCTTCCGATGGCAGCATCTTTGCCGGAGCTGCGGAGCAGGCCGGAACTCTGGTCGTCAGCTATGGTGGCTCGACCTTCTATCTAAACCTGCCGAACGTGGATAAGGCGGTCATCGATCAGGGCAACGGCGTCATCCTGGCCATGGTGCGCAACTCCAACACGATGTATCGCGTAGTGAAGCTGCCGGCAACCAACAACCCGGTTACGCCTCCCGGAGCCGTTGACTGTGAGCCGCTGCTGCTACCGGTGCTCTGCGTCGTTCCCGTGGCAGGGACCTATGATCGGCCTACAGATGTGAAGTTCTCGCTTGATGGAACCACGGCTTATGTGCTGAACTCGGGCCCGGAGTACGGCGGCACGACCGCCAGCGTTACCTTCCTGCAGGAGGGCGCGCTGAACATCAACAGCGTCCCCACGGTGAATCCGCTGAGTCCCGGCGCTCCGTCGCCCATGGAGACGCTGCCGGTGGCCAACCCGGTGCCGATACCCGGCGGCGTGACCGCGGCCGTCTCAGACGGGACCTACCTCTATCTCTCCGGGCAGCAGTTGCAGCCCAGCGGACTCTTCGCCGGCTATCTGACCTTGCTGAACCTGGCAACCGACCAGACGGCTGCGCCCATCTCGATCTCCGACGGCACGCACACCAGGATGCTGCTGGCGGACGACAACACGCTCTGGATCGGCTCCCATCTGTGCGCCAGCGGCGTGCGAGCCGCACTGGCTGCCAAAGGCAACACCACACAAGCGGCCAACACCAACTGCCTTACCATGGTCACGCTCAACGGCACCACAACGCCGACTGCTCAGATTATTCCAGCGGTCTCCGCTACGGCGACCAACCCGGTGACGGTGCCTTATCCCAACACCAACCAGAACCTGTACTACTATGGCGACCTGACCGGCATCTGCTGGGTGCAGGGCTACCACAAGGTGTATACGGCTTATGGCGGGCAGATTCATGCCTTCTACACCGACGCCACCTCCGTAGGCCCTGCGGGCTCAGAGATAAACAACTACTACATCACCGTCCAGGGAACCGTCCTCGACGTGGCCTACATGGACGCGCTGACCAACTCCGCAGACTAATGCTTTCTTTCGGAAGCATCTGTTACGCGCTGAGATCGTCGAGTTGAGCAGCACGGAACCAATCGCGCTGCGTGAACGTCCTGCGCCTAAACCTTGACACCACGGCAACCGGCATAGCGCGGGATTTTTTCTCTGCGTGTCTCAATCCAACCTTTGCCCTCGCGCGTAACTCCTACGAACTGTACTTCCTGTCGTCGCAAGTGCCGGAGGCATCAGTTCAGCGACGTGCAGACGCAAGCCCCTGCGTAACCTAAGCGAACGCCCCACCGAACAATCAGGCCCCTTCATCCCTTGGCACGCGCTCACAAAGCGCTATGGAAATTTGTGCGCCAAAAACGGCCCTTTGTTCCTGCAAATCAGATCACCGCACGTCAGGAGATGAACCGTGGACAAACTCAATTCCATCGTAGATAAGGCTCTCTCGCGTCGAAACTTTCTCGCCGGCGCAGGGGCGGTAGCGGCCACGACGGCGATCGCCGGCTGCAGCAATGACAACGTGGCCGCGTCTTCCTCAGGCTATACAGACGCCGACATTCTGAACTTCGCGCTCAATCTTGAGTATCTCGAAGCTGAGTTCTACCTGCGCGCCGCCACTGGAGTTGGTCTGCAGGCCTCCGACACCACGGCAGGTTCCGCATCTTCCTACCAGACCGTTGGTTCAGTCACCATGGGCTATGCCGCACAGGTTGCAGGGCTGACCACGGCGCAACAGCAGATCCTCAACGAGATTGCCTACGAGGAGCAGGAACATGTCCGCTTCCTGCGCTCGGCGCTGGGCAGCGCGGCAATCCCGCGTCCCGCCATTGATCTCTCCTTCTTCGGGCCGCTGGCTGTCGCCGCGGGAATCTACACTTCGGTGCAACCTGCGTTCAATCCGTTCGCGAGTTTTGACGCATTCCTAATCGGCGCCTTCATCTTCGAGGATGTCGGAGTAACGGCATACTCCGGCGCGGCTCCGCTAATCAGCGCTGCCGGCGTGGCCGCAGGCTACCTTACTGCGGCCGCAGGCATTCTCGCGGTCGAGGCCTACCACGCCGGTTACATCCGAACCTCGATCACAGGCCGAGGCATCACGAACAGCTCCAACACCTATATCGCCATTGCCAACCAGGTCGCCGCTCTGCGTGCCATGCTCACCGTAGGCAACTCGGCAGCTCCCTCCACCACAAGCTCAGTGGAGACCAACCTCGTGCTACCCACATCCACCACTACACCGAGTGCGATCGTCGCGGCAGACCCGACAAATGCGGTCGGCTTTGCGCGCACGGTCAACCAGGTCCACCACATCGTCTATGGTTCGCCCACAGTCGGCGTCGCAAAGGGCGGATTCTTCCCCAGCGGCACCAACAGCATCTTCGCCACGACCACAGCCTAAACAACCGAACCAACCTATAAGGACGGTACAAAGATCATGGCAAACCAAGAGACTCAACTCGTTGACAACATCCTCATCCAGAGCCGGCGCAAGATCCTGACCCTCGGTGCAACTTCCCTCGCCGGCATGGTGCTTGGCGCTGCCCTGCCGGAACAGGCCCATGCTGCCACTACCTACACCGACAATGACATCCTCAACTTCGCCCTCAACCTGGAGTACCTCGAAGCGAACTTCTACTACCTCGCCGCCTTCGGCACGACCATCGACGTGGCTAACGCTGCATCAACGGCGGCTGGAGCTCCGCTCATCACGCTGAACCAGACAGTCGGCACCAAGGGCACGGTCATGGGCGGCAGCAAGGTCCCCTTCACCACCGTCACCGTCGGCTCCTACGCCGTGGAGACGGCAGTAGAAGAGGGCAAGCACGTCAGGATTCTCCAGTCGGCGCTGGGAAGTCTCGCAGTGGCACAACCGGCAATCAATCTGAGCGCCTCCACCGGCGGAGCGTGGCCCACTCTCGCTACCGCGGCGGGAGTGACGGGCGGCGCAACCTTCAGCCCATACACCTCGGACGCCAACTTCCTGGTCGGCGCCTATGTCTTTGAGGATGTCGGCGTCACCGCGTATCACGGCGCAGCTTCACTGATCGTTTCGCCGTCGGTGCTCACCACGGCGGCCGGAATCCTGGCGGTTGAGGCCTATCATGCAGGCCTGATCCGCACGACGATCAACTATCTGGACCCGGTCAACGCCTCCGGATATCTCACCATCACCGGGCAGATATCCACGCTGCGCGCAACGCTGGCCAAGGCGGCTCTGCTGGGCGCTGCGGGCGGTGCATACGACGCCAATCCGGACGACTTTGGCCTTGCCGGCTTCAGCGTCTCGCTCGCCGGCGCTGCCAGCGTCACCTCCACACGCATCACCGACGCCGACTCCACCAACGTCATCGCCTTTGCGCGCAACACCACGCAGGTACTGAACATTGTCACCGGCGGCGGCGCGGTCAACGCGGGCGGCACAGCGCAGATCAGCCCAGCAACAGGAGTCTTTTTCCCTGCGGGACTCAACGGATTGTTCAAATAAGGGCTTGCAGACTATCTCCCGCCATCCTGCTCTACGTAGCAGGATGGCGTCTTTTTGCGGGACTCCCCCTCCCCCTGTTTTTGCGCAAAATCTTCATAAATAAAGACTTAGCTTTGGACCACGATGCGGTTTCAGGCCAAAATCTTCATTCCAAAGGGGTAAGCGCTGCAGGGGGCTGCGCTCGGAAACGGGCAAATACCCGCAGCCCCGAAACGGAACTCCTCTGCCTAACTCCGAAGTTTTAAGTTTATAAGTTGTAAGTGCCAAGAAACGGCAGGTGGGCTTTTCCTTACAACTTAGAACTTAAAACTCATTTCAAGCGCCGCACTCTGGCGATGGACTTCAAGTAGTCCTTGAGGGGTTCGGCGGGGACGCCCATGAACATCTGCCCGGGGCCCTCCAGCCGCTTGCC
>Ga0302157_10007167_pt1 | contig 11297 bp, 13 predicted proteins | sample I_Bog_N3_3_FD_193502 | JGI IMG/M metagenome (GOLD analysis project Ga0302157, IMG submission 193502) | Peat permafrost microbial communities from Stordalen Mire near Abisko, Sweden - I_Bog_N3_3 | ecosystem: Environmental > Terrestrial > Soil > Wetlands > Peat | place: Sweden: Abisko, Stordalen...
GTATGGCCAACATACCAACCATCACCCACCTGGCCGTCCGCCGCGGCGCCCAGTCAGCTCGCAGTGGAACGCATCATCCCCTCACGCGCGCGAAATGGGTAGGTGCTGGTGTCGCAACGGTTACGGTTGATCTGCATGGCCCTGGGCTGCTGCCGGCAGGTCCCATCATCATCCTGGTAGGTTGCCTAACTGCCTAACTGGCCAGAATGCAGCAGCCGCTGTCATGTTCGGCGGCGCATTCACCGCGGGCTCGGCCACGTTCCAACGTTCGCGCCGTGTCGCATCACGCGCCTGGCAAGACTCCAGCGACGAACTTCCGAGGGGCCATCGCAAATCCGGAAGGCGCACACCTCACGGAAGATCCGCTCGACCAGGGTCTCCCCGGTCACACCTTGGCCCCTGAGAATTTGCACGCAGCGGCCTGTGATCGCTGCTGGCAGAAAGATCAGCGCTGCAATCGACTGGGCGATATGCCTGGGCGGGCGACGGCGGCGGCAAGGACCGCATCACGCCGCCGGCTGGGCAAATACCTCCTGGCAGAAGCTTGCGCAGTCCACCACGTCATGCCAGTCGAAGCGTTCAGCCGCAACGGCCATCGCGCCAATCAATGCCAGCTTCGCCGCGGCCCCGAGCACTGGCCCGGCGTCTTCGGCCCGGACCCGGCTCACATCCATCATGGCGTCCTCGGGATCGAGCCCGCGTTCGTCCATGGCGTCGACGAATTCCTGGAGGCCCGGGAACGCGGCTGTCGCGGCGGCCATGGCATCTCTTATGTCCTCGCTCCGCGGATCTCGGCCTCCCGCGAACGCATCCGCGAGCCTGCGACACGCGCGGCGCCCCCTTTCTGGGTCGTAGTCCGTTGCAAAAAAGGTGTAGTCAGCCGCGTCAGCCATGTGCTCGCTCCTGGATGAGGCAAGCTGGAACACTGCCCGAGTCCTTGCAAGAGGATAAAGACCAGCCACAACGGGCGGCTGCGTCGGGGCCGTCAGCGGCTGGGCAAGCGCATGCGGCAGATATGGACGCCGCGCGAAAACTACGAGGCCGTGACCGTGCTGCGCAGGTTCACGGCTTTCCTGCCGATGGTCGATTGGAGCGCCATCAGCAGAAGGGGGCGGACCGAATCACCTAATGGCGCATCAGTACTGGCAGATCGGCATGCGCAACGACGTGGCGAGTCGTTCCGCCGAGCAGGACCTCCCGAAGCAGGCTGTGGGCGTAGGCCCCCATGATAAGCATGTCCGCGTTCAGTTCATGGACACGGCGCAACAGCGTTTCCCCGAACGGTTCCGGTCCGAGGACCACCGCGTGCATGGTGGCCGGGATGTCATGCTCGACCAGAACGGGGGGCAACGGGCACTTGGTGACGCCCGCCCCGACACCAGCGATCACATGGACCTCCTCCGCACCAGTCAGTACCCGCAGCGCTGGAAACACGGCCTTTGTTGCGCGCGAGTCGTCCCGCCATGCGATCGCCACACGACGGCCGAATGCGCCGGACGGGCTGGTGGGGGGCACCAGCAGCACCGGCCGATCGGTCTGGAACAAAGCCGTGCGGAACGCCTGGCGCACTGACCGATCGTCCTCTGGGTCCGGGCGGGGGATGACGATGAAGTCCGCCCCGCTGCCGCGCGACTGTACGACTCCCGCGACGTCTGCGTCGGCCGCAACCCGCTCGGTCGCAACCGCTTCCGGCACCGGCAGAACGAGCGTTTTAACGCGGGCATCGCCGGTGAGCGCGGCGAGCCGATTGGCTGCAGCAACCAGCGCGTCCGTTTGCTCGGGACGCCCCGATACGACCAGAATGACCTCCGACATGACATTCTCCTCTGTCAGTGGGCCTGAGCAACGGCAGGTCTTCGCCCGGCGCGCACAGGGCGGTGACGCCTATGGAATCGTGCCAAGATCTTACTTCGGTGGAATGATCCGCGGCGCTGATGCATGCAGGTCGCCGATGAACCGACGCTGGCGCTATCGTAAGATGCGCCGACTCTTGTGCTCTGGGATGATGTGCCCAGGCGGAGATGACGCCAGCGGGGACAACGCCGGACATTTTCTGCCTCACCCCAACCGTATTAAGTCTTTACTCTTATTCAGGACGAACGGCAATGCAGGGTCCCCCGAGGCGCGAATACGCGGCACTATCCAAGCGAACGGCTACGCTTTACACCTCAGCCATATAACGCATTCGTGATGCCCTGATTCAGCGCTCCAGGCCGAAGGCGGGACGATCCGGGGCCGCGCTGTGCAGGTCATGCCAGCAATCGATGCCCGCCGAAATCCAGTCGATCTGAAGCTTACGGGACTTCGCTCGGCCAGCCGGCCCCTGGTGAACACCGGATTGACGCTGGCCAGGCCGCCGGCACCTCGGCGTTCTGATCCGAGATTCCGCGAATCAGGCTCACGACATGGCCTCTGAGCGGCCGGTCAAAGCCCATTAACTGGATAAAAGCCGGGGGACCAAGCCCCTCCAACCATTTGGACCATCTGAAGGTTCAATTCGCCACAGAGGCTGACCGCAACGCCACGTCGCGCATGAAAGCAATTGACGAAATCGTGAACCTGGCGCATAGAATATCAATTATTTGGGAGTCGCGCGAGACTCGCCGGAAGTGTTCCTGGCGGCTTTGATCTCTGAGGAGAAACCGCATGCCGACCCAGAAATTTTCATCAAACGCACCGATGGGCATTGCCTTCGAGATTGATGAGCTCATTGCCCTCCGCGCCTGGGCGAATGATCACGATATTCGGATGACAATCGAACTCGAATGCGCGGAATGTGAAGAGCTTCTCGCCTTCCAAGCGCAGCGTCCGGTGTTGCAGCATTGGGTGATGTGGCGAACCGGACAGGAGGTGATCGTCCAGCCGGTGATCGGTAGGCCCCGTCGCTTTTCCTCCGTGAACCAAATGATTGAGGCGATGACTTTGGTCATTGGCTAAGCCACCGAAAAGTCGCCTGATCTGTCGCGCTGCCCCGGCCAGTCCGCCGGTTTTGAAGCCGTGAGCGATGGCCTGCACTGGCCGCCAGGTAGTCGGCAGCGCCATTCGGCGACCCGGCACGGCTGTCAGCGGCCATGTGTTGCCCCTCGGGCAGTCGGGACGAGCTGGTAGACGGACGTTCGGACGTCGATGGAGGAGCGACGTATGCGACCGATCACGACCACCGAGCCGCGGCGTGCCGCCGGGGCCCCTGACACCTTCGCTATCGGGTATTGTCAGCGAATTGACAGCTCGACCCGGCGATGCTCCGGCGATGCGACGCACCATCCGTCGAGATCTGATCCGCTCCGGCCTTCATGCGGCCGGACTTTTGTTCGCGGCGCCCGCGTCGGCGGAACGCGAGCGCGATCATGACCGCGCGCGGCGCGCCGTCGAGCAGGGCGAAGCGCTGCCGCTTTCAACCATTCTTGCACACCTGGGACCGGATCTCGGTGGCGAGGTGGTCGGGGTTTCGTTCGAGGAAGAGGCGGGAAGCTGGGCGTACGAGTTCATGGTGATCGGGCCAACCGGCCACCTTATGGATGTGCTCGTCGATGCCAGGTCGGCTCGGGTGATCGGGCGTGAGGAGCACTGATGCGCATTCTGCTCGTCGAGGATGACGTCCGGATCGCGCGCAAGGTGACGGACGCCCTTGCGACCGCGGGTTATGCGGTCGACCTTGTCGGTGACGGCGAGGAAGCCTGGTTCCGCGGCGACACCGAAGACTATGACGTGGCGGTGCTCGATCTCGGGCTGCCGAAGATGGACGGTCTTGCCGTGCTGAAGAAGTGGCGTGCGGCCAGGCGCGATTTTCCGGTTCTGATCCTGACAGCCCGTGGCGCCTGGGCCGAACGTGTCGAGGGCATCGATGCCGGCGCCGACGATTATCTCACCAAACCTTTTGTCATGCAGGAGCTGCTCGCGCGCTTGCGTGCCTTGCTGCGGCGGGCCGCGGGGCGTGCATCGGCCGTGCTGGCGGTCGGACCGGTCAGCCTCGACACCCGCCGGATGCAGGTCATGGTCAACGACGTTTTGGTGAGCCTCTCGCCGCTCGAGTATCGCTGCTTCAGCTACCTGATGCATCACGCCGGCCGCGTGGTGCCGCCTGGCGAACTGATGGAGCACCTTTACGCCCACGACAACGAGCGGGACCCCAATGCGGTCGAGGTCGTGGTCGGGCGCTTGCGGCGTAAACTTGGGGTCGACCTGATCGAGACGCGGCGCGGTTTCGGCTACACCGTCGCGGAACGCCCGGCGTCATGATGAAGGGGCGTGGCTCGCTTAAGCTGCGCCTGCTCGCCGCGGGCGCCGGCTCGATCGTCATTGCCCTGGCGGTCGCCGGCGCCGGGCTGTTGCTGCTCTTCGAGCGGCATGTCGAACGCCGCGTGGTGATAGAACTGGAGTCGGACCTGCGGCAGTTGGTCAGCGGCATCGGCCGTGGCGCCGACGGCGCTTTGCAGGTCAGCAGCCCGCCGGCTGAGCCGCGCTTTCTTGAGCCGCTCAGCGGGCTGTACTGGCAGATGGCGATCGAGCCGGGTCGGCCGCTGCTGCGCTCGCGTTCGCTTTGGGACAGGGCCTTGAACCTGCCGGCGGACGTGTTGCGCGATGGTGAGGCGCATCGGCACACGGTGCAGGGTCCTAACGGCGAGTCGCTCCTCGCTGTCGAGCGGTCGGTCGTCCTGCCGGCGATCTTCGGGAACGGCGGCATCCGCGTCGTGGTCGCGATCGACCGGTCGGACATCCATGCCGCCGTGCGAGCCTTTGCATCCGACCTGGTGCCGTCGCTGGCGCTGCTTGCTCTCGCCCTGACCGCAGCAGCCTGGGTTCAGGTCAGCATCGGACTCCGGCCGCTGGACGCGGTCCGGCGCAGACTCGGCGAGGTGCGCGCCGGCCGCGAGGCGCGGCTGGGTGCTGCGTTCCCCGATGAGGTTCGTCCGCTGGCCGCGGAGGTCGACCATCTGCTCGAAGAACAGGCGAAGGCGCTCGCCCGGGCGCGGGCTCGGGCTGCCGATCTGGCACATGGCCTGAAAACGCCGCTTACGGTCCTCGCGTCCAGCGCCGAGGATCTCCGGGCGGGCGGGGACTGCGTGATGGCGGACGAGATCGCGACCGTCGCGGACGGGATGCGGCGGCATGTCGAGCGCGAGCTGGCGCGGGCAAGGGCGGGCCTGGCGTCGCGCACCGGAACGCCGCAATCGGTTGCCGCGGTGGTGGACCAGGTCATCGGCGTTCTGCGTCGAACGCCACGGGGACACCAATTGGCGTGGACGAATGCCGTCCCCGACGATCTGCGGGTCAGCGTCGATGCGCAGGATCTGGCCGAGCTCCTGGGCAACCTGGCGGAAAACGCGGCGAAGTGGGCGGTGCGCGCGGTCAGGATCGCGGGCCGGCGTCAGGGCGACGAACTTTTGGTTTCCGTCGAGGATGACGGGCCGGGCATTCCGGGCGCGAAGATCGAGACGGCGCTCGTCCGCGGCGGGCGGCTGGACGAATCCCAGTCCGGCAGCGGCCTGGGTCTCGCGATCGTCGGTGACCTGCTGGATGCCTACGGCGGCTCGCTGGCGCTGAATCGCTCCTCGCTTGGCGGCCTGCACGCGGAGATTCGGCTCCCGCTGCATGGCACTTGAGCAGGACCGGTTGCGGGTGGCAGTCACGCCGGCATACGCGCCCAGCGGGCGCACGGTGCTGACGGGAGTTCCGCGGTGGGACCTTGGCCGCAAAAGCGGAGTTGTTGAAAGTTTCATCCACGTCGCAATTGCGATTGCGTTGTGACCAGTGGTCACGTCCGAGGATTAAACTGTGACTTATGCTGTTGCGCGATCTTTTTTGTTGGCCAGGCGTCAGAATGGCTGCGCTATCGAGTGATCCGACCCAGATCGGTCGGTCGTCCGCGTCTCGCGCTGCAAACTGGGCGGTTGGCCGCTGGTCGCTTCGCCAATTTGTGGTCTGCACCGCCGCGACGCGCGTCCAAGAAGGAGCCCTTATCGTGACTGCTGTCATCATCCCATTTCAGGCGTCTGCACGGCCGCTCAGAACTCGCGGCGGCGGCGAGGTGATTCCATTTGACAGATCGCGGTCAACCCAAACCAACCAAACGCAGTGCGGTAGGGACGCGCGCTCGGAGTGGCTTCGCTACCAATGGGGCGAGATCGCGCCGCAACCGGAGAGCGAAGAAGGCTGAGAGAAGCGGCCTTCTGCACAAGCGACTCTCGTACTGCCGGCGGCTGTCGTGTCAGCCGATGCACCCCTTGGCGCGGCGCGCGCTACCGGACGGCGAGGAACCAGATGCCGACGCGCCGCGATCAGCGGAATGGTGCCTTCGTATCAGCAGATCGCTCCGACCATCACCAGGACGAGGCCTGCGAGCACACCGCGCTCAATCATCGATGCGTGAAAGAGATCGGCGCTTTCTGGTGTCCACTTGTCCGCCTGAGTGACGTTCGACGTCTCCAGCGAGATCACGAGAATGCGCCGAATGCAGGCGATCAAACCAACAATCAGGAACGGTTCGGCGCTCAATGCGCCCGACTCCATCGACGCACGAATCGTATAGAGAATCTCGATCAACATGAGCACGAACAACAGCCGGTCGATGATCTCGAAAACGGCGGTTGTTCCCGTCCAGTCTTGCAGGCCCTCCCATATGAGCTTTCCCGTCCCGGCCAGCGCGATGAGTGCCGCTACGGACAGCACCGCTCCAAGCGCGATGTAGATGAATTGTTCGGTCTTCAGGAAAACATGGCTGGCCGTATCAACAAGCGGCGCGGTTGCGGGCTTGCTCGGAGCAGTGGTTCTCGGCGGATCGGCATCCATTTTGACTATCCTTCAAGGGTAGAGTCGATCTGAGGTGTCCGACCAAGCATTTTCATGAACGCTCAGTCGAACAGGTCGCGCCGGATGCGCCCCTCGGCGCGCCATCTGGTCACCTGCGCTTCCGCCGCTTCGGGTGACAGCCTGCCCTGCGATCGGGCGATCTCGCACAGCGCCGCGTCCAGGCCGTGCCCCAGCGTGGACAGCCTGCCGCATGCATACAGGATCGCATCGCGGGCGGTGAGCCAGCGCCATATCTCCGCCGCCTGATCGGTCAGCCGGTCCTGCACATGAGCGCCGTCCCCGGCATCGCGGGAGAAGGCGGTGTCCAACCGCGCGAGCACGCCCTCCCGTAGCCAAGCCTCCAGACGGGGTCTGTAGAGAAAATCGCCGTCGCGGTGGCGGTTGCCGAACACCATCCAGGAGGCGCCGCGGCTCCCCTCGGCGGCCCGCTCCGCAAGGAATCCGATGAAGGGCGCGATACCGCAGCCGGTCGCGATCATGATGATCGGGTGATTCGGGTCCGCCGGCGGGTTGAACGCGGGATGGCGCCGGAGCCGGCCCGCGCCCCGGCCGCCCAACGGCCATGTGCGGCACAGCAGGCCGGAGGCCGCGCCAAAACGCTCCTGCCCATCGTCTGTCCATGTGCTCAGCGAGACGGTGAGCCTCAGTTGCCGGCCATCCGCCTGCGGGGCGCTGCCGAGCGAGTAGCACCGCTCCGGCACGTCGTTACCCGGCGAAACGAGCAACAGGTCGCCGGGACGGTAGTCCAGGGCAGCATCGCTTTCGAGCGTCAGGCTGTGGACCTCGGACGTGCCGCCATGCGCGGGATCGTCCAGCCGGGTACGCGCGGCCAGCGTCAGCGCCACCGGCAAATCGACCTCCGGCAGCGCGACCGCGGCCACTCGAACACCCAGGCGCTGCGACACATCCGCCAGCCAGTCCTGCCACGCTTCGGCTGGGTCGCCATCGGCGCGAAGGATCGGCGCCAGCTCACGGGCACCGGCCCGTACCAGCGCCGCGCGGACCGCCTCGCCGCCGGCGCAGAATCGTGGATAGCGCCGATCGCCGAGCGCGAGCAGGGCGAACGAAACCCCGGTCACCGCGCTGCCCTGCAGCGCTTTCACGAAGCCGCGTCCCTGCTCGGGCACCTGTCCCTCGCCGGTGGTGGAGACGATCAGCAGCACGGCGCGATACCGCCGCAGGTCCGTGGGCTGCAGTGCCGTCAGCGACGCGACGGCGACCAGCCCGCCACCCAGGCGGAGCGCGTCGGCTGTCGCCTCGGCATAGCGCGTCGCGGTGCCGGTCTGGCTGGCATGGGCGATCAGCACGTCGGCGCCGGCATCGGCACTGCGTCGCCGCGCCGCGACCTGCCGGCGCCCCCAGGCCACGCTGCCCGTGCCGAGCAAGCCGAGCAGCGCGCCAGCCGACACCAGGCTGACCCACCCCGACCAGGGCGCCGCCCAGATGCCGTCGTGCAGGTCTTTCATCCAGTTCCGCGCGGCCGGCGCCGCGGTCACGCTCTGGCTGGTGACAATCCAGGTTCGCGTGTCCGGCTCCTGTCCGGTGATCAGCGCCACGCCGCCGCGTGGCAGGCGACGCACCGATTCAAGCCCCGACAGGTCAACCGTGCTCGCTGCTCGGGTAAGCGCCTCGGCCCATGCGATGGGCGGCTGGGATGGGCCAGGCTCGGCTACCTCGACGCGAGCGACGCCCAGCGTCCGCAGGGCCTCCGTGCCGGCCGGCAACAGCACGAGCGGAAACAGAATCCAGCCGACGCCCAGATGCCACCCGGGCAAGGTATTGCGCAGACGCGGCCAGGCGAGCGCCGGCCCGATCAGGATCAGCACCGCCATGGCCCAGGCGGCGTATTCCACCACGGGCTTGGCGCCGATGAGCAAGGTCTCATGCAGGTCGTGCATCAGGCTGAAGAAATCGCGTCCACCGGCATCGGACAGGACCGCGCCTGTTGCGATGTCGACGCTGGCTGGCGACGTTCCGTGTGCGAACCTGAGTTCGACGTTGGTGCCGCCGGGGCCAATCTCGAGCGCTCGCGCAGTGTTGGCGAGGTCGAGCCGGTCGAGCATCCGCGCCAGTGCCACCGCATCCACTGGCGCACGGCCCCGCGAGGCGCCGACGCCCAGGATCGGTTCCAAGGTCAGGAAGGCGCCGGAGACCAGCGTGACCAGGAACAGTGGTGCCAGGACCAAACTGATCCAGCGGTGCAGGCGCACAAGGATTCCGACAAGCATTTCCGGCAATTTCCCGAGACCAGTGGATCACGCTACGGGCTGGCACCTGCGAGGGGCCGATGCCCCGGCAAGGGCTGCTCTAGCGCGGGCTTCCTGACAGATGGCTGATTGGCTTGGTCAGCGAATCGACAGCTAGGCCCGGCGATGCTTCGGCGATGCGACCTTATCAGCAATCCGAGGCGGCTGAACAAAAGCTGACAGCAGCCGACAGCAAGTTGTCAGCAGCGATGACGCACTCTCCTGAATGTCCGCTGTCACGGCGGAAGGCAAAGAGAAAGAGTCATCTGTCCCGCGACCGTTGCCGGCACCTTGAGCGCGACCGAAATCCTCGCCTCGCCCTCGGCTCCGATGGCAGGCACCGCATCGGTTCGGTCTCAGGCTGACCAGGCAGCGGACCACGATTTACCCGACGAGGAATTGCCATGCTGACCAAACTGACCGTTCATACCGTGATCGCAACCATTATGGTGGGGCTGTTCGCCTTCACCTGGCAGGCGGCGGCCAGCGGAGCCGCAGGCCCGAAGGCCGAGCAACACACCAACACCCATCACGACTGACCGGAGCCAGCAAAATGGCCGCCCGCAAGCCGACCCGTCTGGAGACGGGATTCCTGCTGCTGTTCCACGCCATGCTGTCCGGCAGCGTGATCGTCGCCTATTTCAGCGGCAACGAAGACACCTACACCATGCACCTGGTCGCGGGGTACACGGCACTGACCGCGCTCGGCCTGCGCCTCGGCGCCGCGATGTTCGCCCGTGCCGGCAGTCCGCTCCGCTCGCCCCGCCCGTCGCTCCAGGCCGTCCGCGATTGGTTGAGGCGGGTCGTGGCCGGTGACAGCGCGGCGATGCGGGGCCGCAGCCCGCTGCTGCCCTGGTCCGCGGTGATCATGCTGCTGGTGGCCGGGCTCGCCGCGCTCAGCGGCTGGCTGGCGGACGGCTTGACTGCCTTCGAGGGCCTGCACAAAGCGATCGGCGAAATGATTCCCGTCTTCGTGGCGGCTCATATCGCGACCGTGCTCGGCCTCCAGTTGCTGCGCCAACGCGGCCAGCCGCAGGCGGCGCCGGGGTTGCAGCCGGTCGAGGGACGCTGACATGCGGTTCAGCACCGTGCTTGCCGTTGGTCTGCTGGCGGTCAGCCAGGCAGCGCTTGCCGCCAGTCAGGACCCGCGTCGGGAGAAAATCCTGGCCGATTACGCCGCGGCCGCCAAGGCGGCCAATCCCGGCTTCGCCGCCTTCTCTGCCGAGCGCGGCCGCGCGATCTATCTCGGTCCCCACCAGGCCAACGCCGAGATCCCGGCCTGCGCCGCTTGCCACACCAACGACCCGCGCCAGACCGGCCGGCATGTGAAGACCGGCCGGCCGATCGACCCGATGGCCGCCTCGGCCAAACCGGCCCGGTTCACCGATGTCGCCGAGGTCGAGAAGCGGTTCGGCCGCGACTGCAAGTCCGTGCTCGGTCGTGACTGCACCGCCCTCGACAAGGGTGATTTCCTGACTTTCCTGATCAGCCAATGAGTGCCCTCGCCATGTCCCACGCCCCCGCCGCCGATCCGCGCGAACTGCGGAACGCGCTTGGCCGGTTCACCACCGGAGTCACCGTGGTCACCACATCGGATGCCGCCGGACGGCCGGTGGGGCTCACCGCCAATTCCTTCACCGCTGTTTCGCTCGATGAAGGCGAGCTTCTTGGAGGCAGCGATGGTCTCGCCTGGAGCCTGTCGGCGCGGGCGCGCAGCGCGCAGGCCTTCCCCGGCAGCGCGGAGCTTCGCCATCCACGTGCTCGACGAGGCGCAGGAGACTGCTGTCGCAAGGCTCTGCAGCGCCGGTCGAGGACCGGTTCGCCAGGCTCGACCGGGAAGCGGGTATCGACGGCGTACCTCTGATGCCGGACTGCCTCGCGCGCTTCGGGTGCAGGACCCACCACTGCATCGCTGCCGGCGACCACATCCTGTTCCGGCGCGGTACAGCGCTTTCTGTATCGCGACGGCGCGCCGCTGGTGTACTTTGCCAGCCGCTACGGCTTGCCGGCCGCCGACGGGCTCGTGGCGTGAGGGCCGCCGCAGTGCGCAGCCTGCTGCTGATTGCGCTGCTGGCGGGGCGTGGTCGATGCCGGCCGCCCCCGAGGAGACCAGTCGGCTCGGTCCGGTGACGCACGAGGCCACCCGCAAGGAGTGCGGTGAGTGCCACATGGCCTTCCAGCCCGGCCTGCTGCCGGCTGCGAGCTGGCGGCGGGTGATGTCCGGCCTCGCCACGCATTTCG
>Ga0302157_10007174_pt1 | contig 11286 bp, 6 predicted proteins | sample I_Bog_N3_3_FD_193502 | JGI IMG/M metagenome (GOLD analysis project Ga0302157, IMG submission 193502) | Peat permafrost microbial communities from Stordalen Mire near Abisko, Sweden - I_Bog_N3_3 | ecosystem: Environmental > Terrestrial > Soil > Wetlands > Peat | place: Sweden: Abisko, Stordalen...
GACCTTCACGATCCTCGAGCAGTCCGACGGTGTGGGCGGCACGTGGCGCGACAACGTCTATCCCGGGGCGGCCTGCGACGTCCCGTCCCACCTCTACTCCTTCTCGTTCGCGCCCCGGACCGACTGGTCGCGCCGTTTCGCCGAACAGCCCGAGATCCTCGACTACGCCGAGGACCTGGTCGACCGCTTCGGCCTGGCGCCCCACCTCCGGACCGGTACACCGGTGACCGCGGCCACGTTCGACGAGGCCTCCGCCACCTGGCGGCTCGACCTCGGGGGCCGTTCCGGACCGGACACCCTCGAAGCCGACGCCGTGGTCTTCGCCTGCGGGCAGCTCAACCGCCCCCACGTGCCCGAGGTGGAGGGCGTGGCCACCTTCGCCGGGCCCGCGTGGCACTCGGCCCGGTGGGACCACTCGGTCGACCTCGGGGGCCGGCGCGTGGCCGTGGTGGGGTCGGGGGCGAGCGCCATCCAGTTCGTGCCACCGGTGGCCGCCGCGGCCGGCTCCACCACCGTGTTCCAGCGCAGCCCCAGCTACGTCGGGCCGAAGAAGGACCACCCCTACGCACCGACCACCAGACGGGCACTTCGCCGGATCGGTCCGCTCCGCGCCGCCTACCGCTGGTGGATCTACTGGACGCTGGAGATGCGCTGGATATCGTTCCGTCGCGACAGCTGGGCGGGCCGACAGCTCCAGGACCTGTTCCGCAAGGGCATCCGGAACGACGTCGTGAACGAGCGGCTGCCGGAGCATGCGGTGGTCCCCGACTACCCCATCGGGTGCAAGCGGATCCTCATCTCCAACGACTGGTACCCCGCACTGCTGCGACCCGACGTCACGGTGGTCGACTCCCCCGTCACGCGCATCGAGCCCGACGCCGTGGTGACCGCGGACGGCACCCGGCACCCGACGGACGTCCTCATCTGGGGCACGGGGTTCGTCACGACGTCATTCCTGTCCCATGTCCCGGTGTCGGGTCGGGGGGGACGGACGCTGGCCGACGCCTGGGCCGAAGGCGCCCATGCCTACCTCGGGACCGCCGTCGCCGGCTTCCCGAACTGCTACGTGCTGTACGGCCCCAACACCAACCTCGGGCACAATTCGATCCTCTTCATGGTCGAGCGGCAGCTGAACCTGGTCCTGCAGGCGCTGGCCGCCCAGACCCGGGTCCTGACCGGCACGACCGGCGCCGAAGTGGCCGTGCGCCAGGGTGCCTACCTCCGGGACGACCGTCGCACCCAACGTCTGCTGGGCCGCACCGCCTGGGCCGGGAACTGCACCAGCTGGTACAAGGACGCCAGCGGCCGGATCACCAACAACTGGCCGACCTGGACCGTCAGCTTCTGGCGCGACACCCTGCGCCTGCGCGCCGACGACTTCGAGGTGTCACCCGCGTCCGCACGACGGGCGCCGTGACGCGCCTCTGCGGTCGACCCGGGCATCCGCTGGTCTGACACCATTCGCGTGGCCCAATTCGGTAGCGTGACGTGCCATGACTTCCCACGGTCCAGAGGATCCCGGGGCCGTTCCGGCCCGGGTCCGGACCGCTCGTGGGGCCGGTCCATCGGACCGGCCCACGTTCGACGAGCGGGGACTCCGGTCGCTGGGTGACGAGGTGGCCCGGGCCGGCGGCCGCGGTCAGCGCGGTCACCGACGCCCACGCCATCGGCGCCTCCGGTGGGTGGTGGGAACCCTGGCCACCCTGGTGGTGGTCGTGGTGGCCGCGACGGCCGGCTACGCCTGGCACCTGAGCAGCGAGATCCACCGCCTCGACGTGCGGGGCCTCGTCGACGTCCCCACCACCGGCGCCGACGCCGGCACCGAGAACATCCTGCTGGTCGGGTCCACCGACCGCTGCGCCCTCCAGGTCCAGACGGCCGCCTACGGCCTGTGCTCGGACGGGGTGACCGGCATCAACAGCGACGTCGTGATGATCCTCCACCTGGATCCGTCGAGGCGGAGCCTGTCCATACTGTCGGTCCCGCGCGACCTGTTCGTCCCGAATGCCCGGGCCGAGGGCGCCAACAAGATCGATGCCGCCCTGTACGAGGGACCGAGCCAGTTGGTGACGGCCATCAACGACGACCTCGGGATCCCGATCCAGCACTACGTGGTCCTCAACTTCGACACGTTCGCCAACGTGGTGGACGCCCTGGGCGGAGTGAAGATGTACTTCCCGGAGCCGGTGTTCGACGCCTTCTCCGGGCTCCACGTCTCCACGCCGGGCTGCGTGAAGCTCGACGGGTTCCACGCCCTCGAGGTGGTCCGGGCCCGCCACCTGCAGTACCGGCCGGCCGGCACCACCACGTCCGACCCCACCTACTGGCCGTTCGAGAACCAGAGCGACCTGGCCCGCATCCGCCGGGACCACGAGTTCCTGCGGGTCCTGGCCACCGCCGTGTCGAAGAACGGGTTGGCCGATCCCCTCACCGACGAGCAGCTCATCAGCTCGGTGGCACCGCAGCTCGAAGTGGACAGGCAGTTCTCCACCACGGACATGGTCGACATGGTCCTCGACTTCCACGGCGTGAACCCCGATGCGGCCCCCCAGCTCACGCTCCCGGTCGAGGTCGACCAGTTCGGCTCCTACGACTACAAGGGCGGCTCCTACGGCGACATCGAGTTCCCCTCGATCGTCCAGGACCACCAGGTCGTCCAGGAGTTCCTCGACATCGGCCCGACGATCGACACCATGACCGGCCTCCCCCTGCCGGCACCGGCCGACGTCACGGTGTCGGTGCTCAACGGCTCCGGCGTGACCGGTCAGGCCGGCGACACCGGCGATGCCCTGACGGCACTCGGGTTCCACGTCGTGGGCGTGGGTGACTCCCCGCCGGTCGGCGCCGAGTCCGAGACGGTGGTGTACTTCGCCAAGAGGACCGCCGCCGACCAGGCGGCGGCGCAGACCGTGGCGAAGTCGCTGAGCGGTGCCGTGCTGACCGCACTCGGTCCCACGACCGACGGCGCCGACGTCACCGTGGTTACCGGCACGCAGTTCTCCGTGGACAGCCCCCCGGCCGCCGCGACAGCGACCACCGGCGCCGCGACCACGGCGACCGGCGCCGCCCCCCCGGCCGCCGCAGCGAGCACGGGTTCGTCATCCTCGTCGGGGCAGTCCCCGTCCGGAAACTCCGCGGGCTCCCCCTTCCTGGCCCCCACCGCCGCCGTCACCCCGCTCCAGCCCTGGGACCCCCGGGCCTGCCCGGCCTGACCGACGCACCCCCCGTCGCCGGGGCAGTTCGACGGAGGCCCGGCGACCACGGCTCCCGGAGGTGACCGGACCGGCCCGGCCCGCCACGTCAGCCGATACGGGCGGGTTGGCAGGTACGCTGCCTGCAGGACCATGTCAGGAGACCCCAGGTGATCCGCCCACGAGGCGGAACGACGCGCCGGGGCGGCGACGGTCAGGGGGAGCCGTCGGCTCCGTCCGCCGAGTCGGTCGGGGCGCAACTGCAGAGGGCCCGGGTCGAACGCGGCCTCGACCTGCTGACGGTCCACGACCGTCTGGGCCGTCCGATCACCCAGATCGAGGCGCTCGAGCACGACGACATGGACGCCCTGCCCGACCAGGCGCTCGCCATCTCCACACTGCGCCGCTACGCCACCCTGCTCGGACTGGACGAGGACGACCTCTCGCGCCGGTTCGTCGCGCAGCGCCAGGCCGCCGGCGACCTGACCGCCACCCGGGCCACACCCGCCGTGACCAGCGTGGTGGCCGCGGTCACCACCGGACCGGACCACCTGCGGGCCTTCACCGAAACGGGCGAGGTGCCCCAGGTCGGTGGCCGCATGACCTCGGCGTCGGGCGCCTCGGGGAACTACAAGTACCAGGTCTCGACGGGTCCGCCGACCGGCACGTTCCCGGTCGTGCCGCGGTCCGAGCTGCGCCGGAGCCGGCGCCACGTGGCCCGGGCGCGCCGACGCATGAAGGCGCCGGGGTGGCTCAAGGCCCTGACCTGGATCGTCGGGCTCCTGGTCCTGGTCGTGGCCGTCGGATCCGTCCTGCTCGCCGTGCGTCCCCGGGTGCTGGCGAACGCCCACATCCTGCGGGTGGTGCCGGCCGGCTCGGCACCGTCGACCGGGGGCGGCTCCCCGACCACGCCCACCACCGCACCACCGACCCGCCAGGTGTTTCCGGTGCAGCCGGCCGGCAGCACGACCACCAGCGCGTCGTACACCGTGGCGACGCCCCGGTTCGACGTGGTGGTGGCGACGTCCGGGCCCTGCTGGGTGCAGGTGACCAGCTCCTCGTCGGCCGTGCCCCTGGTCAGCGGCGTGCAGCAGGCCGGGCAGGTCCTGAGCTATCCGGCCCAGGGCGCCATGACCGTCGAGGTCGGTTCGTCGGCGGTCATCGTGGGCGTGAAGATCAAGGGGAAGAACGCCTTCACCAACGTGCCGACGGTGGTGCCGTTCACCTACACCTTCACCGCCGCATGACCGGCGTCGGGGGCCTCAGTAGTCGACTGGGGTGAGGGTCGTGCCCGCCGCCTCGTAGGCGGCGTCGAGCTCGGCGTCGACCCGGGCGGTCCGCCGTCCCTCGACCCGCAACCACTGCAGGAAGATCGGAATGAGGGCGAGGAAGGTGAAGGCCTCGGCGCCGATCCAGAGGATGGCCGCGCCGGAGTGGGTACTGCCGAGCGTGTACATCGAGGCCGCGGGCCGGCTCGACATCAGGAGGGCGAGCGCCAGGAACGACTCGAGGGGCACGCCGATCAGCAGGGCCACCATCTTCGTGCCGTGGCTCATCGGCCAGTGCGGGATGTAGTCCACGCCGACGATCGGCCACCAGAAGTGCATCGACGCCGTCAGGAAGGCCAGGTTCACCAGGTCCATGGCCCACATGTGCTCCATGGCCAGCCCCAGGGCCGACGTGAGGAAGAAGACGAACATGCCGACGTAGTACACGGCGGCGCTGGGCACGGGGTGGCTCCACCACCGGAACGGCCGCGAGTTGAGGACCCGGAGCAGTCGGACCTTCACCGGGCGGCTCGACGTCTGCAGCGCCAGCGTCATGGGGGCGCCCAGCGCCAGCAGGGGCGGCGCCGTCACCATCAGCAGCAGGTGCTGGACCATGTGGGCCTCGAAGTAGCCCATGGTGAACGTGGACACCGGCGACTGCAGCGCCAGGTCGATCATCACGAGGCCGGTGAGGAACGAGGTGGTGCGCCACCGGCTCCAGGTGCGCCCCTTCGCCGACAGCGCCCACGCCGACTGCACGTACCAGACGCCCGCCACCAGCACCGTGACCAGCGTCAGGAGGGCGAACGGGCCCGTGTTCCACTGGGTCAGCAGGTTGTGCAGGGTGACGCCGAGGCGGTGGTCACCGTGCATCCCGGGGGTCACGAGGGGGTCCCGGTCCTGGTTCGCACGGCGACCAGCCTACCGAACCGTCCCGCCGGCTCCCATTCGCGGGTCCTAGACGAGGTCGCCGTCGCTCACCACATGCACCAGGGACGGCCCCTCGGTGGCCAGGGCGGCGGTCAGCGCCCCGTCCAGGTCGTCCCGTGCGGCGACCCGGAAGCCCCGCCCCCCACAGAGCTCCGCGTAGGCCGCGAAGTCGGGATTCACGAGCGACACCTGCCAGACGTCCAGGTCGGCGGCCCGCTGCTCCTTGGCGATCTTGCCCAGTTCGGCGTTGTCGAGGAGGACGTGGGTGATCGGCATCCCGTACTTGACCGCCGTGGTGAACTCCGCGAGGTACTGCCCGAAGCCCCCGTCGCCGGTCACGGCCACAGGGTGGCGCCCCGGATCGGCCGCCCATGCGCCCATGGCCGCCGGGAACCCGAAGCCGATCGACCCGAGGTAGCCCGACATCAGGACCGACTGCCGGTCGCACTCGAAGTAGCGCCCGAACGAGTACGCGTTGTTCCCCACATCGACGGCCACGACGGCGTCGGACGGGACCAGGCGGCTCAGGGCATCGAACACGGCCGCCGCGCCCACCCCGTTGCCGCGGTCGTCCCCGATGCGGCGCTGCTTCTCCGCACGCCAGATGGCCCACCGGGCGGCGACGTCGGCACGCTGGTCGATCCGGTCCGGAGCCGGTGCCAGGGCGGCCCGCAGCGCACGCGCGGTCACGCCGACGTGACCCAGCACCGGCACCGTCACCGGGTGGAACCGCCCGAGGGCCATGGGGTCGAAGTCGATCTGGACGATCGGCTTGTAGGGGGCGATACCGGTGTGGTTGGAGAACGACGCCCCGAAGACGATCAGGAGGTCGGACTCGTTCATGAGCCACGACGCCACCGGCGTCCCGCTGCGGCCGAGGACGCCGCAACCCAGCGGGTGGTGGTCGGAGATCTGTCCCTTGGCCTTGAACGTGGTGAGGACCGGTGCGCCGAGGTCCTCGGCCAGGGCGATCACGTCATCCATGTCGAGCCGGGCGCCGTGGCCGACCACCAGCACCGGACGCCGCGCCGAGTCGACGGCCGCCACGGCCTGCGCCAGGGCATCGGCGGGCGGTCCGTTGCCCCGGTCGGCCACCCGACCGGCCGGCCCCGCGACGGCATGGTCGCCGGCCGCCAGCACCTGCACCTCGTCGGGGAGCACCAGGTGGCTCACCCCTCGGCCGACCAGCGCCGTCTTGCAGGCCAGGGCGGTCAGTTCGGCGTGGTCCGAGTCGGGTAGGACGGTCGCCCCGAAGTCGGCCACGTCGCTGAACGCCCCGGGCAGGTCGAGGTCCTGGAAGGCGCCCCTTCCCCGGACCTTGGAGGGCACCTGGCCGGACACCGCCAGGATCGGGGCCCGGTCCACCTTGGCGTCGTAGAGCCCGGTCAGGAGGTTGGTCGATCCGGGACCGGCGATGGCGAAGCACGCCGCCGGGCGGCCGGTCAGCTTGCCGTAGGCGGAGGCGGCGAACGAAGCCGCACCTTCGTGCCGGATGCCGATGTAGGTCAACTCCCCCCGGACCTCGGCCCGGCGCATGGCGTCGGCGAAGCCGAGGTTGGAGTGCCCGACCATGCCGAACACATGGGTGATCCCCCAGGCGACCATGGTCTCGACCATCAGGTCCGAGACCGTCCGCACGTGGGGCGGTCGGGGCGGCACGGCGACGTAGACGCCGTCCTCGCGCTCCTCCACGGCGAAGGCCTCCGGGGCGTCGCTGAATCCCGAGGGAGGGAGGCCCGTGAGCGGGTCGTAGTCGTAGCCGTGCCACGGGCACCGCAGCAGCCCCTTCTCGATCGATCCCTCTCCCAGTGGACCGCCCTGATGGGGACAGTGGTTGTCCAGGGCGCCGTACCGGCCGCCGCAGCGGGTCAGGGCGATGGTCCGGGGGCCGGCCACCGCGGTGCGGACCCGTCCCTCCTCGAGGTCGTCGGGCTCGGCCACCTTGTACCAGTCGGCACCGCCGACGGAGGCCGGGTCACCGTCCCCGGTCCCACCGTCCACCCCGGAAGGTCGGAGTTCGCTCATCGACATCGCACCTCTCGACGGGCCCCGGCCGGTCGCCCGGGGGCGCTCGGCGGCGGGGCGGCCCCGGCACCACGGGTTAGCGTATCCCCGGGTCGTCGCGGCGGGCCGGAAGGAGGGTGGACATGGTGGATTCGACGATCGGGGACCGACTGGCGGCCATCTGCGGTACGGCCCATGTCGACGTCGGCGACGCCGTCTCCGACGATCTCTGCCACGACGAGTCGCTCGGCCTCGAGCCGGTCCGGCCCCTGGCCGTGGTCCGCCCCGCCACCACGGCCGACGTGGCGGCCATCGTGTCCGCGGCCTGCGAACTGGGCGTGCCGATCACGGCACGTGGCTCCGGCACCGGCCTCTCGGGCGCGTCGATCCCGGTGTCCGGCGGCATCGTCGTCTCCTTCGAGCGCATGGCGGCCATCCTCGAGATCGACACCGCCAACCAGGTCGCCGTGGTCGAGCCCGGCGTCACCCTGGCGGAACTCGACGCCGCCCTCGCACCGCTCGGCCTCGTCTACCCCGTCTTCCCCGGCGAGCAGTCGGCCAGCCTCGGTGGCAACGTCTCGACGAACGCCGGCGGCATGCGGGCCGTCAAGTACGGGGTCACCCGACACCACGTCCTCGGACTCGAGGCCGTCCTCGGCACCGGCGAGGTCATCTCCACCGGTGGCAAGTTCGTGAAGGCGACCAGCGGCTACGACCTCACCCAGCTGGTGATCGGGTCCGAGGGCACGCTCGCCCTGGTCACCCGGGCCGTGCTCCGCCTCCATCCGAGACCCGAACACCAGGCGACCGTGCTGGCCCCGTTCGCCACCATGGACCTGGTGGCCGGGGCCGTCCCTCCGGTGGTGGCCAGCGGTGTCGGACCGCTGCTGGTGGAGTACATCGACATGATCTCGATGGCCGGCATCACCGCGAACGCCGGCATCGACCTCGGCATCCCCGAGGACGTGCGGGCCGCCGCCCTCGCCTACCTCGTGATCGTCCTCGAGGACCACCATCCGCAGCGTCTCGAGGAGGACACCGAGGCCCTCGCCACCCAGCTGGCCGAACTCGGGGCGCTCGACGTCTACGTACTGCCCGACCATGCCGGCCAGCAGCTGATCACGGCCCGCGAGCACGCCTTCTGGGCCTCCAAGGCGGCCGGCGCCGACGACATCATCGACGTCGTCGTGCCCCGGGCCTCGATCCCCACCTACCTGGCCGACGTGGGCGAACTGGCCGCGGCCACCGGGTCACTGGTAGTCGGATGCGGACACGCGGGCGACGGCAACGTGCACCTGTCGGTGTTCCAGCCCGAACCGGACGTGCGCCACGGGCTCGTCCACGACATCCTGGCCGCCGGCGTGGCCCACGGTGGCGCCATCTCGGGCGAGCACGGCATCGGCACGGCCAAGCTGGCGGCGTTCACCGACCTGGAGGATCCGGTCAAACTCGACCTGATGCGCCGGATCAAGGACGCGTTCGACCCCGCCGGCATCCTCAACCCCGGGAAGGTCCTGACCGTCCCCCATCCGGAAGGAGCCCGTCCGTGAACGGTGCCCGGTCCCTCATCCGCACGCTCACCGCCCACGGCGTCGACACCTGCTTCATGAATCCCGGCACGTCCGAGATGCACTTCGTCGCCGCCCTCGACGAGGAGCCGGCCATGCACGGGGTGCTGGCGCTGTTCGAGGGGGTCGCCACCGGCGCCGCCGACGGCTTCGCCCGGATCGCCGGACGGCCGGCCGCCACCCTCCTCCACCTGGGACCCGGCCTCGGCAACGGATTGGCCAACTTGCACAACGCCCGTAGGGCGAACAGCCCAATCGTGAACGTCGTGGGCGACCACGCCCTGTCCCACCGCCCCTACGACGCCCAGTTGCAGTCGGACATCGCCACCGTGGCCCGCAACGTCTCGGAGTTCGTGCGCACCACCGAGGCGACCGACCGGGTCGGTGCCGACGCCCGGGACGCCCTGGCCGCCGCCTACGGTCCGCCCGGGGCCGTGGCCACGCTCATCCTCCCGGCCGACGTCTCGTGGTCGGACGGCGGCGTGCCCGTGGACCCCGACGGCGGGGTCGGCACCGGGCCCGCCGGTGGCACGACCCCCGATCCCGACGTGCTCGCCGCCGCGGCCGCGGCGCTGCGCTCCGGCGAGCGCTGCGCGCTGTTCATCGGCGGTCGCTCCTGCTCGGGACCCCTGCTCGACGCCGTCGCCGACCTGGCCGCCTCGACGGGTGCCGAGCTCCTGTGCGAGACGTTCCCGGCCCGGCTCGCGCGGGGCGCGGGCCGACCGCCGGTCGAGCGGCTGGGCTACCTGGCCGAGTTCGCCATGCTGCGCCTGGACGGCATCCGCCATCTCGTGCTCCTCGACGGCAAGTCGCCGGTCTCCTTCTTCGCCTACCCGGGCAAACCCAGCGACCTGGTGCCCGAGGGCTGCACCGTGCACCCGGTAGCCGGCCCGGCTGACGACCTGGCCGGCGCCGTCGACGCGCTCACCGACCTCGTCGGAGCCACCCGCGGCGCCGCCCCGCGCCAGCCGGTGGACCGGCCCCCGACGGCCTCGGGCGCCCTGACCGCCCAGACCGTGTGCCAGACACTCGGGGCGCTGTTGCCCGAGGGTGCCGTCGTGTCCGACGAGGGCAACACGTCCGGACTGTTCGCTCCGGGGGCCACGGCCGGGGCACCGCCCCACGACTGGCTGTGCCTGACCGGCGGGGCCATCGGGCAGGGTCTGCCCGTGGCGGTCGGCGCCGCCGTGGCCGACCGCAGCCGCCGCGTGGTGGCGCTCGAGGCCGACGGTAGCGCGCTGTACACCCTTCAGGCGTGGTGGACCATGGCCCGCGAGGGTCTCGACGTCACCACCGTCGTCCTCAACAACCACTCCTACGCGGTGCTCAACATGGAGCTCGACCGGGTGGGCGTCGACGAGCCCGGGCCCCGGGCCCGCGACATGCTCGACCTCGGCCGTCCCGACATCGGGTTCGTCCCGCTGGCCCAGGGCCTCGGACTCCATGCCGCCCGGGCGACGACCGCCGAGGAGTTCGCCGACGAACTGGGCCGGGCCCTCGCCACCCCGGGCCCCAGCGTGGTCGAGGCCGTGATCCCCGGCCTGCTCTGACCGCGACGCCGCGGGACGGGTCTCACCCCAGGGGCCCGCGTGCCTCCTTCACCGTGGCCGGGAAGCGGGCGCGGAACGACCGGATCGACATGGCCGTGAGCACCACGGCCCCCCGGGCGCGGGCCGATGCGCTCCTCGGCAGGTTCAGCATCGGACCGATCTCGCCGAAGTAGTTGCCGGGCCGGATCTCGGCCAGCACCTCGTCGGAGCCGTCGGACCGGTTCCGGTAGACCTCGATCGCACCCTCCACCACCTCGTAGACCAGGTCGCCCCGGTCGCCCTGCTCGAAGAGGACGGCACCGTCGGCGAGCCGGACCTCCTCGTCGGGGCGGTCCGCATCGGAGAACTGCGGTGCCAGCTCGATGACCCGGTCGGCGATGTGGGTGATGCGGTCGTCGTGGGTCGAGACCACCACCGTGCGCCCCGGCGCCGCCAGCTCGCGCAGGAGGACCAGGATCCCCTCCACCTGGATGTGGTCCAGGTGGGCCGTCGGCTCGTCCGCCACCACCAGGGGCGGGTCGTGCACCAGGGCCCGGGCGATCGCCACCCGCTGCTGCTGCCCGCCGGACAGCTGGGCGGGCCGGTGCGACGCCCGCTCGCTGAGCGCCACCCGCTCGAGCAGGGCGTCGGCCCGAACCCCGGCCTCCTTCCGCCCCACGCCGGCGAGGGTCATGGGCACCATCACGTTCTTGCGCGCCGACAGGCTGGCCAGCAGGTTGAACGCCTGGAAGACCACGCCGACGGTCCGCTGGCGATACTCGGCCAGACCGGCTCC
>Ga0302157_10007175_pt1 | contig 11286 bp, 9 predicted proteins | sample I_Bog_N3_3_FD_193502 | JGI IMG/M metagenome (GOLD analysis project Ga0302157, IMG submission 193502) | Peat permafrost microbial communities from Stordalen Mire near Abisko, Sweden - I_Bog_N3_3 | ecosystem: Environmental > Terrestrial > Soil > Wetlands > Peat | place: Sweden: Abisko, Stordalen...
GGAGAGCACGCAGGGAACAATCCAGCCGAACCGCAGCGGAGCACCGCCGCCGGTGCCGTCGAGCGGAACGCAGTGGCCGCCGTTGGTGTTGATCGTGCTCGTCGCGACCGCCGCGCCGTCGACCTCAACGGACGCCGAATAGAGGCCGGAGCCGGTATCGGTCGCATCGAAACTGACGCCGACCTCGCCGGAGAGCACGCCGGGCGTGATGAGCGTCCCGGAGACATCGCTGCCGCTCGGCGCCGTGTCGTCCTCGAGCTGGACGACCATTGCGTACAGGTGGTTGCTCGCGATGCAGTTCTCGCCGCCCAGTTCCGGGCAGTAGGCGCCGCTCCCGGGCGCGCAGACCGGGTCGCCGGCGCAGATCGAAGTGCCCTCGATCGCCGTGACGTCGGTGAGATTGTCGAGGGTCAGCAGGTTCGCGGCGACGAGCTCCGTGGACGGTCCGGTCCCGACCGAAGCACAGCTCCAGTCCTGCGAGCAGGAGGAGGCGACGTTCAGGGTTCCGTTGGCGGAGATCGTGTCGTAGTCGGTGACCGGCCAGCCAGCCGCTGAGCCGAAACCTGAATAGGCCGCGCGCCAGAGCTGGGCCCCCTCGATCGTGGTGCCCGCAGGCGCCGAGAACTCCCAGGCCGCCACGTCGCCTGGACCGTGCGCGACAGTGCCGTCGAGGGTTGCGTAGATGTAGCCGCCGACGCCGCAGCCGTCGTACACGCCGGCATCCTGGTGGGTGCCGTCGAGCGGAAAGGTGATGCCGTCGGTTGGCGCCGTCCAGGTGCTGTAGGGGTTGTGGCAGACCGCGACTTCGTAGGTCCCGGCGCGCGCCGCGGGAGCGCCGAGGACGCACAGGACCGCGAGCATGAGACACATCCCTGTGATCGCGCGTCCCGCCTTGAACACCGCTCGCTCCGTCGTCTTCGACCGTCACGCCACCGCTATGGCCCCTTCCGACAGGCGTGCGGTGGCGGGACAGCTGGAGCGAGAGTATCTGCCATGCCGGGGCGCGCGACCCGCCCGGACGGCGCAAAAAACCCGCAAGTAGCGAACGTTGCGCGCGTCGCCGCCGGGATGCGCGCGAGACGGCTCGCCGTCCGCCGCCTCGCGCGTGGCCTGCGCGCGGCGGCTCGCGGGCCGGCTTCGCTAGGGCTTCCCGCCCAGCTCGAGCACCGCCAGGAAGGCCTCCTGGGGTACCTCGATGCGCCCCACCCGCTTCATTCGCTTCTTGCCCTCCTTCTGCTTCTCCAGCAGCTTGCGCTTGCGCGTGATGTCGCCGCCGTAGCACTTCGCGATCACGTCCTTGCGGAACGCCTTGACCGTCTCGCGCGCGATCACGTGCGAGCCGATCGCGGCCTGGATCGGCACGTCGTACTGCTGGCGCGGGATCTTCGTGCGCAGCCGCTCGGTCAGCATCTTTCCGAGCTCGTAGGCCTTGTCGCGATGGACGATCATCGAAAGCGCGTCGATCGGCTCGCCGCCGAGCAGCACGTCCAGACGCACGAGGTTCGACGGAACCATGCCTGTCAGCTCGTAGTCCAGCGAGGCGTAACCGCGGGTGCGCGACTTGAGCTGGTCGAAGAAGTCGATCACGATCTCCGCGAGCGGAATGTCGTAGGTCAACTGCACACGCTCGGGCGAGAGGTAGTGCATGCCGACGTGGGTGCCGCGGCGGTCGCGGCAGAGCTCCATGATCACGCCGATGAACTCGGTCGGCGCGATGATCGTGGCGCGAATGAACGGCTCGCGGATCTCGGCGATGCGCGCCGGGTCGGGCATGTCTGAGGGGTTGTGGACGACGACCTCCTCACCGTCGGAGAGCGTCACCTCGAAGCCGACCGACGGCATCGTCGCGAGCAGCTCGAGGTCGTACTCGCGTTCGAGGCGCTCGCGCACGATGTCCATGTGCAGCAGCCCGAGGAATCCGGCGCGGAAGCCGAAGCCCAGCGCGTCGGAGCTCTCCGGCTCCCACGACAGGGCCGCGTCGTTGAGCGTCAGCTTCTCGAGCGCGTCGCGGAGCTCCGGGAAGCGCTCGGAGTCGATCGGGAAGAGGCCGCAGAAGACCATCGGCTTGACGTCGCGATAGCCCGGCAGCGCCTCGCTGGCCGGGTTCGCCTTGGTCGTGACCGTGTCGCCGACCCGCAGCTGCGTGACGTCCTTGATGCCGGTGATGAGGTAGCCGACCTCGCCCGCATGCAGCTCGCCGACCGCGCGCATCTGCGGTGAGAAGAAGCCGATCTCGTCGATCTCGGCGCTGCTCTCGCCGACCATCGTGCGGATCGCCTCGCCCTTGCGGAAAACGCCGTCGACGACCCGCACGTAGGCGACGACGCCGCGATACTGGTCGAACTCGGAGTCGAAGATCAGCGCGCGCGCCGGCGCCTGCGGGTCGCCGCGAGGCGCCGGGATGCGCTCGACGATCCGCTCCAGCACCTCCACCACGCCCTCCCCCGTCTTGCCGGAGATCGCCAGGATGTCGTCAACCGGCTCGCCGATCAGCTCGGCTATCTCGTCGGCGACCCGCTCCGGCTCGGCTCCGGGCAGGTCGATCTTGTTGAGCGCCGGGATCAGCTCGAGGCCCGCCTCGACCGCCATGTAGGTGTTGGCGAGGGTCTGCGCCTCGACGCCCTGGGAGGCGTCAACCACGAGCACGGCGCCCTCGCATGCCGCCAACGAGCGTGAGACCTCGTAGCTGAAGTCCACGTGGCCCGGGGTGTCGATCAGGTGCAGCTGGTAGGTCTCGCCGTCGCGCGCCTTGTATTGCACGCGCACCGCCTGGGCCTTGATCGTGATCCCGCGCTCACGTTCGAGCTCCATCGAGTCGAGCACCTGCGCCCGCATCGCGCGAGCGTCCACTGTGTGGGTCAGCTCGAGGATGCGGTCGGCCAGCGTCGACTTGCCGTGGTCGATGTGGGCGATGATGCAGAAGTTGCGGATGTGGGCTTGATCGGCCATCTCGAAGGTAGATTACGGTGCGCATACCAGCCCGCCGCGGCGGGCGCACGTGCCGCCATGCCCACAGCGATCCCCAGAGACGAGGCCCTCGAGCTACTCCAGCAGTGGGTGAGCGCTCCGCCGCTGCGGCGCCATTGCCTGGCGGTCGAGGCCGCGATGCGGGCCTACGCAGAGCGCGACCCCCCGTTGGCGGGAGCCGGCGGGGCCGACGTCGAGTTGTGGGGCGTCACCGGGCTGCTGCACGACGCCGACTACGAGCGCCACCCGGACATGAGCGTCGGGCACCCGCGGATGATCATGGCCGAGCTCGAGCGTCGCGACGCGCCGCCCGAGATGGTCCGCGCAATCGCCTCCCACGCCGACTACCTCGGCGTCGCGCGCGAAACGCCGATGGAGCTGACGCTGCACGCCGTCGATGAGCTGAGCGGCTTCCTCGTCGCCTGCGCGATGGTGCGCCCTGAGGGGATCGCCGGCCTCGGCGCGAAGTCGGTGCGCAAGAAGCTCAAGCAGCCCTCGTTCGCGGCCGCGGTCAACCGCGATGAGCTTCAGAGCTCGGCCGACGCCCTCGGTGTCCCCTTCGACGAGCACGTCACGTTCGTGATCGCCGCGCTCGAACGCGAGGCGCAGCCGCTCGGCCTCACAGGCCAAGCGCCAGCGTGATCTGCGGCGAGGCCAGCGACTCGACGATCGCGGCGGCACGGGAGAGGTCGACACCCTCGACGGAGGGAACCGCGATCGTGTGGCAGCCCGCGGCGACGGCGGCCTCGATCCCGGTCGGGGAGTCCTCGAGCACGAGCGTGTGGGAAGGCTCGGTTCCGAGCGCAGCGCACGCCGTCAGGTAGATCTCGGGCGCCGGCTTGGGATGGGTGACGACATCGGCGGTGAGGATCACCGCGAAGGTGTCCGGATCGATCTGCGCCGTCTCGAGTGCGCGGTCGACCAGCATGCGCGGCGAGTTGGAGGCGAGCGCCATCGGGATCCCGGCCGCCTGGAGGCGGGCGATCAGCTCCACCGCGCCCGGACGCGGCGGCGCGTGATGCGCCAGCTCGTCGAGCACGAGCATCGCCAGCTCCATGATCAGCGCCATCCCCTCGCCCGGAGCGTCGAGAATCAGCTCGAGCCCGGCGGCGGCGGCCTGCGGCGAGGACCCGAGCATGTCGCGCTTGTGCTGGGCTGTGAACCGGCGGCCGTGGCGCTCGAACAGCGCGTGCTGCGCCCGCGTCCAGGACTCCTCCGTGTCGAGCAGCAGCCCGTCGTTGTCGAAGATCACCGCCTCCAGGGGCTGGGCGGTGCTGGCGGCTGCGGACACGAAACGCAGCCTAACCGCAAGCGGTGGTCCAACCAGGGTGCGGGCGGGCGGCGTGCGGGCGGGTGGCGCCAGCGTGCGCTGAGCGCGCCCGCCACAGCGGGCGCGACCGCACCGAGCGCGGGCTCGCCGCCAGGCGCACGAGGCCGCAGCGGGCGCCGGCTGCCGGGCTACCCGCGCCGGAACCGCGAGAGCACGAGCCCGCGCACCTGTCGCGCCTCGGGGATCCCCATTCGCAGGACCGCCCGCAGGTAGACGAAGCCACCGGCCGCCGCGGCGACACCGACCGACACGAGCTGCGCCGGCAGGCTGCGGCCGAGCGCGCGGTCGAGGCCGTACCAGACGATCCACGACGTGGCGGCCAGCAGGATCGCGGCGACGGCGATTCGCGCCGTGATCATGGTGGTCTGGCGTCCCTCGAGGCGGTTGTTGAAGCCGGTACGCAGGCGGCGCAGCTGCAACCCCGTCATCAGCGCGTTGGCGACGAAGGTGCCGATCACCAGGCCGGCTATGCCGAGCGGCTTGTACAGCGCGATCGAGACGACGATGTCGACGGCGATGTTCATCGCGGCGAGGCCGGTCGGGATCCAGGGTCGCTTCAGCGCGAAGAAGGTGCGCGTCAGCAGCAGGTTGAGGCCTCCGAACGGCAGGCTGAAGGCGAACCAGAACAGCGCGATCGAGGTGAGGTGCGTCGACGTCGCGTTGAACTGCCCCCGCTGGTAGAGCAGCCGCACGACCGGTGTGGCCAGCACCATCAGGAACGCCGACGCCGGTATCAGCAGCAGGTTGATCTGGCGCATGCCGATCGCGAGCGCGCGACGCATGCCGCCGGCGTCCCGGCGCGCAGCCTGGCGGCTGAGCGTCGGGAACAGCACCGTCGCGACCGCGACGCTGAACATGCCCTGCGGCAGCATGTAGACGCGGAAGGCGTAGTTGATCGCACTCGGTGCCTGCTGGCTGACGAGAGTGCCGAACACCGAGTTGATCAGCCCGTCGAGGTTCGTGATCCCCAGGCCGATCGTCACCGGCACCATCAGCAGGAAGACCTGGCGCACGCGCGGGTCGTGCCAGTCGATCTGGAAGCCGAGCCGGAAGTCGATCTGCTGCAACGCCGCGGCCGCCATCAGCATCTGCACCACGGTCGCCGCGAGGATCGCTATCGCGTATGCGTAGATCCCGTGGTCGCCGCTCGAGTCCGGCCCGAAGTGCGGGCGCAGCACGACGACGAGCACGATGATCACGATGTTCCAAACCAGCGGCGAGATCGCCGCGATCGAGAACCGGTCGTAGGACTGCAGGATCCCGACGAGCAGCCCGTTCAAGCCGAGCAGCAGGACGACCGGGAACAGCACCTGGGAGAGGCCGGCGGTCAGCGAGCCCGACACGCCGCTCGAGAAGATGAAGACCGGCATGATCACGTGCGCCGCGAGGATGAAGAAGGCGGTGATCGCGCCGAGCGCGATCAGCATGATCCAGAACACGGTCGAGGCGAGTCGGAACGCCTCCTTCTTCCGTGAACACGGGCACGAACGCCGCTGAGAGCGCGGCGTTCGCGAACAGGTTGCTGACCAGGTTGGGAACCTGGAAGGCGATCGTGAACGCCGAGTACCACGACCCGGTGCCGAAGAACCGCGCGGCGATGATCTCGCGCGCGAGCCCGGCGACGCGAGAGAAGCCGGTGGCGATCGAGAAGATCGCCGTGTTCCGCGCGACGTGCCCCGCCGGCGACGTCGCCGGCCCCTGCCCTGCGACGGGAGTCGAAGCGGCCAAGGCCGCTATAGTACGGCGCCGCGCGGTCCGCACCGCCGACTTGCCATGGCCAACATCGCATCCCAGAAGAAGCGCATCATCCGCGCCGAGCGCGAGCGCCTCGAGAACCGCCGGCACACCTCGGCGATCAAGACGTATTTCCGCCGGCTCGAGACGGCCGTCGCCGCCGGCGACGCCGATAACGTCGCGACCGAGCACCGCAAGCTTGTCTCGCTGATCGACAAGGCGGTCAAGACGGGCGCGCTGCACCGCAACACCGGCGCTCGCAAGAAGTCCAAGGCCGCACGCATCGTGCGCCCGCCCGCCGAGAGCTAAGCGGTGATCGCGCCGAGCGCTCGCAGTGCGAGCGTGTCGGCGTCCAGCGCCGAGCCGCCGCGACTGTCCAGCTCGAGATCGGCGAGCGCCGCAACCGCGCGGCGCAGCGCTCCGACATCGGTCCGCGCCACGTCGGCGACAAAGGCGGATGCCGCCTTCGGCGGCATCCGCAGCTCGCCGCGAAGGGCGGCGGGGCTCGCACCCTGCTCGAGCTTCGCGGCGACCGTGAGCGCCTCGCGCAGGCGCCGCGTGACCCAGTAGGTGAGAGACTCGACGCGCTCGCCCTGCGCGCGCAGCGCGAGGTAGATCCGCGTCGCGGCCGCAGTGTCGCGGGCGACGACGGCGTCGGCGAGCGTCCAAGCCTTGCGCTCGGCGCTCCGCCCCACGCGCTCGGCTACACCGTCGGCGTCCAGGCGCGCCCGCGGCCCGCATTCGAGCGCCAGCTTCTCGAGCTCGCGTGCTAGCCGTGCCTGGCGCGTACCGACGATCGCGACGAGTGCACGCGCGCCGTGCACGTCGAGCGTCAGCTCGAGGGCTGACGCCTGGGCGAGCACCCAGGCGGGTAGGTCCCACTCCTTGACGGACTGCTCGGCGGCGACGTCGCCGCCGGCCTGCACGACCGCGCGGTGGAGTGCCGCGGGCGCCTTCGTGCGGCCCTCCTCGCGCGCGAAGAACGCGATCGTGGTCTCCTCGGGCATGGAAGCGAGCAGCGGGGCGAGGTGTTCAGTGACCTCGTCCTCCTTCCAGCGCTCGACGCCGTCGACGATGATGAAACGCCGACCGATCGCGAGCGTCAGCGCGCCGAGCAGCGCTGTGGCGGCGGCGGGAGTGGCGTCGGTGCCCTCCAGCACCTCGAGGCATCCGGCTCCGCCGTCGCGCTCGGCGAGCGCCCGCAGGCGCGCCCGGCGCTCGCCGATCCGGCCATGGTCGTCGCCGTGGATCAGGTATGCCGGCTTGAAGCTAGCCACGTGAGCGCAGGCTAGCGTGCGCGGCGGTTGGGGCCGCACCGCGCGTGACTGGCTGGGACGCGCAGGGCACCAAGCGCGGCGCCGGCTGTCTACTGGAGCGAGTCGGGCCGGCTGGCCGGCCCGGTGTGGCCGATCGGCGTGCGCTTTCCCTGCGCGTTCAACCACGCGCCGGCGAGGATCACGATCCCGAGCACGAGTCCCAGCCAGCAACCGAACGCCGAGTCGGCGGTGTGGAAGAGGAACTTCAGCAGAAGGAACAGCAGGCCCAGAGCGGCCATCGCGGCTCGCGTGAGGTCGCGCCCGTACCTGCTCGTCGGGACCACGGTCTGCGGGCTGAACCGCGCGAACGCGAGGTCGGCGACGACGACGATCGTCACGATCAGGGCCAGGACGCCCCAGCCAGAGTCCGGCGAGCCCGTCCCGGTGAAGTCAACGCTCCCGAACGGGCCCAGCGAATAGGAGTGCCAGGCGAAGAAGAGCAGGTCGACGATCAGCACGATCCCTCCCAGGCCGACCATCCAGTCCTCGCGGCTCAGCTTCGAGAAATCCACTTGCGCCCTCCCTCTCCGGGACCCAGCCTCGCATGAGGATACGGCGCCGACCGTGGCAATGGCTGCAGGCCCGTCGCCGGGCCCCTACCGAACGACGATGTTGACCAGCTTCCCGGCCACCACGACAATGCGCACGATCTCCTTGCCGGCGATGTGGGCCGCCACGTTTGGAGCCTCCAGGGCGAGCCTCCGGAGATCCTCGTCGCTCGCCGAGGCGCTCGCCATGACGCGGTCGCGGACCTTTCCGTTGACCTGGCAGACCAGCTCGAACTCCTCACGCGCGAGGAACGCCGGATCGGCGCTCGGCCACGGTGTCATCCAGACCCGCTCGCCGGTCAGCAGCTCGTAGGCGTCGGCGCCGGCGTGCGGCGCGAACGGGAACAGCAGCGACGCCGCGGTGGCCGCGGCGAAGCGCAGCGCGCCGGCGCCCACCTCGCCGCGCAGCCGGTAGCACTCGTTGGTCAGCTCCATCACGGCCGCGATCGCGGTGTTGAAGGCGAAGCGCCCGTCCAGCTCACCGGTCACCTTCTCGATCGCCCAGTGGGCCTTGCGCATCAGCTCGAGCTCGGCGCCGGCGGGGTGCGCCGGCGGCGCCTGCGGCTGCGTGCTCGCGGCGGTCTCGGCGGCCAGGCGCCAGAGCCGGGCGATGAAGCGGTGCATCCCGTCCGCGCCGGCGTCCGACCAGTCCGCGTCCTGGTCGGGCGGGCCGATGAACAGGATGTAGCAACGCGCGGTGTCGGCGCCGAGGCGGCTGACGATCGTGCGCGGCGAGACGACGTTGCCACGCGACTTGGACATCTTCGCGCCCTCGCGCGTGATCATCCCCTGCGTGAACAGCGCCGCGAACGGCTCCTGGAACGAGAGGTGCCCGAGATCGGCGAGGACCTTGACGAAGAAGCGCGAGTAGAGCAGGTGCAGGATCGCGTGCTCGACGCCGCCGATGTACTGATCGACCGGCATCCAGCGCTCGAGCACGGCCGGGTCCCATGCCGCCTTGTCGTTGGCGGCATCGCAGTAGCGCAGGTAGTACCAGGAGGAGTCGACGAAGGTGTCCATCGTGTCGGTCTCGCGCCGCGCCGGACCGCCGCAGACCGGGCAACTCGTCGCCACCCACGACTCCGCGGCGGCGAGTGGCGAGCGCCCCTTCGGCGCGTAGTCCTCCACGTCGGGTAGCAGCACGGGCAGGTCGTCGGCCGGTACCGGCACGATCCCGTGCTCGGGGCAGTAGACGACCGGGATCGGGCAGCCCCAGTAACGCTGTCGTGAGACGAGCCAGTCGCGCAGGCGGAAGCTGACAGCGGCCCGCCCCCGCCCGTCCCGCTCCAGCCAGGCGACGATCTGCTGCTTGGCCTCGAGGTTGGGCAGCCCGTCGAACTGCGCCGAGTTGACCAGCGTGCCGGCGCCGAGGTAGGGCAGCTCCTCCCCGCCGGGCGACTCGATCACCGGGCGTACCGGCAGCCCGAACGCGGTCGCGAATTCGAAGTCGCGGTCGTCGTGCGCGGGCACCGCCATCACCGCGCCGGTGCCGTATTCCATCAGCACGTAGTCGGCCACGAACATCGGGATCTGCTCGCCGTTGACGGGGTTTCGCACGGTGCGTCCGAGCGGCACGCCGGTCTTCGCCCTGCCGGCGGCGCCGCGATCCTGTCCGGGCGCGGCGAGCGCCCGCGAGATGTAGTCGCGCACCGCCGCCTCGTGCTCGGTGCCGGCAGCGAGCAGCTCGATGTCCGGGTGCTCCGGGGCCATTGCGAAGAACGTCGCGCCGAACAGCGTGTCCGGACGTGTCGTGAAGACCGGGTAATCGATCGCCAGCTCCTCGCAGCGGAAGGTCACCTCGGCGCCCTCGGAGCGACCGATCCAGTTCCGCTGCATCGTCTTGACGTGTTCCGGCCAGTCGATCGTGTCAAGGTCGTCGAGCAGCCGCTGCGCATAGTCGGTGATCCGCAGGAACCACTGCTCGAGCTGACGCAGCTCGACCGGCGAGCCGCAGCGCTCACAGCGACCGTCGATGACCTGTTCGTTGGCGAGCACGGTCGCGTCGTGGGGGCACCAGTTGACCGCGGCCTCCTTGCGGTAGGCGAGGCCCGCCTCGAGCAGCGTCAGGAAGATCCACTGGGTCCAGCGGTAGTACCGGGGCTCGTGCGTGCCGAACTCCCGTGACCAGTCGATCGAGATGCCCCATTCGCGAAACTGCTGCTGGAAGGCGGCGATCGACTCAGCGGTCGAGTGGCGCGGGTGCACGCCCGTGTTGATCGCGTGATTCTCCGCCGGCAGCCCGAACGCGTCGTAGCCCATCGGGTGAAGCACCTGATGGCCCCGTCGGCGGCGGAAGTGCGCGATCGCATCGCCGACCGAGTAGACCTTCAGGTGCCCGATGTGCGGCTCGCCGCTGGGGTAGGGAAGCATCTCCAGCACGTAGGTCGTCGGGGCACCGCCGCTGTTGGGCACCTCCCAGGTCCGCTCGGCCTCCCACACGGCCTGCCAGCGGGGCTCGATCTCGGCGTGGTCGTAGACGTGCTCGCTCATCCTCGACCCAGAGTATTTGCTCGCGAAGCGGTGACGTTGTGCGGTCGCGCGGAGCCACGCCGCCGGCTCCGTCGCCGGGCGCTTCCAGAGCGCCTCGCTCCCCCTCGCCGCCTTCGCCGAGGTCGGCCTCTGATCGCATTCGGCGTCCTGCTCGACACCTTCCTCGTCCGCACCGTGCTCGTACCCGCCCTCGTGATGGAGCTCGACGGCCGCATCTGGTGGCCCTCGGCCCTCTCGCGCCGCCGGAACGCTGGCAACGCGCCATCGTGATCTAACTCTCGACCTGAGGGTGAGCTTCTCCTTTACGCAGGCCCTCCGGGCCTGGCGTTTCTTCGCTGTGCCCGCGCCGGCGCGCCCCAGGCGACACGACCCGCCCTTCCGAGCGCCTGCACCCCACCGAGCGCCGCTAAGATGCGTCTCGCACCGCGGGGCTATAGCTCAGCTGGGAGAGCGCTTGCATGGCATGCAAGAGGTCGTCGGTTCGAGCCCGACTAGCTCCAGTTCCGAAGTGCCTGCTAATTCGCTTGCTTCTGCGTCGGCGAGATGGCGGAGTCGCTCGCTGCTGCGCGGCGCGAACAGCAACGACGCTCAGCACGCCTGAGACCCAACCGAGAGGAGACCCAGATGGCGCGTATGATCGCCGACTGCCGGCGCTTCGAGAGCGACAGCAATTGCTCGCTGACGATCATCGGAGAGCAGGACGAGGTCATCGCCACCGCGGCACAGCACGCCGCGACCGTGCACGGTCACCAAGACACGCCCGAGCTACGGACGCAGCTGTTGCAATTGCTCGAACCCGAGGACAGCTACGTACCCAGCACACGCCAACCAGAGCCCTTCCCCGCCTAACCCCAGCGCCGGCCCTGAACCAGGAGCGGCCCGGCTCGCGCAGCGCGTCGCT
>Ga0302157_10007177_pt1 | contig 11283 bp, 6 predicted proteins | sample I_Bog_N3_3_FD_193502 | JGI IMG/M metagenome (GOLD analysis project Ga0302157, IMG submission 193502) | Peat permafrost microbial communities from Stordalen Mire near Abisko, Sweden - I_Bog_N3_3 | ecosystem: Environmental > Terrestrial > Soil > Wetlands > Peat | place: Sweden: Abisko, Stordalen...
AGGCGGGGGAGATTTTCAAACAGTTGGATCTCAGCGAAATAAAGGCTCTTCAGCCTGTCGTGGAACAGATCGTTGAGGCGTTTTTTGGCCATGGAAGCCTCCTCCGCTCCGTGAGCTTATAGCCGTTGAGTGATCAACAACGCGTTTATTCGGTCATTGGTTCCAAAAGACAAAATTCTAAACAATTAGGGAGATCCCCCGGCTCTGCCGGGGTGGCAGTAGAAGTTTGACGTTTCCTTGAGCCCACCACGAAATTTCCAACGTGAGCAGCCACGCACACGGAAGGAAGTTTCGCGATGGACGAGTTTGAGAGCTTAAGTCACACGAAATGGGACTGCAAATACCATGTCGTGTTCATTCCCAAATGTCGCAGGAAGACGCTTTACGGCCAATTGCGCCAACACCTTGGGGAAGTTTTCAAGAGGCTTGCGGCGCAGAAGGAAAGCCGGATCGAGGAGGGGCATTTGATGGTCGATCATGTTCACATGATGATCGCCATCCCACCGAAGTATGCGGTTTCGCAGGTGGTGGGATTTATCAAAGGCAAGAGCGCGATCCATTTGGCGCGGGTCTATGGCGAGCAAAAGCGGAATTTTGTTGGACAACATTTTTGGGCGCGGGGATATTTCGTCTCAACTGTCGGGCGCGATGAAGAAGTGATCCGAGAGTACATTCGAAACCAGGAAAACGAAGACAAGCGTCTGGAACAGTTGAGCATGTGGAAATGACGCAGCGCGGTCGCCTTTAGGCGGCCAATGGAGGTGGGGTCGCGTTAGCGCCCCCTAAAGCCGCTTCGAGCGGCCCCAATCATAAAGCCCCCGGCTTTGCCGGGGGATACTTACTCGCGCCCAAAAGCCTTGTCTGGCGAAAATCGGACGTGAATGCCGATCCACCCTGCAAGGAACGAGTCCGAAAACCGCGAGACGCGGCTGGCCCGAAAGCGCAGACTGACGCCATGGATCTCGATCACGACGCCTGCTACCGCGCGATTTGCGCGCGCGATTCCCGTTTCGACGGCCGCCTGTTCACGGCAGTCCTGACGACCGGGATTTATTGTCGTCCGATCTGCCCGGCGCGCACGCCGCGCTCGGAAAACGTCCGCTTCTTCGCGACGGCCGCCGCGGCGCAGGAAGCCGGGTTCCGTCCCTGCCTGCGCTGTCGGCCCGAGACCGCGCCCGATCTTGGCGCCTGGCGCGGCTCCTCCAACACCGTGTCGCGCGCGCTGGCGATGATCGAGATGGGCGCGCTCGACGACCGGAGCGTCGACTCGCTGGCCGAACGTCTCGGCATAGGCGAAAGGCAGTTGCGCCGGCTGTTCCGCCAGCATCTTGGCGCGACGCCCGTCGCCGTGGCGCAAACGCGTCGCGTCCTGCTCGCCAAGCAATTGATCCACGAGACGTGTCTGCCCATGGCCGACATCGCCCTCGCCGCCGGCTTTGGCAGTCTGCGGCGTTTCAACGAGACGTTTCAGTCGCTTTACCGGCGCCCTCCCACCGCCTTGCGGCGCGTGGTTCCCGCCAGCGACGCCCGGGGCGGAACGACACTTTTGCTCCGCTACAAGCCGCCCTATGATTGGGCCGCCATGTTCGACTTTTTGCGCGCGCGCGCCATACCGGGCGCCGAAGAGGTCGCGGACGGGCTCTATCGACGAACCGTTTTTCTGGAGGGGGAGCACGGACTCGTCTCAGTGCAGCCCGCCGAAAGCGATGCTCTCAAAATCCATGTTCAATTTTCGAGACTTTCGGCGCTGCCCAATATCATCGCCCGGCTGCGGCGGGTTTTCGACCTCTCCGCCGACCCGGAAGCGGTCTCGCTGGATCTGGCCCGCGATCGCCTTCTCGCGCCTTTGGTCGCCGCGCGGCCCGGCCTGCGGATGCCCGGCGCATGGGATGGGTTTGAGCTCGCCGTTCGCGCCATTCTCGGCCAGCAGGTCAGCGTCGCCAATGCGGCGAGCCTTGCCGGACGGCTGACGTCGCGATTCGGCGAAATGCTGCGCTGCGCCGATCCCGTCCTGACTCATGTTTTCCCGACGCCCGACGCGCTCGTCCAGGCCGACCTTGGCGAACTTGGCCTGCCGCGCTCCCGCGCGAAAAGTCTGACGGCGTTTGCCGCCGCCGCTCTCGCCGATCCCCATATCTTTTCGCCGCGCGGCTCGCTCGACGACGCCATCGCCCGCCTTTGCGCTTTGCCCGGCGTTGGCGAGTGGACGGCGCATTATATCGCCATGCGCCTGTTCCGCGAGCCGGACGCCTTTCCTGCCGCCGACGTTGGACTGCTCCGCGCCATGGCCGATCAGACGGGGCTTAGACCCACGCCCGAAAACTTGCTGCTGCGCGCCGAAGCCTGGCGGCCCTGGCGCGGCTATGCCGCACAACATCTGTGGACGGAAGAAGCGGCGCGTCTTCGCGGCGCGGTCCGATCCCGCAGCGCCCGCAAGGCTGAAGCCAGGGGAAAACAAAACGCCGCGTTACGCGTTGAGGGATGAAAACGTCGTCATTGAAGGCTTCTCCGTGCTTCAAGCGCCGCTCCCCCAAGCGCCTCCGGCCACCGACATGCCCACCCGCATCCTGTTCGTCGAGGACGATGCGACGATTTCCCAATTATTGATCGAAATCCTCGGGGAAAACGGTTTTAGCGCCCGGGCTGTCACCTGCGCCGCGGAAATGGACCGGCATCTGGCGCATGACGCGGTCGATCTCGTGGTTCTCGATGTCATGCTTCCCGGCGAAGACGGCTTTTCGATCTGCCGCCGCCTGCGCGCCGCCTCCACCGTGCCGATCATCATGTTGACGGCGCTCGGTGAAGCCGTCGACAGGATCATCGGGCTCGAAATCGGCGCCGACGATTACGTGGCGAAGCCTTTCAATTCGCGCGAGCTTGTCGCGCGCATCCGGGCGCTGCTGCGGCGGACGCGGGCGCCTTTTGCGCCTCATCGCCTGCCGCCGATCGGCTTCAGCGGCTGGCGGCTTTATCCCAACGAGCGGATATTGGTGAGCCCGGACGGCGTGCGCGTGACCACCACCAGCGCCGAATTCGACCTTCTGCTGGCCTTCTGCCGCAATCCCGGCCGCATTCTTACGCGCGAGCAGTTGCTTGATCTCACTCACGCAGGCCTCGCCGGACCTATCGAACGCAGCATCGATGTGCATGTCAGCCGGGTCCGCCAGAAAATCGAACCTGACCCCCGCGACCCCACCTTCATCAAGACGGTGCGGCTTGGCGGCTATGTCTTCACCGCCAGCGTGGAGCCGGCGCCATGAAGTTCCTGCGTCGTATTGCGCCTGAGACGATTGCGGCGCAGATCGCCTGCCTCGTGGTTGTCGCGGTGCTGCTCGGCGTCGGCCTGGCCTCGGCGGCGTTGTTCCACCTTTTCTCGGCCAGCGCCGAAGGCGCCAATGGGGAAATCCTGCCCGCCGTGCGCGCCGCGCGCATCGCGGGAATCGTCAAGAAGGCGCAGGAAACGCATTCCGCGCAGGATCTGGCGAAAGTGCTCGAAACGTCGCACTCGCCCGCCGTGGCGGTGGAGCGCGTCTCGAATGCGCAAATCGAACGCCTGACGGCGTCCGGCAGGCCGGCATCCGCCTTTATCGCAGCGATCGAGCAAAAACTGACGAAAACCTGGGGCGTGACGCCATTGCGGGCCGGCGAAGACAACGCCATCGTCGTGAAGATAGACGATGGCGCCGGTTTGAAATTCATTCCGGCGGAAAGCGCCTTTCCGCTGCAAAATCTGATGCTGATTCAGATCACCTGCGCGCTGGCGATCATCACCGTGATGATCCTGCTGTTGTCGCTTTATGCGCTCAAGCGGATTACCGCGCCGCTCTCGTCGATTGCGCTGGCCGCGCGTTCCTTCGGCCGCGACGCCAGAGAGAGCGGTCCGCTCAAGGGAACGGGGCCGCGCGAAATCAAGCAGGTGGCGGAAGAGTTGCAGGGCATGCGCGAACGCATGAAAAGCCTCGTCGACGAACGCACCCAGATGCTGGAGGCCATCAGCCACGACCTGCGCACGCCGCTGACGCGCTTGCGCCTTCGCGCGGAAAGGCTGGCTGACGCCAAAACCGCAGCCTTCATGCAACAGGATATCGCGATCATCAACGACATGGTCAACGAGACCCTGACCTACCTGCGCGATGGCGGTTTGGCCGAGGCGGCGGAACTGACCGATCTCCCCAGTCTGTTGCAGACCGTCTGCGCGCAATTTTCCGACATTGGCCATGACGTGAGCTATGGCGGCCCGGCCCGATTCGCTTTCGCTTGTCGCGCCGATGCGCTGACGCGGGCCGTGGTCAATATCGTCGATAATGCGACCAAGCATGGCGCGCATGTCACGGTGGCGCTGAACGCCCCGGACGCCCGCAAGGCGCGGATCGAGGTTTCTGACGACGGCCCCGGCATTCCCGACGGTTGGCGCGAAAAAGCCTTCGAGCCGTTTTTTAAAGGCGATGGCGCGCGTCCCTCCGCGGGGCGGGGCGGCTTCGGCCTCGGCCTGTCGATCGCGCGCGATATCGTCCGGCGGCACGGCGGCGACATCGAATTGCGCGATCACGCGCCGCGTGGCCTGACCGTCATCCTTTTGCTGGTCGAGATCCCCGGAAGCGAGGTCAGGCGTCCGCGTCTCGCGTGATTCTGTTTCGGCGCGAAAAATGCAAGCGCAACCGGTCGAGATAGAGATAGACGATAGGCGTCGTGTAGAGCGTCAACGCCTGACTCATCAGCAAACCGCCGACGATGGAAATCCCCAGCGGCTGGCGCAGTTCAGCGCCCTCGCCGAAACTGAAACACAAGGGCAGGGCGCCGAGCAACGCCGCAGTCGTGGTCATGACAATCGGGCGAAAGCGCACGATGGCCGCGTGGAAAATCGCGTCGCGGCTGTCCATGCCGCCCTGCCGCTCGGCCTGCAAGGCGAAGTCGATCATCAATATGGCGTTTTTCTTGACGATGCCGATCAGCAGGATGATGCCGATCAGCGCGATGATGGTGAGCGGCAACTGAAACGCCATCAGGGCCAGCGCCGCGCCGACGCCCGCCGAGGGCAGGGTCGATAGAATGGTCACCGGATGCATGAAGCTCTCGTAGAGGACTCCCAGGACGATATAGATCGCGGCCAGCGCCGCCACGACCAGCAGCTTCTCGTCGCTGAGCGACTGCGTATAGAGCAACGCCGCGCCAGCGAAGCCGCGGATGAGATCGGCCGGCATGTGGATCTTGTCCTCGGCGCGATGGATCGCGGTCTCCGCGTCGCTCAGGGATTTGCCCTTGGCGAGGTTGAAGGAGATGGTCGCCGCCACGAACTGGCTCTGATGATTGACCGCCAGCGGCGTATGTCCCGGCGCATAGCGCGCGACCGCCGAGAGCGGGATCATCGCCTCGTTGGCCGTCGCCACGGCCGATCCGACCGAGGCGACGCTCGCGCCCGTTGAAGCGAGGGTCGCCTGCGCCGCCGTGCGCACCGAATTATTCGACGCCGTGCTGGTTGTGCTTGTCGCGGTGGCGGCGCTTGTCGCTGTCTGGGCGAGCGACACCACATGATTGGCCAGGGCGACCGCGATATTGCCGATCGGCACGCCGATATTGGCCGCCGAAGCGACGGTGGAGGAAAGCGTCTGGGTCGGCGGCGGCGTGTCCGTCACGGTCGGCAAGGGCAAGCCAACGGCGGGTCCCGCGATCACCGACCCGGCGCTGAGCGCGGTGGTCTGCGAGCCATTCGGCTGCGCGCCCGACTTGCTGACCCACATCTGGTCTAGAATGCCGGGACGCTGCCAAAAGGGCGGCGCCGCCTCCATCACCACCCGATATTGGTTGAGCGGATTATAGATCACCGAGACCGAGCGCTGGCCGAAGGCGTCATAAAGCGTGTTGTCGATCTGATACATGGTCAGCCCGAGCCGCGACGCGGTGTCGCGATCCACGGTGACGTCGACGCCGAGGCCGTTCTGCTGCTGATCGGAGCTGATGTCGGAAAAAGTCGGGTCCTGTTCCAGAGCCGCTAAAAGCTTCGGCGTCCATTCGGAAACCTCCGCCGTGGTGTCCCCGAGAACCGAGTATTGGTAGAGCGAATTGCTCTGGCGGCCACCGACCTGAATGTCCTGCACCGGCGTGAGATAAAGCCGCGCGCCCGGAACCTGCGCGAGATTGCGGCGCAGCCGCGCCATCACCGCCTCGACGCCGTCGCGCTGGTTGAGCGGCTTCAATTGCAGGAACATCGCGGCGGTGTTGGTCTGCGCCGACACGCCGCCGCCGCCGGTTCCGGTATAGCCAACCACGCTGGCCATATCCTTGTCGGCGTCGACGATGGCCATCAATTGCGACAGTTTCTTGCTCAGGAGCTGGAACGACATGCTCTGGTCGGCGACCAGCACCGCGATGATGCGTCCCGTGTCCTGCTCGGGGAAAAACCCCTTGGGAATGATGGTGAGCAGCCAGACATTGAGCGCGATCGCGCCGAACAGGGTCATCAGCACCATGAAGCTATGCCGGAGCGCGATGGCCAGCGTGCGCTCGTAAAACTCTTCAACCCGCTGCAACAGGCTTTTGCGGCGCGGCCCGGACGGCGGGGCGTTGGGGCGCAGGATCAGCGCACACATCATTGGCGTCGTCGTCAGCGCGATGAACATGGAAATGACGATGGCCATTGACAGGGTCACGGCGAATTCGCGGAACAGCCGTCCCACGATGCCGCTCATCAGCAGAATCGGCGTGAAAACCGCGATCAGCGACAAGGTGATCGAGACGATGGTGAAGCCGATTTCGCGCGCGCCCGCCAGCGCCGCTTCGCGACGGGACATGCCCTCCTCCATGTGGCGCGAGATGTTTTCCAGCACCACGATGGCGTCGTCGACCACAAAGCCGGTGGAAATGGTCAGGGCCATCAGCGAAAGGTTGTCGAGCGAATAGCCCATCAGATACATGGCGCCGAAAGTTCCGACCACGGAGACCGGCACGGCGACAGCCGGGATGAGCGCGGCGCGGACATTCTGCAAGAAGACGAACACCACCGCCACCACCAGACTCATGGAGATGATCAGCGTGCGCTGGGTTTCGGCCAGGGAATTGCGGATGGTGGTGGAGCGGTCGGAGGCGAAGCCTATGTCCATTGCCGTCGGCAACGCCGCCTTGAGTTTCGGCGCCGCGGCGCGCACCGCGTCGACGGTCGCGATGATATTGGCGCCGGGCTGACGGAAGACCACGATGATCACCGCCGGCTGACCGTCGGCCAGACCGAGATTGCGCAGGTCCTGGGCGGAGTCCACCACCTCGGCGACGTCGCGCAGCCGCAGCGCGTCGCCATTTCGATAGGCGATGACCTGATCGCGGTATTGGACTGCATGCGAGGCCTGGTCGGTGGTGTAGATCTGCCAGCGATGCGCGCCGACGTCGATGGCGCCCTTGGGCGCGTTGGCGTTGGCGCTGGAGAGCGCCGAGCGGACGTCTTCGAGCCCGATGCCGAAGTGGAACAGCTTTACCGGATCGAGCTCCACCCGCACGGCCGGCAGCGCCGAGCCGCTGACGAAAACCTGGCCGACGCCGGATATCTGCGACAGCTGCTGGGCCAGCAGCGTGCTCGCCGCGTCATACATTTGCACGCGGGTGAGCGTCTTCGACGTCAGGGTCATGATGAGCACCGGCGCGTCTGCCGGATTCACCTTGCGATAGGTCGGTTGTGACAGGAGGTTGGTCGGCAGGTCGGCCTGCGCCGCATTGATCGCCGCCTGCACGTCCTTGGCGGCGCCGTCGATATTACGGTCCAGCCCGAATTGCAGAATGACGCGCGACTGGCCGGTCTGGCTTTGCGAGGTCATCTCCGTGACGTCTGCGATCTGGCCGAGGTGGCGTTCGAGCGGCTCGGCGAGACTGGTCGCCGCCACGTCCGGACTGGCGCCGGGCAACTGCGCCTGCACGAAAATGGTCGGGAAATCCACCTGCGGCAAGGGCGCCACCGGCAGGCTCATATAACCGAGCGCCCCGGCCATAGCGATGGCGATCGTCAGCAAGGTGGTGGCGACCGGACGTTGGATGAAGGGCGCCGAAATATTCATGCGGCAGGGGGCTCCTCTGTCGGCGCCTCCATCCTCGCTCCATTTCCGCCGGGAAACAGGCGCCGCCCAAGGCGGTCGATCGCCAGATAGATGACGGGCGTCGAAAACAGGGTCAGCAGCTGGCTGACCAGCAGGCCGCCGACAATGCACAGGCCGAGCGGCCGGCGCAGCTCCGACCCTGTCCCAGTCCCCAGCATGAGCGGCAGCGCGCCGAGCATCGCGGCGAAGGTTGTCATCAGGATCGGACGGAAGCGCAGCAGACACGCCTGATGGATCGCCTCGCGCGGCGGCCTGCGCTCGACCCGCTCCGCCTCCAGCGCGAAGTCGATCATCATGATCGCGTTTTTCTTGACGATGCCGATCAGCAGGATGATTCCGATAATGCCGATCACGTCGAGATCGGCCCCGACCAGACGCAGCGCCAGCAGCGCGCCGACCCCGGCGGAGGGCAGGGTGGAGAGAATGGTGATCGGATGCGAAAAGCTCTCATAGAGCACGCCGAGCACGATATAGACCGCCACCACCGCCGCGAGGATCAGCATCAACTCGTTGGACAGGGATTTCTGGAAGGCCGACAGGGCGCCCTGAAAGGAGGAGGAAAAGCTGTCCGGCAGACCGATGTCGGCCTCGGCGCGGAGAATCTCTCCCACCGCCGTTTCAATCGACACGCCCGGCGCCAGATTGAAGGAGAGGGATTGCGACGGCAGTTGGGCCAGATGGTTGAGTTGCAGCGGCGCGCTCTTTTGCGAGACATGGACCATCGCGGCCAGGGGCGCCTGTCCGGTCGTGGCCGTGGCGGAGGGCAGATAAATCCCGGCCAGCGCCTCGGTCGGATTGTCCAGCAGATGCGCCGTCGCCTTCAGGATCACCCGGTACTGGTTGGATTGGGTGTAATAGGTCGAGGCGATTCTCTGGCCGAAGGCGTCGTAAAGCGCATTGTCGATCGTCGCCGGAGTGATGCCGAAACGCGCCGCCGTTGGCCGGTCGATGGTCAGGAGCAATTGGCGTCCCTGATCCGCCAGATCGCTGGAGACGTCCTCGAAGGAAGGCGATTGCTGCATCCGCCGCACCAGGCGCGGGGTCCAGGCGGACAACTCGGACTGGCTGGGATTTTGCAGGAAGAATTGATATTGCGCGCGGCTGACCGTGCTGTCGATGGTCAGGTCCTGCACCGGCTGCATGGCGAGGGATATCCCGACGACATCGGCGACTTCCCGGTTGAGCCGGCGAATGACGTCGCTGGCGCTGGCGGAGCGGTCGTCATGCGGCTTGAGCGTGATCAGCAGGCGTCCGACGTTGAGCGCCGTGTTGGTTCCGTCGACGCCGATATAGGACGACAGGTTGGCGACGTCTTCGTCGCGCAGGATCGTCTCGGCCAGCGCCTGCTGGCGCCTCGCCATGGCCTTGAAGGAAATGTCCTGCGCGGCGGTAGTGACGCCCTGGATCGCGCCGGTGTCCTGAACCGGAAAGAAGCCTTTGGGAATCTCGATGAATTGCAGAATGGTGACGGCGACGGTCGCGAAAAACACCAGCAGCGTCAGGCCCTGATGGTCGAACACCCAGTTCAGGCCGCGATCATATTTGCCGATGATCCATTCAAAGCCGCGCTCGGCCGCGAGATCGACGCGATTGCGCTGGCTTTCGGGCCGATGCCTGACCATGAGCGCGCACATCATCGGCACCAGCGTCAGCGAGATAAACGCCGACAGGACGATGGCCATGGCCAGGGTCACCGCGAATTCATGGAACAACCGCCCCACCACATCGCCCATGAACAGCAGCGGAATCAGCACAGCGATCAGCGACACGGTCAGCGAGATGATGGTGAAGCCGATCTCGCCGGCGCCGCGCAGGGCCGCGTCCAGCGGGCTGTCGCCACGCTCGACGTAGCGCGAGATATTCTCGATCATGACGATGGCGTCATCGACCACAAAGCCGGTGGCGATGGTCAGCGACATCAGCGACAGATTGTCGAGCGAATAGCCGAACAGATACATGCCCGCCAGAGCGCCGATGAGCGACAGGGGAGCCGACAGGCTCGGGATCAGCGTCGCCGGCAGGTTGCGCAGGAAGACGAAGATCACCAGCACGACGAGCGCCACCGACAGGGCGAGTTCGAACTCAACGTCGGTGATCGAGGCGCGAATGGTCACGGTCTGATCGGCGAGAATCGCCACGTCGAGGCCGGGCGGCAGGGTATGCCGCAGTTTGGGCAGTTGCGCCTTCACCGCATCGACCACCGCGATGACATTGGAGCCCGGCTGGCGCTTGACGTTGAGAATGATCGCCGGGGTCTTGTTGGCCCAGGCCGCCAGTTCGGCGTTCTCCGGACCTTCGATCACGGTCGCGACATCGGACAAGCGGACCGCCGCGCCATTCCTGTAGGCGATGACCATCCGCCGGTAGTCCTCCGCGGACTGCATCTGGTCATTGTTGTTGATGGTCGAATTCTGCGCCGGCCCGTCGAAATTGCCTTTCGGCAGATTGGTGTTCTGGTTGGTGATGTCGGTGCGGATGTCGTCGATGGCCAGACCATAGGCGGCGAGCGCGCGCGGGTTGACTTCGACCCGCAAAGCCGGGCGCTGGCCGCCGGCGATGGACACCAGCCCGACGCCGGAAACCTGCGACAATTTCTGCGCCAGCCGGATGTCGACAAGGTCCTCGACCTGGGTCAGCGGCAGGGTTTTCGAAGTGATGGCGAAGACCAGCACCGGCGTGTCGGCTGGATTGACCTTGGCGTAAATCGGCGGCGCCGGCAGGCCGGCTGGCAGAAGGCTGGTCGCGGCGTTGATCGCCGCCTGCACTTCCTGCTCCGCGACGTCGATCTGGATATCGAGGCCGAATTGCAGCGTCGTCACCGAAGCGCCAGCCGAACTGACCGAACTCATCTGGTTCAGGCCCGGCATCTGGCCGAATTGCCGCTCCAGCGGCGCGGTCACCGCCGTCGTCATGACCTCGGGACTGGCGCCGGGATAGAAAGTCGAGACCTGGATGGTGGGATAATCGACCTGAGGCAAGGCCGAAACCGGGAGGAAGCGATAGGCGACGATCCCCACCAGCAGAAGCGCCGCCATCAGCAGGGTCGTGGCGACGGGGCGCAGGATGAACAGGCGCGACGGGTTCATTTTGCGCCGCTTCCGGCCGCGCCTTCCGCCACGGCGTTGCCGGGATCGGGCACGATGCGGATTTTCGCGCCGTCGCGCAGCCGGTCGGCGCCGTCCACCACCACAGTGTCGCCCGGATC
>Ga0302157_10007186_pt1 | contig 11275 bp, 8 predicted proteins | sample I_Bog_N3_3_FD_193502 | JGI IMG/M metagenome (GOLD analysis project Ga0302157, IMG submission 193502) | Peat permafrost microbial communities from Stordalen Mire near Abisko, Sweden - I_Bog_N3_3 | ecosystem: Environmental > Terrestrial > Soil > Wetlands > Peat | place: Sweden: Abisko, Stordalen...
TCGCACGCGTGCGGCATTGGCCTGGTATTCGGCATAGGTCGCCGCCACCCGCAGCATCTCCAGCGCCAGCTCGCGCACCGACAGGCTGTTGGCCGGATTGCCGACGTTGAAGATCTTGCGGCTGGCGCAGCCGCCGCGGTTGTCGATCATCTTCATCAGCGCGTCGATGCCGTCGCTGATGCCGGTGAAGCAGCGGCGCTGGTTGCCGCCGTCCACCAGGCGCACGTTCTCGCCGCGCATGATGTGCCCCAGGAACTGAGTAATGACGCGCGAGCTACCCTCCTTGGCGGCGTGCATGTTGTCGAGCCCCGGGCCGATCCAGTTGAACGGCCGGAACAGCGTGTAGTCGAGCTCATCGCGCATGCCGTAGGCATGGATGACGCGATCCAGCAGCTGCTTGGAGCAGGCGTAGATCCAGCGCGGCTTGTCGATCGGGCCGTAGATGAGTTCCGAGGCGTAGGGATCGAACTCGCTGTCATGGCACATGCCGTAGACCTCGGAGGTCGAGGGGAACAGCACCCGCTTGCGATGCTTCACGCACAGCCGCACCACCCACAGGTTGGCCTCGAAGTCGAGTTCGAATACCCGCAGCGGTTCACGCACGTAGGTCGCAGGAGTCGCGATCGCCACCAGCGGCAGCACCACGTCGCATTTCTTCACGTGGTACTCGATCCACTCGCGATTGATGGTGATGTCGCCCTCGAAGAAATGCAGCCGCGAATTATCCAGCAGCGGCGCGATGCGATCGCTGTACATGTCCATGCCATAGACGCGCCAGTCGGTGCTGTCGAGGATGCGCGTCGACAGGTGGTGACCGATGAAGCCATTGACGCCCAGGATCAATACGTTTTTCATCTGCCTGCCTCCATGACCGGCCTGAGCATCAGCGATTGTTCGCCATGGCGGCGATGGAACTCCCCGACACTGTCGATGTCCTCGCCGAGCTGGAACAGCAGCAGTTTGAGCGCGCCATCGTGGCACAGCGCATAGATGTCGCCGTCGCGCCAGCGCAGCTGCGGTGCCGCGGCGCGCCAGTCGGACGGTCCGGGCAGCGAGCGCAGGATGCGCAGTGGCATGCCTGCGGCCTCGCTGTAGGCCCCGGGGTAAGGCGGCGCAACGGCGCGGATCAGGTTATGCGCCGCCAGCGCACCGCGGCGCCAGTCGATGGCGCCATCGCGCGCGCTGCGGCGGCCGTAGTAGCTGCCGGCGGCCAGGTCCTGCGGCGTGCGGCGCGCGCTGCCGGCGATCAGCGACGGCAGGCAGCGATGCAGCGCCACCTCCGCGGCCACCGTGACCTTGCGAAACACCTCCACCGCGGTGTCGTCCGGCAGGATTGGCACCGGCTCGCTGTCCACTACATCGCCGGCATCGGGCTTGGCGACCATCGCATGCAGCGTGGCGCCGGTCTCGCGCTCGCCGTTGAGCACCGCCCAGTTGACTGGCACCCGGCCGCGATACTTCGGCAGCAGCGAGCCATGCATGTTGTAGGCGCCGCGCGCCGGCAGCGACAGCAGCTCGGCGCCGAGCATCGAACGGTAATAGAAGGAGAACAGGAAATCCGGGGACAGCGCGCGTACCCGTTCGATGATCTCCGGCAGGTTCGGGTCCTCCGGGGTCAGCACCGGGATGCCGTGCCAGCGCGCGTGGCGCGCGACGCTGTCGAACCAGATGTCCTCCCCGGGATCGTCCAGGTGCGTGAACACCAGCGCCACGTCGACGCCGCGCGCCAGCAGCGTGCGCAGGCAGCGCACGCCGACGTCGTGATAGGCGAACACCACCGCCCGCGGGCTGCGGCCCGCTGCCGCTGCGCCCGGCGCGCCCGCCGCCGTGGCCCCGCTCGCCGCGCCGGGGTTGACCACCGTCACTTCGGATCCTCGCGCCGCTCCAGCACGGTGCCGACGATGTAGCGCGGCCGCTGCCGCACCTCGTCGTAGATGCGGCCGACGTACTCGCCCAGCAGGCCAACGCCGAACAGCGCGACACCGAGCAGGAAGAATGCGATCGCGAACAGCGTGAATACGCCCTCGGCTTCCGGACCGACCACGATGCGGCGCACCAGCAGGTACAATACGAACACCACCGACAGCAGCGCGATGGCGATGCCGATGCCGGAGAACAGCCGCATCGGCGCGGTCGAAAACCCGGTCATCAGGTCGAAGTTCAGCCGCACCAGGCTGAACAGCGAATACTTCGACTTGCCGGCGCCGCGCGCCTCGTGCGCCACGTGGATCTCGGTCGGTCGCATCGAGAACGTATAGGCCAGCGCCGGAACGAAGGTGTTGTACTCGGAGCAGAGGTTGACCGCGTCGACCACGCTGCGGGCATAGCCGCGGAACATCGAGCCCTGGTCGGTGATCCGCACGCGCGTGGTGCGCTCGCGCGCCGCGTTCATCAGGCGCGAGGCGTAGCGGCGCCAGGCCACGTCCTGGCGCTCGATGCGTATCGTGCCGACGTAGTCGTAGCCCGCGGCCAGCTCTGCCAGCACGCGGCCGATTTCCTCCGGCGGGTTCTGCAGGTCGGCGTCCAGCGTGATCACGTAGCGGCCGTGGCTGTGCGCGAAACCGGCCAGGATCGCGCGGTGCTGGCCGAAGTTGCTGGAGAACAGCACCACGCGCGTGACATCGGGACGCAGCTCGAACTGCGCGCTCAGCAGGGCCGCCGAGCGGTCGCGGCTGCCATCGTTGACGAACACGACCTCGTAGCGGTGGCCGAGCGCATCGAGCGCCGGATACAGCCGCGCAAACAACGCCGGCAGCACTTCCTCCTCGTTGTATACGGGAATGACGACGCTCAGCTCGGGCGTGGCGGGCACCATGCTGCGCGCCGCTAGCGGGCCGACCGGATCGCCGCACGCGCGCCGGTCGACAACGCCCGCAGCGTGCGTGCGCTCTGTTCGCATACCCGCTCCACGTCCTGCTCGCGCATCGCCGGGAACAGCGGCAGCGTCACGATGCCGGCACCGACATGCTCGGCAATGGGGAAGTCGCCGGGCGCATAGCCCATCTGCCGATACAGCGTCAGCAGGTGGATCGCCGGATAGTGCACGCCGATGCCGATGCCGGCGGCGTGCATGTGCTGGATGAAGGCGCCGCGCCCGATGCCGGGTGGCAGTACGATCTGGAACATGTGCCAGTTGCTGTTGGCGAAGTCCTCGAGCGGCAGCTCGCAGCCGAGCGCGCGGTCGAAGCACCGGAAATAGTGTCGCGCCAGCGCCTGGCGGCGCGCGCCAAATTCCGCCAGCCGCGCCAGCTGGCCGAGCCCGATACGCGCCGCGATGTCGGTCATGTTGTACTTGCCGCCGGCCAGCGTGACGTCGAGTCCACCGTCGGCCAGGCGCTCCACGCCCTGCAACCGCCACAACTCGCAGCGCCGCGCCTCCTCCATGTCGTTCAGCACCAGGCAGCCACCCTCGGCGGTGGTGAGATTCTTGTTGGCGTGAAAACTGAACGACACCAGGTCGCCGATCGCGCCGATGCGCTGGCCCTGCCAGGTCGCGCCCATCGATTGCGCGGCGTCCTCGATGACACGCAGCCCGCGATCGCGCGCAATCGCATTCAGGCGCGTGCGATCCACCGGCAGGCCCGCCAGGTCCACCGGCATCAGCGCCCGGGTCTGCGGCGTGATCGCCGCCTCGATACGCGACAGGTCGATGTTGCGGGTCGACGCCTCGATGTCGACGAACACCGGGCGTGCACCGGCGCGCAGTATCACATTGCTGGTGGCGACCCACGACAGCGGCGTGGTGATGACCTCATCGCCGGGGCCGACACCGGCCAGCGCCAGCGCCACCTCCATGGTGCCGGTACCCGAGTTCAGCGCGCGGACCGGCCGGCCGCCGAAATACTCCGACAGCCGCGCCTCGAACTCGCGCACCTGCGGACCGCTGGTAATCCAGCCTGAGCGCAGCACCTCGGCGACGCCGGCGATGGTGGCCTCATCGATCGAAGGGCGCGTAAACGGCAGGAAATTCTGGCTCACGTTGGCACCGTTGCAGAACCGCGGCAGCGTCAGCTGCGCGCAACCAGCCACACGCCGGCGATGATGACGACGATGCCGGCGACACGCGCCGGACCGACGCTTTCCGAAAACAGCAGCCAGCCTGCCAGCGCGCTGACGATGTAGCCGATCGACAGCATCGGGTAGGCGATGCTGACATCGACGCGCGACAGCGCCAGGATCCAGAACACCACGCTGATCGCATACAGCGCGAGTCCCAGCAGGATCGGCGGGTTAAACGCGATGCGCTCGGCCAGTGTCCAGGCGTTGGCGAGATTGAATGCGACACCGGATATGGCGCGCGCGCCGGCCTTCAGCAGCAGCTGCGCCGCGGCGTTGAGCATCACACCGGTCAATATCAGCGCCAGATCCGCGCTTTTCATCATCTTCGCACCGCGACAAAAGACGGCGCAGTGTATATCACGCGCATCGGGGCGCCCAATGCTTCAAGGTCCTGATAATCCTCGGGTCGCAGGATCGCCAGCGCATCGGTTTGCCGCTGCCAGTCGGCCGCGAATTGCCCGATATCGCCGATCGCAAGCCACGGCTGCTGCAGCAGGCCAAAATCCAGCTCGCCGCGATAACCCACCAGCGTGCAGGTGTGGTGCAGGTAGAACGGCAGCGGTTGAAGATAAGCATTGACGCAGTACAGGTGCGTGGCCGGCGTCACCTGCGGCGCGAGCTGCTGTTCCAGGTCTACCAGCGCGCGCATGCGCGGCAGCTGGTCGGCGGCCAGCAGCGCCGACTGCGCCAGCAGCAGGCCACCGACGGCCGCGGCGGCGGCCGCACCGAACGTCGCGCCGAACGTCGCGCCGCGCCGTGCCAGGCCTGCGCCGATGCCGCAGCCGAGCGCGAGCAGCGCAAAGGCTGCCGCGAATCCGAGGATGCTGGCGCTCGAGGCGCGCGCCACCAGCGACGCCATGGCCGGCGTCACCCACAGCAGCAACACCAGCGCGGCGACCGCGCCCGCGATCAGGCACACGGCGGCCAGGTGCGCGGCGAGGCGCCTGGGCGGCAGCTGCGCAATCGCCCGGCCGGTCAGCAGGCTGAGCGCCGGCAGCATCGGCAGGATGTAGGGCGCAAGCTTCGACTGCGACAGGCTGAAGAACAGCAGCACGAACGCCGCCCAGATCAACAGCAGCGAGCTGGCGCGCTCGCCGCCGCGCGCCGCACGCCAGCCGCGGTACAACGCCTGCGGCAGCAGCGTGGTCCATGGCAGCCATCCGAGCGCCAGCACCGCCAGGAAAAACCATGCCGGCTGGTAGCGGTCGAACTGTGCTCGGCTCAGGTAGCGCTGGAAATGCTGGAAGATAAAGAAGAAATGCGCAAACTCCGGATTGCGCGCCGATACCAGCACGAACCAGGGCGCTGCCAGCACAAGCAGCGCAACCAGCGTCCACCACGGCTGCGCACGCAGCGGCAGCCGCCAGTCGCGATGGATGAGCATGTACAGCAGCGCGACCGCGCCGGGTATCAGGATGCCTACCAGCCCCTTGGACAATACCGCCAGCGCTACGCCCACCCCAAGCAGCAGCGGTGCGCGCCAGCTGTGCGGCACGCCGGACGCGACGCCGGACGCTGCGCCGGGCGCCGCGGCCGGCCGCGACGGGGCCACCAGCAGTGCCAGCGCACTCATTGCGATCTGCAGGCAAAAACTCAGGCCCATGTCGAGCGTCGCGACGCGCGCCATCCCGATGTACAGCAGCGCACTCGCCTGCACCACCACCGCCAGCAGCGCGGCGCGCTGGTCGAACAGGCGGCGCCCGAGCCAGAAGGTGAGCAGCAGCCCCAACATGCCGCTCAGCGCCGGCCACAACCGTACGCTCCAGGCATTCTCGCCAAATATCTCGAAGGCAACGGCGGTGGCCCAGTATCCCAGCGGCGGCTTCTCGAAGTACTTGATCGCATCCAGCCGCGGCGTGACCCAATCCCCGCTCGCGACCATCTCGCGCGGAATTTCGGCATAGCGGCCTTCGTCCGGATCGAACAGGTGTGGACTGTCGAGCGGCAGGAACCAGAGCAGCGCCAGCGCGAGCCAGAACACGGCTAACAGGGAACGGCTGTACTCGCCCCAAGGCATGGCATCGCCAGACATAAGCCCCCGATTGTGCGCTAAATTTACTATGGCGTAGCATGCGCACATGGGCCTATCCGCTACCGAGCTGCAGCGTTACAGCCGGCATCTGGCGCTGCCGGAGATCGGCCTGGCCGGGCAGGAGAAGCTGCAGGCCGCACGTGTGCTGGTGATCGGCACCGGCGGCCTGGGATCGCCGGCGGCGTTGTACCTGGCGGCCGCGGGCATCGGCCATCTGGGCGTGCTCGACTGCGATCGCATCGAGGCATCCAACCTGCAGCGCCAGGTGCTGTACGACAGTGCCGGCATCGGCTTGCCGAAAGCGGAGCTGGCGCGCACGCGGCTCGCCGCGCTCAATCCGGAGTTGCAGATCGAGGCGCACCAGACCGAGCTGTGCGCCGCCAACGTGCGCGGGATATTCGAACGCTACGACATCATCGTCGATGGCAGCGATCGCATCGCCACTCGCTACCTGGTCAACGACGCCTGCGTCATCTACCGCAAGTCACTGGTGTCGGCCGCGATTCATCGCTTCGAGGGACAGGCGATGACTTACGTGCCGGATCGCGGCCCATGCTATCGCTGCCTGTTCCCCAACATGGCCGAAGGCGTGACGCCAAACTGCGCCGAGGCCGGCGTGCTGGGCGTGCTGCCCGGAGTGCTCGGCGCCATCCAGGCCACCGAGGCGATCAAGCTGGTGGTCGGCATAGGCTCGCCGCTGATCGGGCGGCTGCTCACCTACGATGCACTCGACATGCGCTTCCAGGAGCTGGCCTGCAAGCGCCGCGCGGACTGCGCAGTGTGCGGCGAGCAGCCGAGCATCACCGCGCCGCAGGACCCACCAGGCTTCTGCACCGCCGACGAGCTGCGGCGCGTGCGCTCGATCTCCGCAACGCAGCTGGCACGGCGCATCCAGGCCGCCGGGCAGGCGACCGGCCAGGCCGCCGGCCAGGCCACCGGCCAGCCGACCGGCGAGCCGATCAGCCTGATCGACGTGCGCGAGCCCGCGGAATTCGCCGCCTCGCATCTGCCGCGCGCCATCAACATTCCGCTTGGCGCGGTCGAGCAGCGCGGCCGGCAGCTGCCGCATGCCGGTACGGTGGTGTTCGTCTGCCGCAGCGGTGTGCGCAGCCGACAGGCGTGCGCACTGGCCGATCGCATGGGGGTCAGCGAGGCATGGCAGCTGGAAGGCGGCCTGCTCGCATGGAAGGCGGAGGTCGATCCGACGCTGCGCCTGTAGCGCTGGACGTCGCCGGGCGGCGCGGCGCGGGGCGGCGCCGGGCGGCGCGGCGCGGGTCGGCGCGGGTCGGCGCGAGTCGGCGCGTAGGGCTACTTCACCACCCGCCGCAGATCCTGCAGCAGCGCCTCGATGTCCTCCGCGCTGGTCGCCCACGAGCACATCAAGCGGTAGCCGGCATCCCCCAGCGTGTAGAAGTGCCAGCCGAGGGCGAACATGGCCTCGGCCGCGGCCGGCGGCATGTCGACGAACACTGCATTGACCTCGACCGGGCGTGCCAGCTGCATTCCCGGGATGCCGCTGATGGCGCCGCCGAGTCGCTGCGCCATCGCATTGGCGTGGCGCGCGTGACGCATGAAGGCGCCGGATTCCAGAACGCCCAGCCACTGGCTGCTGTGGAAGCGCATCTTGGAGGCGAGCTGGCCGGCCTGTTTGCCGCGGTACTCGAACTGTGCTGCCAGCGCCGGCTGGAAGAACACCACCGCCTCGGTGGTGGCGAGGCCATTCTTGGTGCCGCCCAGCGACAGCACGTCGACACCAGCGCGCCAGCTGATGTCCGCGGCGCTCACCCCCGGCAGCGCGGCGAGCGCGTTGGCGAAGCGCGCGCCATCCATATGCACGGCGACCTCGTGGGCGTGCGCGACCGCACTGAGGGCCGCAATTTCCCCGGGGCGATACACCGTGCCCCATTCGGTGGCCTGGGTCAGCGTCAGTGCGCGCGGCCGGGTGAAGTGCAGGTCATCGCGCCGGCAGATCAGCTCAAGCACCGCGTCCGCCGACAGCTTGGCGCCCGCGCCGCGCAGCGGCAGCAGTTTCGCCCCACCGCTGAAGAACTCCGGCGCGCCGCACTCGTCGGTCTGCACATGTGCCGCCTCGTGGCAAATCACCGCCTGGTAGCTGCGCGTCAGGGCGGCGAGCGACAGCGCATTGGCCGCGGTGCCGTTGAATACGAAGAACACCTCGGCGTCCTGATGCTCGAACAGCGCGCGGATCAGCGCCGCGGCGCGCTCGGTGCAGGCGTCGGCGCCGTAGCTGGGCGCAAAGCCGGCATTGGCGGACTGCAGCGCAGCCCAGGCCTCGGGGCAGATACCGGCAGTATTGTCGCTGGCAAACTGCCAGCCGGGCGCTGCACGCCTGGCATCGTCTTGCATAAGCCGGTAAGGCTAGCGCAGTTCGCGTAACCTTGTGACTCATGTATGCCCTGGCGATTCATGGCGGCGCCGGCGCCCTGCCGCGCGAGCCCTTCACCCGTGCGCGCGAGGATGCCTACCGGCACGGACTATTGCAGGCGCTCAGCGCCGGCCAGCAGGTGCTCGAAAGCAATGGCTGTGCGCTCGACGCGGTGCAGGCGGCGGTCTCGGTGCTGGAGGACGACCCGCTGTTCAATGCCGGCCGTGGTGCAGTGCTGAACGCTGTGGGCACTGTGGAGCTCGACGCGGCGATCATGGACGGCTGCGACCTGCGCGCCGGCGCGGTCGCCGGGATCCGGCACCTGCGCCATCCGGTACAGCTCGCGCGCCGACTGCTGGAAGACTCGCCGCACGTGTTCCTGATCGGCGATGGCGCCGAGGGCTTCGCGCTCGAGTGCGGATTCACATTGGTGGCTAACGACGAATTGATCACGCCCGAGCGGCGGCAGCAGTACCAGGCGCTGGAAGGCCACCCCGATAGACTGGTGGCGCTCGACGAGCCGCCGCTGGGTACGGTCGGCGCCGTGGCGCGCGACCATGCCGGGCGGCTCGCGGCCGCCACCTCCACCGGCGGCATCGGCGGCAAGCGTCCCGGGCGCGTCGGTGATTCCCCGGTGATCGGCGCCGGGACCTATGCCGACAATCTCAGTTGCGCGGTCTCCACCACCGGTCACGGCGAATGGTTCCTGCGCACCGTGCAGGCCTACGACATCGCGGCGCGACTGCGCTACGGCGGCGCCAGCCTGGACGACGCCGTCTACGAGGCAGTGAACCGGCGACTGACCGCGCTGGGGGCGGACGGCGGGCTGATCGCGGTGGACGCCAGCGGCCATATTGTCTTTGGCTTCAATACCCCGCTGATGTTCCGTGCCAGCGTGCGCGCCGGCGAAGCCGCCAGCGCCCATATCTACTAACCACTTTTCGACCACATTTTGACCACGTTCCGACCTGGCGGCGGCCTGGCACTCACCACGTCGGCAGTCGATGCTGTTATGTCAAAAGCGGGCGGCCGCACCGCTGGAAATGCCGATTAATCGCGGTGGCCGCGGCGCCGAAATCTTACAATAGGCACCCCTGTCCCGACGCTCCAGGCTGACGGAATAGCCCTTGTCGATCCACCGCGTTGCCGTGTTGCGCCTGTTCGTAAGTCTCGCTGCGGCCATGCTGTTCGGCGGGTCGATGTCATTGGCGGTAGCGGCCGAGAGGCCCACGGCGCAGGCCCTGATCGATGCGGCAGAACAGTCATCCCGGGCGGAGCCGGAAACCGGCCGGCGCCAGGCCGAATCGGCGCTGGAACTGCTGCGCCGCGCCCCGGATCCGGACCTGGAGATCCGTGCGCGGCTGGTGCTGTGCGACTACTACTCGGAGCGCGACCGGGCGGCCGCCGAGCAGCAGATCGCCACGGCAACGGCACTGCTGCCGCAGGCGACCCGGCCTGGCCTGAAAGCCGGGGTGCTCGACTGCCAGGGGGAGACGCTGCAGACGGTCGGTGAAAACAACCAGGCCAGCGCGCTGTATGCCGAGGCGGAGCAGATTGCCACGCAGACACACGACGACCAGATGCTGGCGCAGGTGCTGTACTCGAGCGGTTACCTGCGCGGCCTGCGCGGTGAATATGCGCTGGCCCTGAACGAGCTGCGCCGCGCGCAGACGCTGTTCGAGCAGCAGCAGATGCCGCAACACGCGCTGTCGGCGCTCGACAGCATCGCGATCATCTACAACCGCATGGGCGACTATGCCGAGGCGGCGCACCTGTACGAGCGGGCGCTCGAGGCCCAGCACAAGGCGGGTCTGACGCGCGAAGAGGCGGTGACGCTGCACAATCTGGGTCGCGCGCACGAAAACCTGCAGGAATGGGATGCAGCACGCGCCAACTTCAGCGCCTCGCTCGAGCTCTGCCGCCAGATCGACTACGTGCGTGGCGAGGCCTATGCGCTGCGCGGGTTGGCGAGCGTAGCCAACGCCCAGGGCAATCCCAATGCCGCGATCGCCCTGCTCGACCGCGCCACCGAGGGGCAGCAGCACACCCCCGACTCGCGCCTGCTGGCGCAGATCCAGCTGGCACGTGGCATCGCACTGCATCAGCTGCACCGGCTCAAGGAGAGCGCCGCGGCGCTCGAACAGGCGCTGGCGGTGTTCCGCCAGGCCGATTCGGTCGGAGAACTTGCGCCGACCTACGATGAGCTGGCGGCGGTGGAGGCGGATCTGGGCGACTGGCGCAGCGCTTTCGACTACCGCACGCTGGCCCAATCGATGACAACGCGGCTGCTGCGCAATCAGCTTGACCAGCGCTTTGCCACCCTGAAGGTGGAATTCGACACCGCGGCCAGGGAACAGGAAAACGAACTGCTGACGCGCGAGAACGAGGCCAACCAGAAAGCGCTGGCGCAGCAGCTGCGGGCGAGCAAGCTGCGCACGACGGTGGTGGTACTCGCGGTGCTGCTGCTGGCCGTGCTGGCATGGCTGGCGGTCCACCAGCGGCGCACCGCACTGCGGCTGCGTGCGCTCGCCATGACCGATGAGCTCACCGGCGTACCCAACAGGCGCGCGGTGCTGGCGCTGCTGGCGCAGCTATTGCGGCGCAGCGCCACGGCCACATCGATCCTGATCATGGATATCGATCATTTCAAGTCCATCAACGATCGGCACGGTCACCTGATCGGCGATGAGACCTTGCGCGCGATCACCGCCAACCTGCGCGAGGCGGTGACTGAGCCGGCCGTATTCGGACGCCTGGGCGGGGAGGAATTCGCGGTCGTTCTGCCGGCCACGGGCCTC
>Ga0302157_10007190_pt1 | contig 11272 bp, 7 predicted proteins | sample I_Bog_N3_3_FD_193502 | JGI IMG/M metagenome (GOLD analysis project Ga0302157, IMG submission 193502) | Peat permafrost microbial communities from Stordalen Mire near Abisko, Sweden - I_Bog_N3_3 | ecosystem: Environmental > Terrestrial > Soil > Wetlands > Peat | place: Sweden: Abisko, Stordalen...
CGACGCCACCGCCGTGGTGTTGACGCCCGCCGTCTACGCCGCCGCGAAGAGGGCCGGCGCCAGGCCCCTGCCGTACCTGTTCGCCTGTGCGTTGATCGCCAATGCCGCGAGCTTCGTGCTGCCGATTTCCAACCCGGCCAACCTGGTGGTATTCGGCGAGCACATGCGGCCGCTGGGCGCCTGGCTGCGCGCTTTCTCGCTGCCGTCGATCGCCGCCATCACGGTGACCTGGGGCGTGCTGGCGCTGCTGTTCCGCGCCGAGCTGGCGCCGTGCTTGGAGACGGCGTCCGACGTACCGGCGCTGTCGGGTACGGGCCGGCTCGCGGCCGTGGGCATCGCGGGCGTGGTACTGGCGATGCTGGCCGCGTCGGCGCTGGGCATCGCGTTGGGCGCGCCGACGCTGGCGGCCGCGGCGGTCGCGATCGGCGCAGTGCAGTTCAGCAAGCGCGAGGCGCCGTGGCCCTTGCTGGAACACGTGTCGTGGAGCGTGCTGCCGCTGGTCGCCGGCCTGTTCGTGCTGGTGGCAGGCGTCGGCCGGACGGGCCTGATTGCCGCGCTGACCGAAGCCTTGCACACGGCCGCGCACGCCGCGCCGCGCGGGACCGCGTGGGGCGCGGGGACGCTGGTGGCGTTCGCGGCGAACTTGTTGAACAACCTGCCGGCCGGCCTGATCGCCGGCACGGCGGTGAACTCGGGCCCGGTGCCGGACGCGGTGCGCTCGGCGATCGCGATCGGCATCGACCTCGGGCCCAACCTGTCGGTCACCGGCTCGCTGGCGACGATCCTGTGGCTGGTGGCGCTGCGGCGCGAAGGTGAACACGTCTCGGCGTGGCAGTTCTTGCGCGTCGGGGCGGTGGCGATGCCGTTGGCGTTGGTGGCGGCGCTGGCCTGCCTCTGAGCGAGGCGTGTCCTGGGCACGCCCTGCCAGGTGAGCGGCAGGGCGCGCCAGCGGTCTACTTCTGTCCGTCGATCCGGATCCAGGTCGTCTTCAGCTCGGTGTACTTGTCGAACGCGTGCAGCGACTTGTCGCGCCCGTTGCCGCTCTGCTTGTAGCCGCCGAACGGCACAGTGATGTCGTCCTCGTCATAGGAGTTGACGTGCACGGTGCCGGCGCGCAGGCCGCGCGCGACGCGGTGGGCGCGGTTGATGTTGTCGCTCCACACGCTGGCCTGCAGGCCGTAGCTCGAGCCGTTGGCCAGCGCGATGGCCTCGTTCTCGTCCTTGAAACGGATCACGGCCATCACCGGGCCGAAGATCTCTTCCTGGGCGATTCGCATGTCGTTGGTGACGTTGTCGAACACGGTGGGCTCGACGTAGTAGCCGCCGGTCTCGCTGCGCACCTGCTTGCCGCCGCTGACCACGCGCGCGCCCTGTGCGTGGCCGGCCTCGATGTAGCCCAGCACGGTGCGCAACTGCGTGTCGTCCACCAGCGCGCCCATCTCCGTCTTCGCGTCCAGCGGGTCGGCCGGGGCGTACTTGGGTGCCTCGGTGGCCAGCGTGGCGATGAACTCGTCGGCGATGCGCTCGTGCACCAGCACGCGCGAGGGTGCGTTGCAGGATTCGCCCTGGTTGAAGAACATGCCGCCGGACACGGTCCGCGCGGCGCGCGCCACGTCGGCGTAGTCCTCGAACACGACGAAGGCCGACTTGCCGCCCAGCTCGTTGTAGACCCGCTTCAGGTTCGATTTTCCGGCGTACTCGTACATGCGGCGGCCGACGCGGGTGGAGCCGGTGAAGCCGATCGCGTCGACCTCCATGTGCAGCGCCAGCGCCTCGCCGGCCTCGTGGCCGTAGCCGGGCACGACGTTGAACACGCCCGGCGGCAGGCCGGCTTCCAGCGCCAGCTCGGCCAGTCGGAGCGCGGTCAGCGGGCTCTTCTCGCTCGGCTTGAGCACGACGCTGTTGCCGGCGGCGAGCGCCGGGCCGAGCTTCCACGCGGCCATGATCATCGGGTAGTTCCACGGCACGATCACGCCGATCACGCCCATGGGCTCGCGCGTGACGAGCGCGAGCGCGCTGGCGGCGGTGGGCGCGATCTCGTCGTAGATCTTGTCGACGGCTTCGGCATACCAGGCAATGCAGCGCGCGCACGCCGGCACGTCCACGGCCAGCGAGTACTGGATCGGCTTGCCCATGTCCAGCGTCTCGAGCAGCGCCAGTTCTTCCTTCGCGCCCAGGATCAACTCCGAGAAGCGCTGCAGGATCCTCTTGCGGGCCGCGGGTGCCTTGGCGGCCCAGCGGCCATCCTCGAACGCGGCACGCGCGGAGCGGACGGCGGTGTCGACGTCGGCGGCGAGGCCGCGTGCGATGGGGCCCAACAGGCGGGCGTCGATCGGCGATTGCTTGGCGAAGGTCTCGCCGGTCTGCGTGGCGCGGCGCTCGCCGTCTATCAGCATGCGGCCGTCGATCTTCAGCGCGGTGGCGCGCTCGGCCCAGTTCGGGGGGATGGTGCTCATCTATGTCTCCTGGGAAGGGCGATCGGGCCGGTTCGTGGCCGGCCCGATCGGGAGGGCAGCCGCGCTGTCGGCGGCGAAGGCCCGAATGGTCAAGTATGCGGCGAGGCGTGCTCGCAAGGCGGGAATGCCCGGCATTCCCGCGTCCGGTCAGCGGAGGTTCAGAACGTGTAGGTGCCGCCCACGGTGATCATCGGGCCCACCGCGCCGTCCTGGTGGTACGACGGGTTGTACGGCGCGCCGCCTTGCTCGGCGCCGTTGCCGGGGGAACCGAAGGTCTGCAGGTCGTACGGCGCCTTCTTGTTGAGCAGGTTGGTGACGCCGGCGTGCAACTGCAGGTGCTCGTTCCAGGTGTAGCGCGCCACGACGTTGAGTTCGGTGAACGAGCCCACGTGGCAGAACTTCGACGGCACATTGCCGTCCGGGAACACGCTGGACAGCGCGGTGGCGCAGTCCGGAATGCCTTCGCTCGGGTCGGTGACGCTGAAGTGCGAGATGTAGTTGACCGTGCCGGCGATCTCGAACGGGCCCTTGCCCCACGTGAGCGTGAACGCGCCGCGCGTGCGCGGAGTGCCGGTATCTTCCGACACGAACGCCGGGCCGTGCGTCCCGGCTAGGTGGTAGGTGACGCCTTGCGCGGTCAGGTCGTACTGCAGCATGTAGCTGACCTGGACCTCGGCCTTCAGGTGGCCGGCCTCGTGCAGGTCGTACTTGCCCACCACGTCGAGATCGACGCCCGACGTCGTCGTCGTGTTGGCGTTGATGAACGGGTAGGTGTCGTAGAGGATGTTCTGCGACGCATCGCGGTAGATCGTCGTGCCGAGCTCCGCTGCATTGTTCAAGCCCAGTTGGCCGAGCTGGCCGACCGAGATGATCTGGTCGCGGATGGTGATGTGGTAGTAGTCCAGCGTCGCGGAATAGGTCTTGTTCGGCTCGAAGATGGTGCCGACCGTGAACGACGTCGACTTCTCCGGCTTCAGGTGCGGCGCCGACAACTGCAGCTCCTGCAGCGCGATGTTGCACGGGTTGAGCATGCCGGCCGGCAGGTTCGCGATCGGGCCCCCGTTGATGGGGCCGCCCGGGCAGTACACCGGGTCGTACAGGTTGCCGACGAAGCCCGAGGTGGAACCGGCATTGCCGATCTCGGCCGGGTTCGGTGCGCGGAAGCCCTTGCTGAACGTGCCGCGCAGCGTGAACTCCTGCACCGGCGTGAACTTGAAGCCGGCCTTGGGCGTGGCCGACGTGCCGTAGGTGTCGTAGTGGTCGACGCGGCCGGCGACGTCGAGCTCGAGCTGCTTCGTCACGGGCGCGACCAGCTCGGCGTAGGCCGCGCTGACCGTCTGCTTGCCTTCGGCGAACGAGTAGATGCCGATCGCCTGCGAGCCGTTGACGAAGGACGGCGGGAACAGCTCCTTCAACTGGCGATGCGTGAAGTCGGCGCCGATGCTCAAGCCCAGCGGGCCGCCGGAAAGATCGGCCAGCGTGCGGCCGCCGCGCACGCTGAGGAACGACAGTTCGTTGGTGGACGTCGACGAGGCACCCGGCGCCACCGTGTTCAGTTCGGACGCCGAGTTGCTGCCGTCCACCAGATAGCTGCCGCTGTTGAGCGCGTCCTGCAGCGCGGGGAAGTCGATGTAGTGGTAGAAGCTCGCCTTCGTGCCGACACGGGTGTAGCCCACGGAGCCGTTGACGTCCCACTCGCCGATCGAGCCGGCCAGTTCGGCGACGGCGCGGTAGGAGGTGGACAGGGTGGTCTGTTCGAGCGGGCCGATGTCGAGGAAGTCGTCGACCAGCGGTGCGGCGCTGCCCGTCGTGTTGCCGGGATAGGTGGCCGGAACGGTCAGCACGAACGGGAAGCTGCCGGTGAAGGCCGGGGTCGGGGCGACGCCGGGGCCGAAGTGGAAGAGGTTGACACCGCCGCCGTTGCCACCCGAGCCCACGCCCGTCGCCGCGGCATTGTTGAACAGGCCGACCTGGTGCGCTTCGCTGCGCAGCACCGAGCCCTGGAAGTTGGCCTGCCAGCCGCCGTCCAGGTTCTTCGTGTAGCGGCCCATCACATCCAGGTTGGTGGTCGACGGCGACAGCGTCTGATACGGGTTGCTGTATCCGCACTGGTCGGCGGCGGCCTGTGTCGCGGTGCAGCCGGGATAGTAGTCGGTCGGGTTGCCGTTGGCGTCGACCAGATAGCCGGTGCCGCTGCCCGCGCCGCTGGAGGCGCCCGAGCTCGCGCCGGAGTTCGTGCCCTGCGTCAGGTTCGCGCCGCCGTAGGGCGTCCAGTCGGTTCGCGCGAGGTAGGGACGGCTCTTCAGCAGGATCGCGTTCGCGTGCCGGCCCTCGATCGCGATGTAGCCGTTCTGGCCGTCCTTGGACAGGTCGCCCCAGCCGGCCATGATGCTGGCGTGCTGCGTGGCGCCGTCGCCGTGGCTGCTGGCGCCGGTCTCGGCGCTCATCGTCAGTCCCTTGAAGCTCTTCTTCAGGATCACGTTGACGACGCCGGCGATGGCGTCGGAGCCGTAGACGGCCGAGGCGCCGTCCTTGAGCACCTCGATGCGCTCGATGGCGTCGATGGGAATCGACGAGATGTCGACGAAGTCGCGCTCGCCGTCGTCGGGCATCGGGTACGAGGCCATGCGGTGGCCGTCGATCAGCACCAGCGTGGCGCCCACCGTCAGGCCGCGCAAGGCGACGCCGCTGCCGCCGGCCGCGAACGCGCTGGGTGCCGATTGCGACAGCGAGCCCATGTTGTTGGCCGTGATGTTGTGCAGCACGTCGCCGACGCTGGTGTAGCCGGAGTTCTTGATGTCCGCCGCCGTCAGCACCTGCACGGGGCTGGGCGTTTCGCTGTCCGTGCGACGCACGTTCGAGCCGGTGACGATCACCTGCTGCGCCGCCGGCGCCGCGGGCGCGTCCTGCGCGTAACCCGCGCCGTGGATCAGCCAGACGGGCAGGGCGACGACGAGCTGGGCAGGCCGCCATTTCGCGAGACTTCTGATGGGACTGGACATTGCGCTTTCCTCCGGGTTATGAGTAACGTGATTCAGAGAGCTGGTGACAGGTCATCAGGGCGCCCGCGCTGCGTTTCGCATGCCGCGGGCGTCTGGTCAGGAATCGTCTCGCGTCGCGGCGCTGATCTCGGCCGCCAGTCGGCGCTCCTTGCGTGCGACCCAGATGCTGGCCATGGCCACGCAGATCGCCACGACGACGATGATCACGGTGGCGACGGCATTCACGCTCGGGGCGAGCCCCAGGCGTGCACGCGAGAAGATCACCATCGGCAGCGTGGTGGCGCCGGGGCCGCTGAGAAACTCGGACACCACGACGTCGTCCAGCGACAGGCTGAACGTGAGCAGCCAGGCCGATACGAGCGACTGCGTGATCATCGGGAACGTGACCAGCGTGAAGACCTGCCACGGCCGGGCGCCCAGGTCCATCGCGGCCTCTTCGAGCTGCGGGTTCAGCGTCTGCAGGCGGGCCTGGACCACGATCGCCGCATACGACATGCCGATCATCAGGTGCCCCAGCCAGATCGTCAGCAGGCCACGCTCCGGAAACCCGAACGCGTGTTCCATCGCCACGAGCAGCAGCAGCAGCGACAGGCCCTGGATCACCTCGGGCATCACCAGCGGCGCGCTGACCATGCCGGAGAACAGCGTGCGGCCGCGGAAGCGCTTGTACTTGACCAGCGAGAAAGCGGCCATCGTGCCGAGGATCACCGAGCCGGTCGCCGAGAACAGCGCGATCTTGAGCGACAGCCACAGGCCGTTGAGGATCTCGCTGTCGTCCGCCAGCTTCGCATACCACTCGAGCGAGAAGCCGCCCCATTGCGAGGGCAGCGGCGAGTGGTTGAACGAGAAGACCACCAGCGTCAGCATCGGCAGGTACAGGAACAGGAAGCCGGCGACCAGCCATCCGCGACCGAAGATCTTCGCGAAGCCGGCGCTGAAAAGGGCACGGTTCTTCATTGGCGCTTCTCCCGGGTCTCGGCCTGGTAGCGGTTGAACAGCGCGAGCGGCACCACGATCAGCAACACCAGCACCACGGCCACGGTGGCCGCCACCGGCGGATCGTTGTTGCTGAAGTTCTCGTCCCAGATGACGCGGCCGATCATCAGCGTCTGCGGGCCGCCGAGCAGTTCGGGCGTGACGTATTCGCCCACGCAGGGGATGAACACGAGCATCGAGCCTGCCACGATGCCGGCGAACGACAGCGGCACGGTCACGCGCCAGAACGCCACCCAGGGCGTCGCGCCCAGGTCGGACGCCGCTTCGAGCAGGCGCAGATCCATCTTCGACAGGTTGGCGTACAGCGGCAGGATCATGAACGGCAGGTAGGTGTACGTCATGCCGACCAGCAGCGAGAACGTGGTGTGCATCAGCTGGCCCGGGCTCTCGATCAGCCCCATCGCCAGCAGCACGCGATCCAGGTGCAGGCCGACGATCGCGTTGGCCACCCACCCGCCGTCGTCGAGCAGGCCCTTCCAGGCGTACACGCGCAGCAGGAACGACGTCCAGAACGGCAGCATCACGAGCATCAGCAGCAGCGGCTGCAGCGATGCCTTGGCGCGCGCCATGAAATACGCGAACGGGTAGCCGATCAGCAGGCAGAAGAAGGTGGTGCACAGCGCGTACTTGAGGCTGGCGACGTACGCGTGCAGGTACAGGCTGTCGCTGGCGATGAAGACGTAGTTGGCGTACTTGACGCTGAACCTGACGACGCCGTCGGTCACCGAGACGATGTCCTGGACGCGGATGTCGCCCATCTCCGAGACGGAGTACTTCGCGACGATCAGGAACGGCGCGAGAAAGAACAGCAGCAGCCAGGCGTAGGGGATGCCGATGACGGCACTGCGCCCGCGCCACCAGCGCGGTACCCAGCGTGAGCGAGAAGAGGTTTCCATGTCGGGCCGCCTCATTGCGTCAGGACGACGTGCGCCTGCGGCGACCAGGTCGCCCAGACGAGGTCGCCCCAGGTGAACGCGTCGCTGCGCTGGCGTTCGATGTTGGCCATGCTGACCGCCAGCACCGTGCCGCTGGCGAGCTTGACGCGGTAGACCGTCGAGGCGCCGAAGTACGACAGCTCCTGGATCGTGCCGGCGACGGTGTTGAACTCGCAGTCCGGCTTGTCGCGCTGCAACGTGATCTTCTCGGGGCGCAGCGCCACCGTGACGGGCATGCCCAGCGTGCCGGTGATGCCGTGGCCGACGTAGTGCCTGCAATCGGCGCAATCGATGACCACGTGATCCGGCTCGTCGACGCTGACCGTGCCGTCCATCAGGTTGACGTTGCCGATGAAGTCGGCCACGAAGCGGGTGGCCGGCGTCTCGTAGATCTCGGCCGGCGAGCCCACCTGCAGGAAGCGGCCTTCGCTCATCACCGCGATGCGCGAGGTCATCGTCATCGCCTCTTCCTGGTCGTGGGTGACCATCACGCAGGTGACGCCCACCGCCTCGATGATGTTGACCAGCTCGATCTGCGTCTCTTCACGCAGCTTCTTGTCCAGTGCGCCCAGCGGTTCGTCGAGCAGCAGCAATTGCGGCTGCTTGGCCAGGCTGCGCGCGAGGGCCACGCGCTGCTGCTGGCCGCCCGAGAGCTGGTGCGGCTTCCTCTTGCCGAACTTGCCGAGCTGCACGAGCTTGAGCATCGCCTCGACGCGCACGGCCACCTGGTCCTTGGGCAGCTTGTCGCGCCGCAGGCCGAACGCGATGTTGTCCCACACGGTGAGGTGCGGAAACAGCGCGTACGACTGGAACATCATGTTGAGCGGCCGGTCGTACGGCGGGATGCCGGCCAGGTCCTGGCCGTTGAGCACGATGCGGCCGGACGTCGGCGTCTCGAACCCGGCCAGCATGCGCAGCAGCGTCGTCTTGCCGCAGCCCGACGAACCGAGCAACGCGAAGATCTCACCCTGGGCGATGTCCAGGCTGACGTTGTTGACGGCTTTGTAGCCATCGAAATCCTTCACCACGGACTGGATCTGGAGGAACTTCGCGTTGTCGGCGCTGGTGTTCATGAGTCATGTCGCCCTCGGGCGTCTTTTTTCTGGTGTCGTTCGGGTGGCCTCGGACGCAGGCGCGCGAGGCTCCGGTCAGGTGCCGGTCTTGAATTTCGTGAAGGTACGGTTTTGCAGGCGGCGGATGTCGTTGTTCCAGGTTTCTGGCGGGCCGACCATCTTCGACAGGTCGGCCGGCGACAGGAACAGGGTCGGGTTGCTCGCCAGTTGCGGCAGGACGAACCTGGCCGACTCCTTGTTGGGATTGGCGTAGAAGACCTTGTTCGTGAGGTTGGCCGCCACGTCCGGACGCAGGATGTAGTTGATCCACTTGAGCGCGTTCTGCGGGTGCGGCGCGTCCTTGGGGATGGCCATCACGTCGAAGAACAGGATGCCGCCCGTCTTCGGGATCAGCACCTGGATGTTCTGGCCGGTCTTGTTGTCGATGGCGCGCTGGCGGGCGATGTTGATGTCGCCCGACCAGCCCATGACGGCGCACACCGAGCCGTTGGCCATGTCGTTGATGTAGCCGGAGGAACTGAACAGCGTCACATAGGGCCGGATCGATTTCAGCACCGCGAGCGCCTGCGCGTAGTCGGCCGGATTGGCCGTGCCGCGGGGCTTGCCCAGGTAATGGAGGGCCACCGGCAGCACCTCGTCGCCGGAGTCCAGGAACGAGACGCCGCACGACTTCAGGCGCGCCATGTACTCCGGCTTGAGCACCAGGTCCCACACGTTGTCGGGCATCGGCAGCGGGCCGAGCGCGGCCTTGACCTTGTCGACGTTGATGCCCACGGTCGTATAGCCCCACAGCCAGTCGACGACGTGTTCGTTGCCCGGATCGAAGCGGGCCAGTTGCGCGGCCACGCCGGGGTCGACGTTCTTCAGGTTGGGCAGCTTGCTCTTGTCCAGCTTGGCCAGAAGCCCGCCCTGCATCTGCATGCGCGCCCAGTACGACGACGGCACGATGATGTCGTAGCCGCTGTTGCCGGCCACCAGCTTGGCGTGCAGGATCTCGTTGCTGTCGAAGTTGTCGTAACGGACCTGGATGCCCGTTTCCTTCTCGAAGTTCCTGATCGTGTCGTCGGCGATGTAGTCCGACCAGTTGTACACGTTGAGAACCTTCTCTTCCGGCTGCGTGGCTGCCTGCGCCCGCACCGCGCCCGCGACGAGGCTCAGCGCGAGCGTGATCGCGACGGCTGCCAGGCGGTGGAACGGTGATGTCATCTCGAGAGTCTCCGACTGTCGTTCGTTGCAGGAAGCGGGTGCGGTCAGTTCGTCAAACCAGGCCGCGCGCCTTGACGTCGGCCAGCGTCAGGTCGAGGCACCTGCGGGCCAGGCCCACGAGTTCATCGATCTGCGCGCGGGTGATGACCAGCGGGGGCGCGACGATCATCCGGTCACCCACGGCCCGCATCACGAGCCCGTTGGCGAAGCAGTGGCCGCGGCAGATCATGCCGACTCCGAGGTCGCTGGCGAACGGGGTGGCGCTCGCCTTGTCCTTGACCATCTGCACCGCGCCCATCAAGCCGCAGGTCTGGGTGTCGCCCACCAGCGGATGGTCCCGCAGTTCGGCAAAACGAGATGCAAGATACGGGCCGACGTCGTCGCGAACATGCTCCACCAGTTTCAGCCGCTGGATCAGCTTGATGTTGGCCACCGCCACCGCGCACGCCACCGGATGGCCCGAGTACGTGTAGCCATGATTGAAGTCGCCGCCTTGTTCGATCAGCACCTTGGCCACGCGCTCGCCCACCATCACCCCGCCGAGCGGGATGTAGCCGGAGGTGACCCCTTTGGCGAACGTGATCAGGTCGGGCCTGAAGCCGAAGGTTTCGCAGCCGAACCAGTTGCCCGTGCGCCCGAATCCGCAGATCACCTCATCGCTGATCAGCAGGATGTCGTACTTGCTGCAGATGCGCTGGATCTCGGGCCAGTAGGTGGACGGCGGCACGATGACGCCGCCGGCGCCCTGCACCGGCTCGCCGATGAAGGCGGCCACCTTGTCGGGGCCGATCGCGAGGATCTTCTCCTCCAGCGTGCGCGCCGCCTTGATGCCGAATTGCTCCGGCGTCATGTCACGCCCCAACTCGTACCAGTGCGGCTGTTCGACGTGCACGATGTTGGGGATCGGGAGCCCGCCTTGTGCATGCATGCCGGACATGCCCGACAGCGATGCGCCAGCCATGGTCGAGCCGTGATAGCCGTTGTTGCGGCCGATGATGACCTGGCGTTGCGGTTGTCCGATCAAGTCCCAGTAGCGGCGCACCATGCGCACGTTGGTGTCGTTGCTCTCCGATCCCGAGCTCGAGAAGAAGAAGTGCCTGAAGCCCTCGGGCGCTACTTCCGACAGCAGCTCCGCGAGCTCGATCGCGGGCGGCGTGGCCGTGTTGAAGAACGCGTTGTAGAACGGCAGCGTCTTCAGCTGCAGCGTGGCCGCATCGATCAGCTCCTGCTGGCCATAGCCCACGTTGACGCACCACAGCCCCGACATCGCGTCGAGGATCTTGTTGCCGTCGGTATCCCACACGTAGATGCCTTCGGCACGCTCGACGACGCGGGCGCCCCTGGCGGCCAGCGCCTGGTGGTCGGTGAACGGATGCAGGAAGTGCCTGGAGTCGGCTTCCTGCCACTGCTTGGTGGTGCGGGTCGTGGTCATGTCGGGACTTTCGGCTGCGGTTTCTTGGTGCGATCGGTTGCTGCGCTCAGACGTGCAGCAGCAGGTGCTCGCGCTCCCACGGCGAGATCACCTTCATGAACTCGGCGTGCTCGATCTCCTTGACCTCGGTGTAGACGGTGACGAAATCCTTGCCCAGCACCTCGTGCAGGTC
>Ga0302157_10007201_pt1 | contig 11262 bp, 14 predicted proteins | sample I_Bog_N3_3_FD_193502 | JGI IMG/M metagenome (GOLD analysis project Ga0302157, IMG submission 193502) | Peat permafrost microbial communities from Stordalen Mire near Abisko, Sweden - I_Bog_N3_3 | ecosystem: Environmental > Terrestrial > Soil > Wetlands > Peat | place: Sweden: Abisko, Stordalen...
GGGGCTCGTGTCGCTGGTGGATACTCACCGGCGCTTCCAGCGTCGCTCATGAACCGCCGTATGCGGAACCGCACGTACGGTGGTGTGGGAGGACGGAGGGGGCAACCCCTCCTCCTACCCGATGCGATTCGAGTGAGTCCCGAACTCGCGGCCGGTCAGGTTCCTTCGTTCACCGCCGGCGTATCCGACGCCGGCACCGGCTTCTCGTTGCCCGGGCTGCTCACGATGCAACGGTTCGCGCCGCCGCCCTGGTAGAAGCCGTATGTCAAGCTCCACAGGCCTCCCTCGCTCCAGGTGTTGGTGCCGTCATCCACGTACTGAGGCGCCCACACGTAGGCGTTCCAGTGAGTGGAGCCACCGTCGGCCAAGCGAAGGCCGTAGCCGTTGGACAGCATGAAGCTCCCCAGCGTACTGCTCGGCGACATCTCCACGAAGCACATCGGCGCGAAGCCACCATGGCCACCGTCTGCGCACGTTCCGGGATAGAACCCCTTCTGGTTGGGGTCGCCCAGGTTGTTCGCGCAGTAGGCGCCCTGGATGTGCAGGTTGCTCGAGTAACGCGGCTCGTACTTCTGGAAGACAAACGTCGAGTTGTTCGTGTCGCCACTCCAATCCGGCACTTCCTTGAAAATCGGGAAGAAGTCCACGGCCTCACCGGCTACGCGATCGAAGACGCCCGCGTAGCGGTCGCCGACCGTGGCCGAGTACAGGCAGTACGAGTGTCCGTTGGGGAGCGTGTCGGCCGGCGTGGGCACCGTCAGCGGCAGTTTCTTGTTGGCGGAAGTCACCCAGATACTGGCGGGGCATGCGATCAGCGACGGGGCAGTCGGATTGCAGGAAACGCCCGAGGGTGACCCCCACGTGCCGGCAGCGCAAGCGAATGTCGCCGAACCGGTGAACCCTGCCGCAGCGTTCGTCAATGTCGCACTGCTGCCCGCGCCAACTCCTGCGATCGGCGCGCTGCAGCCGGCACCCCAGCTCATGGTGCCGCTCGAGCAAGCCGACGGAGGGCTCGCGGCGCAACTCTGACCGCTGAAATTCAGGGTACCGGTGATGCAGCTCACTGTCTCGGAACCTGTGTAGCTTTGCGAAGTGTTGGCTAGCGTTGTCGACTGGCCGCTGGCCAGGGCCGGGATCGTGAACGAACACGCGCCGTAGCTGGACGACGTTCCGCCGCAGCCGCTCGGCGCACAGGAGGCCGCCAACGGGCTCCAGACGCCCGAGGTGCATGTGGCTTGGCCTACCCCTGTGTAGCCGGCGGTAGACGTCGAGACTGTCGGCGACGAGCCACTGGCCACCGCCGGCAGGTCGAACGAGCAGGCGCCGTAGGTTGCGCTCTTGGCCGCGCATGGATTCGGGCCGCAGGTGGCTGCGAATCCGCCCCACGTGCCGCTGGAGCATGTTGCCTGCGCCGCGCCGGTGTATCCGGCTGTGCTCGTCGAGATCGAGGGCGTAGAGCCGCTGGTCGTCGACGGGAAGCTGAAGGAGCAGGCGCCTTGCGTCAGCACCGAGGCGGCGCACGCTGAGGCACCCATGGCCGGCATGGTGGGCTGTGTGCAGCGCGCGATGCCATTGCTCATCTGATACGACGTGCCGGTCGCACACCCGAATCCGTTGCCGGTCTTTGTATCTCCGGCGCCGCTGTTTGCTTGGCTCTGCGCAACAGCCGGGCAGGTCATTGCGATCGTAAGTGTTGAGGCAGCAACGGCCGCCAGGATCCTCAGATTGGTCATCGTGTTCTCAGGTTGGGGAAAAAAGGAGACCAAACGCAGCTCGCACCTGGCGAACTGGTTAGGTCTTTGACTCGGTGCGGGACCCTGCGGTGTGTGGCTTGGCGCCGTCGCCTGGTGGCTTCGGCGTGGCGCGACCCAGTTCTGCAACGGCGCCTTGCGACGTGCGCCCGCCGTTTGATGCTGGCCCCAGTGCTGCGCCGTCGACCACTGTCGATGCGCGATCCATTGCTTGTGTCGGAGTCGCCGCGTTGAGCGGCGGCAGCCCAAACACTGCGCGATCCTGATCCCTGGTGAGTTGGCTTTTGATGCGATCAAAGGTTGCAGGTTCATGGGCCAGGAGCCAGCCGCCAATGATGATGTTTTGCCGAGTTCTCAACGCGCGATCTGCGGCTTGGCGGCGCGAGTCAAGCTGGCGCTTTTCTGCGAGAAGCGCAGCTAGCTTTTGGTCAATCTCGGCAAGCCGGGCAGTGGCGCGAGGAGGAAGAGTGGTGGGGCGCATTTGCGGTGTCTGTTGGCTGCAACAGGCACCATTGCAATGAAAAAAAATGCTGAGCGCAACGATTGAAGAAACGTCGTTTCCACACTTGTCTATGCGCCGGCCCGTAGCCTTTCTACTGCATGGCTGCAACCGGTCTGCAGCCGGTCTGTGGACAGGCCCACGAGGGAAAGTCTGCGCTGCAAATTGCGAGCGTTGCGCGTGGACATCAATCAGCCAATCTCGGCGCGATTCGATGTCGCTCGACTGCGATCGCAGACATTTCTGGGCGATTTACACGCTGGACGTTCGTTGTCCGATGCAGCACGATGTAAGCCATGCCATCGCTAGCGGGCAATTTGCCAGCAGAGTAGTTCGCTAGCAAAGCTGGGCCCTCGGCCCAGAGAGCGCACTTCAGGGTTTCGCTGCGCGAAACCCCGTGCGGTCGGCGCTGGCGCACCGACACCCCAACTCAACCCCCAACGTCCGCGAGCAGTCAATTGGCAACCTATCACCTGAGCATCGATACCCGGTCGCGCGGCCGGTCTCTCGCCAAAGCTCGGCGCATGGCGCGCGTCGCGATCGCCCGTGCCCGCGCGTTTGACTACGGGCTGGCGGCGGATCGACGGGAGCGCAGCGGGGTGCGCGACTACTGCCTGATCAGTGCTCGGCCTTGGCGCGACGGGCACCGCCGGGAGCGGTGCCTGTCGTCCGATTGGGTGCTGCAAGTGCTGCAAGTGCTGCGCTAGCCGTTAGCCGCATCGCATCGCGTCATGGCCATCTACCACCTCAGCGTCAAGACCGGTTCGCGCAGCGGCGGCCAGTCTGCTGCCGCCAAGTCGCGCTACATCGCGCGGCTCGACGAGTACGAGCGCGGCCCGCGTGGGCAACTGCGCGACGCGGTGCTGGCGACGCGCTCGGGCCACATGCCCGCGTGGGCTCGCGAGGCCGGCGGCGCCGACGCTTTCCACCGCTGGTCGGCGGCTCTCGCATACTGGGAAGCGGCGGACCGTCATGAGCGGGCGAACGGGCGTTTGTACGTTGAACTTGAGTTCGCGCTGCCGCTTGAGTTGAGCCACGAGCAGCGCATCTCTTTGGCAGAGATATTTGCCATCGAGCGGGCCACGCTGCCCGATGGTTCTAAGCTGCCCTATACGTGGGCCATTCACGCGGGCGGCGGGACGAATCCGCATGTCCATCTGATGCTCTCCGAGCGCGTGAACGATGGCGTCGAGCGCGGCTCGGAACTCTGGTTCAAGCGGGCCGCAGTGAAGGGCAAGCCGGCTGAGACTGGCGGCGCCCGCAAAACAGACGCGCTCGCACATCCAAACTGGCTGCGCGAGACCCGTGAGCTGTGGGCCAGCGCCGCGAATTTCGCACTCGAATCCGCTGGCCAGACTACTCGCATCGATCATCGGTCGCACGCGGCGAGAGGCATCACCGATCTGCCCGGCGAGCACGTCGGAAATGGAAAGGGCGCAGCGCGTCGCGGCGCGTCTAACCGCACGCGGCGCCATGTCAACGATTCAATCCGTGCCGTGCTGGCCGAGCGTGCGCGCGTTGAAGCTGAGCATGACGCAGATCAGGCCGCCGGCCTGGCGCAACATCAACTGGAGCAGAACGATGACGGACGACCCGCTGGACTTCCTCAACCCGACCCTGGACAGCTCACGGCAACTGCCGACGCTGCACGAGGCCAGCCAGGCCAGCCCGCCAGCGCTGGATCTGGCGCTGGCGCCGCGCCTGAGCGCGACGCTCGCCGGGCTGCCCGAGCGGCAGCGCCCGCCCGCGAGCCTGGCCTGCGGCACATGCCCGGCCGCAGTGTGGATGGCCGGCGCGGCGACGCTGCAAAGCTACTGCATGGTCACCAAAACAATGTCCTGGACACGGGAGGACCCGATGGACATTTCCGAGTGCGACGGCAAGGCGCAAGCGATCGCGGCCATGCGGACCTCGTAGAGCTGCAGCCGCAGGCGCCGAATTCGAGCAACGTCAAGCCAAGCGCGGGGCATTCGAGGAATGACTTGGTCAACGCGCAACGTAGCTGGCAAGCTTGGGGGCAAGCTGCGGCCGAGCGCTGGGAGGCCATCATCGCGCGGATCCAGGCTGCCAAGGCCGCAGCTGCCGCTGCTAAAGCAGCCGGGGTGCCTGGCGCTGAAGCAGCGCTTGGAAGGACCGCCACGCTCGCCAAGACGCCGACGCTCGGCGGGCTGATGACCGCGACCAGCTTGAGGGCGCTGGGTAGGCTCTCTGTTCGCGACCTCGGGGAGCAGTTGCAGATCGCAATCAAGGGCCTCTCCGCGGCGCAGGCCACCTGGCAGGCAGCGCTCGCCATCGGTGATCGCGCAGCGATCGACAATGCCCGCGCGCAGCACACTGCGCGGCGTGCGCGCGTCGCTTCACTGCGCGCCGAAATCAAGGCGCGCGAGCAGCGCGCAGCCGACGCCGCTGCGCCGCAGTTGGCTGCCGCGCCCGCGCCCGTGTCGGCCGCTGCGCCCGTTGTGCCGCCGACGCCAGCCAAGGCCACGATCCGCGACCTGCCGCCCGAGGAACTGGCGGCGGCGGTGCAACGCGCGGCAGGTGCTGCGGCCAAGGCCGGTCGGGAGGTTGGGCTGCGCGAGGGCATCTCGCGTGCGATGGCTGTGCGCGACAAATCCAGGGTCGCGCTCGACGCGGCCGGTTGGCTGTCGCGCCGCGGCGCGCAGACTGCGCACGACCAGGCTGTCGCTGCCGTGACCGCGGCCGTCGCCGCGGCCAAGCTGACTGGCCTGCGATTCGGCACGCGCGCGGACAACACGGCGCGCATAGCCGCAGCCCGCGAGCTGCAGGGGCGCGAGCTGCGCCGTGTGCAAAACGGCCAGGCCGAGCAGGCGCGGCGCGCCCGTATCACGACCGCCGAGGCAACTGCGGCGCCGCCGGCCCTGGCCAAGGCGCCCGTGCCCGCCGTTCCCGTGCCTGTGCCGCTTGTGAGCCAGGCCGCGCCGGCCCTCGCCGAGGTGCCCGATCGCGAGCTCGCGCGCCAGGTGCTCGGCGAGCAGCGCGCGTTGGCGGCGGCAGCCAAGCACGGCCCGGCGCCGCAGGAACGCCAGCGCCTAGACGCGCTGCTGGACGAGCAGCGGCGCCGGCGGACGGCTGCGTGGACTCAGGCCGAGCGGCTGCGCGCCGCAGCGCCTGAGAACACAGCCCAAGATCAGCCGGATGCGGAGCAGGAATACCACCGCGACCGGCGCATCCATTGACTAATGCAGGAATTACGATGAGCAAGCTGACGCCCAATAATCTGACCTTACCGGGGCATCACGGCGACGAGAGAGTCGACCTGGATACTGCAGCCTTTCCGCGGCTGCAGCAGGCCGACCGAGATCTCCGCCGCCGGCGTGATCTCGCGCTCGAACGCGCTGCTCGCGCAGCGGCCCGACTTGATGCGGGCCGTGCGGCTGGCGAGATGTTGGACGAGGACGAGGCAGAGTTAGTCGAGACGGCCCGGCACAGGCGGAATGCGATGCGCGCGGCCCTCGATCGGCGCCGCGCCGCGCTCCGGCGCTGGGCATTTGTGGAACTGTTCCATGCCTGGGCGGCGCAGCGCAGGACGTATCGTGCCTACGAGGTCGCGGCCGGTTTGCTGGGCGCTGCGCTCGGCGCCGGCTTGGCGGCCGGGCTTGAGCGGCTGGCAGCGACGCGCTCTGTCGAGCGCCAGATTGCGCGCGCAAATGAGAGTGCTGAAGCGGACACAGATTGCTTGCTCAGGCTGGGCACCGAGTTCGTTCGCCGCGACGCGAGGGCTGGTCTTGAGCACGTCAGCGACACCGACCTGCAGGCGTTGGTGAGGCTGCGCCGGAGCGAGCTGCTGGCCGCCAACTCGCAGATCATCGCGGTGAAGAGCCGTAGCGACACTCCTAGCGACAATCTGCGCTCGGCGCAGGCCCGGGCCGTGGGCCAGTTGCAGGCCGTCGAAGACGAGATCGCCTGGCGCTTCATGAATGGCGGCGGGGGCGGCGGCCAGCAGCAGACGGTTAGGCACCAGCCGCCGCCTTCGGACAGTGACGGCGAGGGCGTGCCCGTCGACCGCGGCCCCCACGACGACGGCGGCCGCGATGGCGAGGCGCTCGAGGATGAGGACGACGGCTACGGCGACGGGCACGATCGCCCCCGCGGCACCTGACCCCAGCCGGCCCAGCGCCCGACCAGCGCCTGCCTGTGGCCCGGCGTCCGCTGGCGCGCTCGCCGGTGCGCTTGTTGGTGTCGTGCGCGGGGCACGTCGCTACCGAGGGTATACCGGCTGCAGCCCCGCGCTGGCCTGTCTGCATACAGGCCAGCAAGGGGCTGGGGCAGGGCTACAGCAGGGCTGTAGGCCCTTGCGCGCTGGAATTTTTGGGGGGAAATGGGGGCTCACCACTCCTGAGGCAATAAAACCGGCCGCAGCGGGGCGCGGGCCGGGGTCTCGCCAGGCTGTGTGTAAGGCGCCAAATCAAATGCGATCTGTGCGGCGCGCTCTTTGCAAACATGCGCATGGTCGGCCGGTGCTCAATCAACCGATGTGCATCAACGCACTGATGTCTGCTTTCGCCTTGCTGCCGCTGGCTGAGCGGAGAGGGTGTCCGTCAAGCCCCGCATGTTTTCTTGCTTTGCGACTGGTGCATGCGCCCTCCCCCGCATTTCCCCCGAGGTTCGTCGCCTGAACGCCGGCACGCACTCGCCGGCACAGCCGGCGCGTTGGCGCCAGCGCTACCATCGAGCAATGAAGTCAGAGTCGACCGCCTTGCTGAGGCGTGAATGGGTTGGCGCCGGGATCGTCCTGGCAATCATCGGATCGCTTGCGTTGACAGCGGCCGGCGGGTGGGGCGTGTTCGCGACGTGGCTCAATTCAGACAAGGCTGCGGGCTGGGCGCAGGCGGTGGGAACGATCCTGGCGATATTCGCCGCTGTGAACGTGGCGACTCGGCAGGAGCGCGTGACACGCGCGCTTGAGCGGGATCGCCTGCGGGAGCAAGACCGCCGTCGCTTTTTGGCTGTCGAAGCTATTATGGAGACCGTCTGGTTGACTTGCGCGGCACTTCACCGCGTTTGGTCGGACATCGAGGCCGAAGGCCGCGACGACGCAATCGATAATTTCGAGGTGGCGTATCTAGAGGACAGCCGTCAGGCGCTGCTGAAGCTGCCAATTTTCGAGATACCAGACGCTCAGCTTGCAGCCTACGTGGCTGGCCTGCCCAGGGCTATCGCCGATCTTGCTGACACCTGGAAACGCGCCTCCGCCGAATCTCAGGAACGCGACCCCATCGAATTTCCTGCCGCCGATCGCGTCTCGGAAAAGATCAAACTCGTACTCGACGGAGCCGGCCCGGCGCTCGCGATCTGCAAAGCGTCGTTGAAGGCATGCGCTTCGGATGACGCCCAACCTTGAGCCGGCGTCAGCCGGTAGGATTGAGCGCAGAGGTTGCAAATTGGTAGGTTCAGAGAGTAAACATGGCAAAAGGCTTCGTCTACGTCCTAAGCAACCCCGCGTCGCCTGGGCTGCTCAAGATTGGGCACTCGCGATTTGTGCCTGATGCTCGCGCGGATGAGCTCTATACGACCGGTGTTCCGAGCCCGTTCGTGGTGGAGTTTTATTGCCTGACCGAGTCATACGCAAATGTCGAGGTCGACGTGCATCGGTCGCTCTCCGCGCAACGTCACAACGCGAGCCGAGAGTTTTTCAACGTCTCGCTCGCAGACGCGGTGGAGGCCATCAAGCGAGCGTGTGTGCCTGAGCACATTTGGCTGCGAACTCCGATTGCTCAAGCCGAGAGGAAGCGGCCTGCATCTGTCGAGTGCTCAGGATGCGGCGCTAGCTACGTGGTGGCGACGCACTGCCCGAAGTGCAGGCTCAAGCTGATTTGGTAAGACAGTATTCCGCGATAAATTTCGGCGGAGGCCGGCTCCGCCAAACCGAGTTCGCTTTGCAGCGACGGCCGTCGCCTGGAGCGACCTGCCGGCCGGCTGCAACCGCTGCATAGCCGCCCAATCGAGTCATCTACGACCGCGTGGTTCGAATCCCTGTCTGTCCGCCGCACGCTGGTCGTCGTACCATCGTGGCGCTGAAGAGGATTGGTGTTCATTCAAGGGAGGTTTCCAGTGCCTGCCAGGGACAATCCGGATGAGCTGTGGGAGCAGTTCCGCGAGGCGCGAGCTGCGGTTGAGGCGATCTGGGACGAGATCAACCCGCCGGGGACTTCGGTGTCTCCCGACCAGATCAGGCGTCTGCAGGTAGCGAAGGCGACTCGTGAGGCTGCCGAAAATCGGTGGCGCCAGGCGATGGCAGCTCGATCGGCGGGCTAAGCGATGGTTCATCGCATGGGCTCTGCGAAGAGTCCACCGTAGCTGTGCTCAAGCGCAGCGCAGGCGCGGCCTTCGACGGGTGTACCTACCGGTCGCAACAGGCGGCCGGACGACAGCGGTCGCTGCATTGCTGACATCGGCCGAGCCCGCGTCCGCGCATCGCGAACGAGCTCGATGACGTTCGGTTGGGCCTCGAAATGCGCGCGGCGTCGACGGCGGGTTTCTGAGTGAAGCGGACATCGCCAGGCCCTCGACTGGAACTCCGGAGGCATCCAGACGGCCGTTCGATGAGTTTGAACGACGCGCCACTGTTCGCTGGCCGAACGACGGCAGTCCGCCAGCGCTGTCGGCCCCTTCCGACCCATCTGCGACATTCACAACCCCGAGTTCGTCGCCGAAAAGCAGTCGTTCAGGGTGCGCCGACGTGTCACTTCAAGGCACCCTGCATTCGAGAAATCGAAGTCCCGCAAGTCGCTCTTTGGATAGTGCTTCCTTCGCGTCTCTGCTTGCGATGAGCAATGGGCCTCTAGAATTTCCACTCCCGAAGAAGATGTCGGCGCGCGACAGGCCTGTGGTTGATTCGGCCCTCAAGAAGGCCGGGGTCGCGCCCGCGGTCGCCCCGTAGAGGCCGCATGTCTCACAATATTTGGTGAACTTGACACGGCGAGCTTCGACGTCGAATGCGACTACGCTCGTCGGTTTGACGACGAAAAATCTTCGGTCGGCAGGAAGAGTGAGAAAGTCGGCACCCTCGATGTGCAGTCGTCGGCACGCTTCTCGGAATTTCAGTGATGCGATCACATACCCGTCATAGGTTGAAGACAGATCGTAGAGGGCACGCTTCACCCTGAATGCAGAATTGATGAAATACGGATCGGTCTTGAAATGACACGAAGGGCACACCGGAACCCCAGTGATGCCTTTCAACAGTCTGTCGTCCGATCCACACATGTGGGAATCGTTGTCAGGAAAATCCACGGAGTAGCTCGTCACATTTCCACCTGCAATGAGTCTAGACTCAGTCATCTCGAAGAACCCTCGGTGATTCCTTAAAGCGGCCATTTCCAGACGGCAGCTTGTGGCCGACTCCTGCCGATGTCGACTCACGGCCCAACAAGTCTCCATGACGTCGGGTTAGCCCTGAGCCGAGGCAGGTCGGCGGGCACGATGCCATAGGTGATGCAGACATATTCGTCACTGACTTCTTCCGCTTCACTTGGGCAGTTGCCTCGCACATCCGCTGGCCCATCACGGAGTTCTATGAGGCGACCCATGGCTGGATCGAGAACGATAAGGCCCTTCCACCCGACCCGTATGTAGCTCTCTCCCCGGGCAACGTCCGTAACCTGGTTCAGATCGACTATTTGGTCAGTGCCGTCAGCGGCGCGAAAGTGACAGGACATGATTCCCTCGGGTTCCAATCAGCCTACCCCAAAGCTGCCCGTCGCGAGTGATCGGTAGTGGCCGGCTTCTGTCTCTCACGATCTGGTGTTAGTGACGCCACCATCAGCGTCGAGGGTTCAGGCCTGGAAGCATCGAGGCCAAAACGCGATCGCGAAGGACGAACTGGTGATACAGCGCAGCCAGCGCGTGCAACCCTGCCGTCCACAAGATTGCATCCCCGAGCCAGCCATGTAGCCAGGCCAGCGTCGCGCCGGCGCCATGCGAGGGTCCAAAAAGCGGCGCGATCTCGATGCCGCCTAGCCACGACAGCGGGTGGCTCTCGAGCCATGCACCAGCGATGGCCGTGACTGGGACGGCGAAGAGCAGTGCGTACAGGGTCCCTTGAACGGCTTTGGCCGCCCGCCCCATCCAGCGGGCAACGGGTACCGGCTCTGGTCGCCGGTCGACGAGCCGCCAGAGCACGCGAAACACCGCGAGTGCGAGGACGGCGGCGCCGAGCGTCTCGTGCAGGTGACGATCGAAATCGCGCGAACTGGCGTAGACGCGCACCTCGGGGCCGCCCGGGCCGTAGACAAAGGCAGTTAGAACCAAGACGGCTGTTGCCCAATAGATCAACTGCGCTACACGGCCATATCGTTCCGGTCGGGTCTTGGCATGCGGTTTGGTTGACGGTTCCATGGGCGGCGCGGTGAGGGATCTCGATGGTAGTCGGATGGCGTCCGGGCTCGGCGTGCCATTTTGGCGATCTTGACACCGCGTCGCGGTCTGCACGGCTGCTTGAGTTGGTGACTCTCTGGAGGCTTAACCGGTTTTCCGACAAGCAGACGGTCGCGACAGACTGGTTGTGGCCGGTTCGAGCCAATTCTCAGTCAATCGGCGCCCGCTCTCGCAAGACGACGCGGCTCCAAGCTGAGAATCCCCTCAAAAAACTCGAATGCAGAGTGAATCTGAACAGATAACGTACCCCATTTTGGCGCCCGACGATGCTCGCGCTGGCCGGTCGGCCCATCGTGAACTCGAACGTATGCGCTTCAGGGTATACGGCATTCGATACGCACCATTCGGCGACCAAGCGCTGCCCGGAGTCTCGCCAAAACCAATTGGCGGCGGCGAAAGCCAGCCCTAGGACGGCGAATCCGACGAAGGCGTCGAGGGTCATCTGATTGGATGTTGAGCTTCAGCCCAAGTCTACAGCTCCCAAGCAGACAGTCACGGGCGGCTGCTTATGGCCGTCATGCGTCCCTCGAGAACCCCAGAACGCAGGGCCGGTACAAGTTCACCGCTCGTTCTTTCCCGACTTGCTTGCCATCTTGATCCCTGCGATCACGGCAC
>Ga0302157_10007203_pt1 | contig 11260 bp, 9 predicted proteins | sample I_Bog_N3_3_FD_193502 | JGI IMG/M metagenome (GOLD analysis project Ga0302157, IMG submission 193502) | Peat permafrost microbial communities from Stordalen Mire near Abisko, Sweden - I_Bog_N3_3 | ecosystem: Environmental > Terrestrial > Soil > Wetlands > Peat | place: Sweden: Abisko, Stordalen...
TCGCGGATTAGGGTCACGGCTAAGGTTAAGACGTTCGTGTTGGACACGAATGTTCTGATCCACGACCCGCAATCGATTTACAAATTCCAGGAGAACAACCTGGCGATACCGGTGGAGGTCCTGGAGGAGCTGGACGCCATAAAAACGGAACAGTCCACCGAGCGCGGGCGCAATGCACGCAGGGTCCACCGGATACTCCAGGAGCTCCTTCCAGACTCCCGCTCGATGCTTGAGGGAGTTGAACTCCCTAACGGCGGGACCCTTTCGGTCATCATCAACCCCTACCTGGTCGAGCCCCACCGGCGCTCGCCCGCGATGGACCGCCTGAAGGCGGTGCTCCCTGACCTTACCAAGAAGGACAACCGGATCATCGCCTCCGCCCTCTATGTCCAGGAGCAGTATCCGCCCCCGACGGTGCTGGTCACCAAGGACGTCAACGTGCAGCTCAAGGCCCGCGCCGTGGGGCTCGAGTCCGAGGATTACCTGAACGACAAAGTCCCCGAGGAGGCCGAGGAGGCGAGCTACCGGGAGATATCGCTTTCGATCTACGAGCTCCAGCGCTTCTGCTCCGAGGGAAGGTTCGAGCTCGAGACCAAGGCGGCGAAGCCCCTTTACCTAAACGAATACGTGCTCCTGCGCTCCGACGAGGGAAAGACGATGCCGGCGCGCTACTTCGGGGACGGTCTGGTGCACCGGCTGAAGATTCCAGAGTATGTGAAGGCGCCGGGCGGCATACCGATACGGGCCCGCAACCTGGAGCAGCAGTTCCTAATGGACGCCCTGCTGGACGACAGCATCCACATGCTGACCTGCTTCGGCAAGGCGGGCACGGGCAAGACGCTCCTCACGACCGCGTGCGCGCTCCACCAGACGCTCGAGGAGAACTCCCGCTACGACGGCGTATCGATATCGCGGCCCGTGATCTCGCTCGGCAAGGACATCGGCTTTTTGCCCGGCACCCTCGACGAGAAGATGAAGCCCTGGCTTCAGCCCTACTACGATGCGCTCGAGGTCCTGATCCCCTCCAAGCCGCCGAAGGAGCCCCAGTTTGCCTCAAAGAAGGTTTCAAAGAAGAAGCACTGGAAACGTGAGGAGGCACCCGGCAGCTCCTCGCACGCGGCCAACGGCCACAACGGGCATTCCCAGGCCCCCTTGGTGAAGCCCTATGAGCGCCTGCTCAAGAGCGGCCTGGTCGAGATCGAGGCCCTCTGCTTCATCCGCGGGCGCTCGATCGCGCGCAGGTTCTTCATTCTGGACGAGGCGCAGCAGCTCACCCCGCACGAGGTGAAGACCGTCATCACGCGCATCTCGGAGGGCTCCAAGATCATCCTGATCGGGGATCCCGCCCAGATCGACAACCCTTATGTCGACTCCCGGAGCAACGGGCTGGTCTATTGCCACAACAGGATGAAGGGCCAGGCGATCGCGGCCCACGTCACCCTGAAGAAGGGCGAGCGCTCGAGGCTCGCCGAGCTAGCGGCCGACCTGCTTTAGGGCCAGGAGGCTCGGTTCGCCCCGGCGCAGCGAGGCGTATTCCATGGCTACGGCGAAGCACCCCGTGAAGAGGAGGTCGCTTGCAAGCGTGTTCCTAAAGAAGAACAGGGTGGGGTAGAACTCCGGGTGTCCCACGGTGACCGCCTGCCACCAGCCCGCGGCATTGTGGGCGTAGCCCATGTCGCCGGCCCAGGAGGCCGTGTTCGTCACCAGGTAGAAGAGGAACGAGCAGGCTAGCGCCCCGCCGAGCAGGTTAAGCCAATTGCGCCTGCGCGAGATCGCGACTCCGATCCCGACGCCCGCGCCGAAGCAGAGCGTCCTTAGGACCGCACCCGCCATGCTCCACTGGTAGTGGTAGACGACGGCATAGTAGTGGTCGATGTAGAGATCCGTGAGGATGAGGGCCGCAAACGGAGCAAGCCACATCCATTTGTTGCGGGTGTAGGCCCCCGCGCAGAAGGCAAGCGCCATCAGTGGCGAGAAATTGCTGAGCTCCGGGACGTAGAGCGCGAACACGCGCCAGCCGGCGGCTAATACAAGGGCTAGGATCGCAAAGGGCATAGTGCCCAATGTATAGAACGAACTGCGGAGGAATTCAAGCGCCTCCGTGTCTTGCCTGCGGTTCGGCCGCGCGGGCCAGGAGCCAGAGCAGGTCCGAGAGCCGGTTGGTCCATTGCACGAGGAGCGGGCGGACCCTCCTTCCCCTTGGGGAAAGGGCGCAGAGTCGGCGCTCGGCCATGCGCGCGGCGACCCTCGCCCTGTCGAAGGCAAGCGAGACGGCGTTCGCCCCTGGCGTCGCCCAGCCGTCAACCCTGAGGCTCTTCGACTCAAGGCGGCCGATCTCCTCGTCCAGCCGGGCGAGGTCCGACTCCTTAAGGCGGGCGAACGTTGACTTGGCGTGGCGCCCGGCGTCGCGCTCGGCGCACGACACCTCCCCCATGAGGGCCACAAGGCATCCCTGCACCTCGAGCAGGAGCCGGCGCACCCGGGCCCCCGTGGCCGCCATCCGTGCTGCGCCGACCTCGACGTTGAGCTCGTCAAAGGCCCCGACGGCCTCGATCTGGGGATGGTCCTTCGGCACGCGCTGCCCGTAGAGCAGGCTGGTCGATCCCGTGTCCCCTTTGCGGGTGGCGATGCTCACGGTTTTGCTGCCGCCGCGGCCTTGGTCTGCCTGGCAAGCGCCTTCACGGCCTCCTCCACGGTCGCTCGGACCTCCTTCTCCATGCGGTCGATGAAGAGAACGCCGTTAAGATGGTCGACCTCATGGAGGATGCACCGCGCGAACAGCCCGGTGCATTCCAGGGTATGCTGCAGGCCCGCCTGGTCCTGGAATTTCACCAAGATGGTCCTCGCCCTGGAGACCTCTCCCCGGATTTCGGGGAACGAGAGGCATCCCTCCTCGACGGACGCCGCCGGGGTCTTCCGCGCAATGGTCACCCTGGGATTGACGACCACCATGGGCATGAAGAGCTCGAGCGGGGGCTTGGCCCCGTCGAGCATCCAGTCAAACTCGGCCTCTGTCCCCCGCAGGTCCACGATGCACACCTGGGCCGGGTGGCCGACCTGCTGGGCCGCGAGACCTATCCCGCCCGCCTCGTGCATGGTCTCGATCATCACATCCGCAAGCGCGGCTAGGCCGGCGTCAAAAACGGTGATTTTCTCGCCTTTCTTGCGTAAAACTGGATCGTTGTATCGAACAATTTCCAAGGACATTGGTCGGTGGAGTGTAACCAGCGTGATGGCCCCGTTTAGGGCCCGCAAATCAATACTTCAGAGCAGCGAATGAGTCCTTCAAACGAGGCCCACAGGATCCCGGCGGTGGCACCCGCGCTCATTTTAGTGGGCGCCCTGGTTGCCGTTCTTGCTTGGCTCCTGCCGGTGAGCCTTAAGTCGGTAAGCAAGGGCCTGTTGCGCTCCGCCGGCGCGGGGACACCGACCGTAGCCGCGTTCGGCCGGGACCTGGTGGATTCCGAGAAGATCGGGCCGGCCGTCCTGGTCCTGGATGTCGCCAAGGGAATCGGCGACCCCAGGGCGCCCGCCCTTGAGCGCGCCCGGTCGTAACGTTCCTTATACCGGAGCGTGCCCGCGAGGCCGCGCGCGCCTATCTCTCCAACTCGGGCTCCCTCGGCGTACAGGCTGTGCTGAAAACCCATGAGGTCGCCGCCACCGGCAGGTTCGTCCCGGCGGGGCGCGCGGGCGGACAGCCGCTCGATGCCCTGATCCTGCTCACCGGGCTCCTCTACCAGGGCGAGCACCTTTCGCCGACGCTGCAGCGCGAGGTGCGTTCCCTCGCGGAAACGGCCGTGCGGCGCAACGAGCTTGGCGATCTCGAGGGCTTTTACCTGGACCTCCTCTCGCTCGGTCGCCGCCTCGACTGGACGCAGCTGACGGAGCTCCTCAGGCGCACGGACAGCGTCAGGACCGCCGGCGAGTATGCGCACCTCTCACGTGTCGCCCCCGACCAACTGCCGTACATCTACACCTCGGCGCTCCTCTCAGATTCCGCGGATCGTGTCGCCTCCTACCTGATCCGCTACGGCAAAGCCGGTTCTGAGGACCTCCGCACGGCGCTCTCCGACGGGCAGGGCGCCGTGAACCTACTGCTCCAGAGGGCCGTGCCGGTGAACCGCTCACCCGGGCCGGCCATGGGCGCCGCGGCGGCGCTCGTGTTGGAGCACCCGCGCCTCATGCTCTCTGCCAAGTACGCGGGCTACATCCTCGGTCTTTTCCTGATCCTGCGCGGCCTGGACCTGTGGATCGTGGCACCCGCCGGCCTAAAGCCCGAATCGCGCGGCCAGCAGCATGCTCGTGCCGGGATCCTGGCTATCGTCATGTCGGCGCTTCTGATTGTCGCCACGGAACCCTTTCTGCTCAAGGCCGCACCCACCTCCGAGTACCGCCTCCGAATCGTAATCCCAATGCTCGCCTCCACGGCGACCCAGACGGAAAAACCCCAAGCTTCACAACCCGTAACCATGGAAACCTCCACACTCGTATCTATCGGCATATTCGCCGCCCTCCAGGTCGCTATGTACATGGCCTGCCTTCGCAAGATCCGCGAGATCGAGAGCCAGGACGCCTCGCCGCTCCTGAAGCTCCGGCTCATGGAGAACGAGGAGAACCTTTTCGACAGCGGGCTTTACGTCGGGATGATGGGCACCGCAGCGGCCCTGGTGCTCCAGGTGCTCGGGGTCATTGAGCCCAACCTGCTGGCCGCATACTCGTCGAACCTTTTCGGCATCATCTGCGTCGCTTTGGTTAAAATCCGGCACGTCCGCGGCTTCAAGCGCCGGCTTATCCTCGAGGGGCAGAGGCAGGCCTCGGTGCCCGTGGCGCTATGAACAAGACGCTGCTCCTCTTCATCGTAGACTTCCTCTTCCTGAACCTCATCGCGCTCACGCGGTGGGAGCGGGCCGAGCCAGCGCGCCCGCGCCAGCCGCCCGTGAACCAGATCTCCTCGAACGCCGTTTCCAAGGACCAGGACTTGGTCGAGGCGATGAAGCAGTCCCTTGTCGAGGAGCGGCTCTCGCGGCAGTCGGTCGAGCAGAAACTCCAGTCGGCGGACCAGACGCTCACGGCGCGCGAGCGCAGCCTGGGCCAAGTTCAGTCGGAGAGCCAGAAGCTCACCGCTCAGCTGGTGGACACGCAGCGGTCGCAGGCCGAACTGAACATGAGGTACCAGAGCGTTACCCAGGAGAACTCGCTCTCGCGCAGCGAGCTTGCGCAGCTTCAGCGCGAGCTTGATGACAAGAAGGCGGAGGCGGAGCGCCAGAAGCAGGCGCTCGCCGCGCTCGAGAAGGCGCAGGCGGATGCGCGCAAGCAGATAGGGGACCTGACGGTGGCGGTTGCCCTTGGAGACCGCGAGAAGCAGGAACTCGCCACAAAGGCCACCGAGCTAGCCGAGCAGGTCCAGGCCGAGCGCACCGAGCGGGTCAATGTCGAGCAGGCGACCAATCAGCTGGCGCGGGGCGTCGGCCAGCTTGCCGTCAGTTCGGGTGCGCTCACCAAGGAGATTCGCGACAACAGGCCGATCTCCTCGAATGTGCTTTATAACGACTTCCTGGCGAACCGGGTCGCCGCGTCCTTCTCGGCGACCCGCAAGGGCCTCTTCGGAAAGAATACGCGGGAGCGCGAAGCGAAGACCGTGTTCACGACCGACGGCAAGCAGGTCTACGCGCTTCTCGAGGTCGAGGACACCCCGTTCTCGCTCCGCGAGATCGGCTCCGACTGGGACAAGATATCGGTCCGGTTCGCCCGCCCGCCCGACTACACATCGACGGGCTCGGAGATCGATTTCCTGGAGGCGGATCCGCGGGTTGTGGTGATCCCCGTGGACGCCCGCCAGGTCGCCGCGCTCGGCGCAAAGGTCTACCCGCTTGCGGCCGACCCCTTCAAGTTCCCCGAGGCGGTCCTCATTAGCGGTGGGGGAAACGGCTATGGCGAACTCGGGTTCAAGATCGACTCGGCGCACCGCGGCTACGTCAGGGTCGATAACCGAATCTTCAAGCGGCTCTTTGGCGACTTCGCCCCCTCCAGGGGAGATCTGGTCTTTAGCAAGTCGGGCGAGCTCCTGGGCGTCATGGTGAACAACGACTACTGCGTCCTCCTGGGCAACTTCACGCCGACTGCCACGATCGCAACCGGCGATGAAAAGCAGAACCAGCGCACGGCCTCCCTTATCGATTCCCTTTCGGCCCGGGTCATGCAGATGCCGGTCGAGCTCCAGTAGGGAGCTCGGTCCGCGCGAGCACCGAGCTCCGGATAAGGCCATGCTGCAGGTCGGCGGTTTCGACCGGGCTCCATCCCCCGCGGAGGAGAAGCTCCTCGGAAGGGGGCAGCTCCCTCGCCGAGATGCCCGTTTCGAAGCGAAAGAACGCATAGAGGAGGCCCAGCCACGTGCGGGCGCGCACGCGGGCGAGCCCTGCGGGCGGCACCACGAAGTCCGCAAACAGCCAAAGGGCCCCCGGCCGCAGTGCCGAGCCCACGCGGGACAGGATGGCCCCCACCCCCTGGGCATCGAAGCAGTCCAGGAAGAAGAGCGTCGCAACCGCATCGTGCCGACCCGGCTCGGGGTCAAAGGAGAGGGCGTCCGCGCAGACGAATGTGACGCGGGAGGCCGCGGGGGTTCGGGCTATCCTTGCCGAGGCGAGCGCGATCATCCCGGGGCTCTTGTCGACGCAGAGAATGCGCGCCCGGGGTGCCAGTCGCGCAAGCCGCTCCGCGCACCTGCCGTCGCCTTCGCCCAGCAGCAGGATTTCGCGCCTGTCGGCGAGCCGTCCCAAGTGCATGAAGCGCGCCCGCTCAAGGTCCCCCCCGAAGGAAAGCAGCTCGAGCGGCCGGTACCACCGCGCGAGCCTGTCGAATCCCCGGTTATCGGCGTTCACGCGTGACCCCAGAGCACGGGGACAAGGGGTGTGAGGAGGGCGACGTCCGCCAGCACCCGGGCGGCGACGCGGCCGGTCCTTTTCTCTGCAAGGTCCACCACTCCAAGGAGGACGCCGCTCACGGCGGCGCACGCCGCCGCCGGTCCCCGCCCTCTCGCGGCCCAGGCCAGCGCGGAGACCGCAGAGATCACCCACGGCAGCAGCCGTGCCAGGGCCCCCGCGCCCGCGAACTGGTGGGAAAGGGAGGTTTGGCCGTGCGCGCGGTCAATCTCGTGCTCCCAGACCGAGATCAGGGCGCAGTTCGAAAAGCAAAGCAGGATGAAGAGAGCCAAGGGCTCGGCGATCGGGGCGAGACGCGTCCCCGGCCGGCCAATCGAAAACACGGCGGCGCCTGCACCCAGGAGCAACGCCGCGCATAGTTCCTTCGGAGGCCGCCAGTTGCTGTTACGGTGGAGGAGCTGATGCGAAAGCAGGTAGGCCGCGACGGGGATCAGCACCAGCACACCGGCCAGGAACTCGGTCTGCTGTAGCCGCCTAAGTGCGACCGTGACGTCAAGCGCAAGGACCGCCGCCCAGAGCGCCGCGATCGGCCAGCGCCACCGCTGATAGAACCGGTGGCGGTGCGTCCCTATCGTCGCGGGGTCGAGCCTCCATCCCTCGATCCAGCGGTCCGCCGAGTAAGCGAGCCAGACCGAGCAGCCAAGGACGACCATCTCGGGGGCTCCTGCCGGGGCCGAAGCAGCGGCTCCGATCAGGCGCTGCCACAGGACGACCACGATGGGGGCGTCCAGCGAAAGGATGGTGGGCCATAGCCACCAACGGGCCCTGCCTGTGACGCTGGGTTGCACGTACAGACCGAACGTAGTGTAGTGGCGGCGGTTTAACAACCCCCTGGCCGTTCGCCCCCATCATGCCCCCCGACATCCTATGGATCGTGACCACGCAGTGGCGGGCGCAGGCCTGCGGCTACGCAGGGGACTCCGATGCGAGGACGCCCTTCATGGACGGGTTGGCGAAGGCGGGTGTCACCTTCACCGAGGCCGTGACACCCCATCCGTTCGGGCCGTTTGCGCGTGCCGCGCTCCTTACGGGCGTCCCCTCGCCGGAGAACGGGGTCAGCGACTACTTTGATCCCCTGCCGGCCGGCGCCAGGACGATCGCCCACGAGATGAACGACTTGGGGTACGAGTCCGCGTTCTTCGGCAAGTGGCACCTCGCTAGGAGGGAGAGCCGAGCCAGGCTCGTGGGCGAGGAGCATGCGAGGATGGTCGTCCCGCCGGAGAGCCGGGGCGGTTTTGGCTTCTGGGAGGGCTTTGAAAGCGGATTCCTTCTGAACGACCCGTGGCTCCACGGAACGCGCCTGCCCGCACCCGTGCGCTTCCCGGGCTACCAGAGCGACGTGGTCTGTCGGCGCGCACTCGCGGTCCTTGAGGGGCTCCGCTCCCCCTGGTTTGCCGTCGTGAGCCTCGAGGCGCCCCATCCTCCCTACGACGAACCCGCAGCGGGTGTTGCTCCGCGGGACCCCGCCGGGCTCACCCTCAGGGGCAACGTGCCGAGCGACCCCGCCGTCGTGGCGCGGGTGCGCCGCGAGCTAAGCGGCTACCACGCTCACATCGAGGCCACCGACAGGGCCATGGGCGCGCTGGTCGGGGCCCTCCCAGACGACACCCTCGTGGTCGCGACGTCCGTCCATGGCGACATGCACGGATCCCATGGCCTCTTCCGCAAGGGATGGCCGCACGAGGAGAGCGTTCGCGTGCCGCTCGTGGTGCGGGTTCCGGGGGCGGCGCGCAGAGAGGCGGCGCCCGTCTCGCTCCTCGACCTCCCGCGGCTGGCGCGCGGTTGGGCGCAGGGGATTGGGCCCTTCGAGCTGCCGCGGGAATCGATGGCGAGGATCTCGATGCCCTCGGTCGTGAAGCTGCCCGACCAGTGCGACCGAGTGTGGGCCGGAGTGCGGACGGCCGAGCGCAAGCTCGTGCTCGACGGCTCTGGCGGCCCGTGGCTCTTCTACGATTTGGAGAAGGACCCGCTTGAGAAGAGGAACCTTGTGGGCGACCCTTCGCGCTCGGCAGAGATCTGCCGGCTCTCGCAGTGGGTCACTGGGCGGCCGTAGGCGCGGCCTTGGCCTTCGGGAACTGACGCCTGATTGCCGCCACGATCTCGTGCATCTTCACGGGCTTTGAAATGTAATCGTCCATTCCCGCATCGAGGCAGATTTCCCGGTCGCCCTGCATCGCGTTGGCCGTGAGAGCGATGATCTTCGGCTGGCGTTCGGCGGACAGCGTCCTTCGTATGCGCCGGCTTGCCTCGAGCCCGTCCATCTCGGGCATCTGAAGGTCCATTAGGACCAGGTCGTAGCTGCGGTTCTGGAATGCGTTCACGGCCTCCAGGCCGTTGCCCACGGCGTCGGCGTTGTAACCCATGCGCTCCAGGAACCGGAGCGCGACCTTTTGGTTGACCGCGTTGTCCTCGGCGAGGAGGACGCTCAGGGGGATCTCCTCCGCGATCGGGCGCCCCTCGTGGCGGGTCTGGACCACGATCCCTCCGCTGCCCGTGCGGTGGCCGAGGAGGGCAAGGGCCTGGTAGAACGGCACGGTCTTGATCGGCTTTGAAAGCGTCGCGTAGGGGAACCCGTCCCCGGGCGCGGCGGGCGGGGTCTGCCCGAGCCGGAACAGGACGAGCCTCGGGCACTTGATCTCCTTCACCAGGTCCAGGGCCCGCTGGCTCTCGAATTCGGGGAGGTCCAGGATGACGATCGCCGGCCGGGTGGGCAGCGTGGGCGCCATCTCCGCGGCGGCCGCCGAGTCGTTCGCGAACGCGCAGGTGGCCCCGAGAAGGTCGAAGAGGGTCCTAAGGCGCGCCCGCGTGATCGGGTTGTCCTCGACGCAGAGAGCCAGGCACCCTTTCAGGTCGATGCCCGCGAACGGCGGCGAGGAGATCTCGGCGGGCCGCTGCGCGGCATCCGTCATGATCGCGACCGTGAAGGTGGAGCCCTTGCCCGGGGTACTCTCGACCCGGATATCGCCGTTCATCAGCTGGCAGAGCCGTTGGCAGATCGCCAGGCCGAGCCCGGTTCCGCCGTACTTGCGGGTGGTCGAGGAGTCGACCTGGCTGAAGGCCTTGAAAAGGCGGTCGATCCGGTCCGGTGGGATGCCGATACCGGTGTCCTGCACTGTGATCTCGAGCCGCATCCTGCCCGCCGGAGTGGCCCTCACCGTGGCGTCGAGCGGGATCCTGCGCGCTTGGATCGAGATGCTGCCGGTGGGCGTGAACTTGATGGCGTTGTTCACCAGGTTCACGATGATCTGCCTGAGTCGCGTCACGTCGCCCACGATCCAAGGCGGCACGTCCGGCTCGACATGGTAGCCGATCTCCAGGCGCTTCGCGGCCGCCGTCGGGGCAAAGAGATCGAGCGCCTCCTCGACGCAGAGGGACAACTCGAAGGGCGCCTTCTCGAGCTCCATCTTTCCCGACTCGATCTTCGAAAAATCCAGGATGTCGTTGATGATCGTCAGGAGCGCCTCGCCCGACGTCCGGATCGTGTTCACGAAGTCGCGCTGCTCGGCTGTGAGCGAGGTCTCCATCAGGATGCTCGTCATGCCTATCACGCCGTTCATGGGCGTGCGGATTTCATGCGACATGGACGCCAGGAATTCGCTCTTTGCCCGGGAGGCAAAATCGGCCTCCGCCTTGGCCCGTCTCAGCTGGTTCTCGGTCTCGACCCGCGACGTGATGTCGTTCTCGATGGCGATGAAGTTCTCGACCTGGCCGGCCTGGTTGCGGACCACCTGGACCTCCAGGTGGAGGTAGTACTTCCTGCCCGACTTGGAATAGTGGATGATCTCGGTGTTGGTCCCATTGCCCTTTGCGATCTCGTCGCGGATCAGCTCCGACTGCGCGGCGTCGGTGTCCGGGCCGCTCAGGAGGGTCGCAGGGTCCTTCCCGACGACCTCCTCAAGCGTGTATTCCATGACGCGGCAGAAGGCGCTGTTGACCCACTCGATCTTGCCGTCGGCTGAGCCGATTACGACCAGGTTGTCCGTCTTCGACGCCACGAGCGAGAGCTTGCGGGCCTCAGCCTGGCTCTCCCGCAGTGCCTGCTCGGACTCGCGCCGGGTGGTGATGTCCTGGACCGTCCCAATGATTCGGGTCGGGCGCCCGTTCGGGCCCGCAAGGACGGATTTCGAGCGCATGTACACCCAGCGCCAGTCCCCGGTCCGGGCCCGGACGCGGTACTCGGGGTCGATGAATGAGGCGACGCCGTTGAGCTGAGACTCGGTCCTCTTGCGGTACACCGGAAGGTCGTCCGGGTGGATGAGCGACTGCCACACCTCGAGGGTCGAGGGCATGCGGGCGTGCTCGTAGCCGAGCAGCCCCCAGAG
>Ga0302157_10007208_pt1 | contig 11256 bp, 10 predicted proteins | sample I_Bog_N3_3_FD_193502 | JGI IMG/M metagenome (GOLD analysis project Ga0302157, IMG submission 193502) | Peat permafrost microbial communities from Stordalen Mire near Abisko, Sweden - I_Bog_N3_3 | ecosystem: Environmental > Terrestrial > Soil > Wetlands > Peat | place: Sweden: Abisko, Stordalen...
CAGAAGGCCTTCACGACCGACATAGGTCGCAAATATCTCCGCGAGCTCTCGATCGACGAGCTTCCGGGCCTCACGACTCCCGAGACCACGGCCGTCATGCTCGCCCTCTGCGAGGCGATGGGGATGCCGGTCAACTTCATCGCCCCGGCATTTGGATTCCAGAAGAACATGCCTTATCCGGACAACGCCGCGCTGCGGGTGCTCGTCCAGCGCCAGTGGGCGGTTGCCGAGAAGTTCGGCGTCAGCATCGGCTTCCACTCAGGGTCCGGGAAGTCCGCGGAGAATTACCGGGTGATGGGTGAGGTCACCGGCGGCCGGCTGGAGATCAAGACCAGCGGCCGGTACACCTACGAGATGGGGGTGGCGCTCTTCAAGTCGACGAACCCGTCCGACAAGGCGCTCTGGAGGGACTGGTACCGTTTCACGGTTGAGCTGGCGCTAGCCGGCTCGTTCAGCACCGACCCGACGGAGAGCCGGATGGCGCGGACATTCGTCGCCGACGCGCTCTTTCGCACGGGCAGGCCATCCGACGTCTTCTCGGCGCCCGACATCTGCCGGACGGCCGTGGAGGCGCTGGAGCCGAGCCCGGAGCACATGTTCTTCTTCGAGTATAACTTCCTCTTCGTCCTCGCGGCGGAGGGCAGGGCGCAAAAGTCCGCCCTCGGCGACCATTCCGCCGCCGGTTACAGGCAGCGGGCCCGCTTTTATTCCATCAGTTCCGAGGCCCGCCTCCTTTACGCCAAGGGTGTTGCAGGCTACATTGTGTTCCTTGCGGAGAACACCGGGCTCGTGTTCGCCGAACGCTGCGGTGCGGTTCGCCGGCTCCTCAACAGGATCGAGTCCTACGACGAGTTCATCAAAGAAATTTCAAAATGAAGCGATTTATCCACGAGGAGTTCCTTCTCCAGTCGGACGCGGCCCGGGAGCTCTACCACCGCTACGCCGAGGGCGCCCCGATCTACGACTATCACTGCCACGTGCCGCAGGCCCAGATAGCCTCGAACCACCAGTTCTCCGACCTGGCCGACATTTGGATAGGCGGGGACCACTACAAGTGGAGGGCAATGAGGGCCAACGGGGTCGACGAGGGTTTCTGCACCGGCGATGGGAGCCCCAGGGAGAAGTTTGACGCCTGGGTGGCGACGATACCGCACACGCTCGGCAACCCGCTCTACCATTGGTCCCACCTCGAGCTCACGCGCTACTTTGGCATCCACGAGCTGATCGGCCCCGACACGGCATCGTCCATCTGGGAGCGCGCGAACTCGAAGCTGCCGACCCTGCGGGTCCACGACATCCTGGCCGCGAACAAGGTCGCCGTCATCTGCACGACCGACGACCCGGCGGACTCGCTGGAGACCCACGAGAAGATCTCAAAGTCCGGCATCAAGACGCGCGTCTATCCGGCATTCAGGCCCGACAAGGCCCTGGGCGTTTCGAACCCGGCGACCTTCAACCCTTGGGTGGAGCGCCTCGCGGGGGCTGCCCGCACCTCGATCGGTTCGTTCGAGGACTTCCTGGCGGCGCTCAAGGTCAGGCACAATGACTTCCATGAGGCCGGCTGCCGACTTTCCGACCACGGCATGGACGTGGCCCTGGCCGATCCCTGCACGCCGGCCGAGGCCGAGGCCGTGTTCAAGGCCGCACAGGCCGGTCGGGCGGCGTCGCCCGACGAGGCCGCAAGATACGGCTCCTACCTCATGCTCCAGTTCGGCAGGTGGGACGCCGCGAAGGGGTGGACGAAGCAGCTTCACCTGGGGGCGCAGCGAAGCGCGAACACGCGCCTTCTCAAGAAGCTCGGGCCCGACACGGGGTTCGACTCGATAGGGGACTTCCCTCAGACGCGCTCCCTCGGGCGCTACCTCGATGCCCTGGACATGGCGAGCTGCCTCGGATGGTCCTCTACAACCTCAATCCCGCCGACAACTACGCCTTCGCCTCGATGGCCGGGAATTTCCAGGACGGCTCAATCCCCGGCAAGATCCAGTTCGGCAGCGGATGGTGGTTCCTGGACCAGAAGGAGGCGATGGAGTGGCAGATGAACGCGCTGGCGAACATCGGGCTCCTGAGCCGGTTCGTTGGCATGCTCTCGGATTCCCGGAATTTCCTCTGCTACACGCGCCACGAGTACTTCCGGCGGGTGCTGTGCAACATGCTGGGCTCCCAGATGGAGAAAGGGGAGCTTCCCCAGGATGCGGCTCTTGTCGGCGGGATGGTGAAGCGGATCTGCTTCGCCAACGCCCGGGACTACTTCCGGCTCGGCCTGCACCCCGAGTTCGCCTGAATCTTCAGTCGAACTGCTTCGCGATCAGGTCCGCGGCCCAGGCCGGGGGGCGGACGGGGCGGCCCTGCTTGTCGACGAAGGCGTGGACAGACGTCCCTGTCGCCAGGAGCTCGCCCGCGCGGCGCACCTCGTAGTCCAGGCGGATCCTCAACAGGGGCTTCTCGGTCACAGTGGTGATGACCTCGAGCGTGTCGTCGTACACGGCGGGTCGCACGTACTTCGCCGAGATCTCCAGAACCGGCAGGCGGAATCCCTCCTCCTCCAGCTTCTTATAGTGAACGCCAATCTCCTTCAGAAGCGTCGTCCTTCCCACCTCGAACCACGGCAGGTAGTTCGCGTGGTAGACAATCCCCATCATGTCGGTCTCGGCGTACCGAACTGTGACCTCGACCCGTGAGCGAATCATCTAGGCGACTTCGTCCCTCTCGAACAGGGTGGAGGCGTTCTCCTCCCAGCAGTTCCTGGCGGCCCAGATCCGGCCGGCCGAGCCCAGGCGCTTCCTGAGCGCCGGATCGTGGATCAGCTTCTCGAAGGCCGCGGCGAGCTCGGCAGGGCGCTCCGGCGTGACGAGGAGACCCGTCACCCCGTCCCTCACGGCCTCGGAGACGCCGCCAATATTATGGGCAACGATGGGGAGCGAGTGGGCGGCGGCCTCCAGATATACAAGACCGAAGCCCTCGACGCTGTGCCCGTGGCTGACGCTCGTCAGGGCGAAGATGTCCGAGCGCTCGTAGACCTCGGTAAGCTCCTCATCGGGAATGTTGCCGAAGAAGCGCACTGTCAGCTCTCGGTCGCTTGCAGCCAGAGAACGCAGCTTCTCCTCGTAATTGCCCTTGTTGCGGCCGCCGACGATCCAGTACTCGATCTTCCTGCGCACCTCGGGTGGCAGCATCTGGAGGGCCTGGAGCGTGATCAGCTGGCCCTTGCGGGGGTGCAGGCGACCCACCGTCAGGACCACGATCTTGCCCTGGTCCCTCGCTGCCCGTCCCTGGACCACCGCGAAGTCTGTCCTGAGGGCGCCGGGCGTCAGGAACATCTTGTCCGCGGCATGGGGAAAGCGCTCGAGCAGCAGTTCCTGCGTGTAGGTGGTGAGCGTGCTGACTCGGGTCGCATGGCTGATCAGCTTCCCCGCAAGCCACCGGCGTATCGGGCTTTTTGCAAAGCCTATGATCTCCGAGCCATGGAACGTGAGGACGAGACGCTTCGGCCTGAAGGCCTGGAAGAACTGCAGCAGCATCATGGTCATCATGGGACCAGGCTCCGGGAGATAGACGGTCGCATTGCGCAGCTGGCGGCGCTTCGCCACGAGCTGGCAGGCGAGGCGGAACTGGCAGATCAGGTCATGGGTACCCTTGAGCGGTAAACGCCTGATCCTGAAGGGCCATTTCTTCTCGACGCTGGCGGGTGCGGACTGGGCCCAGACCTCCACGTCATAGCCCAGGCCTGCGGAGGCCTTGGCTATCTCTTCCGCGAATGTCGCGATGCCTCCGCTGACGGGGTAAAACTCATGCGTGATGAGGAAGAGCGGAGAAGAGGCTTTTGCGAGTGAAGATGCGCTCATTGAGCGGGTTCGGTAAGGAAGGATAGGGGGCTGGGTGGCTGGATTTCAAGCACGCTTACTGGACCTAAGTGACGCAAATGCTTGGTCCACCGTTTCACACGAAATCACACTGACCTCCGACCCCTTGCGGTGTGCCAAGAAATGGGTTTACTTTATCGTTCCCCGTTACATACAAAGTACGACCGATGTCAGATTCCGTTCAATCCCCCCAGGGCAGCAATAAATCGTTAACGGTTGTCTCAAAGCCGTTTGCGCCTGACGACGAGACGGCTCTGCGGGAGGCCCTGAAGCGCTGCTCACCCTCCACTTTCGAGGCCGCGGTCCAGTTCCGCAAGACCGGCAACGCCGACCATATGCCGGCGGTGGTCATTGGCGTCATCGAGCGCTTCGTTGAGCCGGACCTCCGCGCCAAGCTGAAGGATGCCGATGATGACCTCAGGCTCATCGAGGACCTTGGCATCGATTCCCTCACGATGATGGAGATCGTGATCCTCGTTGAGGATGTCCTCCAGCTCTCGATCAACAACGACGAGCTGCGCAACCTGCGCACCGTCGGTGACGTGAAGACGTTCATCGATTGCAAGATCCGCGGCCTGCCGCTGCCGCGCCCGACGAAGTTCCTGCCGATCGAGCACATTGGCGCGGTCATGCCGGTGCAGCCCCCCTTCCTTTTCCTTAACGAGGCCTCCGTCAGCTCCACGGGAGCCAACGGCAAGTACAAGATCACGGGCCAGGAGTTCTTCCTGCAGGGACACTTCAAGGACAACCCGGTGATGCCGGCCTCGATCATGCTCGAGGCTTTGGGGCAGCTGGCGGTCCTGTTCCTCCTTGAGGGCGCGCCGACCGAGCCGGGCAAGGCCATCGGCTCCAACACCATTTTCTTCACCGGTTGCGAGGGCGTCCGTGCCCACCGCATGTGCAAGCCGGGTGACATCCTGACCCTCTCGATCAAGCCGAAGCGCATGAAGATGCCGCTGGCGACCTTCGAGGGCGCGATCCGCGTCGGCCAGGAGAAGGCGGTTATCGCCGAGGATATCACACTTACTTTCGCCTACGTCGACGTCGCGGTGGCTCCCGCCCCCGTTGCCGAGACGTCCCAGCCGGGTTCGAGCAGCGAGGGCTCCGGCAGCAACCCGCCCCTGCGGGTTGCAATGAACGCCTGATATTGACCGGCGTGTGACCTAGGTCACATTGGTCAGGGGCTCCGCGCCCTTAATAGAGCATGCCCCGCGTTTTCATCACAGGTGTCGGTTTCGTGACGAGCATCGGCAACGATGCGGCCACGGTCACGGGCAACCTGAGGGAGATGCGCCACGGCTTTGAGCTCTACCCCCCCTTCCAGAAGCCCGAGATCGCCTGCAAGGTGGTCGGGACCATCAAGGGCTTCACGACCGATTCCGTGGACCCGGAGGACTGGACCTGGCCCGCCGGCTACGAGATCAAGCGGGAGACCATCCGCTCCATGGCGCCCCACGGCCTCTATGCCCACTGCGCCTTCATCCAGGCGATCGCCGACGCGAAGCTCGCGGAGGGGGACATCTCCAACCGGGACACGGGGCTCTTCGCGGCCTCGGCCGGCTCGCCGATGCTGACCTACTACCACCACGACCGGATGATTAAGCTAGGGCCCGCCCGCTGCTCGCCGCTCGGGATCGTGGCCTCGATCGTGGGCACCCTTAACTTCAACCTGGTTGCCGCCTTCAAGATCCAGGGCGCCTCGACCGGCTTCTCGTCCGCCTGCGCCTCTTCGGCGCACGCGATCGCCTACGGGTACGAGGAGGTAGCCCGGGGCCGCCAGAAGCGCATGTTCATCGTCGGCGGGGAGGACGGGAACACGGACGCCATCCTTCCCTTCGCGGGGATGAGGACCCTCTCGCTCCAGTCCGACCCGGCCCTGGCCTCGCGGCCCTTCGACGTCGCGCGTGACGGGTTCGTGGGCACGGGCGGCGGCGTTGTCCTGGTCCTCGAGAGCGAGGAGGAGGTCAGCCGCCGCGGCGTCACCCCATACTGCGAGCTCCTTGGCTGGGGACAGGCCTCGGACGGCTACAATGTCGCGATCTCGCACCCCGATGGCCTCGGCTCAAAGGCCGCGATGGACAACGCGTTCAAGGCGACCGGTGTCCTGCCGGCCTCGGTTGACTACGTGAACGCGCACGCCACCTCGACCCTGATCGGCGACATTTCCGAGGCTCGGGCCCTTCGCTCCGTGTTTGGCGAGATGGGCATCCGCCCCGGGATCAGCAGCACCAAGTCGCTGACCGGCCACGGCCTTTCTCTTGCGGGCGCCATGGAGACCGGTTTCTGCGCGGTGCTCATGCGAAGCGGCTTCATGCCAGGCTCGGCCCACATCACCAAACTGGACCCTGCCTGCGAGGGCCTGAACATCCTGAGGGCCACGGTGCCGCAGGCGCCCAAGGTCGTCCTCAAGAACAGCAGCGGCTTCGGCGGGGCCAACGTGGCCCTCCTGATGAGGAAGGTCTGATCGCGGGGGTGACGTTTGGGGTTTGAACCCGGCGTCGCACCTGTAACAGTGGTCGGCTTCCGCTCCGGCCCCTGCCGGAGCCCCACCACAGCGCTGCATGTCCAAGATCCGAATCCTAGTCCTGACCTCGAGCACCGGGGGAGGCCATGACGCGCGCGCCGAGGCCTTTGCGGACTGGTGCTTCCAGCTCTACAAGCACGAGGTCGACGTCCGGATCGAGCAGATGCTCGAGAAGTCCTCGGTCATCAACCGCGCGGGCGTCAACTTCTACAACAAGATCCAGGCCAGCGCCCCGTGGGTCCACAAGGCGTTCTACGCGGTGGTCGAGTGCCAGAGCCTGCTGAACCAGGACACGGTCTCGCTCGGCCGCGGCTACTATGTGAAGGTGATCGAGGAGTACCGCCCGCACCTGGTCTTCAGTGTCCACGACTGCCTGAACCGCGGCTACTTCCAGCTGGCGCGCAAGCTCCTCGGCGCCGACAAGGTGAAGTGCGCGACCTACTGCGGCGAGTTCTCGGGAGGGTGGGGCTACTCGCGCAACTGGATCGAGCCGTCGGTGGACATGTACTTCTCCAGGACACAGACGGCCCAGGACTACGCCATCAAGCGCGGCATCACGCCCGACAAGGCCAAGGTCCGCGGCTACCTGATGCACCCCCACGCCCACTTCGAGACCGTGGCCCCCCAGGAGCGCGGGGCCTTCAGGGAGGAGAGGCTCGGCCTGCGCCCGGACCTCTTCACGGTGTTCCTCGCCACCGGTGGAAACGGGGCCAACAACCACTTCGACCTCCTTCCGGCGCTCGTGAAGCGGGCGGACCGGTGCCAGGCAATCGTCATCTGCGGCCGCAACAAGCAGGCCTACAACGACGTGGTCCACTGGCGCGCAAACCACCCGGAGTTCAACTGCTACGTCGAGGGCTACTCGGAGATCGTCCACCTCCTCATGCAGGTGAGCGACGTGATCGTGACGCGCGGCGGCACGACGACCTGCGCGAAGGCGCTGCACTTCAAGTGCCCGATCATCTTCAACGCCTCGGGCGGCATCATGCCGCAGGAGGAGCTCACCTGGAAGTACCTGAGGAACGGCGCCGCGTCCGACAAGATCGAGAACGGCGAGGACTTCGACCGCATTATTGGCTCCTGGATCACCGAGCCGGAGAACTACATCCTCATGCGCGACAACTTCCTGAGGCTGCGCTACGAGGAGGACCCGACGATCCTGATCGACGAGCTGGTGAACCTGGCGGCGTCGGTCTCCGAGGAGAAGCCGCTGCGCCTGCCGTTCAAGGCGCACTCGCACGCCCCGTTCACCGGGGTTTTGTGATCTCGACGAAGACGGTGACGACGGGCCGACCAAGGCCGTAGCACCAGTTCTCCTCCGCGAAGTCCGGCCTGTCCCTGCGGGAGGTCACGTTGTACGGCGCGAAGAGCTTCGCGAGCTCGGCCTCGGAAAAATACCGCACACCCTTCTCATAGGGGGTCGGCTCCGGGGTGCAGTCCGTCGTGATGAGTATGCGCCCGCCTGGGGCCAGGACGCGGTACATCTCCCGTAGGGCCAGCTCGATGTCCGGCACGTGCTCGACCGCCGAGAGCGCGACGACGCAGTCAAAGGAGGAGTCGGGGCAGGAGAGGTGGGTCAGGTTGAGGTTCCTGACTGGCACCCCGGCCCTCTTGTAGACCCCCAGCCATTCGAAGAAAGGCGCCTCGGTGGCCTTCTTTGGCGCAAGGCCCAGGCGACGCTCGAAGCTCTTCACCATGCGCGCCCAGATGAGGTCCGACGCCGTCAGCCGGTAGCCCTGCGAGGCAAGCGCCAGCGGCAGGAAGGAGTTGTAGGAGCCGGTGTCCAGAATGCTCGAGCCCACGGGTACGGACTTGACCGCCTCCAGCACCCTCGCGAGCTCCCAGTCTCTCATCCGGATCGGATAGCGGTAGTCGGTTCCCACGAACCTGCGGACAGTCTCATCGTAGCGGGCCAGGGTTGAAGCGACATCGTGTGTCAGGTCGCTCCGGCGGTAGTAATTCATTAATTGAGCGTTCGACCGCATCAGACCACCCCAGCCCCGGCGAGCGAAAAACGGCGCCACAAAGCCGCCGAAGAGACTTCCCGCGACGGCCATCGCCGGTCTACTCTTCGCCGGAATTGAACGCCGAAGGACCCGCAATCACCTACCTCTTCACGACGTTTCCAAAGACGACGGAGATGTTCCTCCAGCGGGAGGTTGCGGCGATGAGGTCGCGCGGGGTGCGCCTGAGGATCTACTCGATGTGGGGTGGCGGCGGCGCCTTCCGGGGCATCGAGGTGGAGACCTTCAACAAGTGGAGGCTCCTGGAGCTCTTCTGGCTGATCCCCTACGAGACCTGGCGGAAGCCGGATATCATGAAGCAGCTCATGAGGGGGCTGGCCACGCGGCGTGCCCCGTCGTGGATAAACTTCTGGGAGAACATGCTCGGGGCGGGATTCGCCTGCGTCTACGCGCGTTCGTTCCGGCGCAACCCCCCGGGCCTCGTCCACGCGGCGTGGAGCGGCGCCCCCGCGACCGCGGCATGGCTTTTGTGGCGCATGAATGGGCACCGTTTCACCGCGGGCGCGCACGCCTACGATGTGTTCGAGCACGGGGGCGACTGGTGGCTCAGGGAGAAGCTCGAGGCTGCGCTCTTTGTCCATACCTCGACCGACCTCGCGCGCCTGGCCTTGATAGCCCAGGGCGTGAAGGCGGACAAGGTGGTATGCATCCGAAGCGGGCTCGAGCGCCTGCCGGCCCTCAAGCCGCTCCATGCCTCCCGGGTTCCCCTGCATATATTGTCCCTGTCGCGCCTTGTGGATAAGAAGGGTCTGGACCGGCAGCTGCGGATCTACGCGGCCCTCAAGGCGTCCGGCGTCGAGTTTACCGCGAGGATCGTCGGCGAAGGGCCGCTGCTGGCGAAGCTCGAGAAGCTGGCCGGCCACCTGGGCGTCGCCGAGCTCGTGACCTTCACGGGCCAGGTCCCGTCTCACGAGGTCTGGGAGCACCTGAGCTGGGCGGACGTCCTCCTGCACACGGGCGTCGTAGCGCCGAGCGGCGACCGAGACGGCCTTCCCAACGTGATCGCGGAGGCAATGGCCGCGGGCGTCCCCGTCATCACGTCTCCCACGGCGGGCACGACAGAGGCGATACTGGATGGGGTGACAGGCATCGTGCTCCCGGTCGACCGGCCCGAGCAATGGGTCGCGGCGCTAAGGCGGCTCTCGACGGACGACGCCTACAACGAGCTGCTGCGTCACCCGGCCCGGGCCTGGGTTGAGGCGAACTTCGACGTGCGCGCGAATACCGACAGGCTGCTCAAGAGGCTCGAGGCGGCCGCCGCGGCATGATCTACGTCGACACGACCAGCGCATCCTCCTGGCGCCATTCCTCGGGCCTTGCTCGGGTGAGCCGCAGGCTCCTCGAGGAACTGGGAGAGTCGGCGAAGCCTGCGAAATGGCCCTCGATGGCGACCCAGCCGGCGAATGGTGACTGGATCCTCAGCCCGGAGCTCTTTTCCGAGCAGGAGAGGCCGGGCTTCACCGATTTCCTCGGGCACAGCCCGTGCCGTTTGGCAGCCGTCTTCCATGACGCCATCCCGCTCAAGCAGCCCGGTATCACCTGGCCCAAGAGCGTCGAGCGGCACCCGAGCTACATGAAGCTCCTGGCGCGTTTCGACAGGATTTGGGCCGTGTCCTCCGCAAGCCGCGATGAGCTTGCCGGCTTCTGGAAATGGCAGGGCGTGCGCTCGGCACCCCAGGTGGATGTCCTTCACCTGGGCTCCGACTGGGGCGGAGTCGCGCGGGCCACGGGTGCCCCGCCCGCGCCCGCCGTGCCACCCAGGATCGTCAGCATCGGCATCCTCGAGCCCCGCAAGAACCAGACGCTCCTGCTGGACGCCTTCGAGGTCCTGAGGGGCGAGGGGATAGAGGCCGAGCTTCACCTGGTCGGACGCGTGAACCCCCACTTCGGCTCGCCGATCGAGAAGCGCATGGCGCAGATGGCCGAGCGCTGGAGCGGACTTCATCACCACGCGGAGATGGGGGACAAGGAACTCGAGTCGCTCGTGCGTTCCGCAAGGGCGACAGCGTTCCCCTCCATCGCCGAGGGCTGCGGCCTTCCTCTCCTGGAATCGCTCTGGATGGGCGTTCCCTGCATCTGCAGCGACATCCCGCCAGTCCTCGAGAACGCCGCGGGGGGAGGGTGCCACGTCGTGCGGGGCAACGGCGTGGCCGGCTGGGTGGACGGCCTTAGGCGGATCCTCTCCTCGGACTCCTACAGGCACCAGCTGGCGGCTGAGGCCATGGGCCGTTCCCTTCCGACGTGGGCCTCCGCGGCCCGGGTCCTTCGCGAGTCGCTCGCCTAGAAACTAGAGCTTCTTGGCCGCGTAGGCCATGGCCGCCGCGATCCTCTCAAGCTGCTCGTCCGTGTGCATCGCCGAGACGGCGGTGCGGATAAGGTCCTTGCCGGCGGGCACCGCCGGGGACGTCGCCATCACGGTGAAGATGCCCTTCTCGAGGAGCGCCTTCCAGAACGGGTAGACGCGCTCCTTGGAGCCGAGGACGATCGGAACGGCCGGGGTCTCGCTCTCCCAGAGATCGAACCCGAGGCCCTTCAGCATCGCGCGGTACTTCTTCGTGTTGGACCAGAGCTTCTCCAGGTGCTGCGGCTCGGACTGCATGATCTCGAGCGAGGCCTGAGCGCAGGCGGCCTGGCTCGGGCTGATGGCGGCGCTGAAGATCGTCTGCTTGGAGTGGGTGCGCAGGAATTCGATCACTTCCCTCGAGGCGGCGACGAAGCCGCCGGTGCTCGCGAGCGACTTCGAGAGGCTGCCGCAGATCACGTCCACGCTGTCGTTGAGGTTGAAGTGGTCGACCGTGCCGCGGCCCTGGCGGCCGAGGACGCCGAAGCCGTGCGCGTCGTCGAG
>Ga0302157_10007211_pt1 | contig 11253 bp, 11 predicted proteins | sample I_Bog_N3_3_FD_193502 | JGI IMG/M metagenome (GOLD analysis project Ga0302157, IMG submission 193502) | Peat permafrost microbial communities from Stordalen Mire near Abisko, Sweden - I_Bog_N3_3 | ecosystem: Environmental > Terrestrial > Soil > Wetlands > Peat | place: Sweden: Abisko, Stordalen...
CGACTGGATGATCAAGGCGGGGCTGTAATCAGCCCGCGCCGGGAACCGGCCTGATCGGCATGACTTCGACCGCGTCACCTGGAAAGATCGCAAAATGCGGGTGGTCTTCGAACAGCGCCGCCGCGGTCTCTTGCGTGTCCGCCGCGACGATGGTGAACGCCGACAGCGCGTTGTGCGTCGGCGTCACGCCCGTCGTCGAAACGCGCAAGGTGGACCCGAGCGGCCCGCCCATCACCACGATCGACGCCTGGTGCCGCTCGACCCAGGCATGCCATGCCGCCATGCCCGCCTGCTGGCGCCGGTTCCGCTCGTCCTCCGCCAATGCGTTCCACCGCGCCATGGCCGGGCTGTCGGGTGATCCCAGAAAAACGGCGAGAAATTTCGGCTGATCGGTCATCACGCTCTCCCCTCGCGACGCAGTGCGGCGCGCTTCCTTTTAAAGGATGACTCGAAACGCGCGAAAAGGCGAGTTTCGAAGTCTGCACCGGCGGCAAACGGGGGTCTGTGGCGCCGTGATCAACGCAAGCGCCCCGATGCGATCAAGTCGGCCAGCGCCTCGGGCAAGGGCAGGTCGTGGTGCGGGCCGGGCGCGGGTTCGGCGGCGCCCAGCGTGGTGGTCATCGGCAGCACCCCGGCCCACACCGGATGGCCTGCGTCTTCGGGGTCGCCCGGCGGGGCCGCACGGTGCTTGACGCTGGCTTCCTCGATGTCCAGCCACAGCACGCTGGTCGCCTTGAGCTCCTGCGCGGTCATCGCGCGCAAGTCATCCCACCGGCCGGGGAACATATCCTCGACAAAGCGGTGCAACGCGGCGGCGGTCTCGTCGGGATCGGTCACCACGTGCGCGCGGCCGAACACCATCGCGGAACGATAATTGACCGAATGGTTGAACGCCGAACGCGCCATGACATAGCCATCCATCAGGCTGACCGTCAGGCACACGCGTTGGCCCGCGACCTTGCGCAGAAAGCGGCTGGCGGCGGAGCCATGCCAATAGACGCGATTGCCTTCGCGCCAGTGGATGGTCGGCGTCACATAGGCCTCGCCATCGATGACATAGCCGACATGGCACAAGGGCGCGGCATCGAGCACGGCGTGGACCGCCGCCTCGTCATGCGTGCCGCGTTGGTGCAGGCGGCGGATGCGGCTGCGTTCGGTCACGGGAAAACTGGACATGAAACCTCCGTCATGCGGTGAGCGATCCCCGGATAGCCGTCAACCGGACTGGTCAAAACTTCCACTTGTGAAATTTTTGGCAAACCGCTTTGATGCTCCCATGCGACACGCGATACCGGCATGGCTGGCGCTCGACCGGGCCAGCGGCGATCTGGAAGGGCAGATCTACCACGCGGTGCGCGCGCGCATCCTGGCCGGCCAGATCGGTCCGGGTGGCACCCTGCCCTCGACGCGGGCCCTGGCCAACCAGTTGGGTGTGGCGCGCAGCACGGTGGTCGCCGGGTATGACCGGCTGCGCGCCGAAGGCTATATTGCCGCCCGCACGGGATCGGCCACGCGCGTCGCCGAATTGCCCGCGCACCCGATGGGCCATGGCGCGGCGCCAGCCGTACCCGCCCTGGCCCCGCACGAGCCCGAACGGTTTGCGCCGCTGCGCCCCGGCCTGCCCGATCTCGACCTGTTTCCGGTCAAGGCGTGGAGCCGCTGCCTCGGCACACGGGCACGCAACTTGCGCTGGCACGACCTGGGCTATGGCGAGGAGATGGGACTGGGCCCGCTGCGCGAAGCGATCGTCGAGCACGTCGCGCGCACCCGCGCGGTGGTGGCCGACCCGGCGCAAGTGATCATCGTGCCCTCGACGGCGGCGGCAATCGACCTGATCGCCCGGCTGACGCTGGCGCCAAACGATACGGTGTGGATCGAAGACCCCGGTTACCCGACTGCACAGGCGATCTTTGCGCGCGCCGGGGCACGGCTGGTGCCCGTACCGGTGGACGATCAGGGCCTGGCCCTCGCCGCCGCGCCCCTGTCCCCCGCGCCCAGCCTGATCCACGTATCGCCGTCGCACCAGTATCCCACCGGGGTAGCGATGAGCCTGGCGCGGCGGATGGCATTGCTCGATTATGCCGCAGCGCACGGCGCGCTGATCGTCGAGGACGATTACGACAGCGAATTCCACTATGCCGGACGGCCCCTTGCCGCTCTGCAGGGTTTGGCTCGTGCAGCGCAAGTGGCCTATATCGGCACGTTTTCCAAAGTGCTCGCGCCGGGATTGCGGCTGGCCTATGCGATCGTCCCGCCGCTCCTGCTGCCCGCTGCGCAGGCCGCGCTGCGGCGCAGCGGCGGCGCGGTGGCGATGCATGTGCAGGCGGCGATGGTCGATTTCATCCGCGAGGGACACCTTGCCGCGCATATTCGCCGGATGCGGCGGATCTATCAGGCGCGGATGGAGGCCACCGCCGCCCTGCTGGTGGACAAGTGGGGCGATTGGCTGATGCCCGGCCCGCGCGACGGCGGCCTGCAACTGGCCGCCCACTTGCGCGACCAGACGGCGGATGACCAGGCGCTGGCCACCGCGCTCAACCAACGCGGGCTGGGGATCATGGCGCTGTCGCGATGCCATCTCGGGCCACCACGCCCCGGCCTGCTGTTTGGCATCGCCTCGGCCACGCCCGACTTGCTCGCCCGGCTCGACCGGGCGCTTGGCGAAACGCTGCCCGCGCGCGCGGGGTAATCCGTCTTTGTTTGCGGCAGCGGTTGCACGCCTGCGCAGCCGCAGTGTAGACAGCGCATGAAGGCGGCTGATACCACGCTGCACTGACGTGCAGTCATACCTCCCGCCCCTCCTCCCCGCCCGACCACCATAACCTACTGGTATCGTTGGTGGTCGGGCGGGGAGGAGGGGCGGGAGGTATGGGTCGCGCTTTGCGCGACGAGGTATCACACGCGCTTTTTCCGATCATGTGAAGGAAGCTGCCGCCATGCTGATACGCGCCGGATACGATATTGCCTTTGCGTCAAGCCAGGCGGTGCCGATGCTCGCCAACTTGTCGGTGCATGCCTCGCGCAACAAGGACTTGCGCACTGCGCAACGGATCTTCACCACGCCCGACGTGCCGTTGTATGACTATGTCGACGGCTTCGGCAATATCTGCACCCGGTTGACGATGCCGGCAGGCGGGATCACCATTTCGTGCGGTTTCGTGATCGAAGACGCGTTCGAGCCCGATCTGGTGGTGCCCGACGCACGGCAGACCGCGCTGGCCGACTTGCCCGACGAAGTGCTGCTCTATCTGCTGGCCAGCCGCTATTGCGAAACCGACCGCCTGACCGAGGCGGCGTGGGGCCTGTTCGGCCACGTGCCGCAAGGCTGGTCGCTGGTGCAGGCGATCGTGTCGTGGGTCCATCACCATATCCGTTTTGACTATCTGGCCGCGCGCCCGACCAAGACCGCGTTTGACGTGTTTCATGAAAAAGTCGGCGTGTGCCGCGATTATGCGCATCTGGCGATCACGCTGTGCCGCTGCATGAACATCCCCGCGCGCTATTGCACCGGCTATCTGGGCGATATGGATCTGCCCGCGCTGGTCGGCGACATGGACTTTTCGGCGTGGTTCGAGGTCTGGCTCGACGGACGCTGGTACGTGTTCGACGCCCGGCACAATTACCCCCGGCGTGGCCGCATCCTGATGGCGCGCGGGCGCGATGCCGCCGATGCCGCGCTGACCACCACTTTCGGCATGGTCACGCTGACCCGGTTCGACATCTATACCGACGAGGACCGGCTGGGCTGACCGGCCTTGCCGAATTGATGGGGCGCGCATCCACCTTCGTGGTAGGGTCGACCGGTCGCGCCCCAAAATGCCTGCCGCGCGCCCCCGGATACCTGTTTCATGGCCAAATCACAAAAACGCAGCAACCGCGAAGAACGCAAGCCCAAGGCCGCCAAAGCTGCCAAGGCCCCGGTCGCTCTGGCGCCCAACGACAATGCGCAGTTCAAGAACGCCGTGCGCGACCCCAAGGCCAAGCACTGAGTTTCCGGTTCAGGCGCGCATCGTCCCGGTTTCGACGAAGCGCTGATGCCACGACAGCGCCTCGGCCAAGAGCGTCGGGGTATGTTTGCCATACGAATCGCGCAGCGCGCGGGCATAGTAGTCCGCCAACTGGTCGCGGTAATCGGGGTGGACGCAGTTGGCGATCACCGCCTGGGCGCGCTGTTTGGGTGCCAGTCCGCGCAGATCGGCCAGACCCTGGTCGGTCACGATCACCTGCACGTCCTGGTTGATATGGTCGACATGGCTGACTTGCGGCACGATTGTCGAGATCTTGCCGCCTTTGGCGGTCGATGGCGCCATGAACATCGAAATATAGGCGTTGCGCGCAAAATCGCCCGACCCGCCGATACCGTTCTGGATACGGCTGCCCATCAGGTGGGTTGAATTGACATTGCCGTAGATGTCGGCCTCGATCATCCCGTTCATCGCCAGACAACCCAGACGGCGCACCACTTCGGGATGGTTGCTGATTTCCTGCGGGCGCAGCACGATGCGGTCGCGATAGAGCGCCATGTCGCGGTTGAGCAGGTCCGCCGCTTCGGGGCTGAGCGAAAAGGCGGTGGCCGATGCCATCGACAGTTTGCCGCTGGCCAGCAGTTCGAGCATGCCGTCCTGCAGCACTTCGGTATAGGCCGTCATCGGCTCGAAGGCGCTGTCGTTCAGCCCCAGCAGCACCGCATTGGCAATATTGCCGACGCCCGACTGGATCGGCAGCAGGCTGCGCGGCAGGCGGCCCAGTTTCACTTCATGCGCCAGAAATTCCATCAGGTGCCCGGCAATGGCATGGGCGGCGGCATCAGGCGCCTTGAACGGGGCATTGCGATCGGGCGTGTCGGTCTGCACCACCGCCACGACTTTGTCCGGATCGATGCGGAATGTCGGCTGACCGATGCGGTCGCGCGGCGCCAGCAGGGGGATCGGCACGCGATGCGGCGGCAGCGCGGTGCCGTAATAGATGTCGTGCATCCCTTCGAGCGCGGCGCTCTGCCAGGAATTGACTTCCAGAATCACGCGGTCGGCACGGTCGAGCCAGGTCTTGTTGTTGCCGACCGAGCTGGACGGCACGGCAGAACCGTCAGGCAGGATCGCCGAAACCTCGATCAGCGCGACATCGAGCGGCCCAAGAAAGCCCTGCCACGCCATTGGCGCAACCTGGCTGAGATGCATGTCGATATACTGCATCGTGCCCGCGTTGATCTGTTCGCGGGCATATGGATCGGAATTGTAGGGCAGGCGAAAATCGATGCCCTTGGCCTTCGCCAGCGCACCGTCGAGTTCGGGCCCGGTCGAGGCCCCGGTCCACACGCGGATCGCAAAGGGATCGCCCGCGGCGTGGATCTGTTCGATGCGGCGGGCCAGCGCCTGCGGCACAGCCTTGGGATAGCCGGCCCCGGTAAACCCGCTCATCCCTACGGTGTCGCCTGCCCGGATCAGCGCGGCGGCGGCATCGGCGTCCATGATTTTGGCGGCGAACCCCCGATGGCCAATGCGGCTGGGACTGGCGGATTCTGCGGATCGGGACATGAGATTTCAACGCCTGTTGCAAGGGGACTGTCCCCTTATGCCGCTGCCCCCTGCAATACGACTTATACCTCAGTCTAATAAAGTTTTTTGTAGCTGCATGCTCCCCGATCGGGTGACCGGGGAGCACTGCAACCGATCAGGCGGCGACGACGCTCGCCTTGTTGATCACGCCCGGCTTGGCCGGCGGTTCGCCCTTGGGCAGCGCGTCGATATGTTCCATGCCGCTTTCTACCTCGCCCCACACGGTATATTGCCGGTCGAGGAAGCGCGCGTCGTCAAAGCAGATGAAGAACTGGCTGTTGGCCGAATGCGGCGCCTGGGTGCGCGCCATCGAACAGATCCCGCGCACATGCGGCACGTCGTTGAATTCGGCCTTCAGGTCGGGCTTTGACGAACCGCCCATGCCGGTGCCGTCGGGGCAGCCGCCCTGCGCCATGAAGCCGGGGATCACGCGGTGGAATTTCACCCCGTCATAGAACCCTTCGTTCGCCAGTTCCTTGATCCGTTCGACATGGCCGGGCGCCTTGTCGGGGAACAGGCGGATCACCACGTCGCCCGAATCGAGCGAGAACACCAATTTTTCTTCGGCCATTGCAACGGTCCTTCCATCAATTTGCGGCTGATATAGGGCGTTTGCCGCCATTGTCGATGCTCACCTTCCCTTTGGGCGCCGGGCATCCTAGATCACGGTCATGCCGCTCAACATGACCAAAGTCGCCTATGGCGCGCAATCGCTCGAAGAAGTTCACGGCTGGTTCCAGACGCGCGGCGAACGCGCGCACCTGACCACGCGCAACATGCCGCGCCGCCATGCCGAAATGATCGGCGGTTCGGTCTACTGGATTCTCAAGCACCAACTGGTCGCACGTTCGGAAATCCTGGGTTTTGCCGAAGCCCCCGACGGACGCACCGAAATCATCATTTCCGGCCGGCTGATCGATGTCCACCCGCGCCCGCGCCGCGCGCACCAGGGCTGGCGCTATCTGGAACAGGCCGACGCGCCCGCCGATCTGGCCTCTGGCGAAAGCGCCGACATGCTGCCACCGCAAATGGCCAGCGAACTGGCGCGGCTGGGACTGGCCTGAAGCACTTCGGTTTCGATCCAGGCGATGATCTCCGCCGCGCGGCGGCGATCGTCAAGAATGTCGTCATCGATACCCAGTTGCCAGGCCAGATCGGCGCGCGTGTGGTCGGCGTGGAGCGCCTCCAGCTTGTCGTTGTGCGCGGCAATCGCGGCATGGTCGGCAAAAAAGCCTTGTGCGATCATGTCGTCCTCATCCAGCCGATTGAGCTGTGCGATCTGCGCCAGATCGAATTCGGGGTGATATTGCACCGCCCACACCGTGCTTTTACCCAGCGGGATCAAGGCCGCCTGCACCGCGCTGTGGCCGTTGGTGGCCAACAGCGTGGCGCCCGGGGGCAACACCGCGACTTCGTCACAATGGATGCAGGGCGCATCGAACACCGGGGTCTTCGCAGCGAACATCGCATGGGCAAGCCCTGCGGGCGTGACCGCAATCTTGCGCGCCAGGCCGACTTCCCGTCCGCGCGGGGATCGCGCAACAGTCCCGCCTGCCGCGACCGCCGCAATCTGCAACCCCCAGCACGAGCCAAAGATCGGCAGGCCGTGCTCTGCGGCAGCGACCATCAGCGCAATCTGGCCGGTCACCGCCGGATCGCCATCATAGGCATGGAGCGCCGACCCCGTGATCACCAGCCCGGCATAGTCGTGCCACCGGCGCCCCGGTGGCAGGCCCTCGCCCGGATCGGCGGCATAGGCCACGTCGAGCACCAGATCGGGGAAATGCGCATGGATCGCCTGCGCATAGATCTCGCTCGACCAGCGCACGCCGCGGGTGCGCGCCAGCGCGCGGCGATCGGCAGGGTTGCCCTCAAGCAGCAGCAGGCGGGCCATCAGTGCGCGGTCTTTGCCATGCGCGCGCGCCAGGCCTGTGGCGAAACCCCGCTCCAGCGGTGGAACGCGCGGGTGAAATTGCTGTGTTCGGCATAGCCCAGCCGCAGCGCAATTTCGGCAATCGACAGATCGGGCCGGGTGCGGAATTCGAACAGCGCCTGGCGCATGCGGCATTCGTCGAGCACTTCCTGGAACGAACTGCCCTCGTCGGCCAGCTTGCGCCGCATCGTCCGGCTCGACATGCCGATTTCGCGCGCGATGCGTTCCTGTTCGATCGGGCGGCAATTCATGTCGCGCCACACCACTTGCGCCAGCCGTTCGACCAGCGGGGTGGCGCGGCGGCGTTCGACAATCGCGCGGTTGACCTGGCTCAGGTCGTTCGACGGGCGTTCCACCGGCAGCGCCAGATCGAGCATCGCGGCGGGAAACCGGATCTGGTTGGTATCGCCGCCGAAACTGCACGGCGCGTTCAGCACTTTGCCGATATCCCCGCGCATCTCGTGGGCTTCGGCCTCGAACGCGAATTCCACTTTGTCCCACGCCCCGCGCGTGCCGCGCCGGATGATCTGCGCCACGATGCCCAGCGTGAACATCGCATCATGGTGGCGCGGCCAGATATCGGGATCGAGAATGCGATAGCTGACGCTGGCCATGCCCTCTTCGTGATCGAGCGTCATCTCGGTGCAATCCTGCAACACCACGAACAGATCGACCAGCCGCCGCAGCGCCGGGCCGACGCGGGTGGCGCCCAGCACCGGTTCGCCAAGGCCACCGCCCAGCGTGCCCAGATCGAACCGCATGCCTGCCGCCCAGGGAATCGCCACGTCGCGTGCGCGGGCCACCACACCTTCGGAAAAGCGCACGAATTCGGCCAGCGGGATCGACGGCCGGCTGATATCGCACGGCAGGGTATCGCGCAGCGCATGAATTTCGGGAACGTGCGCCGCGTCGACCAGCCCGTCCCAGCCGTTGAGCGCGCTGGCATGAACCTGGCTGGCCGTGTTGCGGCCCAATTGGGCGCGCGGCGGCGCCATCGTGATGTCCGGCATGCGAATCTCCCCAGAATCGCGTTCAATCGCGTTATGGATGAACGGTATCGCAAGTGGGGCGATGCGAATTGATCATAAATATCATATCTTGATATTTTAAGTCACCCCGCACAAAAGGATGCTGGCGCCTTGGCCATTTGAGACAAGCCCGGACCGGTGCATGATGCCAGACCAGGGTTGGGGAAATATCATCGGGACAATGGCGCACATGGCACGAGAACAGCAACGACGGCGCGAGATCAACGTCAACGGCTGGCCGGCAATCGTCAGCGCGATCGCGCTCGGCACGATCGGGGTCCTGTCGTTCATCATCCAACCGGGCATCGTCCAGGGCTATGTCGAACATCTTCATGTGTCGGACGCGCGCGCGGTCGATCTGGTCGGGCTGGAAATGCTCGGCGTGGCGCTGGCGACGATTTTCATGGCGCTGGTGGGCACGCGCATCGACTGGCGCGCCATCGTCGCCGCCGGTCTGCTGATTGCCGCTGGCGGCGATCTCGCCTCCGCGCTGGCCAGCCACGCACCCGCGTTCGGCTGGCTGCGCCTGATCGCCGGATTTGGCGAAGGCATGATCATCTCGATCAGTTTCACATTTGTCGGCATCACCGCCAAGGCCGAACGCAATGTCGCGCTCTATCTCGTGCTGTTGCTCAGCTATGGCGCATTCGGGCTGTGGTATCTGCCGGTGATCCTCGACCGGATCGACATCGGCGGTCTGTTCATCGTGTTTGCCGCGCTGTCGACGCTGGCGCTGATCGCCGTGCTGTTTGTGCCGCATGGCTATGGCGCAGCGGAACTGGCGCGACCCGGCGTGCGCCAGTTGCCGACGGCGCTGCTGGCGGTCGCGCTGATGGCCGTGCTGGCCTACAACATCGCGCAGGGCATCGCCTGGGCGGTGCTGTTTCTGGTCGGCACCAGCGCGGGGATCACCGAGCAGGTGGTCGCCAATGCGCTGTTCCTGTCGCAAGCGATGGCGGTGGCGGGCGCGCTCGCCTCGGTCATGCTGGCCGATCGCATCCCGCGCGATGTGGCGATCGCCGGGGGCATCCTGGGCGGCGCGGCCAGCATCGCGCTGCTGCTGGGATCGCCCGGCGTGCTGCTGTTCACCCTCGGGGTGTGCGGGTTCAACATCCTGTGGAACTTTGTCCTTCCGTTCATCCTTGGCCGGATCGGCGATTTCGATGCCAGCGGGCGGATGATGTCGTTTGCGGTGGCGATGCAGATGATCGGTCTGGGCGGCGGCCCGCTGATCGCCGCGCCGCTGATCGACGGCAAGGGGTTCCGCACGGTCGAACTGGTGTGCATTGCGCTGTTCCTGATCAGCTTTGTCCTGCTGCGCATTCCCACGCTGGCGCATCGGCGGCTGCACGCGGCGGCGTGAACCGCGCGCAATCGACAACGGCAGCCGATTTGGCCGCATCTGGCAAGAGCAGACCGCAAACTCGCCGCATGGTGTGATCACGGGCCGCACATAAGCGGCCGATCGGTAGCGCCCGCCAAGGGCTGTGCCAATCATGCGGGGAGTTATTTGCATCATGGCAATCAGAGGGATTTGTTCCACCCGGGTCGCGGCACTCGCGCTGGCCATCGGCATCATGCCCCATGTCGCCAGGGCCGCCGAGGCGACACCGCCCGCCGCCACCACGCCCGAAGTCGGCGAAATCGTCGTGACCGCGCAGAAACGCGAACAAAGTGCCCAGAAAATCGGCATCGCCGTAACCGCCCTGGGCAAGGACACGCTGGCCGCGATCGGACGGCAGGATGTGACCGCGCTGGCCGGGCATGTGCCCGATCTGGAGGTCAACCAGTATTCGCCGACGATCACCGTGTTCAACATCCGCGGCGTGTCACAAAACGATTTCACCGACGCACAGGAAGCGCCGATCGCGTTCTATGACGACGAAGTCTATGTCGCCTCGCTGGGTGCGATCACAGGCATGAACTTCGATCTCGACCGCGCCGAAGTGCTGCGCGGGCCGCAGGGCACGCTGTTCGGCCGCAACGCCACCGGCGGGCTGGTCCAGTTCGTGTCGGCCAAACCCAGTGCCCGGCCCGAGGCATTTGTGACGCTGACCACCGGCTCCTACGGCCAGGTCGCCACCGAAGGCGCGATCAGCGGGCCCTTGTCCGATGCCATCCGCGCGCGGTTTTCGTTCACCACCAACGATTCTGGTGGCTATATCCAGAACACGCAAGGGCCCAGCCTTGGCAACAACAAGTTCTATGGCCTGCGTGGCCAGATCGCCGCGGACCTGAGCCCGGCGGACAAACTGGTGATCAAGATCCAGACGCTGCGCAACGATCACGAACGCGACGCCGGGCTCTACTCCTGGGCAGCGGCCTATCCCGATCCCAACAACCACAATCTGGGCACATTTGCCGCGCAACTGCCCAATTTCAATCCGGGGGCCTATTTCGGCACCAGTGCCGTCAATGGCGAAGATGCCAATGGCTATGAAAACAAATCGGGCAGCCCGTTCATCCAGAGCGAGGACCGCGTGCCCTATTTCAACCGCACGTTCTGGGACGTCAGCGCGCGCTACACTCACGATTTCGGCTGGGGCGCGCTGGATTCGGTCACCGATTACCAGCACCTGGGCAAGGACTATGGCGAAGATTCGGACATGTCGCCCAACGATGCGTTCAATTACGACACGCATCAGCACTTGTACCAGATGTCGCAGGAATTGCGCCTGTCGGGCAAGACCGCCGCGCTCAACTGGGTGACCGGGCTTTATGCCATGAACATCCACAC
>Ga0302157_10007221_pt1 | contig 11241 bp, 10 predicted proteins | sample I_Bog_N3_3_FD_193502 | JGI IMG/M metagenome (GOLD analysis project Ga0302157, IMG submission 193502) | Peat permafrost microbial communities from Stordalen Mire near Abisko, Sweden - I_Bog_N3_3 | ecosystem: Environmental > Terrestrial > Soil > Wetlands > Peat | place: Sweden: Abisko, Stordalen...
GAGGGTCTCGTTCTCGGGCGGTTGGCGGCAGTGATCGCGCAGCGCCTGCGCGGCAAGCACAAGGCGACGTTCACACCGCATGTCGACAGCGGTGACAACATCGTTGTCATCAATGCCGACAAGGTGCGCGTGACCGGCAACAAGCTGGAGCAGTCGGTGTTCTACTACCACACCGGTTTCGCCGGTGGCATCAAGGGCCGCACGCTGAAGGCGCGGCTCGAGAGCGCGCATCCGGAGCGGGTGCTGGAGAAGGCCGTTGAGCGCATGATCACGCGCGGGCCGCTGCAGCGGGCGCAGATGAAGCACCTTTATATTTATGCCGGCGCCTCGCATCCGCATGATGGCCAGCAGCCGAAGCCGCTGGACGTTGGCGCCATGAATTCCAAGAACAGGAGGGTCTGAGACGATGTCCGGAACCGAAACCCCGACGGCATCGCGCACCTTCGCTGATCTGAAGGACCTTGCCGTTTCGACCGCCGCCAACGTTGAGGCAGCACCCAAGCGTGAGCCGAAGCGCGACGCGTTGGGCCGCAGCTATGCGACCGGCCGCCGCAAGAACGCGATCGCTCGCGTTTGGATCAAGCCGGGCAAGGGCGACATCCAGGTGAACGGCAAGCGCGTGGGCGTGTATTTCGCCCGCCCGGTGCTGCGCATGCTGCTGACCCAGCCGTTCCTGATCGCTGACCGTTACAACCAGTTCGATGTGTTCTGCACGGTGAATGGTGGTGGATTGTCTGGCCAGGCTGGCGCTGTTCGCCATGGCATCAGCCGGGCGCTGACGCATTATGAGCCGGAGCTGCGCGGCATCCTGAAGCTGGCCGGGTTCCTGACGCGCGACAGCCGCGTGGTTGAGCGTAAGAAGTATGGCCGGGCCAAGGCTCGCCGGAGCTTCCAGTTCTCCAAGCGCTGATCGCGTTTGGCCGAATCGAGGGAAGGGCTGCGTTCGCGCAGCCCTTTTTTTGTGGCCCCTGCTTTTGTGGCGCCATGTTTTGCGGCCCAGTGCTTTTGCGGCCCAGTGCTTTTGCGGCCCAGTGCTTTTGCAGCCCAGTGCTTTTGCAACCGAGTGCTTTTGTGCCCGGCGTTCGGGCGGTTTTGGGTGTGGTCAACGACTGCCTATGAAATTCCTATGGCTTGGAACCATTCGGGTCATGGACTGAATATGCTCAAGCGCGCATCTCCTCGGCGCGCCAATCTGGCGTGAGGAGTTGAGACCATGGCCGACGAACCTGTAAAATTTCCATGGGGCCAGCAGCCGCGGCCAAAGCTTGAGGTCAGCCGGCGGATGTTCGGGCTGCCGCTGGTGCTGGGGCTGCTGATCATTCTGGGGGTGGTGGCATCGAACGCGGTTTATACCGTGCAGCCAACCGAGTTGGCGTTCACCCGTACCTTTGGCCGCGTTGACCAGGCGCCGGGCAGCCCGGTTGAGCCGGGCGTGCATTTGAAGGTGCCGTTCGCGACGATCGTCGATCGCTTGCAGGTCAGCACCGATACGGTGAGCCCGCCCAATGACCTCCGGGTGCTCAGCCATGATGGTCAGGTGATCCAGCTTGGGATTTCGCTGACGCGCCGGATCCCTCCGGCGGCGGTCTATAACCTGCTGTATAACACCGGCAGTGTGGGGAATGCCGACATCGACCACAACGTGTTCGCCATCGTCGCCGACCGCACGTTGACGATCTTCGGGCGCGAGGATGTGCTGAACATCGCATCCGACCGCGAGCGGGTGATCGGGTTGATGAAGACGGTGATCGCGACGGATCTCAACAAGCTGTTTGGCATCCAGTTGATCGACCTGCAGATCACCGGGCTGCGGTTCAGCCCGGAATATGAGCGTGCGGTGAACGAGAACACGCTGGCCAAGACGAATGCCTATCGTGCCGAGCAAATCCTGAAGCAAAAGCAGATCGAGGCCGAGCAGGTGGCGGCGGAGGCCAAGGGCCAGGCGGATGCGGCGATCGAGCATGCCCGCGGCGAGAGCCAGAGCACGCTGCTGAATGCCTCGGCGAAGGCGCATGCCACCGAGATCCAGGCCACCGCCGACGCGGCGGCGATCAAGATTCGGGTGGAGGCGGCCGGCGGGGTGCAGGGCTATGCCCAGGTGCTGGCGGCCGAGACGATGAAGCAGTGGAACGGTCAGCCGCCGCAGACGGTGCTGGGTGGCACGACGTCTCCGGTGCCGTTCTTCCAGCTCAACCACTGAGGCCCTGTGCCGATGCCGGTGCCGCTCATGCGATGGGCGGGACCGGCACCGGACCCGATCTGTTTTTCTCTGACCTGCCGCGCTTTTTCCGCTCTGGTGTGTGACCGCAGGACGCGCTGAATGGCGCCAAGACGCACAGGAGGCATGAACCATGGCTAATGCAGCGCGGGTGTTTATCGACGGGGAAGCTGGGACGACAGGTCTTGGAATCCGCGAACGACTGCGCGCGATGCCGGCGGTGGAATTGCACAGCCTGCCGGATGCCAGCCGCAAGGATCCGGCTGCACGGCGCGATATCATGCGTTCGGTTGACCTGGTGGTGCTGTGCCTGCCGGATGATGCCGCCATTGAATCGACCGCCATTGCCGATGGGCTTGGCTCGGCGGCGCCGAAGCTGCTGGATGCCAGCACGGCGCACCGGGTTGATTCGAGCTGGGTGTACGGCTTTGCCGAAATGGTGCCGGGCCAGGCGGAGCGGATCGCCCAGGCCAGTCGTGTCGCCAATCCTGGCTGCTATCCGACCGGGGGGATCGCGCTGTTGCGGCCGCTGATCGAGGCGGGGGTGTTGCCGCCGGATTATCCGGTGACGGTGAATGCGGTCAGCGGTTACTCCGGCGGTGGCAAAGCGATGATCGCCGAGCATGAGGCCAAGGGTGGTCCGGCGTTCGAGCTGTATGCGCTGGGGCTGGAGCATAAGCATCTGCCGGAATTGCAGGTGTATTCCAAGCTGGTTCGGCGGCCGATCTTCGCCCCCAGCGTCGGGCATTTCCGCCAGGGCATGCTGGTGTCGATCCCGCTGCACCTGGATATGCTCAACGGCCAGGTCAGTACCACCGACCTGCATGGCATTCTCGCGGCGTACTACGCCAACTCGAAGCTGGTGACTGTGGCCTCGCCGACCGCCAACGGCAAGCTGGAGCCGGAGTCGCTGAACGACACCGACCAGCTTGAGTTGCGGGTCTATGGCCATGACGGACATCGCCAGGCGGTGCTGGTGGCGCGGCTCGACAATCTCGGCAAGGGCGCCTCGGGGGCCGCGGTGCAGAACCTGTCGCTGATGCTGGGGTTGGAGGACGCGCATGGATGACATGACACCGCGCGATCCACGCTTTCTGGCGTTCGAGGGGCTGCTGCCGAAGGTGGACCCGACGGCGTTCATTGCCTCCACGGCGGTGTTGGTGGGCGACGTGACGGTGGGCGCCGGTTCGAGCGTGTGGTTTCACTGCGTGGTGCGCGGCGACACCAATCACATCCGCATTGGTGAGCGGACGAATATTCAGGACGGCACGATCATTCACGTCAACGCCGGCAACTATCCGACGTTGATCGGCGATGACGTGACCGTGGGGCACGCGGCGATCATTCATGCCTGCACGTTGAAGAACAACGCGTTCGTCGGCATGGGCGCGACGGTACTGGATGGCGCGGTGATCGAGCAGGGCGGCATGCTCGGCGCCGCGTCGCTGTTGACGCCGGGCAAGCGGATTGGGCCGAACGAGCTGTGGACGGGATCACCGGCGCGTCTCAACCGGGTGATGACGGTGGAGGAGCGGACGCGGTTCGACCAGAACGCCATCCACTATGCCGAGTTGGCCGCGCGGTATCTGGCAAAATAATCGCCGATCCTGCTGAAACCGGCTAAGAACATCCCACGTAACGCGTGTGTGGTTGGAGGTCCGATTATGAAGATCCGCGATGTGTGCATCGTCTTGGCGCTGGCGACATCGGCCTGCGCGAGTACGCGGGTGGACACTGCAAGCATGCCACAGGGGGTGTTTCCGGCGGGCGACGAGGATCAGTCGGCGCTGCGCGAGGCACTTCTGACGGTTGGTGCCTCCGGCAGGCTGCCGGCGACGCCGCAGGGCCGGGCGAAATCCTATGCCGATGTTGAATTCGTATCAGGCGTGTTCAACACCAGCTCCCGGTGGGACGACCTCGATGGCCTCGGCCAGGCGCAGATCATGATCGGCCGGCGCGAGGTGCGCGACTACCTTGGGATTTCCCAGAAGGCGCCGTCACAGGCGGTGGTGGATGCGTTGATGGCGGTGAGCACCGCGCCCAACGATGCGGCGCTGACCTTGGCGCTGGGCAATCCGGTTTTTACCCTTGGGGCGCAGCAGACGCTGGTGAAACTGCAGGATACGCCGCATTTGACCAACCTGCCGTTCGCCTTGGCGCATCTCAGCCAGGATATCCGTCGCGCCCGCGACGGGACCGAAGCCGGCGGCAACGCACGGATGTGAGTGTTTCGGTGCAGATCAGCTGATCTGCACGCGCACGTAGGATCCGGGGGCTGGTTCGATGCCTTCGGCGGGGGTTCGGGCGTCGACGGTGGCGCGAGCGGTGGTGCCGCCTTGGGCGGTGACCCAACGTTGCCAGTCCGGCCACCAGGAGCCGGCGATTTCGGTGGCGCCTTCGAACCATTGCTCGGGAGTGTCTGGCAGCTCGGAGTTCATCCAGTGGCTGTATTTGCCGCCTTCCGGCGGGTTGACGACGCCGGCGATGTGGCCGGACGCCGCCAGGACGAAGCGGTTCTTGCCGCCGAGCAGCTGGGTGCCGGCGTAGGTGGTCTTCCAGGGGGCGATGTGGTCTTCGCGGGTGGAGAGGAAGTAGGCGGGGGTCTTGATACTGCCGAGATCGATCGCGGTGCCGTCGAGGGTGATGCCGCCGGGGGTGGAGAGCCGGTTCTCCTGGTACATGTTGCGCAAGTAGAAGCTGTGCATGGTTGCTGGCATGCGGGTGGAATCGCTGTTCCAGTAGAGCAGGTCGAAGGGGAAGGGGTCGTTGCCCATCAGGTAGTTGTTCACCACGAACGACCATATCAGGTCGTTGGCGCGTAGCATGTTGAAGGTGCTGGACATTTCGCTGCCTTCGAGGAAGCCGCGCTTGTTCATCTTTTCTTCAAGTGCCTGCAACTGCTCCTCGTCGATGAAGACGTTGAGTTCGCCGGTTTCCTTGAAGTCCAGCATGGTGACGAAGAATGTCGCCGACTTGATGCGGCGGTCGTTGTGGGCGGCCATCCAGGCCAGGGTGGAGCCGAGCAGGGTGCCGCCGAGGCAGTAGCCGATGGCGTTGACGGCGGTCTCGCCGGTGGCCGTCTCGATGGCGTCGAGGGCTGCGAGGACGCCCAGCTTCATGTAATCGGCGAAGCTTTTGTCGTGCAGGCTTTCGTCGGGGTTGACCCAGGACACCATGAACACGGTGTGGCCCTGGGCCACGGCCCAGCGCACGAAGCTGTTCTTGGGGCGCAGGTCGAGGATGTAGAACTTGTTGATCCACGGCGGCACGATGAGCAGCGGCCGCTTTAGCACCTTTTCGGTGGTGGGGGTGTATTGGATGAGCTGCATGAGCTCGTTCTGGAACACCACGCGGCCTGGGGAGACCGCGATGTTCTCGCCGAGTTTGAAGGCGTCGGCGTCGGTCATCTTGATGCGCAGCTTGCCGCGGCCGCGTTCGAGGTCGGCCAGCAGGTTGTTGAGGCCGCGAATGAGATTCTCACCGCCGGTTTCCGCGGTCTTGCGCAGCACTTCGGGGTTGGTCAGCAGGAAGTTCGACGGGCTCATCGCGTCGACAAACTGGCGGGCGTAGAAATCCACCTTCTGCGCGGTCTGCGGCGGCAGGTCGTCGACCTCCGTCACCACGTCCTGCACGAAGCGGGCGGACAGCAAATAGGACTGCTTGATGAAATCGAACACCTCGCTGTCTTTCCAGGCGTCGTCCTTGAAGCGCTTGTCCTTGGGGTCAGCCTTGATCACCGGCTCGGACGGTTCGCCCAGCATGCGACGGGCGGTGTTTTGCCAGAGCAGCATGTAGTCCTGCCAGAAGCCGAGTTGGGCCTGCACCAGCTTGGCTGGGTTGGTCATCAGCTTGGTGGTCATTTCCAGAAATGCGCTGCCGATATGCAGTGGGTCGGCGGTGGGCGGGCCTTCCTCGGACTGGCGTTGCAGCCAGTCGGCGACGATTCGCTGCGAACGCTCGGCGATATCGGCCATGGAGCGGCTGAGGGCAGCCGGATCCGGCATCGGCGCGTTCAAAAGGGCGGCCTGGCTGGTGTCCTGGGCCTTGTTTGCACCGTTTTCCGGTGTCTTGGAGTTGGCCATCGCGGGCGTCCTTTCCGCGGACCCACCAGACGCGCTAGGTATGCGGCACCAGAAGTGCGGCAAGTTTGCCAGCGGCGCGAAGCGGGACCGTCCTATGTCGAGTGATAGTCTGTATCAGCCTGTCGGTGTTACAGGGGCGCCGGAGCCGGTTCAAGGCCGCAGCTTTGCAGGGCTGCAGCCGGTGTTGAACAGGCGGGCAGGCGGGGGTGCCGGGCTTTGCTGGGTCTTGCACTTCACAGGGCTTGCAACCATGGTCCCGCCCATGAATCTCGCTTGCATTCTCATCCGCGTTTCCGCCGCCTGCAAAACGATTGCCCCGCCACGCCATGCCGTCTGGCTGGCGCTGGGGGGGGCTGCGGCGCTCTCAGCCTGTTCGATGCCGGATCTGAATCCGGTCGATCTGTTCCACACCGCTGAAGGTGGCAAGATCGCCGAGGAACGGCCGGCCCCGCCGCAATCGAATCTGCCATATCCCAATCTGAGCGTGGTGCCGAAGGCGCCGCCGCCGCCGGATACCAATGCCCGCAATGCGATCACCAGCGGCCTGGTCGGCGACCGCGCCAACGCGCAGTACGCCGCAACCTTGAACCCGCTGCCGGCGCAGCCGGTCCAGCCGGCAAAGCCGCAGCTGCCCGCGCAAAAGCCAATGGCCGACGATGAGGGCTCATCTGCCAGTCTCACCGCCGCCACCGCGCCGCCGCCACCACCGGGTCGCGTTGGCCCTCTTGGCCCGCCGCAGCCACCGTTGCCGAACACGCCAATGACGGCACCGCGCAGTGCGCCGGCCGCCAAGGTGCAGACCGCCGACCTCGCTCCGCCAACCGCGCCGCCGCCGCCGGCTGCGGTGAACACGACTGCATCGCCCGTGCGCGGTTCGGTGGATGCGCCGGTCGGTGAGGGCCGTCCGGCAGCTCCACTTGCATCGTTGCCGAGCGTTCCGGATGCGCCACCGCCGCCTGCAGCGTTGCCGGGCGTTTCCGGCATCACCGTGCCGACGCCACCACCGGCCGCACCGCCACCACCACCGCCGCCTCCACGCGTGATCACGGCAGATGGTGCGCCGCTGCTGCTGGGCTTCCCGCCGGGGTCATCGACATTGCCGGTCGACACTTTCGCGCCCCTGAAGATTCTCAGCCGCCAGCGTGGCGATCGCACCATTGTGATCACCGGCTACGGCGAGGCCACCGGGAGTGATGCCAAGGCCCAGGCAGCTGCGTTGCCGTTGGCGCTGGCACGGGCGCGGGCGATCGCCACCAACCTGCTGGCCGCCGGTGTGCCATCCGGCGCCATCCGCATCAATGCCGAGGCCCAAGGCCAGGGCGCTGCAGCCAAGCTGGTCAACTAGTTCTTTCCCTCAACGCCCGTCCGCCCCGGATGGGGCCTGTTTCTGGACCGAGTGTCATGCCCGAAGAGTTTCACCGCATCCGTCGCCTGCCGCCCTACGTGTTCGCCGAGGTCAACAAGGCGAAGGCCAAGTATCGCGCCGCCGGCGAGGACATCATCGATCTCGGCATGGGCAACCCGGACAGCGCCACGCCGCCGCATATTGTGGCCAAGCTGATGGAAGCGGTGCAGGATCCCCGCACCCATCGCTATTCGGTGAGCAAGGGCATTCCCGGCCTGCGCCGGGCTTTGGCCGCCTACTATCAGCGCCGGTTCGACGTGAAGCTGGATCCTGAGACGGAGGTGGTTGCCACCCTCGGCTCTAAGGAAGGCCTGGCCAATCTTGCCGCAGCCATCACCAGTCCGGGCGACACCATTCTGGTGCCGAACCCCAGCTACCCCAACCACCAGTTCGGCTTCATCATCGCCGGCGCCTCGGTGCGCAGCATTCCCGCCACACCCGATGACCGCATGCTCGAAGCGCTCGATCTAGCCGTACGGCATTCAGTGCCGCCGCCGACGGCGTTGATCGTCAACTTCCCCTCCAACCCGACTGCCTATATGGCCAACCTCGCCTTCTACCAGAAGGTCGTGGATTTCTGCCGCAAGCATTCGATCTGGATCATGTCCGACCTGGCCTACGCGGAAATCTACTTCGGCGACGTCGCACCGCCGTCGATCCTGCAGATCGAGGGCGCCAAGGATATCGCCGTCGAATTCACCTCGCTGTCGAAAACCTACTCGATGCCCGGCTGGCGCATGGGCTTTGCCGCCGGCAATCCGCGGCTGATCGACGCGCTGACGCGGATGAAATCCTACCTCGACTACGGCGCCTTCGCGCCCATCCAGATCGCCGCCACCGCCGCCCTCAACGGCCCGCAGGAATGCGTCGCCGAAATGCGCGAGCTCTACCGCGAGCGCCGCGACGTTCTGATTCGCGGCCTGCACGCTGCCGGCTGGGAGGTTCCAAGCCCAGAGGTGTCGATGTTCGCCTGGGCGCCGATCCCGGAGCGCTTCGCCCATCTCGGCAGCGTCGGCTTCAGCAAGCTGCTGCTGGAAAAGGCCCGCGTTGCCGTCGCCCCCGGCATCGGCTTCGGTGAGCACGGCGACAGCCATGTGCGTATCGCCCTCGTCGAGAACACCCACCGCCTGCGCCAGGCGCTGCGCAACATCAAAAGCTTCCTGCAGACTGATAACGCCGGACCGATCGAGCCAGCCGACGCCGAGCCGGCGGTGTCGGCGTGACGCGTCCGCTATCGGTCGGGGTTGCCGGACTGGGAACTGTCGGCGGTGGTGTGTTGGACATGCTGCGCACCAACGCTGATATCGTGGCGGCCCGTGCCGGCCGTCCGATCGCCGTGACTGCCGTCTCAGCACGCGACCGCACCCGAGATCGTGGCATCGCGCTGGGTGGCCTGCGCTGGTTCGATGACCCCATCGGCATGGCCAGTGACCCCGGCATCGACGTGATCGTCGAGGTCATAGGCGGCTCCGACGGCCCGGCCCGGGCGATGGTTGAAGCCGCATTGTCGGCCGGCAAGGCGGTCGTCACCGCCAACAAGGCGCTGGTTGCTGTGCATGGCGCTGAATTGGCTGCCCTGTCCGAGCGCACCGGCTCCACCCTGGCGTTCGAAGCGGCGGTGGCCGGCGGCATTCCCGTCATCAAGGCCCTGCGCGAAGGTCTCGCCGGCAACCGCATTTCCCGCGTTGCCGGCATCCTCAACGGCACCTGCAACTACATCCTCACCGTCATGCGCGAACGCGGCCGGGAGTTCGCCGACGTCCTCGCCGACGCCCAGAAGCTTGGCTACGCCGAGGCCGATCCGGCGTTCGACATCGACGGCATTGACGCCGCCCATAAGCTGGCAATATTGGCCGCTTTGGCATTCGGTCGGCCGGTGGCATTCGACGCCGTGCATGTCGAGGGCATTCGCTCGATCTCCGCCGTCGACATCGCGTTCGCGACCGAACTCGGCTACCGCATCAAGCTGCTAGGCATCGCCAGGCACACCGAGGCCGGCATCTCCGCCCGCGTGCATCCGTGCATGGTGCCGCAGGCAGCGCCGATCGCCCGCGTCGACGGCGTATTCAACGCGGTTGTCGCAGAGGGTGATTTCGTCGGCCGCGTCATGCTGGAAGGCCGTGGCGCCGGGGCTGGGCCCACGGCGTCCGCGGTGGTGGCTGATATCATCGACATCGCCCGCGGTCGCGCCACCCCGGTCTGGGGTGCGGGCTCCGGTGCGTTGTCCTCGATGCCGTCGGTGTCGATGGACAGCCATGTCGGCGCCTATTACCTGCGGCTGATGGTGGTCGACCGGCCCGGCGTGATCGCCGACGTCACCGCCGCCTTGCGCGATGCCGGTGTCTCCATGGGCAGCATGTTGCAGCGTGGCCGCGCCCCCGGCGAGGCGGTGCCGGTCGTCATCGTCACGCATGAAACCCGTGAAAGCGCGATGTTGTCGGCGATTGCCCGCATCGCCGGCCTCGACAGCGTGCTTGAAACCCCCGCCCTGATCCGCATCGAACCAGCTTAAGGTCACGTTCCCATGTCGTACGAAGTCGAACATAAAACCGACCGCAACCTCGCTCTCGAACTGGTCCGGGTCACCGAGGCGGCGGCACTTGCGGCGTCACGCTGGATGGGCTTGGGGCACAAGAACGACGCCGATGGCGCTGCCGTCGAGGCCATGCGCCGGGCTTTCGACAGCGTTGCCATCGACGGCACCGTGGTGATCGGCGAAGGCGAGATGGACGAGGCGCCGATGCTGTATATCGGCGAAAAGGTTGGGCAGGGCGGCCCGGAGATGGACATTGCTGTCGACCCCCTCGAAGGCACCACGCTGACCGCCAAGGGCGGCCCGAACGCTATGGCGACGCTGGCGCTGGCGGAAAAGGGCGGCTTTCTGCATGCGCCGGATTGCTACATGGACAAGATCGCCGTCGGCGGCGGCTTGCCGCATGGCATCGTCGATCTCGACGCTTCGGTTGGCGAAAACCTGCGCAACTTGGCCAAGGCCAAGAACTGCGACGTCTCCGATCTCACCGCCTGCATCCTCGATCGTGACCGCCACAAGGAGCTGATCGCCAAGACCCGTGAGGCCGGGGCGCGCATCATCCTGCTGTCCGACGGCGACGTGTTCGGCGTCATCGCCACCACGCAGCCGGAAAGCGGCATCGACATCTACATGGGCTGGGGCGGAGCACCCGAGGGCGTGTTGGCGGCGGCGGCGTTGCGCTGCGTCGACGGCCAGATCCAGGGCCGGCTGATCTATGAGGAAGCCAGCCAGCGCGAGCGCGCCATCGCGATGGGCATCACCGACCCGGACCGCAAGTTCGACATCATGGACATGGCCAAGGGCGACGTGATGTTCGCTGCCACCGGGGTAACGTCCGGCCCGATGCTGCGCGGTGTGCGCCGCAGCCCGCAAGGTGCGACGACGCATTCGATCATCATGCGCAGCAAGTCCGGTACGATCCGCTTCGTCGAGGCGTACCACAACTTCATGACCAAGACGTGGGCGAAGAACTAAAGGTCAACGCCACGGAACGTGACTTCGG
>Ga0302157_10007224_pt1 | contig 11240 bp, 10 predicted proteins | sample I_Bog_N3_3_FD_193502 | JGI IMG/M metagenome (GOLD analysis project Ga0302157, IMG submission 193502) | Peat permafrost microbial communities from Stordalen Mire near Abisko, Sweden - I_Bog_N3_3 | ecosystem: Environmental > Terrestrial > Soil > Wetlands > Peat | place: Sweden: Abisko, Stordalen...
GACCTGACAACCATCGTGGTGGCCGGCGACGTTACGCCGGAAGAAGCTAAAAGGGTCGTTACTGAAACGTTCGGCGGCTGGCAGGCCACCGGCAAACCGCCCGCGGTCGATTTGCCCGCTATCGCGCCCAATCACGGTTCCAACGCCTACGTGCCGGACTCGCAAAGCGTGCAGGCCAGCGTAACCCTGGCCGAAACGGTGCCGCTGCTGGTCGCCAATCCCGATCGTTTCGTCCTAATGCTCGGCAACACCGTGCTCGGCGGCGGCTTCTTCTCGCGCCTGTACCGCGACCTGCGCGTCAAATCCGGCTACGTCTACAGCGTTGAAAGCGAACTGGACTGGTACCGCAACCGCAGTTTCTACAACGTCTCGTTCGGCAGCGATTTGCCGAACGTGGATAAAGCCCGCGCTCTGCTGGTGCGCGACGTCAAGGACATGCAGACCAATCCGGTCAATCCCACCGAACTGACCCGCGCCAAAGCACAAATGCTGCGCCGCCTGCCCATGCAACGCGCCAGCATCGACGCCCTGGCCGCCCTGTTCCTGCGCCTCGAGGATCTCGGTCTGCCGCTGGACACGCCGCAAGTCGGCGCCAGCCGGATCTACGCCGCCACCGCCGCCGATATTGAGGACGCGTTCAGGAAATACCTGCGGCCGGACGATCTGGCGCAGGTGATCAAGGGCCCGCAATCAGGCAAGTAAGCAAGCGCTTCTTTTTGAAAAAAGAAGCAAAAACTTTTGCGAATTCGTATGCGCTCTTCCCTCGTCGGGCGGATCCACGCAGCCTCATCGGCCGCCTCCGGCGTGAACGCATAAGGGCAAAAGTTTTTTGGTTCTTTTTTTCAAAAAAGAACCGCTTGCCTTGGCTTATGGGTCATTCCGGCGACCTCTTCCGGCCGCGTCGGACGGAGGAGGGCGCCGGGCTAGGCGGGCTTCTCAACGACAGCAGCCCCCGCTTCACATCGCTTGCTAACTTTTGAGGACGTTTGGCGCCACGCGTCTCACGTTTTGAGTACAGTCATGTCAGCAAAGGGATTCGCGCATGGCATTTGTATCTAATATTGAGACAATGATCAGGGAGCGCCGCCCGCGCGCGTACCGCCGGATCGAATCTAAGGTCAACGATGTCTCGGCGCCTGACGACACGCGCAAGGTCGCGCGGTTCGAGCTCAAAATGCTACTGCCCCAAATCAGGCGGGACGCGCGGGACACCAGCTTCGGCGAAGCGGACCGGGCCTACATGGCGGCCCTGGTCCGGCGCATGGATGCATGGGAGGCGGAGCGCGCCGCCATGCCGCCACGGTTCGCCGGTGAGCGGCCCGGCCCGGCCGGGGCCGAGCCAGCGATTGGGTTCGGCGCCGCGCGATAATCCGCGGCTGCGACGCTGCGTCGCTAAGCCGGTCGCCGGCGGTCGGCAGGAGCGTCCTTTGACGTCCCCGCAATAAGATCCCGGTGCCGCCTCGTCTTGGCACGACCATACTCTAGCGAGCTGGCTGGAAAGAGTTCAACTATGCCGCCGCAAGCGGCCGCATCGAAACCGCGCGCAGCAATCGCCCGCGGACATCGCAACCGATGAAGGCCTGAACAATTGCCGACAAGTGGTGGAGCTGAGGGGAATCGAACCCCTGACCTCCTGAATGCCATTCAGGCGCTCTCCCAACTGAGCTACAGCCCCGCCGTCTTGGGAGGGCGGTCTATAAGAGCGCCACGCGCGCCACGCAAGACCCGCCAGGCCGCGCCCAAACGCGGCTGTATTGCGTCCGCTGCCCAGTCCCCCGCCCGCTTCCCATGACCCCAACCGCGGCATCCGAAACCACCGAGACAATCGGCTTCCTGCTGGTCCCCAAATTCTCGATGATGGCCTTTGTCTCCGCCCTGGAACCGCTGCGCGTCGCCAATCGCCTGGCTCAGCGCCCGCTCTATCGATGGGACATCGTCTCACCCGACGGCGCCCCCGTCGCCGCCAGCAATAACCTGACCCTACTGGCCGACCGCGCCATGCAAACCGCCGGTCCCTACGAGAAGCTGGTGGTGGTCGCCAGCTTCGAGCCCGAAGCCGCCTACCACCGTGCGGTCTCCAATTGGCTGAAACGCCAGGACCGCGCCGGGACGGCCCTCGGCTCCATCGACACTGGCAGTTTCCTGCTCGCCTGGGCCGGCCTGCTCGACGGCCACCGCGCCACAACACACTGGGAAAGCCTCGACAGCTTCGCCGAGAAATTCCCGAAGGTCGATGTCGGCTCCGGCCTGTTCATTATCGACCGCGCCCGCTTCACCTGCGCCGGCGGCACCGCGGCGCTCGACATGATGCTGCACCTCATCCGCCTGCGCCACGGCCAGCAACTGGCCGCGGCCGTCTCGGATCAATTCATTCACGCCAAGATCCGCGACCCGCAGGAGCGTCAGCGCATGGAGCCCGAAACGCGCGAAGGGATATCCCGCCCCGGCTTCGCGCGCGCGATCGAATTGATGGAAACGCATCTGGAGGACGTGCTGGCGATCGACTCGCTCTGCGCCGAGGCCGGCGTCTCCCGCCGCCAGTTGGAACGCCTGTTCCAGCACCACTTCCGGCTGTCGCCGCAGCGCTACTACCTGGATCTGCGCCTGCAGCGCGCGCGGGCACTGCTGCAATATACGGATATGTCGGTGGTGGAGGTTTCGGTGGCCTGCGGCTTCGGCGCCGCGGCGCATTTCTCGCGCGCCTACCGCGCCTGGGCGGGACAGCCGCCTAGCGTAGCGCGGGGGCCTAAGGGGGCGGAGATTGTGCCTAGCTTAAGGTAGGCAGTTCTTTTTTGAAAAAAAGCACCAAGAAACTTTTGCTCGGCTGTCGCCGACTAGTCCGCGACAGCCGCGCAAAAGTCTGTGCTTCTTTTTCAAAAAGAAGTGCTTTCTTCTAATCCTGCGCCGTGCGGCTATAGGAAACGTGCTTAACCTGAGCCTGGCTCAGCGAATTCTCGATGCACTCGTCCTGGCTGCCGAAATCGCCAAACGGGTCATTCCTACGCGCCGCGGCACAAACCTTATCGGCCGCGTCGACCGCCTTTTGGTGGGCAACATAGGGGCTGCTGGCAACCACCACGATCTGGTGGTCAGGCGCCGGGGCGGGAGCGGTCAGGGAGAGTAGGACGGCGCAGAGGGCGCCAGTGGTGCAGGGCATGTCACGTGGTCCTAAAAAGTTGCAACAATCCCCCTCACCGGCATTTCTAAGGTGAACGCCTTAGAATGTCATAGCCCTCTTCACGACAGTTTTCCAGCGCTATTTGCTGCACTGCCGCATTTCTCGGCTGTGTGCCGCGCATGGCGCAATTCGTCATGCCTACGACGCAAATACCCAAGGCCTGAGCCACCCCAGCCGCCACTCTGGCGCGAATCGCGCCTGAGGATTCGAACACGAGAACCATGAATAAAGACGTCATCATCACCTGCGCCGTCACCGGCGCCGGCGACACGGTGGGCAAGCACCCCGCCATTCCCGTCACCCCAGCGCAAATCGCCGATGCAGCGATCGAGGCCGCGCGCGCCGGCGCCGCCGTGGCCCATATCCACGTGCGCGACCCTGAAACCGGCAAATTCAGCCGCGACCCCGCGCTGTATGCCGAGGTGGTGGACCGCATACGCGCCAGTGCAACTGACGTTATCATCAACCTGACCGCCGGCATGGGCGGCGATTTCGAGCTCGGCGAAACCGACCCCAAACTGGCCGGCCCAAACACCGATTTGGTCGGCCCGCTGGAACGCCTGGTCCATATCGAACAATTGCGGCCTGAAATCTGCACGCTGGATTGCGGCACGCTGAATTTCGGCGACGGCAACACGATCTATATCAGCACGCCCGATTACCTGCGCACCGGCGCTGCCCGCGTCCAGCAGCTCGGGGTCAAGCCGGAGCTGGAGATATTCGATACCGGCCATCTTTGGTTCGCCAAGCAAATGCTGGCCGAGGGTTTGCTCGATGCACCGCCGCTGTTCCAGTTCTGCCTCGGCATCCCCTGGGGCGCGCCGGCCGACACCGTTTCGATGAAAGCCATGGCCGATAACCTGCCGCCAGGCGCCATCTGGGCGGCCTTCGGCATCGGCCGTTCGCAAATGCCGATGGTGGCGCAGGCCGTTTTGCTGGGCGGCCATGTCCGCGTCGGGCTGGAGGACAATTTGTATCTCGACCGCGGCGTTTTCGCCAGCAACGGCACGCTGGTGGACCGCGCCGTGAACATCATCGAATTGATGGGCGCCCGCGCCATAACGCCCGCCGAGGCGCGCGCAAAACTCGGCCTGAGGCCACGCCCATGAGCGGCGGCGCGGACAGCATCGAAACTGTTGGCATCGTTGGCACCGGCGTTATTGGCGCCGGCTGGGTGGCCCGCTGCCTGGCGCATGGCCTGGACGTGCTGGCCTGGGACCCCGCCCCGCACGCCGCGGCACAGTTACGCGCCAAAATCGCAGACGCCTGGCCCGCCCTGCAGCGCGTGGGCCTGGCCGAAGGCGCCGACCCATCGCGCCTGCGCATCGTGCATGACCTGGACGACGCGGTGCGCACCGCCGATTTCATCCAGGAGAGCGCCCCCGAAGTCGAAGACCTGAAACGCACCCTGCTGGCCCGCGTGGACGCCGCCGCGCGCCCCGATGTGATGATCGCCTCAAGCTCGTCCGGCCTGCTGCCAACGCGCTTCGCCGCCGATTGCGCGCATCCGGGGCGCGTGTTGGTGGGGCACCCGTTCAACCCGGTCTATCTGCTGCCGCTCGTCGAAGTCGTGGCGGGCGCGGCAACCAATGCCGCTTCGGTGGATCTGGCCATGGCGTTCTACCGCCGTATCGGCATGCGCCCGCTGCGCGTGCGCACCGAAATTCCCGGCTACATCGCCGACCGCCTGCTGGAAGCCCTGTGGCGCGAAATCCTGCACATGGTCGCCGAAGGCGTGGCCACCACCACCGAACTGGACGACGCCATCCGCTTCGGCCCGGGCCTGCGCTGGAGTTTTATGGGCACCTGCCAGATCTATCACCTGGCCGGCGGCGAAGCCGGGATGCGCCACATGCTGGAACAATTCGGCCCCGCCCTGAAATTGCCGTGGACCAAACTGGTGGCGCCCGAACTGACCGATGAATTGATTGACCGCATGGTGGAAGGCACGCTGCAACAAGCGGCCGGCCGCAGCATCAGCGATCTGGAACGCTATCGCGACGATGCCCTGATCAGCGTGATGGAAGCATTGGCCGGCGCGAAAGCCCGCCACGGCATGGCCCCAGATGCCTGATGCCGCGCAACCGACCGGTGATCTATCGCTGCATGAAACCGTGGTGCGCCCAGAATGGGTGGATTACAACGGCCACATGAGCGAAGCCTACTACGTGCTGATTTTCGGCAACGCGACCGACGCCTTCTACGATCATATCGGCATGGACGACACCTACCGAAGCCGCGAAAAAATATCGGTTTACACGCTTGAAGCCCATATCCGCTATCTGATCGAAGCGCATTCAGGCCAACACCTGCGCATCGCCACACGCGTCCTCTCACACGATGAAAAGCGCCTGCGCCTGCACCACACAATGCTGGACAACGATGCCCGCGTCCTGGCCGTAACGGAAATCGCGGCGCTGCACGTGGACACGACGGTTCCCAAAGGCTGCAATTTCCACGCGGCACCCCTCGCAAGAATAACGCAAATCGCCAGGGCCCAGGGAGACCTGCCGGCGCCCCTGCCAGCGGTAACGCGGCATTGGGGAATGCGGTGACCGCACAAGGAAGGTCAGGGCACTGCCCTGGACAAGCTGGGGCCTCGAGGCCTCAAACGCCCCTCTGTTCGGGTTTATAAGGATGAATTTCGGCCTTACCCACGAGCAGCAAATGGTCGTGGACACCGTCCGCAATTTCGTGGAATCCGAGCTGTACAAACTCGAGCCCGACATAGAGCGCACCGGTCAAGTCGCCCCTGAGCTTGGCGAAGAAATCCGTCGCAAGGTCCTGGCCCTGGGCTTCTACGCCCCCAACATCCCCACCGAATACGGCGGCGGCGGCCTGGACCACACCACCCTCGCGCTGCTGGAACGCGAACTCGGCCGCGCCAGCATGGCGCTCGGCGTATTCTGGGGCCGTCCCTCCAACATCCTCTGCGCCGCCAACGACGAGCAAAAACAGCGCTATTTGCTGCCCGCCGTACGCGGCGAAAAAATGGATGCGTTGGCCATGACCGAACCCGGCGCCGGCTCCGACATGCGCGGCATGAAATGCAGCGCCCGCCGCGTGGGCGGCGACTGGCTGCTGAACGGCACAAAGCATTTCATCAGCCACGCCGACATTGCCGATTTCCTGATTGTCTTTGTCGCCACGGGGCCCGGACGCATCACCGCCTTTCTGGTGGATCGCGGCACGCCCGGTTTCGAAATCCGCCCCGGCTACCAATCCGTCTCGCATCGCGGCTACCAGAATTGCATCCTGGCGTTCGACGATTGCCGCCTGCCCGACGGTCAAATCCTCGGCGCGGAAGGCGGTGGTTTCGCCATCGCGAATACCTGGCTGCATGCCACGCGGTTATCCGTCGCCGCCCTGTGCGTCGGCCGCGCCCGCCGCGCCTTCGATCTGGCGCTCTGCTACGCTGCCCAACGCCAGCAATTCCATCAGGTCATCGGCAAGTTCCAGGGCATTTCTTTCCAACTCGCCGACATGATAACCGAGATCGACGCCGCCGATTACCTGACCCTGGCCGCCGCCTGGAAACTGGACCAGGGCCACGGCGCCAATCGCGAAATCTCGCAAGCCAAACTCTACGCCTCGGAAATGCTATCCCGCGTGGCCGACCAGGCGCTGCAAATCCACGGCGGCATGGGCCTGATGGCCGACCTGCCGCTGGAACGGATATGGCGTGATGCGCGCGTGGAACGCATCTGGGACGGCACCAGCGAAATTCAGCGCCACATTATTTCCCGCGAATTGCTGCGGCCCCTCGGCGCATGAAAGCACTCCCGCCCAGCACCGACTTGGCCGCGCGCCTGGACCGCCTGTTGCGCCCGCGCAGCATCGCCGTCATTGGCGGCCACGCCGCGGCCGAGATCGTGCGCCAAAGCAAAAAACTTGGCTTTTCGGGGGATATCTGGCCCGTGCACCCAACGCACGAAAACGTTGCCGGTAAACCCGTCTTCAAAACAATTGCCGATCTCCCCGGCATTCCCGATGCGGCGTTCATTGGTGTAAACCGCCACGCGAGCATCGACATCATCGCCGCGCTGTCCGCCATCGGCTGCGGCGGCGCCGTGGCCTTCGCCTCGGGTTTCGCCGAAGCCGGCGAAACCGGCCGCGCGCTGCAAGCCGAATTGCTGGCGGCGGCAAACGGCATGCCGTTTCTTGGCCCTAATTGTTACGGCTTCTTGAACTACCTCGATCGATCCCTGGTCTGGCCCGATCAATTTGGCGGCCTGCCGGTATCGCGGGGCGTGGCGATCATTACTCAATCGGGTAATATCGGCCTGAACCTCACCATGCACCGCCGCGCGCTGCCGATCGGTTACCTAATCACCCTCGGCAACCAGGCCTGCATCACCCACGCCGCGGCAATGCATGCGGTGCTGGACGACCCGCGCATAACCGCCATCGGCCTGCACATGGAAGGTTTAACCGACCCAAACGCACTGGCGGCCGCGATCGCCTGCGCCCGCGCCCGCGGCGTTCCTGTGGTGGCACTCAAAACCGGCCGCTCCGCAGCCGGCGCCCGCATTGCGGAAAGCCACACCGCCGCGATGGCCAGCAGTGACACGGTTGTGAACGCGTTTTTCCGCCGCATCGGCCTGGCCCGCGTTAATTCCGTGCCGGCCCTGCTCGAAACGCTAAAGCTCCTGCATATCCAAGGCTCGTTGCCGGGAAAAACAATCAGCAGCCTAAGCTGCTCTGGCGGCGAAGCCGCCTTGATCGCGGACGCCGCAGGCGCCGCCGGCCTGAACTTCGTTGCGCTATCGCCGGATGCCGCCGCCGCCATTGCCGCGACCTTGCCCGAGCTTGTCACCATCTCCAACCCGCTGGACTACCACACGTTCGGCTGGCGCAACCGCACCGCGTTGACCGCTACCTTCGCCGCCATGATGCGGGCCGGCGCCGATCTAAATCTGCTTATCCTCGATTTTCCCCGCCCCGAAAGCTGCGACACCGCCGATTGGGATATTGCAGCCGCAGCCATGCAAGATGCCGCGCAAGCCACCGGCAGCCGCGCCGCGGTGCTAGCCACCTTGCCCGATGCCATGCCGGAAGCACACGCAATCTCGCTGGCCGCACAAGGGATCGTCCCGTTTTTTGGTTTAGATGAAGCCCTGGCCGCGATAGCCGCGGCCGCCGATGCCGGCGCGCCCGCCACGGATGCGCCCATCCTGGTAGGAGCTGTTTCAGGCCAGCCCACACTGTTTTCCGAATGGCACGGCAAGCGCCTGCTGGCCGCCCATGGCGTAACCGTGCCTCAGGGCGCCCTGGCCCACACGGCCGCCGCGGCAGGTGCGACCGCGGTGGATATCGGCTTTCCCGTGGCCATCAAAGCATCTTGCGCCTCGATCGTGCACAAAACTGAACTGGGCGCGGTAATACTAAACCTGTATACCAAGGCGGATGTGGAGGCAGCAGCGACGTCCCTGCTGCGCCTGACCGGCGAGGTCCTGGTGGAGTGCATGGTGACTGGCACAGCCGCCGAACTCATAGTTGGCGTTGCGCGCGATGCCACGCTAGGCCTTTATCTCGTGCTTGGCTCCGGCGGCATCCTAGCCGAACTGGTCGCCGACACAGCAACGCTGCTTCTGCCGGCGGCGAGACACGAAATCGCGACGACCGTGCAAGGCCTGCGCGTGGCCAAGCTGCTGGCAGGCTTCCGAGGCGCGCCTGCAGCCGATACCGAAGCCGCGATCGACACAATCATCGCGATCCAGGAGTTCGCCCTATCCCACGAGACACGTTTGCACGACCTGGAGGTAAACCCCCTGATGGTGCGCACGGCGGGCCAAGGCGCCGTGGCCGCGGATGTGCTGATGCGCCTGAGCCCGGAGCCCGCGCATGTCTGAAAACCCCCTGCACATCGCCCAAACCGGGGCGATCCTCGAAATAACCCTGGACATGCCGAAAGCTAACGCCATTTCCGCCGCCACCAGTCGCATCATGGGTCAGGCCTTCGCTGCCTTTCGCGACGACCCAGCCCTGCGCGTCGCCATCATTACCGGTGCCGGCGAAAAATTCTTCTCCGCCGGCTGGGATCTGAAAGGCGCCGCGGCCGGCGAACCGCCCGATGCAGATTACGGCGTCGGCGGTTTCGCCGGCTTGCAGGAACTGCCAGGCCTCAACAAACCGGTGATCGCCGCTGTGAACGGCATGGCGGTAGGCGGCGGCTTCGAACTGGCCCTATCAGCCGACATGATCCTGGCCGCCGACCACGCCCGATTTGCTTTGCCAGAAATCAAGGCCGGCACACTGGCCGACGCCGCCACGCTGAAATTACCGCGCCGCATGCCATTCCACGTCGCCATGGAATTGCTCCTCACCGGCCGCTGGATGGAGGCGCCGGAAGCAGCCCGCTGGGGCCTGGTCAACGAAATTGTTCCCGCCGCCGATTTGCTGCCCCGCGCCCGTGCGCTGGCGCAAACCCTGGCCGCGGGGCCGCCGCTGGTCTTCGCCGCGATCAAGGAAGTCATCCGCGATTCCGAAACCCTGTCGTTCCATGCGGCCATAGCGCGCATCATGCAGCGCGGCTTCCCCACCGTAGCGGCCCTCTACGCCAGCGATGATCAGATGGAAGGCGCCCGTGCCTTCGCCGAAAAACGCGCCCCTGTCTGGCGCGGCCGCTAAACCACATGCAGCGTTTTTCCGCCTTCGCCCTCGCCCGCCAGGCGCTCACCGGCCATCAAGGCTGGCAGCGCCAATGGCGTTCCCCCGAGCCGAAAGCGCAATACGACGCCATCATTATCGGCGGCGGCGGCCACGGCCTGGCGACCGCCTTCCACTTGGCGCGCGACCACGGCCTGCGCAACATCGCCGTGCTCGAAAAATCCTGGATCGGCGGCGGCAACACCGGCCGCAACACCACGATCATCCGGTCCAATTATCTGTTCGACGCCAGCGCCCTGCTCTACGACCACGCCGTCAAATTGTGGCAAAACCTGTCCCAGACGCTGAACTATAACGTCATGTTCTCGCCGCGCGGCGTGATGATGCTGGCTCACACTGTGCACGACGAGCAGGTTCTTAAACGCCACATCCACGCCAATCGCCTGAATGGCGTGGACAATGAATGGCTCACACCCGAACAGGCGAAAGCGTTCTGCCCGCCGCTCCGCATTTCCGCCGGCATGCGCTATCCCGTCACGGGCGCCGCCCTGCAACGCCGTGGCGGCACCGCGCGTCATGATGCGGTCGCCTGGGGCTACGCGCGCGCCGCCGATACGCTCGGCGTGGACATCATTGAAAATTGCGCCGTCACCGGCATCGTTCGCAACATCCAGGGCGCCGTCACCGCCGTTGAAACAACCCGGGGCCGCATCGCAACAGCAAAACTCGGCGTCGTAACCGCAGGCAGCACCAGCGTGGTCATGGAAATGGCTGGCCTGCGCATGCCGCTGGAAAGCTTCCCGCTGCAAGCTCTGGTATCCGAACCCGTCAAGCCGATCGTTCCGTGCGTTGTCATGTCTAACACCATCCACGCCTATATCAGCCAGTCCGACAAGGGCGAGTTGGTGATCGGTGCCGGCACTGACGCCTATATTTCGTACAGCCAGCGCGGCGGCCTGCACGTAACGACCCATACTCTCGAAGCCATTTGTGAATTATTCCCCAATTTCCGCCGTCTGCGCATGCTGCGCAATTGGGGCGGTATCGTGGACGTAACACCGGACCGGTCCCCCATCATCGCCAAAACACCAATCCCCGGCCTCTACGTAAATTGCGGATGGGGAACCGGCGGTTTCAAGGCCACGCCGGGGTCCGGAGATCTCTTTGCCTGGACAATAGCAAAGAATGAACCGCACAAACTCAACGCTCCCTTCACGCTCGAACGTTTCCGCGACGGCCACCTGATCGACGAAGCGGCCGCCGCCGCCGTCGCGCATTGATCAATCCATGCTACTGATTCCCTGCCCCTATTGCGGCGACCGCCCGGAACTTGAATTTTCCTATGCAGGCGAAGCGCAACGCACACGCCCCGCCAATCCAGGCGAACTGAACGACGAATCCTGGGCCGAATATCTCTACCAGCGCAAAAACCCACGCGGCATGCACGCCGAAC
>Ga0302157_10007227_pt1 | contig 11236 bp, 9 predicted proteins | sample I_Bog_N3_3_FD_193502 | JGI IMG/M metagenome (GOLD analysis project Ga0302157, IMG submission 193502) | Peat permafrost microbial communities from Stordalen Mire near Abisko, Sweden - I_Bog_N3_3 | ecosystem: Environmental > Terrestrial > Soil > Wetlands > Peat | place: Sweden: Abisko, Stordalen...
CGTGCGGCCGGTTTACAAGCTGGTGGACACCTGCGCGGCGGAGTTTGAGAGCTTCACGCCGTATCTCTATTCCTGCTACGACGAGGAGGATGAGGCGTCCCCGACGGCGAAGAAGAAGGTCATCATTCTGGGCAGCGGACCGAACCGCATCGGGCAGGGGATTGAGTTCGACTACTGTTGCTGCCACGCGGCGTTTGCGTTGCGTGACGACGGTTACGAGACGATCATGATCAACTGCAATCCCGAGACCGTCTCCACCGACTACGACACCAGCGACCGGCTGTACTTTGAGCCGCTGACCTTTGAGGATGTGCTGGCGGTCTATGAGCATGAGGCGTCGGGTGGCGCGGAGATTGGAATGATCGTGCAGTTCGGCGGGCAGACGCCGCTGAATCTTGCGTTGCCGCTGAAGGCCGCGGGCGTCCCGATCATTGGGACCTCGCCGGAATCGATTGACCTGGCTGAGGACCGCAAGCGTTTCGGCAAGCTGATTACGGAGCTCGGGATTCCACAGCCACAAGGCGCGATGGCGACCAGCGTGGAGGAGGCGCTCGCGGGCGCCAACCGCGTGGAGTATCCCGTGCTGGTGCGGCCTTCGTATGTGCTGGGCGGGCGCGCGATGGTGATCGCCTACGACGAGGCCGATGTGGTGCGCTATATGTCCACCGCGATCGAGTACTCGCAGGAGCGGCCGGTGCTGATCGACCACTTTCTCGAAGACGCGCAGGAGGTCGACGTCGACGCTTTATGCGACGGCAAGGACGTGCTGATTGCGGGCATCATGCAGCATATCGAAGAGGCGGGTGTGCACTCGGGCGACTCTTCATGCGTGCTGCCGGCGGTGGACCTGAGCGCTGACGTGCTGGACACAATTCGCACCTACACGCGCAAGCTGGTGCTGGCGCTAAAGGTGGTGGGGCTGGCGAACCTGCAGTTTGCTGTGCAGCGCGGCAAGGTGTTCGTGATTGAGGTGAACCCGCGCGCGTCGCGCACGGTGCCGTATGTGTCGAAGGCGACGGGCGTGCAACTGGCGAAGGTCGCCTCGCGGCTGATGACCGGGCATACGCTGCGCGAGCTGCTGCCGGAGGAGGTCGCCGCGGGGCAAGACCTGAGTACCGGCGACCACTACTTTGTGAAGTCGCCGGTCTTTCCGTGGGGCAAGTTCCAGGGCGTGGACCCGGTGCTGGGGCCCGAGATGCGCTCCACCGGCGAGGTGATGGGCGTGGCGCCGACCTTCGGCGAAGCCTTTGCGAAGGCGCAGCTTGCGGCTGGACTGCTGCTGCCGACGGCGGGTACGGTCTTCTTCAGCGTGAATGACCATGACAAGAAGTCGGTCGCAGCGGTTGCGCGGCGGTTTGTCGATATGGGTTTCAAGCTCGTCGCGACGCACCGCACTGCGGATGTTTTGGAAGATGCCGGGATGCAGGTGGAGCGTGTGTTTGCTGTGAAGGAAGGCCGGCCGAATGTGGTCGACCTGATTAAGAGTGAGCGCATCCAGTTGATTGTGAACACGCCGACCAGCCAGGTGAGCTACTTTGACGAGGCGGCGATCCGGCGCGCGGCGGTGAGCGCGCGCGTGGCGACGATTACCACTGTGGCTGCGGCACGCGCGGCGGCCGACGGGATTGAAGCGCTGCAGCGCGGCGAGTATCGCGTGGAGAGCCTGCAGGCACTGCATGCGGCACGGCGCGCGGAGACGGTGACGGTCTAAATGCTGATCGATGGAATCTATGTACCGCTGACTGCTCCGTTTTATCGCGATGGCGCGAGCTATTGGAAGAAGCTGGAGCATAACGTTGCGAGATATTCGCTGACACCGGCGGCGGGTCTGGTCGCGCTGACGGGGGAGGGCGAGGCGCTGAGCGATGAGGAGATGCGCGAGACGCTGAAGTGCGTGAGCGAATCCGCCGCGCATGAGAAGGTGCTGGTGGCGAGGATTGCGAAGGAGAGCGTTCGCGGCGCTCTGTGGCTGGCGGAAGAGGCTGCTAAGGCGGGCTTCGATGCGGTGCTGCTGCGTGCACCAAGGGGCCTGACTGCGGCCGAGCTGCGGTTGTTCCTGGCAGCGGTGGCGGATGGGTCGGACTTGCCGGTGTTGGTGAGCAGCGCGTCCGTAGATGGACTTCCGGTGGAGACGATTGCCGAGTTCGCGCAGCATCGCAATGCGCTGGGTTTGTTCGACGCGGGGCTGGCTGTCGAGCGGTATCACGCGTTGATGACAGCGACGTCTACAGTGAAGCGCGAGGTGACGGTAACGCCGGTCTTCGCACCGGTGACGCGCAGGATGAAGGCCCCAGCAAGTGAGGGCGCGGCTACGTTCGTGACCGCGGAGTCGCTCGCAGGCGGAGCCGCTGTGGCTGTCGCGCCGCCGAAGCCGGCGATCAAGACGCGCACGAAGACGGTAGGCTTCCAGGTGATGGCAGCGGGAGCGGCTGTGGGTATGGTCGATCTGCTTGAGGCTGGACTTGCGGGTGCTATGCCGGCGCTGGCAGCGTGCGCTCCGCAGGCCTGCTATGAGGCGCATGCGGCGTTCAAGGACGGTGACCCGTCGCTGGCGCGCGAGAAGGAGCAGCGCCTGGCCGAAGCCGATACACTGCTGCACGCTCTCGGGGTTGCGGGCATCAAGTACGGCTGCGATCTGAATGGATACTTCGGCGGGGTGCCGCGCCTGCCGCGCGTGCCGCTGGACGGAGCGCAGCGCGCGCAGGTGGAGCGGGCGTTGCAGGGGCTGCGCAACTAGTTGTCTGTGGGGGCCTCGCGCACGTGTAGCGAGTTGAGCTTGGTGCGCGCCTGCGCGGCCTCGGGCGAGGTGGGGAAGCGCTGAATCAGCGCGCGCAGCTCACGGACAGCGGCATCGTTCTCGCGCGCATCGATCATGGCCTCAGCCTTGTGCAGGTGTGCGGCGGGAATCTTGGTGTTGTCCGGGTAGTGCTCCAGCAGGTGGTCATAGGCCTTGATGGCCGCCGAAGGCTTCTTGGTGCGCGAGTCGATCTCGCCGAGGTAGAAGTAGGCGTTGCCGGAGAGGTTGTCGTCCGGGTAGGCCTTGATGAGGTCGGAGAACTCGGAGCTGGCTAGCGGATACTTGGCGGCGATGTAGTCGGCATAGGCCGTGCGGTACATGTCGGGGGCCGGCACCGTCGCAGCAACGGCAGGAGCGCCGGGCGGAGTGGCGACGGCCGGGCTGAACGGCGAGGTGTTGTCCGAAGTGCCGGGCGATGGGCCGCCGGTTGCGGGGCTGTTTGTCTGCGGCAGGTTGCCGAGAACGGCCGCCGTGGACTGCTGCTGGCTCTGAATGTCAGTGAGAATCTTCTGCATCTTGTCCAGCCGCGCCTTCAACTCGTCGACGGAGTCGTTGAGCGATTGAATCTGGCCCGAGATCTGGTCGGACTTGGTGGCAAAGGCGTCCTGCTGATTCTGCGACTTCAGCGCGATGCCGTTCATGGTGATGGACATCTTGTTCACCGAGTCGGCGGTCTGTTCGATCAGGCTCTTGAGCGCGCCCATACTCTCGTCGTTGGTCTGCTGCAGCCGCGCCACAGATTCCTGCAACTGTTGTACCTCGACCTGGAGCTGCAGGATGTCCTTGTTCTCGGCATGCGACGGCGCCGTGGAACCAGCGAAGATCAGAAGGAGAACGGCGAGATGGAGGCTGCGGAAGCGGGACATGCGGTGGGCTCCTTGGGTGCGGAATCCTGGAGAAGAACGAAGGCCGCGACATTCGCCCGAAGGCAGAAGGGCGCGGCCTCTATCTTATCGAAGCGGCCGGAGACGAAGCCACAGTTAGCGGTCGATGCTGAACTGATCGCGACGGTTCTGCTGCCAGCAGGCGTCCGTCTCGTCGGTGCAGAACTGGCGCTCCTTGCCATAGCTGACCACGCGGATGCGGCTGGCGTCGATGCCGGCCGCGACCAGCGCGGACTTGGCGGCGGCGGCGCGGTTCTCGCCGAGGGTGATGTTGTACTCTGCTGAGCCGCGGTCGTCGCAGTAGCCGGCGACCAGCACTTTTATCTCCGGATGCGCGGTCAGGTAGGCCGCAGCGGCGGTGATGGCGGGCTCTGCGTCGGAGCGCAGCGTGTAGCTGTCATAGTCGAAGAAGAGATCGGATACGGCCGCGTGGAAGGCCGCGTCCCCACCCATGGCGCCACTGGTGTCCGGCTCACTGGGCGCGACTGGTATGCGCACGGTCACACGCACGCTGGCATCGACGGTGCCGCCGTCGCCCTTGGCTACCAGATGGAAGTTGGTGGAGCTGGAGGGCGACACGGTCTGGGTGCCGTTGATGGCAACTGCGCCAATGCCGTCAATGCTCACGCTGGTGGCGTTGGTCGTCCGCCAGTTCAGCACCACGGACTGGCCCACTTCAATGGCCAGCGGATCGGCAGAGAGAGTTGCCGTAGGCGCTGGTGCAGTGACTGTCGGCGCTGTCTCCGCGGGCGGAGGCGGAGGAGCAGTCTTCTTCTGGCAGCCGGTCGCGGTAACAAGGACAAGCGTGACACTGAGTAGGGCGCGGTTCCACAGGATCTTTGGGTTGGATTTCATTCCTGATTGTCTCCAGATAGAGCGTGGTTCAAATGCTGCAAACGTTAGATGCTAATCAGACGTAGTCTATTCTATGTCGTGATACGACTTAGTGCAAAACCTTCACTTCCAACTCCAGTTCGGCATGTCGGCACCGGGCTCGGTCAGGGCGTGCTGCTGGGTGCCGTCTGCGAGCATGGTCATGATGCGGTCGTGGCGGTCATTTCCGTCCGCCGAGTTGGAGAAGACGATGTGGCGGCCATCGGGCGACCAGGAAGGGAAGTCGCAGCGGCCGATGTCATGCGTGAGCTGGATCCAGCGCTTGGTGGCAATCTCCATCACGTAGATGTCCTGCCCGCCGGGAGCGCCGGGGCCGTACTTGCGGTCCCAGGCGAAGGCGAGGAACTGGCCGTTGGGCGACCACGAGACGGACGTGGCATAGCCGCCATCGGTCATGCGCTGCACGTTGGAGCCGTCAGCGTCCATGATATAGAGCTGCGGGAGGCCGGTGCGACCACTGATCCAGGCGATCTGTGCGCCGGTTTTGGGGTTCCAGGTGGGGCTGACGTCCGGACCAGCGAAGCTGGTGATGCGGCGCGCGATGTTGCCGGAGGGGTCGGCGACCCAGATCTCGGGGTCACCGCTGCGGGAGGACGAGAAGGCGAGCTGCTGGCCATCGGGTGACCATGCCGGCGAGAGGTTGGCTCCGCCGGAGGATGCGAAGTTGACCAGCCTGCCCAGCAGCATGGACCACATCTTGATCTGGAAGCCGTAGCTGTCCAGAGCGCTGAAGGCGATGCGCGAGTTGTCCGGCGAGATGCGCGGCGAAAGAGCGATGGTGCCCAGATGGGTGATGGCGTGCTGGTTGGCGCCGTCGTAGTCCATCATCCATATCTCTTTGTAGATGCCGCTGAGTTTGACGTAGAAGATCTTCGATTCGGCGATGCCAAGCGTGCCCCCGCCGAGGCGGAAGATGATCTCGTCAGCAAAGCGATGCGCGATCTGCCGCGCGGCATCTTCGCTGGGCTCTTCGTTGTACTGCTTGGCGAAGACCTGCGGATACTGCGTGTTGCGCACATCGTCCAGGAATCCGTTGACGACGAGGCGTCCATTCTGCACGCCGAGGTTGCCGAAGGCCACCATCTGCGCGCTGGATGGAGCGGCGGCCCACTGGCTGAGGCTGATCTCGCTGGGCGAGCCGGGCGTTGCCGGAGGAATCAGGCTCTTGGAGACGAGATCGAAGATGCCTGCGGAGCTCAGGTCGTTGAACAGAACGGAGTCGAAGGTGTGCTGGTAGGCGGATGATTTGGCGTCGTCGCCGTTGCCCTTAAAGTTGGCCGCGGCCAGGCGTATGCTGCCTGCGCCGGAGCTGGTCACAATCTGGAAGGGGCTCTGCGCCAGCGCGGAGGCTGCCAGAGCAAAGGACACTAGGATAGCGAGTGCAAACCGCCGGGGCGGCAACAGGGAAGATTTCATTGAGTGAGCCATTCTCCTGAGAGGGTAGAAGCAAATGGGCTGTGGATGAGACCGGAGAGACTCAGCGATGGTACTCAAAGGTGTCCGCGACCGTAATCTGGTTCCCGGCGGGCAGCGGGCCGAAACCATCTACTCGTTGCAGAGCGTGCAGTGCGGAAGCATCCAGCGATTGTACGCCGCTGGGTGTCTGGATGCGGACGTTGGTGGGCATGCCGTCGCGGTCGATGTCAAAGAGTACGGTGACGCTGCGGCCGACGGGTGTGCGTGGATCGATCTCCTGCGTGAACCAGCTCTCCGAGACCTTGCGGCCCACGATCTCCAGGTAGTAGGCGTAGCGGTCGCCGAAGGTGCGGTTCTGCACAGTCAGCGTCGCGGTGCCGTGCGTGACCTGCGCGATGGACTGCGGCAGTTGCGTGGCGGCGTCGCCGCTGGTGGCCTTGCGCGAGTCCGGTGTGGGCTGCGGATGCTTCGGCGGCGCGACGGCATTGGGTTTGATGACGGCCTTGTCGGGAGTCTTCGCTTTGATGAGCACATCCTCCGGCCGCGGCGGAGGCTGTGTAGCTTCTTTGGGTGGCGGCGTGGGGGCCTTGCTCACGTCTTCCGAGGCGAGCACGGAGTTGTCCACCGGAGGAGCCTTCTGCGGCAAGGGAATCGCCGAGACCATGGAGGCCTGGATCGCGCCGGTCTCCGAGGAGTGCTCGCCCCAGCGCTCGCTGCTGTGGCCAAGCAGCGCGACGGCGACGAAGGCAACCGCCAGCGCGACGTGCAGCGCGAGGGCTCCGAAGAGGCCGCCGCGGAGTTTGTCTTCGCTGTCGTCGATGGCGTAGGTGCTCATGCGTTGGTTAGGGCTGCAACGGCTGGGTGACGATGCTGATGTTGGTGATGCCAGCCTGTTTGACCGCGTCCATCACGGAGGCGAACGCTCCGAAGGGCACCTTCTGGTCTGCGCGCAGATAGATAACTTTTTTCTGATTTGAGGGATTGGCTTCCAGCAGTCCGGTGAGGTCGTGGATGTTCACCGGCTTGTCCTGCAGGTAGACGTTCTGGTCCTTGTCGATGGTGACAACGAGGTGTTCTTCGGTGAGCTGGTTGACGGTGCGCGTGTGCGGCACGGCAACCTCGACGCCCGATTGCAGCACCGGCGCGGTGATCATGAAGATGAGCAGCAACACCAGTACCACGTCGACCAGCGGCGTGATGTTAATGTCGGAGAGTGCGCTCTGGGTCTTGCCGCGGACGGTGAAGGCCATGGGTCAGGGCCTCCGTCGGGGATCGTCAGGAGTCGCCGGACTGGCGGGCGTCTGGTGAAGGGCTGCGTTCTCAATGGCGTTGAGCAACTCGCGGCCGAAGTCGTCCATGCGCGCGCCAAACTCGCGCAGCCGCGAGGTGAGCTGGTTGTAGCCCATCACGGCGGGCACGGCGACGACGAGGCCGGCGGCGGTAGTGATTAGCGCCTCTGAAATTCCCGGGGCGACGGCGCGTAGTGTCGCGGCGCCGGCGGTGCCGAGGCCGTGGAAGGCGTCAATCACGCCCATGACGGTGCCGAAGAGGCCGATGAACGGCGCGACCTGCGCGATGGTGGCGAGCCAGGTCATGCGGCGCTCCATGCGGGTGAGCGACTCGCTCGAGGCGATGAGCGCGGCGCGCTCCATGGCTGCCGGATTGGGCGGGGTGCCGCGGCCGCCGGACTGGCGCTGGTACTCGTCGTTGATCTCATTGAAGACCGCGACCAGCGGGCTGGGCTTGAACTGCTCGGAGACGGCGGCGATCTCGCTCAGCCGGGTGGACTTGCGGAAGGCGCGCAGGAAGCGGGCGTTCTGCTTGTCCGCGCGCTTGAAGCTGGCCCACTTGGAGAGCATCACCGACCACGACAGGATGCTGCACAGCAGGAGCAGTGCGAGGACGGTGATGGCGGTAGGGCCGCTGTTGTGCAGCATCTCGCCGAGAGCGCTGGAGTGCGCCGCCGAGGGCAGCGAGGTCAGCGCGGAGGGCAGGGAGTCGGGGGTGGCGTCCTGGAGAAAGAGAGCGAGGGCAAGCAGGGTCATAGGCGTCAGACTCAGTGTAATAGTCAGATGCGGAAGCGGCAGCCAGCGCAATATGCCGTATAGAGTGTGGCATAATGTAGTCTGAGGTGCTGAGATGGGCGCTGCTGGTGCACAGATTGGGGAATGGTTAGGTGTTCCTCCGCCAACTACGGACGAGGAAGTGTTCGAACTGGTGCAGGGGAGACTCGATCCGAGCGTGGTACCGCTGCTTTTGAAGCTGGGGTTCGAACGCAAGGAGATTGATGCGCTGATTATCCCGATGCGAACGTTGCAGCACCGGCGCAGCCGTGGAGAGAAGTTGACGGTCGAGGAGTCTGACCGGGTGCTGGGCGTATTGCGGACGCTCTCCCTCACGCAGGAGGTTTACGGGAGCCTGGATAGAGCGCTCGCGTGGCTGAGGCGTCCCAATCCGCGATTGAATGACAGTGTGCCGCTGCTGCTTTTGAATACGAGTGTGGGAAGCAGGAGGGTGGAGGAACTGCTGATTCAAATCGACGAAGGGATGTTCATTTAGGTGGTGCTTTGGCGCATCAGCCGACACCTCGATCTGAGCAGCAAGGGCGGGATGCGCGCCAACGCTCGATGGCACCGGGCGGGGATCCCGGTTATCTATCTGAGTGAAAGCCCTTCATCAGCATTGCTTGAGGTCTGCGTTCACACGGCGTCGAACCGGGTGCCCGAAGACTTTACGTTGCTTCGGGTCGAAGGGCCGGATGTGAATGTTTCAACGGTCCCCGAGGGATACCTCTCCGAGGATTGGGCGAAGCAATCAGCGCTCACACAAGAGCTAGGTACGGACTGGTTGAGTGGGAACACAGGGGTCCTCCTTCGCGTACCGAGTGCCATCGTGCCGTACACATCAAACTATCTGTTCAACCCGGTGCATCCATTGGCTGGAGATTTTCGCATTGTTCAGGTCACAGCGTGGCCCTTCGATGGACGTATCAAGCAATAGTCATTTACACCTTTTCTTCGCCTCGGAAGTCGTTCTCCTGCTATGCTCTCTGCGAGAGACTGAACCATGCTGCTGGAGCTGCGTGCAGAAAACTACGCTGTCATCGACCATGCGGTCGCCGTCTTTGGGCCGGGGCTGAACCTGCTGACCGGCGAGACCGGCGCGGGCAAGTCCATCCTGATTGATGCGCTGGTGCTGCTGCTGGGGAGCAAGGCTTCCAGCGACGTGGTGCGCTTCGGCGCCGAGAAGGCCGTGCTGGGCTGCGTCTTTGAGTCCACGCCCGGCGCCGAGGAGATCCTCGAGCAGAACGGCATCGATGCCGAGGGCGATGAGATCCTGCTGCGGCGCGAGATCGGCTCCAACGGCAAGGGGCGCGTGTTCGTCAACAACCAGCCGGCGACGGTGGCTGTGCTGCGGCAGCTCGCGCCGGAGCTGGCGCTGGTCCATGCGCAGTCCGAGACACTGACGGCCTTTGACGCCGCGCAGCAGCGCCTCCTGCTGGACCGCTTCGGAGACATCACCGGCGACGATGTCGCGGCCGCATTCGCTCACTGGCGGGCGCTACGCGTACAGATCGACGAGCTGCGCGCCGACGAGCAGGAGCGGATGAGGCGGATGGATCTGTGGAGCTTCCAGGCCAAGGAGATTGAGTCCGCGGGGATTGTGGATGCGGAAGAAGACACTCGGCTGGAGACCGAGAAGCGTGTGCTGGCCAACGCCGAGCGGCTCTTCGCAGGCGCCACCGCCGCGCAGGAGCTGCTGTATGAGGCGGAGGTCTCAGCCGAGTCGCTGCTGGGCGGCGCGCTGCGTCACGTCGAGGACCTGGCGAAGTTCGACGAGCAGTTCCGCGAGACCGCGCAGCAGTTGAGCACGGCCAAGTCTGCCGTCGAGGATGCGACGGCTACGCTGCGGGCGTTTGCGGGACAAGTGACGGCCTCGCCGGAGCGGCTGGGAGAGATTGAAGACCGGCTCGCGGCGCTCGACCGGCTGAAGCGCAAGTACGGCAAGACGCTCGCCGAGGTCATCTCATTCGGAGAGGACGCCGCGACGAAGCTGGCCGATCTCGAAAATCGCGATGCGCGTCTGGTGGAGTTGGAGAAGGACCTGTCCGCTTCTGCAGGGAAGTATGTAGAAGCCGCACGCCGGCTCGCGGTGGAGCGGACCAAAGCTGCGGCGAAGCTCTCAAAGACCGCGGAGAAGCAGATCAATGAGCTGGCCATGCAGGCGCGTTTTGAGGTGGAAGTCGCACCGCGCGAGGACGAGGACGCCTGGACAGCCTTCGGTTGGGACCGCATCGAGTGCCGCATCGCCACCAACCCCGGCGAGCCGATGAAGCCGCTGACGGAGATCGCCTCCGGTGGAGAGATGTCGCGCGTGATGCTGGCACTGAAGGTCTCAGTCGAGGAGGGCGCAGCCACCGCTGCCAACAAGAAGCGCCGCACGGCACTACCGCGCACGCTGGTCTTCGACGAGATCGATATCGGCATCGGCGGGCGCGCGGCCGAGGCCGTCGGCCAGAAGCTCAAGACACTCTCCCGCTCGCAGCAGGTCCTGTGCATCACGCACCTGCCGCAGATTGCGGCGTTTGCCGACCAGCACTTCCTCATCGAGAAGGCGGCGAAGCGCGGTCGCACCCATACGGGAGTCCGCCTGATGGAGCCCACCGAGCGCGTCGCCGAGATCGCCCGCATGCTCTCCGGCGCCAGCCTCACCGAGACCTCGCTGCGCCACGCCGAGCAGATGCTCCGGCAGAGCCTGTGACCGCGGGTCGATTTTGGGAACCAGAGCCATGGAGACAACGCCGCGGGGAACTGGGACGTCCTACCGCTCAGACGTATGGAGGTCGATCATGTCTGAAACCGGAAAGTGCGCCCACTCCGCCTGTAGCTGTGCGGTTCCTGTTGGAAAGAAATTCTGTTCCCAGATGTGCGAGGACAGCGTGGGGATCACCTCCCTTGCGTGCAACTGCAAACATCCTGAATGCAAGGGTTAGCCTCACCGGGTGGCGTTTTTTGCACCATTCACGGTTCAAAACGGTCTAGACCGGGGCGGGAAAAGGGTATACTAGGGGTGTGACCACATCACTAACAGACACCCTAGACGTTAACCAATTCGGCAATGAGAACGCGACCAAGCGCGTTCTCCTTCTTAAGCCCCGCGGTTTCTGTGCCGGCGTGGTTCGGGCCATCGATATCGTTCAGATTGCCCTGGACACCTTTGGCGCGCCGATCTACGTGCGCAAGGA
>Ga0302157_10007230_pt1 | contig 11235 bp, 7 predicted proteins | sample I_Bog_N3_3_FD_193502 | JGI IMG/M metagenome (GOLD analysis project Ga0302157, IMG submission 193502) | Peat permafrost microbial communities from Stordalen Mire near Abisko, Sweden - I_Bog_N3_3 | ecosystem: Environmental > Terrestrial > Soil > Wetlands > Peat | place: Sweden: Abisko, Stordalen...
AGTGCAAGCTCCAGTGCTAGCCTGGATAATGCATGAAGAGTTAGAGCGAGAGCCTGATCTATGCTAAAATGTGGTTGCGAATCAACAACTTAGCATCAGAATAGAGGCTCTCGCTTGTGCAATTCTACACCCATACAGTGTTTGTTGTTTAGCAGTCTTGCCAAGCGTCCCGTGACGGCATTGTTTGACCAGACGCAAGGTACCAGCGATGGTGGCGCGATCTTGTTGGAAGCGAGCAACCGCCGCTACGGCAATGGGCTCATCGAGGGGCTCACAGCGTGCTTGCTTGATCGCCGCCAGGCGGGCAAGGTGGAGCACACGATGGGTGAGATCCTCAAGCAGCGCATTTACGGTTTGGCTTGCGGATACGAGGACGCCAACGATGCGGCCCGACTGAGCAAGGATCCCATCCATAAGATGCTTCTTGATCGCGATCCAGTGATGGGCCTTGATCTTGCTTCGCAATCAACGTTGAGCCGGTTTGAAAACGCCGCAGGCCCGCGCGCGCTGTATCGCATGGGCATGAGCTTGGCTGAGGCCGTGATTACACGGCATGAAAAGCGTCTGGGCGGCCATGCCCGTCTGGTCACCATCGATCTCGACCCCACCGATACGGACACCTTTGGTGGCCAGCAACTGTCGTTCTTCAACACACACTACGACAATTGGTGTTATCTGCCCATGATGGGCTTCGTCAGCTTCGACGACGAAGCGGACCAGTATCTGTGCGCGGCGGTTCTGCGCCCAGGCAACGTAACGGCCACGGCGGGCGCGGTGGGTGTACTGCGGCGGTTGATCCAGATGGTTCGCGCCTCTTTTCCCACGGCGCTTATCCGCGTGCGTCTGGATGGCGGCTTCGCTTCGCCGGCGGTCTTCGACTTGCTGGACCAGGAGCCCAAGCTGGAATACGTGGTGGCGATGGCTTCCAACGCCGTGCTGGACCGCCATGCCGAAGAGGCGATGAATGTGGCCCGGATGTGCTCCGGCCTCACCGAGCAGACCGAACACGTGTATGGAGAGACACGCTATGCCGCCAAGTCATGGGAGCAGGAACGGCGTGTGATCCTCAAGGCCGAGGTCGTGCAGCATGACGGCAAGGCCCCCAAAGACAACGCCCGTTTCGTGGTTACCAACATGAAGCAGAGCCCACAGTGGATCTACGAAAAGGTCTACTGCCACCGCGGGGACGTTGAGAATCGCATCAAAGAACTGAAGGCGCTGGCGATCAACCGGGTAAGCTGCACGGGCTTCTGGGCCAACCAACTGCGCGTGCTGATGACGGCCGCCGCCTATGTGCTGATGCAGGAGATCCGCTTGGCGGCTGCTCTGACTTCACTGGCCAGGGCGCAGGCTTGGACCATCCGCGAACGGCTACTGAAGCTCGGTGCGCGTGTGGTATCCTCGGTTCGCCGTCTGGTCATCCACTTGCCCCAATCGTTTCCCTGGAAGGCAGAGTTCCAGAAGGTAGCTCTTGCGCTGGGTGCCACGGCTGGATAAGCAGCGCCAGCCAACAACCCAATCCGTATCCCTCTTGGAAACTGTCGGGCATAACCATGCTCAAAAACTAGGCCCGGCCCCTTCCAAGGCGAGCGCTCATGGCTGTCTTGCCTTAAAAACTGATCCTCGACAACCTAGCCCTCACGAAAATCACCTAGCTGCCCGCGAATGGGCCGACGAAGCCCTGCAGATGCCTGCAGAAAACTCGTTCATGCATAATGCAGGTTAGGGTTAGGAACCCCCTCCTTCAGCCGCCTTACCCTGAGTGTCGATCTTGAACAGTGCATTCAGCAGCGATCCAATCAGATGAGATGGCTTTCTTGAACTGGATCAAGCGTGCAATAGTGTCCAATGGCGCCCGGCAATCATGGCATTCCTGGCATCTGTGGTAATGTAAAATCTGTAACTTACGGACGGCTAAGGCAGCCTAAGAATTCGATCCGCACCCGCCGCCCCAATCTTGCACGGTCCGGACAGGCCAGCATGAGCCCAATTCCCCCAGTTGCCGAGCTCCCGTGAACCAACCAATCCATGAAAAACCAATGCTGGATGGCGGCGCCTTTGCTCCGCCCGCATGGCTAAGTGCGTTTGAGCCGCGGCGCGGCCTGAGCAACGGCCACCTGCAGACGATTGTAGGCAACTATCTTCCCCGGCCTGAATTCCGCCTTGCATCAGAGCCTGAAACCGTACTGGTGGACCCGGCCGACGGCAGCCGCGTGCTGTGCCATTGCCATTGGCAGGCGGAGCCGGAGCGCGCCAGCCGGCTCACGCTGGTGCTGGTCCACGGGCTTGAGGGTTCGTCGGACTCCCGCTACATTCAAGGCATTGCCGCCCGCGCCTGGGAAGCCGGCTGCAACGTGGTGCGCATGAACATGCGCAACTGCGGCGGCACTGACACACTCACCCCCACGCTTTATCACTCCGGGCTCTCGGGAGATGTGGGGGCGGTGGTAAGCCACTTTGCCCGGCGCTTCGGCCTCGAGCGGGTGGCGCTGGTGGGCTACTCGATGGGCGGCAACCTGGTGCTCAAGCTGGCCGGGGAGTGGGGCAGCCATCCTCCGCTGTGCGCCGTGGCCGCGGTTTGCCCGGCCATCGATCTGGCGGCCGGCTCCGACGCACTGCACGAGCCCATCAACCGCGGTTACGAATGGCATTTTCTGGTGGGATTGATGCGCCGCTTTCGCCGCAAGGCGGAGTTGTTCCCGAAGATCTACGAGACCATGGGCATTGGCCCGGTGCGTTCGCTGCGCCAGTTCGACGACAAGATCGTGGCCCGCTACTGGAACTTTCGCGATGCCGGCGACTACTACGACCGCGCCGCCGGCTCCCATGTGGTGGACAGGATCGCGGTGCCCACGCTGGTGCTGGTTGCCCAGGATGATCCCTTTGTTCGCATTGTGCCCACCACCCGCACCAAACTCCACGGCAACCCGCAGGTGACTTTTGTGGAAACCCGCCACGGCGGCCACTGCGCCTATCTCTCCAACGACCCAGGCAACGAAATCCACTGGGCCGAGGCGGCCGTGATTCGCTATCTGCTGACCGTGACCGGGCAAGCCAATGGACGCTGACTGGGAAGTCGAAGTGGGCGGCAGGGCGCCGGTGATCGAAGCGCTTTGGCCGGGCTTCGTTGACCTGCGCCGCAGCCCGGAGCGCCTGAGCGAGATTGCGGAGGCGGCAGCCTTTCCGGCGCTCGCGGATTTGTTGCGGGCTTTGAATAGGAGCGGATCTCCGCTGTGGACCGCGAAGTGCGACGTGTGGGAGGCGGCCGGAACCCCCGATGCCGCCGCGGGCCACTTGGCCGGGCTGGCCTGCTATGTTGACCTGCTGCCCGTGGAGGGCCAGGTGTTTGCGCAGTGGCCACAGGCCGAGGTCTTGTGCCGCGCGTGGATTGCCCGTCTGGCACCGCTGCCTCTGCCGGACTGCAGCCTGGAACTGATCGTGCGCCAGGCGCTGGCGGGAGCGGTTGAGGGGTTCGGGGTGACTGCGTACCTGAGCGGCACGGGCCGGGACCGCACCGCGGCTGCAGAAGCGCTGTCCGCCGCGCTGGTTGCCTTTGCGGGTGCAATTCCGCCCCTGGCCGCCCCCGCAACAGCCGCGGCAAAGTTACAATGAGAAAGCGTGGGCGAGTAGCTCAACTGGACAGAGCACCGGCCTTCTAAGCCGGGGGTTGAAGGTTCGAGCCCTTCCTCGCCTACCATTTTAGAATCAACAGCTTAAACGCGCACCAAAAAAAGCTCATCGCAAGTGGTCGCAATCCAACTTCCGAGCAATAAGGGGGAAATCTGCAGGGCCCTGTCCACTTCGGAATGAACAGCACGGCTGCCAAGGGCAGTCCAAAAGAAAAAACAGCATTATCCACGCCGAAGTAGCACTGGAACGTTTACTAAACTGGCATCCGCTTGCCGGTCGGGCTACCAGGGAAGAGATGCTCGGGAAAGCCCTCGAAAAGGCGAAATATCAGGACTTATTGGTTTTTCGATGAGCAACTCGACGATTAAGCGCTCACTCATAGCGGCGCACGGACTTGGAGAGCGACGCCTCACTCTACATCACAGTTGAAGTGCGATGAGTCTCACGCCAATTGCTTGGCGGTACACCCTCCCAGGCGCGAAAAGCGCGGCCGAAGGAGTTCGGGTCATCAAAGCCAAGAAGGCATGCGGCCTCATTCAACTCCAATACAGAGTTGGAAGCCGCGCCTGACGTAATCTATTCATGCGGAAAAGTTCCCTGGGAAGCACGGACATCAGCCGGCCTTTCCCGAGAAATCCCTTACTCACCGTCGGGCGGGATTTGTTCCAGGAGGCGCTTCCAGGTCTTCTGGTTCTTGCGGAAGCCCTTCTTCAGGTCTTCCAGAATGCGCTCGAAATCCGCGTTGGTGCGCAGGTTGTTCCAGGCCGGGTTCTTCTGGAACCAGGGGTAATTCTCGTTGCCCAGATAGATGGCCCGGCGCAGCCAGTGGAGCGCCTCGCTGGAGTCGCCTTCCACGGCAAAGTAGGTGGCCAGGCGGTAGGCCATTTCGCTGTCGGCCTCGGCGGCGGCCAGGGTGTCGTCCTTGAGCAGCGCGGCGGCCCGTTCGCGCTGGCCCGCCTGCACATAACAGAGCGCCAGCGTGGGCACGGCCATGCGCAGCGAGTCGTCGTCGCGGACCACGCCCTCCAGAATCTCGATGGCCGCATTCAAGTTGCCCATGCGCATCTGCTGGTAGCCGGCCGAGGTGCGCAGCAGCGGATGGCGCGGCTCCAGGGCCAGGCCCTTGGCCAGTTCGTCGCCCGCCAGTTCGATCTGGTTCTGATAGTGATAGACGCGGGCGCGGTGGTTATAGAGCAGCGCGGCATTGGCGGGATTGAGCTTGAGGGCGCGGTTGAACTGGTGGAGCGCCTCGTCGTACATGCCGTCCCCGCGCAGCGCCATGCCGGCCACCATGTGCACGTTCCAGTCGTTGGCTGCTCCAGTCAACAGGTTGGCAATGCCGTGGCGGGCCGACTCCTTTTCACCGCGCGACAGCAGCATGTAGATGCGGTAGAGATTGGCCTCGGTGGAGGCCGGGTCCAGTTTGAGCGCCTCATCGAAATCCCGCCGCGCATGCATCACATGAATCTGCCCTCCAAAGCCGTGGCGCACATATTGCAGTTCGGCAATGCCCAGCCCGCTCCAGCCGGCGGCAAACTCCGGGTCCTTGGTGCTGACGCTGGTAAACAGGGCATGGGCGCGGTCCAGATCGCCGCGCGAGCCGGTGCGGGTCATGAACGAACTGAGCAGCGCGCGGGCCTGCAGGTACTCTTCGCTGACCGGTCCGGGCAGGGAGGCATCGCGCGCGCCGGGCCGCGGCGCATCCAACTGGTCGCCGGCGCCCAGACCGTGCAGCGAGGCAAACACCTCGTTGGAAATCTCGCTCTGCACGGCGATCAGGTCCAGCGAGGCCACGCGGATGGCGCCGCCCGAGCGCACGCTCTGCGAGGCCACGTCGAGCAGTTGCCAGTTCAGATCGAAACCGTTTTCAGAGCGCAGAAAGCTGCCCGCGAGCACAAACGATACCAGCAGCTTCTGGCCCACGGCCAGGGGGTCCATCTGGGCCATGGGCACGGACATGAGCGTGCTGGAGGGCCTGACCACCAGCGCCGGAATCCGCGCCAGCCGGGCGGCGATGGCGTCGGCCAGGGCAAAGCCGTAGAGCGGAGCCACTTCCGTGGCGCCCAGATTCTGGAAGGGCAGAACAACAAGGGAGTTGGGTTGTGACCGGTCGCTTGCCGACTCGCGAAACCGCTCGGCGAGCATGGAAAGGAAGCCGGTGGTCCGCTTTTCCGCCTCGATGCCGGTGGTGGGCAGGTTGGCCGCTGCCTCGCCGGGGATGCTGCCGGTCTCAATCTTCAGCGCCTTCATGATGGTCTTGAGCGCTTCGCGCACCTCGGCGGCCGAGGCGTAGCGGGCGGCCGGATTCTTCTCCAGGCAACTGCTGATCACGCTTTTCAGCTCGGTGGAGATTCCGGGAACGATGTCGCTCAAATCCTGCGGCTCAGAGAACTGGATGGCGCGAATGGCCTGGAAGTCCTCTGCCTCGGGACTGGAGAATGGGTGGCGGCCGCTGACCAGCTCGTAGAGGATCACGCCCAGCGCCCACACGTCGGACTGCACGCTGGACTGGCCGGTGACAAACTGCTCGGGCGCCATGTAGCGGATGGTTCCGCCGCGGGCGGTATAAGTGGCCGCCATGGAGGCGTCCTTGGCCAGGCCCGGCTTGGAGGGGTCGAAGTTGGCGTCCTCGGGATGCAGCCGCCGGGCCAGGCCGAAGTCCAGAATCTTGACCAGGCCGCCGTCGGTCAGCATCACGTTCTGCGGCTTCAGGTCGCGATGGAAGATGCCCAGCGTGTGCGCAGCCTGCAAGCCATCGGCGATCTGGATGCCCACCGAGAGCACCAGTTGGGGGTTGGCCGGGCCGCGCGCAATCAGCCGGTCCAGCGACTGGCCGGGCACGTACTGCATCACGATGAAGCCCTCGTTGCCGGTTTCGCCTACTTCGTAGATGCCGCAGACGTTGGGATGCTCGATGGCCGAGGCCAGCCGGGCCTCGCGCAGCACCGTGGAGCGCATCTGCTCGGCCGAGAGCAGCCCGGCACGCAGAATCTTCATCACCACCGGGCGCTGCAGCAGCGTGTCGTTGGCCAGGTAGACCACTCCGCTGCCCCCGGCGCCCAGCCGGCGAACGATCTCGTAATGTTCGATAGTTCTTCGCGCCATATCTACCTTCAAGTGTACCGGTACCACCGTCAGGATCGGGTAAAGAGTGAGCCGCGCGGGAGCGATTCCGCACCGGGCCAATCTGTTAACTTCGTAGTGAGAATGAGCGGCTTGCGCAGAGCGACTGTGGGAAGGATTCGGGGCCGGGCAAGGGTCCCCCGCGATGCACAGTGGGCACCCACTTCATCGATGGGGTGGCTGGCAGGGATCTTTGCATCCTGCGCCCTGGCTGTGGCGGCCGGGCCGCTGCTGGCGCAGCAGACCGACGCTCAGCCGACACCGCCTGCCTCGCAGCAGGCCTCGCCAGACGCCCAGCAGCCGGCCGGGCCGGGCGAACAGGTGCACACCGGCGCTGTCAGCGGTCTGGACACGGATGCCCGGCTGCAGAATCTGCTGGCCGACCACCAGTTCCTGCGCATCGAAGCCCAGTTGGACCAGTTGCCCCCGGCCGAGAGGCAGTTCTACCGCGGCATTCTGGCCAACCGCAACAACGACCCCAAGGCCTCGATCCAGTTGCTAGAGCCGCTGGTGGATGAGGTCACGGCCAGCGGCAACACCGCCCATGAAAAGCTGCTGCGCAAGGCCCTGGCGGAGGATTATCTCCGCAGCGGCGACTGGAGCAAAGCAGCCCAAGCCTATCAAACACTCGAAACCCGCCTCAAGGGCAATCTGAACGCCGACGAGCAGGCCGGGATCGAGATGCCGCTGAAGCTGCTGCCCCTGGCCGCGGCCAACCCGCCCATGACGGTCGAGCCCTGCGACCCCTTCGAGCTGCAGGTGAGCACCGACCCGCTCGGCCTCACCGAAATTCCGGTCTTTGTGGATGCCCGCCCGCACAGTTGGATGCTGGACCCCACCGCTCCCTTCAACCTGATTGCCCGCTCGCTGGCCAAAGAGGCCGGCCTCAAGGTCTCCGACGAGTTCGCAACGATCCACACGCTCACCGGGCGTCCCATCCAGGTCCACGTCACCGTCATTCCCCGCTTCACCCTGGGCGGACGCATCACCTTCCGCAACATGACGGCCTTTGTGTTTGACGACCAGGACTACTTCTTTCCCCAAACGCGCTTTCAGGTCCAGGGAGTTCTGGGCTACCCGGCCCTCTCCGCCCTGGGCAGCCTGACCCTCACCGCCGACGCCACCATCCTGGTGCAACCCAGAGAGGCCATGCCGCCGGCCGCCGCGGACCCGCCCGGAGGCAAGGCTGCGAAGGCAGCCGAGCCCGCAACCGAGCCGGCAGCCAAGAACGGCAAGCCGGTCCAGGGGGCGCGCTTCTTTTTCGATGGCGATCAGATGATTGTGGCGCTGGGGAAGGCGGGGCAGGAACGGATGTACGTGGTGGACGCCAGTGGCCAGCAGACCTACCTCACCTCGCGCTACTACAGCGAGCACAGCGACGATTTCACGGGCAAGGCGATGCAGTTGTTCACACTGCCCGGCGCGCAGGCCATGCCCCCGCAACCGGCCTACGTGGCCGAAACCGTTCCGCTCATCGCCGGCGCCACCACGGTTCACATCCACTACATTCAGGTGCTAACCCAACCGCTGGGTTCCGCGGCCCTGGACGATGTGTATGGCGTGCTGGGCGTGGACGCCCTGGACCAGTTGAAGGCCTACACCTTCGATTACCGGGACATGCGCTTCAGCGTGAAACCGGAGTGAGACGAGGGAACAGGGAATAGGGAATAGAGTCCTGTGCCCGGCAAAGGCGTTCACGTTGAAACAGAGGCTGGACCTCGCGTTGATTGAGCTGGCTGATCGGTTCACTTTCGTGCGGCGTGCCTTTTGCCTGTTCCCTGTTCCCTGTTCCCTATTCCCTGCTGCGCGCGCTTGCCGTACAACATCATCGCCAGTCCAAAGGCGAGCAGCGCCAGGCCCCACCAGAGATTGGAATCAATGCCTTGGCATTTTGCGTAGAGGGCCGCGTTGTTCTGGGTAGACCAGCCCAAGAAGCTGAGCAGCAAACCGGTCAGCGTGAACATCCATCCCACGGGTATGCGAACGTCGAAATTCATCGGGTTCCCCTCTCCTCAGGCCAGAAACAGATTCAGTGCAATCGCGGCCAGCAGAATGGCCACAGCCAGCGCCTCGGGGCGCTTCCACCAGACCAGGCGCGTCCGAGGCCGGGGAGTGAGCGAGTACACCAAGCCCGCCAGTTCCGCCTCCGGCCGAGGCGCTGTGGCCAGGCTCACCAGCACCGTGACCAGCAAGCTGGCGGCGAGGGCCAGGAGCGCCGTCCAGAAGTTCTGCGCCATGTCGCTGGGATAGATGTGCATCGTGGCGAGCCAGCCGCCGTGCAGGCCGGGATGGGCCCCCATGGGCAGCGTTAACCCGTGGTGCAGCAGCGCCCCCGCGATGCCCGCGAGCAGGCCGGCAAAGGCGCCGTGGCCGGTGGCCCGCTTCCAGAACATGCCGAGCAGAACAATTGCGAGCAGCGGCGCCATGGTCAGCGCAAACACCAGTTCAAACGCGTCCAGAATGCTGTTGAAGTGCACGGCGGCAAAAGCCACCCCAATGGACAGCAGAACGCCGCCCACCGTGGCCCATCGACCCGCGGCCAAAGTTTGCGCGTCGCTGGCGCCCTTGCTCAGGTGGGGCTGGTAAAGGTCGCAGGTGAAAACCGTGTTGAAGGCCGTGAGGCTGGCGGCCATGCCGCTCATCAGGCAGGCCAGAAGAGCCGTCAGGCCCAGCCCGAGAAGCCCTGTGGGCAGAAAGTGCAGCAGCATGTTGGGCGTGGCCATGTCGTAGTCCAGCACGGACTGGCCGCTGGCCGTGAGCAACGGCTTGCCGGTGGCCGCATCGACCTTGGCCGGGACCAGCCCGCGGCCCGCTTCCACCTCCGGCCGCACCACGGTGGTGGTATGCAGAATGGCCCCGCCGATCGTGCTTTCCACCGTGGTGGTGTGCGGCGTGGGCAGCCCGACAGCCAGCACCCCCGGCAGAACCAGCAGAAAAGGCAGAAAGATTGCGGCAATGGCCGCAATGAGCGGAACACGCCGCGCCGAGTCCAGATTTTTGGCGGCCAGCGCCCGCTGAATCACCCGGAAGTCGGTGCACCAGAAGGCGGCTCCCAGCACGAACGCCAGCCCCATGCCCAGGCCAGCAATCTCCATGCCCGCGGGATTGGCTCCGGCAGTGGACATGCCGCTCCACCCGCCGAGGCCAGCGGCCGGCAATGAGGCCTTGAGGCCGCTCCACCCGCCGGCATTGCGCAACCCCAGCAACACCATGGGCAGAAACCCGGCCAGCAGCAGGAAGAATTGCAACACCTGGTTGTAGATGGCTCCGGTGAGCCCGCCCAGAAGCACATAGGCCAGCACAACCGCCGCCGTGAGCCCCATGAAGAAGACAAAACTGCCCTGCGGCGCCCAGCCCAGCGCGAAGAACAACCGGGCGAACAGATGCAGTTGCTGCATCACCCGCGCCATCAGGACCATGGAGATGCCACAACTGAACACCATCATGGCCGCAAACAGGCAGGCGTTGAGCACGCGCGTCTTCTGGTCGAAGCGCAGGCGCAGGAACTCGGGCACCGAGCGGGCCTTGGAGCCGTAGTAGAGGGGCATCATGAAGATGCCCACAAACAGCATGGCGGGAATGGCGGCGAGCGAGCAGATGTGCGCCGCCGCCAGGCTGTAGCGGGCGCCCGCCGCGCCCATGCCGATCACCTCCAGCGCACCCATCCCGGCGCCGGCAAAAGCCAGGCCGCAGACCCAGGCGGGCAGCGCGCGCCCGGCCTCGAAAAAGTCCTTGCCGGTCCTGATGCCTTCTTTGAGGGCCATGCCGATGCCCACGGCAAAGGCAAGAGAAAGCAGCAGGATCAGCCAATCGACGGCGGTGAGGTTCAGCAAGAACGGCTCCTTGGGGGCGACGCAGTATTGACTTCACTCTACGCAGGGCGGCGGAGGCACGTCCAGAAAGGCGGAGGAGAGGAGCATGTTCATGGCGGGAGTCTCATGAACGAGGCCGGATGGGGGTCGGTGGTTTCCCACCCTAGCCGCAAAAACAAATACGCGGCGAAGGTGGGGCACCCAGGCTATTAGGCGCTTCCGGCCGGATGTTCATTCCTGCCCGGACTCGGCGGTGCAAGCCGTCCTGGACCCCAAGCGGCAGAAGCAGCGCGGCCCTCCGGCGCGAACCGGAGGGCCTCGGAAGCGGAAGAAAAAGCGCCGCGCCTACGCCGCGGTATCGTGTGAGGGCTTGTAGCCCGACAGCCCGTAGTAGGTGACGAAGAGGTAGCCAACGATCGGGATGATGAAGGCGTACTGAATCCCGATCTTGTCGGCAAGCCCACCGGTGACGTATTGGATGTGGTTGACGGCGGCATAGTGCTCGCCGATCATGACGGCCAACTGAGCGAAGAGGACGGGAATCACCGCTCCGCCCACGTTGCCAATGGTGATGACGCCCGACCCCTTGCTGGTCAGCGGTCCCAGTTCGGCAATGCCCAGGGCGAAGATGGTTGGATACATGATGGAGTTGGCCAGACCGCACAGCACC
>Ga0302157_10007232_pt1 | contig 11232 bp, 8 predicted proteins | sample I_Bog_N3_3_FD_193502 | JGI IMG/M metagenome (GOLD analysis project Ga0302157, IMG submission 193502) | Peat permafrost microbial communities from Stordalen Mire near Abisko, Sweden - I_Bog_N3_3 | ecosystem: Environmental > Terrestrial > Soil > Wetlands > Peat | place: Sweden: Abisko, Stordalen...
GTTGCCGCTCCAGGCTCATCACGATCCCGGCCAGTTCCGATCGCTTCTCGCGCAACGCGCCGATCACATGCATCTCGGCCATCCCCGCTCCCCTTCTGAAAGCCAACGAAGGAGATGGTAGACGGCATTCTTCCGTAATCGAACCGTCTTCTGGTGGCGGCTGCTACATGATACCGCATCCGCCCCTTCATCGAGGCCGGCGTGCTGGCGCACGAACCGAACGTGAGATACGGCGTCGATCGCGGCAAGGACGTGGACTCCGCCCCCTGGTTCGCGGTCTTCCAAGGCGTGCGCCGCAACGACCATCACACCACGCTGGCCGAAAAACGCGCCGCCCGCGCCGCCACATGAGCCGTGGCAAGCGGGTTGCATGTGCATCTACAGCGCGCTAGGAATGCGCATTCATAAGAAGCGGGAGGCGCGCATGCTGCGCCGGCTTTACGATACGGATGCGTCCAAGCGGCCGGTCAACCTGACGCTCAACAGCGACCTGGTGGCGAAAGCCCGGGCCGAGGGCCTGAACCTCTCCGCGCTCGCCGAGGACGCCGTCGCCTCGGCGCTCGCCAAACGTGCGCGGGAGAAATGGGAGTCGGAAATCGCCGAGGCGTGCCGCGCGCATGACCGCTATCTGGAGGAATACGGCTCCCTCTGGACGTTGCTGCATGAGGATGCCGGTGCCGATGCCACCGACTAACCCCCATCGGTTCGACATCGTCCGCCACAGCGCCCGTGGCGTGCGCGCGCCCTATTTGCTTGTCCTGCAACACCACGACGTGCCGTCCGCGACCCGCATCGTGGCACCGCTCACGCCGCCCGGCCCGGGTGACCACGACGCGATTGCGCCTCGCGTGAGCGTGGACGGCGCCGAATTCAGGGCACGGCTGCTGGACATGGCGGCGATCCCCCGTGCCCTGCTGCTGGAAACCGTGGCATCAGCCGCGGCGGAGGCCGACGCCATCATCGATGCCATGGACATCATTTTCGGCGGCTATCCGATAGGACGACCGCTCTGACCCGCGGTCTGCAGACGCTGGCGCAGCGATCCCGGCGATGCCACCGGATAGGCCGCAGCCAGCACCGTCAGGTCCTTGTCGCCGCTGATCAGCAGATCGGCGCCGCTGGCGATGGCCAGATGCAGGAACACGGCATCGTCACGATCGCGGCACGCCAGGTGCAATTCCGGCAACTTGTCCGGCAGATGGACGATCTCGGCGAACGGCAGATAGTCGGCCAGCAGGGCGTCACGGTCCGCCGCGTCGAGGCGAAATTTGGGATAGGTCAGGACACGCAGCAGTTCGGCTGTCGTCTCGCGGCAGACAACCGGCGTGACGGCGCCGCCGGCCCAGGCACGCCGCAGCCAGGACAGGCGCCGTCCGAAAACCAGGGCGGACAGGACGACATTGGTATCGAACACCGCCCGCATGCGGGCCGGCTCCCGGACTCAGGACCGTTGCCGCGCCCAGGTCACGGCGTCGTCGACATCGGCTTCGGTAATGCCAAGTTCCGACAACTTGCGGCGCACCGCATCGGCCGAACCGACCCGGGCGGGGGTCAGCAGGATGCTGCCGTCCCGCACCTCGACCTCGAAATAGGTGGGTGCCGGTTGGCTCCCGAGCGCCTCGAGCGCGCGCTTCGGCAAGGTGAGTTGATTTTTGGCGGTCAGTTTGGCGAGCATGAGCTATAAAGTAAGGAAGTAAGGAAGTGAGCGCAAGTGAATGATCAGCCACGCCGGCGAGGTTTGCTGCGGCCCGCCGGTCATCCGTCCGTGCGGCGCATCCAGGCGTCCACGAACCGGGACGGCACCGCATGAGCACGCCGCTGGCTGCCTTGATCGCCGCGCTGCGCAAGGCCGCCGATCATGACCCGCGCGCAGAAGCCGCGCCCGAGGCGGTGTTGTGGTGCGATGCGCCCGGGGAGTTTCGGTCGCTGCTGCCCGCGCTGCGCCGCGCGCTGCCCAACCTCCTGACCTTCGGCGACCACGATCCGGCGCGACGGCAAGGACCGGCCGTCTGGCTGCGGGCGGCGCTCGGACGGGCCATCCCCGGCGTGTCCTGGCCCGGTGACGCCCCCGCCATTCTCTATTTGCCCGGCATCGCCCGGGAGACGCTGCGCGCCGCGGAGGACTGCCCGAAGAAACTGCAACTGCTGGCCTGGTTCGTGGTTGGCGGCGCCACCTTCGGCCATCCCAACGCCCGCGACTGGACGCTGCGCGGCTTCCTGTCCGCCAAGCCGGCCTATGGCGGACTCGGTCTGGACGTGCCGCAGGACGAGGCGACGCGCACCGCCCTCGTTGCCGCCGCGCCGAAGCTGTTCAACATGGACCTCACCGCGCTGGCCGGCCGCCGGCTGGATGCACCCTGGCTGAATGCCCTGCTGGCGCCCGATCTGGCGGAGGACACGCTCGCCTGGCTCGGCGGCTCGCTGACGCCGGACGGCGACAAGGCCCGCTTCGCCGCCTTCCGGGCGCGCGCCCGCGCGGAGCTGAAACTGGACCCCGCGAAAGTCGCGCCGGCGACCGCCGCCGCGCGGCTGTTGCGCCGGGAGGACGGCTGGGGCGCGGTGTGGGACCGCTTTGCCAGCAGCGCACGCGGTTTCCACGAGGATGTGGCCGCGGTGCTCGCCTCCATCGAACCGCCCGACCCTTTGCTGGCCTCCCCCGCCGTGTATGCCAAGGAAAATGCGCGCCAGGAGGCCGAACTTCGCGCCGCGCTGGCAAAACTGGCGGACGCCGACGAACGGACGGCGCGGGATTCGGTGGCGCGGCTGGCGGCCCAGCATGGCGACCGTTGCGACGGCCCCTGGGCAGCGCGCGGCCAGGCGCGGCTGGCGGCGGCGGTGCGGTGGCTGGCCCGGCTTGCCAACACCCCGCCGTTGCCGGCGCAGACCGCCGACGGCCTGGCGGAAGCCTATGCCGAAGTCGGGTGGGAGGCCGATGACGCCGCGCTCCGCGCCCTGGAAGCCGTCGCCCCGCTTTCCGACGACGGCGCCATCGCGACCTTGCAGGAAGACCGGGCAGCCCTGGTGGCGGCCTTGCGCGCTCTCTACGCCCCCCGGCTGCAACGCGAGGCGCAGGCGCTTCAGGCCCTGTTGCCCGCCGGCATGCCGCCGTCCCGCCGGCCGGCCGACTGCGATGCCGTCCTTTTTGTCGATGGGCTGCGGATGGACATCGCCCACCGGCTGGCGGCGCTGCTGAACGCCCAGGGGGCGACCGTGGACCTGGGCTGGCGCTGGACCGGCTTCCCGAGCGTGACTGCCACGTGCAAGCCGCTCGCCAGTCCTGTGGTGTCCCGGCTGTGCGGTGCTGACGCCGCCGAGGGGTTCGAGCCGCTGGCGCCGGACGGCAGGCGCGCCACCCATGCCGTGCTGATGCGCGAACTGGCCGCGCTCGGATGGCGGACGGAGACGACACTGGTGGCTGCGGATAAGTGCTGGATCGAAGCTGGGCATTTCGACAAGGACGGCCATGAGCAGCAGTCGCGTGTGGCAGACGGCATCGGCGCCGCATTGTCCGCCGTCGCGGCGGAGGTGCTGCGGCTGGTACGCTCCGGCCGGCGGGTGCGCATCGCCACGGATCACGGATGGTTGCTGCTGGCCGGCGGGCTGCCGGTGGCGAGCCTGCCGGCGGGCCTGACGGAAACCCGCTGGCGGCGCTGCGCCGTGGTCAAGGACGGCGCCGCGACCACCGCGACGCGGCTGCCATGGAGCTGGAATCCGGCCGTGTCCATTGCGAGCGCTCCGGGCGCGCATGTGTTCCTGAACGGCGCGGAATACGCGCATGGCGGCATCAGCCCACAGGAAAGCGTTGTGCCCGAGTTGGTCGTCTCGCCGCTGGCCGCATTGCGTCGCGCCGTGATCGTGGATGCGGAATGGAGCGGCCTGCGGCTGCGGCTGCGCGCGGACGGCGCGGACGGACTGGTAGCGGACCTCAAGCTGGGCGCGGAGGGCGACGGCGCCTCGATCGTGGATCGCGCGCGGGAGCTGGATGCGGACGGTCGCACCAGCCTGCTGGTTCCGGATGATCTTCTCCTTGGTAAGGCCGCCTTGCTGGAACTTCGCGCGCCGGACGGGCATGTCGTGGCGGCGCGGGCCGTTGTCGTGGGAGGATAGGCGATGGAGATGGACGAGCTTGATCGCCTGGCGGCCGACGCCTTCCGCGGCCTGATCGTGCGCAAGGATCTGGTGCGGCAGTTTCGCGGCCAGTTCCCGGTGCCGACCTATGTCGTCGAGTTCATGCTCGGCCGCTACTGCGCGACGACGGACGAGAAGGAGATCGCGGAGGGGTTGGAGGTTGTCCGCACCCAGCTTTCGTCCCGCACGGTGCGCGCCGGTGAGGACGAACTCATCAAGTCCCGCGCACGCGAAACCGGCGCCGCCCGGGTGATCGACATCATCACCGCCCGGCTCGATGCCAAGTCCGACAGCTACGTTGCCACCTTGCCGAGCCTGCGTCTGACCGACGTGCGCCTGGCCGATGAGATGGTGCGCGAGAACGAGCGCATGCTCACCGGCGGCTTCTACGCCGAAGTGGATCTCGGCTACGATGCGACCATCGCACAGGAGAAAGGCGGCCGTCCGTTCCAGGCCAACGCGGTCCGTCCGATTCAGCTTTCGACCCGCGGCATTCTCGACCGCATCGTCGAGGGCCGCGCGAAAATGACCACGGCGCAATGGAAGGACTTCCTGCTGCGCAGCGTCGGGCTGGAACCGGAACGCATGTCCGCCCGCGCCCGCGACGTCTCGCTGCTGCGGATGGTTCCCTTTGTCGAGCGCAACTTCAATATGGTCGAGCTGGGACCGCGCGGCACCGGAAAAAGCCACTTGTTCCAGCAAATTTCGCCGTATGCCCATCTTGTGTCGGGCGGCAAGGCCACGGTCGCACGCATGTTTGTCAACATGGCGAACGGGCAGCGGGGGCTGGTCTGCCAGTACGACGTGGTGTGCTTCGACGAGGTGTCCGGCGTCTCCTTCGACCAGAAGGACGGTGTCAACATCATGAAGGGGTATATGGAGAGCGGCGAGTTCTCCCGCGGCCGCGAGAGCATCCGGGCCGATGGCAGCATCGTTCTGGTCGGCAATTTCGATGTCGATGTGCAGCACCAGCAGCGCGTTGGGCATTTGTTCGGACCGCTGCCGCCGGAGATGCGCAACGACACCGCCTTCATGGACCGCATCCACGCCTATCTGCCCGGCTGGGACATTCCGAAGGTAAGCCGCGACCTGTTCACCGACCATTTCGGCATCGTCAGCGATGTCCTGGCGGAAGCCTTTACCCGGCTGCGCGACGGTTCACGCGCGGGGACCCTGATGGGCCGCGTCCACTTCGGCGGCGCCTTGTCAGGACGGGATCAGAATGCCGTAAGCAAGACGGTGAGCGGCCTGTTGAAGCTGATCCACCCGGATGCCTCCGCGGACATACCGGACGAGGATCTCGTATGGGCTGTCCGCCTGGCGCTCGAAGTGCGGCGCCGGGTGAAGGAGCAGCAGAAGCGCGTCGGCACAGCGGAGTTCCGCAACACGCAATTCAGCTACAGCCTCGGCCCGGACGGGGTCGAGCACTTCGTGGCCACGCCGGAGTTGCAAAGCGAGGACAGCATCGGCGGCGATCCGCTTCCGGCCGGACAGGTGTGGGCCATCAGCCCTGGGGGCCAGGACGAGGGAGCCAGCCTTTACAGGATCGAGGTCACCGAGGCACCCGGCACCGGCGTGCGGATCCTGAACCAGTCTCCGCCGGCACCCTTCCGGGAAAGCATTCGGATTGCCGAGCAGAACCTTTACAGCCGGGCGGGTGAACTCGTCGGCGACCGCAATCCCCGTGAGCACGAGTTCGCCGTGCAACTCCGGTCATTTGATGCCGGGAAGAGTGGCGCTGATCTCGGCGTCCCTGCGCTCGCGGCATTCTGCTCGGCGCTGGTGAACCGGCCGTTGAAGGGGGGCATGGCGGTGATCGGCGGGTTGAACCTGGGCGGCTCCATCGAATCTGTTCACAATCCCCTCGATCTCGTGGAACTCGCCATCGAGAAGGGCGCCACCTCGGTGCTGATGCCGGTGTCGTGCCGCCGTGCGCTGGTCGATCTTTCCGACGAGGCGGCGGCGAAGGTTCAGACCATCTTCTACCTCGATCCCGGCGATGCCCTGCGGAAAGCGCTGCATGATGGCTGATTGCGTCGAGTCGGGCCTGCTTGGAATTCCTTTGAAGCAGGCCAAGTCTCACCAATGGCTGCCGTCTGGAATTCGGCCTCCAACTTGTGTCCGCCCTTTATGCGCGAACCGCCGTTTTGAGCAAGTCGTGTAGTAACCCTATATAGGGCAAAGCGGCTGGCCCGGCACCTAGCATTTGCCGCGCGGCCAACTTCGGGGGCTTGGCTGCCGGCTTCCTCGTCCTGGTCGGCGCCCTCGGCTTCGGTGCTGCTGCAGGCGGCTCGGCCTTGGGTGCCCGAGCCGGTGCAGAGCGGCGGGCGCCGAAGATGTCGCCGAACATGCTACCCCATACCGGGTCCTCGTCCTCGGTGGGCGGAGGCGGCGGCGGTGGTGGTGTTCGTGGCTTCGGCATGGCGCAATTCCTCGGTCAGCGCCCAGCATAGCGCCTTTCAGAAACCAGGAATCGCGGTCTTGAAGAACAGCAGGTGGCTCCAGGTTGGCCGGCGCGGTCGACGTCCTCACCAACTGATCGTTGCCGTGTCCAATAGGGCAGGCCAACCGTCCTGATTGACGCGCTACTGGTCGCCTTGCGTTGGAATCTGCGAAGCGCCCGAACGGTGACGCAGCCATCAGCATGGCCATCGGCATCCCACCGCGCCCGGCACGGTATCGCCCGCGAGGCCGGATGGCACCCGCCGGGGTCGGGACAGGCGCGATTCCCGGCCCGTTCGGTCCGACCGCCCGAGATTCCGCGGCGGAATCGCCCCCCCCCACCCTACGCCCGACAACTGTAATTGTCGGGCGTAGGGTGGGGAGAAAACCCTTGTCGCGCCTCTTGCGGGGCCGCCTTGTTCGTGGACAGCCGCAGCTCAACGTGACGCGCCAGCGTGTCGACCAGTTGGTTGTTGGCCTGTTCGTACGCGGCCTTTTGCGATCCGCCGATCCGGATGCCCCCACCTTCGTGATGGCTCTCAAGGATGACTCAACGATCTTGCTGCGGCAGGACCAGGAACGCGTGCTGTCGGCGTTGCCGGAAACCGGGGCTACAACGGCAACGAAAATTGCGCCCGCGACACAGTTGCCCTCCGACAGGATTGTCGTGCTCGCGGAATCCCTTCGCAAAATCAGCCTTGTCAACAAGACCGTCGGGGCCAACCACCGCGATCTGTATCACCTGACGGCGGCGGGAGCGGCGCATTGGCAACGACTGGCGACCGTGCGACGCGCCGACATTCCGCCGCTTCCGTTTCGGTCCGATCGGGTCCTCGGCGTGCTGTCGTTCCTGGACACCGAGGGGCCGATACGCACGCGGGACGTCGGCCTTGGGTTGGGCATACCGCAGATTTCGATGAACGCCCTTATGCAAAACCTCAAGTGCAAGAACGTGGTACGCACCCAGACCGCTGTGCGAAATGCCCCGTACGTGCTGACATCTGACGGACGGGAAATACTGGCGGCCATGAAGCTGGCCAGGCCGGGGCAGGACGATGCCCTCGTGTCGGCGGCAGGGCCGGGGGTGCCCTTGCGGCAATCGATCCGGGTCAGGGCGTAATCCTGTTCGATCGTTGTGGCTGGCATGGCGCCACGACGAAGTCCTGCCATGCGCCCCGCTGGACAATCTTCGCCGCGGCATCCCGCCGGCGAAGCCCGCTTGGCCGATCGCGAGTGCGCCGCCATCCGGAGCATGGTCGCAAATGGCGTCCGCCGAGCGGGCATTGACGAACAAGCCGGCCACCACCGTCATCTCGCGAAGGTTCTCCGCGGCTTCAACCCCCGGCTTCGGATTGGCGGACGCCATGCGTTTGCCGTCCCCGTCCGGGAAATGTTACCAAGGACTCCGTCCGTTCAGGCGGCTCCGGCTTATCCCCCGAGGCGGCTCACATGCGTGGCGAAGACGATGAGATGCCCCCCCGCCGCTGGCCCCGATCGCGAGAAGCTCCTCGACACCCTGGGCTACTGGATGGATGTCGAGGCGCTGACGCCGTCGGCTGCCGAAGACGATGGCGAGACCGACGCCGGCAGGTCGTTCCGTGCCACCCACTATCCCGACCGCGAGTTTCCGTGGAACATCGTTCGCCACGACACGGACCGCACGTTCAGGCATTTCGTCCGCTTCGGGATATTCAGCCGCGATGCCTACCTGGCGGATCTGGTCCGCTATCTCTCCGTTCCCGCCGAGGAGGACCACGACACCACACGGGCGGTCAGGACCAGGCGCTTCGGCTTCGCGGGTGTCTTCGAGGCCGACCACGAAGGTATTCCCATCCTCGACAGCATCCGCATGCCCGCCTTCGCCCTGGCCTTTGAAAGCTTGCGCTTCGGTCAGCCCCTCGATCTCGACGCCGGCCTGGAGGAATTCCGGCGCCTGATGAGGGTCGCCTTCAACGATCTGGCGGAAGTGTTCATCGCCGAACGCCGGTGGGTCGACGAGTCCTTCATCGAGGCCGTGCGCAACAAGGCGTCGGAGACGCTGACCTGGCTGGACGACCGTCGCGACGCCGCGCCGGTTGCAATTGTGCGCGCGGCCGTATTCAGCATTTCCGAGGCGCATTTGTCGCGAGGCGGGCGGGAGCAGGATGGTGCCCCTCGGTACCAGCGGCGCGTTCGGTATCTGCGCCCCAGCCTGCCGCCCATCGACAGCTTCTACTTCGAGGACCTGCGCCTGATCCGCCGGGCGGTGCACGACGGCGATCCGGGCCTGCTCGCCCGCTTCATTGGCGGGGTTGAGGAACGCACCGACTGCACCGGGCGGCACTTCGTGGCCGAACACGGCGACGCAAGCCTGCATCCGCCGGGTCGCTGGCCCGCCGGACACGACCTGACCCTGATGCAACAACTGGCAGTCGATCTCGCCACCCGGGCGACGGCGACGGGCGGCCTGTTCTCGGTCAACGGCCCGCCGGGCACGGGCAAGACGACGCTGCTCATGGACCTGATCGCGGCCGTCGTCGTGCGCCGGGCCGAGGACCTTTGTTTCTTTGAGGCGCCGCACCTCGCCTTCGTGCCCGACCACTGGGACATTCCAGGCGGCCCCGCGCCGGGTCCGGTCCACGCCCTCCGCCGCCGGCTGCTCGACCACCTGATCGTGGTCGCCAGCAGCAACAATGGCGCGGTCGAGAACGTCACCAGGGCGCTACCCAGCGACGGCAAGATCGACGCCCGCTTCCTGGAGGGTCTCGATTTCTTCACGGCAACCGCGCAGGCGCTGCTCCGCCGCCCGCTGCCTGAAGAGGAACTGGAGGACGGCGAGGACGGCGAGGACGAGAACGAGGACGAAGCGCCCGCGACGGATGCCGAATCCCGCGCCTGGGGCCTGGTTTCGGCCGTGCTCGGCAACAAGCGCAACAAGGCGCGCTTCGTGGCGGTCCTCACCGAAGTGCAGGCCAAAGGGCCGAACCAGGGCCGCCGCGCCCCAGGCAACATCTTCCGGGCACTCGGCGAAGCGCGACGGACGGCGAACTGGCCACGGGCACGGCAGGCGTTCCTGCGCGACCTTGAGCAGGTGCGAAGGATGCAGCGCCAGATCGCCGACATCGACCATTCCGCTGCAAGCCGCGTCACGGCGGCGGCCGAGGCGGACAGGCTGGCTGCAAAGCTGGCGGAGGCCGATCGGGCCGTGGCGATGGCCGCGGAGGATTTGGCGCGGGCGCAGGCCGAGCTCGCGGAAGCGCAATCCGCGTTCGACCGCGCCGACAGGGGCGTCGACCTGATCCGGGACGGCAAGCCCAGTGGCTTTCGCATCATCGCGAATTTCCGCTGGCACGCCACCTACGCGGCCGCGGTTGCGGCCCGGGCTGACGCAGACCAGACTCTGACGGCCGCCTTGAGCGGCCTCAAGGCGGCACGGGCGACGCATGACGGCGCGGTGGACCAGAGCAACGGCATCCAGGCCCGAATGCTGACCTTGCGAATGGAAAGCGAGGCGACGGAACGTGTCATCGCGGCGACGCGGGCGGCCCATCCCGGCCTGGTGACGGCGGCCGACATGGCCGCGGAACCGGACGAGGTCCGGCGGCAGCAGATGCTGCCGGGCAACAGCGAAGTCCTGTCGGAAGCCCGTGCACGGCTGTTTGCTTCGGCGATGAACGTCCACCTCGCCTTCGTGTGCGGTGCCGGCGACCTTTTCGACCGCAACCTGTCGGTTGCCCTCGACATGCTGCAAAGCCGCGGGTGGGTCCAGGGCATCCTGCCGAAAGCGGCCCCCCATCTCTGGGCCACGCTGGCGCTGGTCACGCCTGTGGTCTCCACCACCTTCGCCTCGCTGTCGCGCATTTTCCGTTGCATGGGCGCGGGCAGCATCCCCTGGCTGCTGGTCGATGAGGCCGGACAGTCGGTGCCGCATCAGGCCGCGGGCGGCATATGGCGGGCCAAGCGGGCAATCGTCGTGGGCGACCCCTTTCAGGTCGAGCCGATCATTGCGCTCGACCGCAACACCGACACCATGCTGGCAGCGCGCCGCGGTGTGCCGGATCGGCTGCGGGCAACACTGGCCTCGGCGCAGACGCTGGCGGACGGTGCCAACCGGTACGGCACCTGGATGCCCAGCCGCAGCGGCAGGCCAGTCTGGGTGGGTTGCCCGCTGACGGTCCATCGCCGCTGCGTCGAGCCGATGTTCGGGATTGCGAACCGCCTGGCCTATGCCGGGTCGATGGTGCTCGGCGACGGCAAGAGCGAGAAAGAGGCCGAACTCACCACATGCCGGCCGCTGCTCGGCCCGAGCGCCTGGATCGATGTGGCCGCCCAAACGGGCGGTCCGAGGCACTTCATCCCGGAGCAAGCGGAAATCGTCCGCCGGATCGCCCGGGCCTTCATCGAACGGGGCCTGGTCGTGGCCGACGGGCTGCCGGCAATCTTCGTCATCTCGCCCTTCCGCTCGATGGCCGATGGGCTGCGGTCCGCCCTGGTCAGGGACCTCAAGGCGCTCGGCCTGCCGGACAAGGCCGTGACCGCCTGGGCCGCGGCCTCGGTCGGCACCGTCCACACCTTCCAGGGCAAGGAGCGCGAAACCGTCGTGCTGGCGCTGGGCGGCACCAGCGATGGCGCGATCCGCTGGGCAAGCGCCACCCCCAACATCCTCAATGTTGCCGTCACCCG
>Ga0302157_10007237_pt1 | contig 11231 bp, 9 predicted proteins | sample I_Bog_N3_3_FD_193502 | JGI IMG/M metagenome (GOLD analysis project Ga0302157, IMG submission 193502) | Peat permafrost microbial communities from Stordalen Mire near Abisko, Sweden - I_Bog_N3_3 | ecosystem: Environmental > Terrestrial > Soil > Wetlands > Peat | place: Sweden: Abisko, Stordalen...
CACGCTCGTCAGTCCGGAGTCGAAGATCGACGAGAACGGAGAGCCGACGATGTCGCTTGAGACGATCGGATCCGCGGTGTAGTGGAGGATTCCCTCCAGCCGCCCGTGGTCGGCTGCGTCGCGGAACGCGGTGTTGATCTCCTCGACGCTCGTCGCGCGCTCGGCCTCGAACGTCAGGTCGACCAGCGACCCGGTCGGCGTCGGCACGCGGATCGCGAATCCGTTGAGCTTCCCTTCCAGCGCGGGGATCACGAGCCCGAGCGCCTTCGCCGCGCCGGTCGATGTCGGCACCAGATTCACCGCGGCCGAGCGCGCACGGCGCAGGTCGCTGTGAGGGCCGTCGAGCAGGTTCTGGTCGGCGGTGTAGGCGTGCACGGTTGTCATCAGACCGTGATGAATGCCAACCGTCTCGTGCACCACCTTGGCCACCGGGGCCAGACAGTTGGTCGTGCATGACGCGTTGGAGATGATGTGGTGGCGCTCCGGGTCATAGACGTCCTCGAAGTTGACGCCGATCACGACCGTCGCATCGAGCGGCTCGCTGCCCTTGCCGGGCGCGGACACGATCACCTTGTGGGCGCCCGCAGCGAGGTGCTCGGCCGCAGCCGCGCGCGTACGGTGGCGGCCGGTGGACTCGATCACCACATCGACCCCCAGCTCGCTCCACGGCAGCCCCTCCAACGTCGGCTCGGCCAGTGCGCGGATCGCGTGGCCGTCGACGATCAGCTCGCCGTCGGCGTAGGAAACGGGCGCTGGGAACGGGCCGTAGACCGAGTCGTAGCGCAGCAGATGCGCCAGCGTCGCCCCGTCGGTGATGTCGTTGATCGCGACGATCTCAAACGGAGCATCCTGCTTGTGGGCCGCGCGCAGGACGCTACGTCCCACGCGGCCGAAGCCGTTGATTGCTACTCGGGTGGGCATCTGTGAATCCTCCTGCTGTGTGTTGGAGAGCGTGCTCGCTCGTGGAACCTCACCTTCCAAGCTACGCGCGCCTGCGAGCTCCGTCATGCGTACGAACTACGGAGTCCCTTCAGTGCGGACTGCGGTCGCAACGCCTGCCCCGGCGGGATTCAATTGAGGTCGAATGTTTCAGGTTCGAATCCATGGTCGCGGTGGGCAGGGCGTCGTCACCGCCGCCGAGATGCTCTCCGTCGCCGCCTTCAACGAGGGCCGCCACGCGCAGGCCTTTCCGAGCTTTGGCTCCGAGCGCACCGGCGCGCCGGTCGTCGCCTTCTGCCGCATCGACGATCGCGAAATACGTGTGCGCGAACCGATCATGGAACCCGACGCGCTGATCGTCCAGGATCCGACGCTGCTGCACCAGGTGGACCTCTTCGGCGGCCTGCACCGCGACGGGTTCATCCTGATCAACACCGCCAGGAGCTTCGACGAGCTGGGCCTCGGCGAGTTCGTCGCCGGCTTCCGCCACGAGCGGTTGCTGACAGTGCCCGCCGGCGACCTCGCCCGGGCGCACACGGGACGACCGGTGCCAAACGCCGCACTGCTCGGCGGCTTCGCGGCGCTGAGCGGGCTGATCTCGCCCGATTCGCTGGCACAGGCGATCCGCGAGCGTTTCGCCGGCGAGGTCGGCGAGGGCAACGTGGCGGCGGCGCAGGCAGCCCATGCCTGGGTGGCCGACGAGCTACGGGAGCTGAGCGGTGCTGCGGCAGGTTGAGGGCTCTCGCGCGGTCGCCGAGGCGGTGGCGATGTGCCGCCCGGAGGTGATCTGCGCGTACCCGATCTCACCCCAGACCCACATCGTCGAGAACCTCTCGCAGCTCGTCAAGACCGGCGAGCTCGCGCCGTGTGAGTTCGTCAACGTCGAGTCGGAGTTCGCCGCGATGTCGGTTGCGATCGGCGCCAGCGCGACCGGCGCTCGCGCCTACACCGCCACCGCAAGCCAGGGCCTTCTGTACATGGTCGAAGCGCTGTACAACGCCTCCGGGCTAGGCCTGCCGATCGTGATGACGGTCGCCAACCGCGCGATCGGCGCCCCGATCAACATCTGGAACGACCACTCCGACTCGATGTCCCAGCGCGACTGCGGCTGGATCCAGCTGTACGCGGAAACCAACCAGGAGGCGCTCGACCTGCACATCCAGGCCTTCCGGCTGGCCGAGGAGCTCTCGACGCCGGTGATGGTCTGCATGGACGGCTTCATCCTCACGCATGCGGTCGAGCGCATCGACATCCCCTCCCAGGCGCAGGTCGACGCCTACCTGACGCCGTTCGTGCCGCGCCAGGTGCTCGACCCCGACGAGCCGATCTCGATCGGCGCGATGGTCGGCCCCGAAGCCTTCATGGAGGTCAAGTACCTCGCCCACGCCAAGCAGATGTCGGCGCTCGAGCTGATCCCCGAGCTCGCCGCCGACTTCCGGCAGGCGTTCGGACGCGAATCCGGCGGCCTGATTCGCAGCTACCGAAGCGAGGACGCCGAGACGATCGTCGTCGCGCTCGGCTCGGTGCTCGGCACGATCCAGGACACGATCGATGAGCTGCGCGAGGACGGCATGAAGATCGGCGCCGTCGGTATCACGTCGTTCCGCCCGTTCCCACTCGAGCAGTTGCGCACCGCGCTCGCCGGCGCGCAGCGCGTGGTCGTTCTGGAGAAGGCGCTCGCCGTCGGCATCGGCGGCATCGTCAGCGCCAACGTCCGCATGGCGCTGGCCGGCATCGCGCTCCACGGCTACACGGTGATCGCCGGGCTCGGCGGGCGGCCGATTACCAAGCGCTCGCTGCGCGCCCTGTTCCTCGAGGCCGCCGATGATGCGCTTGGGCCGCTGACGTTCCTCGACATGGACTGGGACATCGTCAACCGCGAACTGGCCCGCATGGCCTCCTCGCGGCGGTCGGGCCCGCATGCCGAGAACATGCTGCGCGACAGCGGGCCGGTTGCGGCCGGACCCGTATGAGGAGCAGGCACCGATGAGCGCACCCACCCAGATCCGCTTCTACCAGACGGGCAGTTTCGCCGTCGGCAACCGCCTGCTCGACCCCGCGCAGCGCTCGCTGCAATCCGACGAGCAGCGAACCAACTCGATCACCTGCGGCCATCGCGCCTGCCAGGGCTGCGGTGAGGCGCTCGGCGCGCGTTATGCGCTGGATGCCGCGATGCGCGCGACGCAGGGCAAGCTGATCGCGGCGAACGCGACCGGCTGCCTCGAGGTGTTCTCCACCCCCTACCCCGAGACCTCCTGGCGGATCGCGTGGATCCACTCGCTGTTCGGCAACGCGCCGGCTGTGTCGACCGGCATCGCCGCGGCACTGCGCGCGAAGGGCCGCGAGGACATCCGCGTCGTCGGCCAGGGCGGCGACGGCGGCACCGTCGACATCGGCTTCGCCTGCCTGTCGGGGATGTTCGAGCGCAACGACGATGTGCTTTACATCTGCTACGACAACGAGGCCTACATGAACACCGGCGTCCAGCGCTCGGGCGCGACGCCACCGGCTGCTCGGACCGCCACCACGCAGGCTGTCGGCCCCGAGCCGGGCAACGTCTTCGGCCAGGGCAAGAGCGCGCCGCTGATCGCGATGGCGCACGAGATTCCCTACGTCGCGACGGCCACGGTCTCCGAGCTGCGCGACCTCGAGGCCAAGGTCCAGACGGCGATGGAGATCCGCGGAGCGCGCTATCTGCACATCTTCGTCCCCTGCCCGCTGGGCTGGGGAACGGACTCGGGCGACACGATCAAGATCGCCCGCCTGGCGAAGGAGACAGGAATCTTTCCCGTCTTCGAGGCCCGCGACGGCGAGGTGACCAGCGTTTCAAAGATCCGCCACCAGCTTCCCGTCGAGGAGTACCTGCGGCCACAGAAGCGCTTCGCCCACCTGTTCAAGCCACAGCTGCGCCCCGAGGTCATCGCCCGCATCCAGGCCGGCGCGGATCGCAACATCGCGCGCTTCGGCCTGCTCGACGAGCATTCGCTCGACGGAGACCGGACATGACCCAGACCGACCCCGCACTGATCCAGATCGATTCCAAGCCCTTCGCAATCACACTCCAACCGGGATCGAGCCTCGCCAACAAGACCGGATCCTGGCGCGACAAGCGCCCCGTCTACGTGCACCGGCTGCCGCCGTGCAACCACGCCTGCCCGGCTGGCGAGAACATCCAGCAGTGGCTCTACCACGCCGAGTCCGGCGACTACGAGGCCGCCTGGCGCGAACTGGTCAAGGACAACCCGCTGCCGGCCACGATGGGGCGTGTCTGCTACCACCCCTGTGAGACCTCCTGCAATCGCGGCCAGGTCGACGAGAGCGTCGGCATCCACGGCGTCGAGCGCTTTCTGGGTGATGAGGCGATCCGCCAGGGCTGGACACTCCAAAGCGAGCACGAGCCGACCGGAACGCGCGTCCTTGTCGTCGGCGCGGGCCCCTCGGGCCTCTCGGCGGCCTACCAGCTCGCCCGGCGCGGGCACGCCGTGACGATTCGCGAGGCCGGGCCGATGGCGGGTGGCATGATGCGCTTCGGCATCCCGCGCTACCGCCTGCCGCGCGACATCCTCGACGCCGAGATCGCGCGCATCCTGGATCTCGGGGTCACGCTCGTCTGCGACGCGAAGGTGACGAACATCCTCGACGAAATGCGCGACGGCAGCTTCGACGCGGCCTTCCTGGCCGTCGGCGCCCACATCGGCAAGCGCGCCTACATACCGGCGGGCGAGGCGGCCCACATCCTCGATGCGGTCTCCCTGCTGCGAGACATGGAGGGTGCGCAGCCGCCGCTGCTCGGCCGCCGCGTCGTCGTCTACGGCGGCGGCAACACGGCGATGGACGCGGCCCGCACCGCCAAGCGGCTTGGCGCGAGCGAGGCGATCGTCGTCTACAGGCGCAATCGCGACCGCATGCCGGCTCACGACTTCGAGGTCGAGGAGGCGCTCGAAGAGGGCGTGATGATGAAGTGGCTCTCGACGATCAAGCATGTCGAGGGCGGCAAGCTGCTGCTCGAGAAGATGGAGCTCGATGCGAGCGGGTTTCCCCAGCCGACCGGCGAGACCGAGGAGCTCGAGGCTGACTCGCTCGTCCTCGCGCTGGGCCAGGACGCCGACCTCTCGCTGCTCGACGGCGTCCCGGGGCTCGACATCGAGGACGGCGTCGTGGTCGTGGACGAGCGGATGATGACCGGCCACGAGGGCATCTTTGCCGGCGGTGACATGGTGCCGGCCGAGCGCACCGTGACCGTCGGCGTCGGCCACGGCAAGCAGGCGGCGCGCAACATCGACGCGTGGCTGCGAGGCGCGGAGTTCACTCACGCGGCCGTGCCCGAACTGGCGGAGTTCGACCAGCTGAACACCTGGTACTACGCCGACGCGCCGAGGACCGTCGCGCCACATCTCGACGAGATCCGCCGCCAGGGCAGCTTCGACGAGGTGACACTCGGACTCGACGAGACCAACGCGCTGTTTGAGGCACGCCGCTGCCTGAGCTGCGGCAACTGCTTCGGCTGCGACAACTGCTACGGCGTCTGCCCGGACAACGCCGTGCTCAAGGTCGACGAGGCGGACGGCTACGCCTTCGACCTCGACTACTGCAAGGGGTGCGGCATCTGTGTCGCCGAGTGTCCGTGCGGAGCGATAGAGATGGTCCCCGAGGCGAGCTGAGCAGGTTCGCTCGTCCGGCTCGTGGCCGCCGAGCCCGCCACCCTCAGATCCCCACGAGGTCGCGGCGGCGGAAGGCCCACAGTGCCGCGAGGGCGGCGAGCGCTGCGATCGCGAGCATGATCGCGGCGGCTCCGGTTCGAAACGACTGTACGGGAACCAGGCCGACGTTCGCGAAGGGCGTGAGGTCGACCAGCCACCGCGGAGCGCCGATGAGCGAACCGACCAGCTGCCACAGGAACGCAACGGCGACGAGCCCGTAAGCGATACCGGCGCTCGCCCGCGGCACAACCGCGTAGGCCAGCGCCGCGAGCCCGAGGAACAGCAGTGCCACGGGCAGGCAGTTCACGCCGGCTTCGAGCATCCGCGGCAGCGAGATGTGGACGCCCTGCGATGCAGCCCCGAGCCAGGCGAGCAGCCCGGCGTCCAGCGAGATGACGGCCGCCGCCACGGCGGCGAGCACGAGCCGCCCGCCCAGCCACCGGCCCCGGCTGACCGGGAGCGCGAGCAGCGTGTCCAGCCGAAGCTCTGCCTCCTCGTGCCTCGCGGCGCCGACCTGCGCGCAGCCCAGCAGGCTGATCGCGAGGATGAAGAAGATGAAGATGAACGCGAGGTAACCGGACGGGGTTGTGATCGAGCCCGAGCCGAGCTTCGCGATCTCCCGCCGGATGCTCTTCGAGATGCCGGCCGAGGAGACGCTGTTGGAGATGACGCCGAGGATCAGCGCGAAGCAGCCGACGCCACCGGCCCAGACGATCAGCGTGGCGCGCTGGCCGCGCAGCGCCGCAGCCGTCGGCGAGGAGAGCAACGCGAGCCGCGGCCGTGAGCGATCTCGAGCGGACAGCAGGCCCGTCCCGACGTCGCGCCGGGCAGCGATCAGCGCCGCAGCGGCCAGCAGCAGCGCCGAAGCTGCGACGGGCAGCAGTAGAACCAGTGGGCGCGAGCCTGAAAAGGGGCGCATCTGCTCCGCCCAGCCGAGCGGCGTCGCCCAACGCAGCCAACCGAGGCCGGACGAGGTGTCGGCGATCACGCGCGCGAGAAACAGGACGGCGACGATGGCGCCGCCGAGTTCGAGCGCCGTTCGGCGCGTCGGAGCGAACTGGCTCGCCAGCGCCCCGACTCCCGCACAGACCGGGATGACCGAGGCCGTCGCCAGCGCCAGGTAGGCCGAGCCTCCTGCGGGCAGGCCGGCCGCGACGAAGCCGGCGAACTCCGCGAGCCAGAGGATCAGCGCGCCCACGCCGATGGCGCCCATCGCCGAGAGGTAGGCGGTCCGCCGGCCGACGATCCCGGCCGCCACCAGTTCCGTGCGGCCGCTGTCCTCCTCGGTCCGCAGCACCCGTACGGCGGCCAGCAGCCCGAAGATCGCGGTGAAGATGGTCAGCGTGCCACCGACCCGCCAGGCACTGTAGCCAGTGACGCTCAGCAGGTTGTGCGGCTCGCCGTAGAAGAGGCGGATCGCCTTGTTGTCGCCAAAGCTCGCGGCGAAGGAGGCGCGGTCCGCGCGGGTCGGGTAGGCACGGCGGTAGCCGACCGGCTGGATGTAGGCGTAGGCCGCGAAGAGGAACGCGAAAGACACCGTGCGGATGCGGGCGTCGCGCAACGCGCGCCTTGCGAGGGCGAGCGCGGGGCGCCGGCCCGTCTCGTCGCCATGCGGGCGCGCCGCTCGCGCGCGCTCATCGAGCCGGGGCATGCCCGTCGGAGCCGTCGTAGTGGTGCAGAAAGATCTCCTCCAGCGACGGCTCCCGGCTATGCAGCGCCGCCACGGAGTGGCCCGCCAACGCCGCCAGCAGCGGCTCCAGGCGGCCCGTTACTTCGAAGCGCAGCGTGCTGGGCCCAGTCGTGGTGACCGTGACCCCGCTCAGCGGCTCGATGCTCGGCGCTCGCTCCGCGAAGGTCACCTCGATCACCTGGGCACCCAGGTGGCGTAGCGCCGCCAGCGTGCCGGAGTCGACGAGGCGCCCGGCGCGCAGGATGCCGACCCGGTCGCAGAGCGCCTCAACCTCGGTGAGGATGTGCGAAGACAGAAAGACCGTCTGGCCGCGGCCCTTCGCTTCCAGGACGCTCTGGCGGAAGGCCACCTCCATCAGCGGATCCAGGCCGCTGGTCGGCTCGTCGAGGATCAGCAGGTCGGCGCGACTCGCCAGCGCCGCGACGAGCACCACCTTCTGGCGGTTGCCCTTCGACAGCGCCCGGATCTTCTTCGAGGACTCGATCTGGAAGCGCTCGACGAGCAGCTGGCGGTAGGCGACGTCGGTCCCGCCGCGAACGCGAGCGAGGAACTCGAGCGTCTCGGCGGCTGTCAGCGCCGGCCAGAGCGCCGGCTCACCCGGGACATAGGCGACCCGGCGGTGGGCACGCACCGGGTCGCGCCAGCTGTCGATTCCAAACAACTGCGCCCGGCCCGCGCTGGGTCGGTGAAGCCCAAGCAGCAGGCGGATCGTTGTCGTCTTGCCCGAGCCGTTGGGCCCGAGGTAGCCGTAGACCTCCCCGCCCTGAACGCTGAGCTCGAGCGAGTCGAGCGCAAGCGTCGCGCCGTAGCGCTTGGTCAGGCCCGTAGTGGCGATCACGGCTCCCACGAGCGCCTCCTCGCCTGGTACGCGGACCATCTCGGCTGAGCGTACGACACTCACTGGGGCGGGCATCCGTAGTCCTCCGCAGCGCAGGGGCGGTCACCTCCCGATGCGCGCACCGCTCGCGGGCCTATCGTTGATGCATGCCCCAATCGCTGCAGCCGGCGGCGCCGCTTGCGCAGCCGACGAGACCATCGGCCTCGAGCGGGCCGGGAACCCGCGCCGCCCGCGCGAGCGCGCCGGCGAAGCAGGGACAGGCGAACGCATCGCTTGCCGGCCTCCGCACGGCGCACATTCGGGTGTCGCTTGCCGATGACCGCGCTCTCGCGCGCCAAGGCTTGCGCCTCCTGCTCGCCGACGAGCAGGACATCGAGGTGCTCACGGGGACGGCCGATGAGGCGTCGCTCGGGAGCCGGGTGGCAGCGCATCGTCCAGACGTGCTCGTGCTCGACCTCGGCCTGCCGAGCCGCTCGGCGATCACGGCGATCAGCGGTCTGCGCGAGCGCGCGCCGAAGACCCAGATCGTCGTGCTCAGCGGCGAGCGTGAGCCCATGTTCGCAAGGCGCGTCCTTGCCGCCGGGGCGCTCGGGTTCGTAGCGAGGGAGTCGGCGGATCGCGACCTGCCCGCGGCGATCCGCGCCACAGCGCGAGGCGCGCGTTTCGTCAGCCCCGCCCTCGGCGCCGGCCTGGAGGCGACGCGCCGCTCGTTCGCCGAGGACCACCTGACCGCGCGCGAGATCGAGGTGCTGCGGCTGATCGCACTGGGTCATACCAGCGCCGAGGTCGCGACTGCGCTCGCGCTTTCGCCGCGCACTGTGGAAACCCATCGAGCGCGAATCCATAAGAAACTCGGGCTGACGACGCGCGCCGAGATCGTCAGCTACGCGCTGCGGCGGCGGCTGCTGCGAGCCTGAGGGCGAGCCGCCTGGGCACGTGTCCGAGTCGGCCAGCAATTGCTGGCCGACCTCGGCGTGCGTCTTCAGGACCTCGAACTCCGCAACCGTGAGCTTGCCGGGCTTGAGGAGGATGCGATCGGCGATCGCGACCTTGCCGATGTCATGCAGCTCGCTCGCCAGACGCAACTGCGCGCAGTGCTCCTGCGGCAGCCCGCGCTGGAGTGCGAGCAGCTCGCAGTAGCGGCCCATGCGGACCATGTGCTGGCCGGGGTCTCGGCGTCGCGGAACGCCGCTAGCCGGACCCGCCTGCGCATCGCCTCTCACGCGTCGCTGTGACCCGCGGCCGGTGCGCGCCGTGCGCTGACCTTCAAGCCGGCAGCGGCGGAACCAGGCCCACGAAATGCGGCGACGGAGTCGTGAAGCCGATCGCCGGCGCCGAGCCTGCTCCCGGCGCAGTCGAGCGCGAGCCGGCGCTCTGTGCAATGGTTCCCGGGCCCAACAGCCCGTTCGGGTAGTCGCGTTAGGTGTGCCGAACTGTCCGTTCGGGGTTGCTCGCACATTTGACTCGCGCTAGTGTCAGCAGTTACTAACCTTCTCACGGGGAGACGAAAGTGCGGGCGCGGTCGGCAACGACAGTGCAGGCGCGGTCGGCGAGCGCGCAGGTGGGCGTGCGTCGTTTTGAAGGGAGTCGGTGAGCGTGACAAGTGTGTGCAGGGCCCGCTCGGTGTCAACCGCCGGGCTCGCGATGGTTCGGGGCCGGGTGACGACATGCCGCTTCTGAACTGTCGTCGGTGTGGTCCGGCGACCGTGGTGCGAGCGGATTGGCGGACCGCTGATCATCCCCCGCGCCGCATCGTGGGCCGGCGCATGTGCGTGCCGATGCACACCTGCTCGGCGCAGCACGGGGCGAGCGCAGCGGCCGATTGCACCTCTGACGAGCTGACGGCGAGCCACAGGCGCGACGCGCTGCACGCGTCCGCCACCGCGGAGGCTGGAGGCGGCGATGGGTGAGCCGCCAAATGACCGCGGGGCGAAGGCGCGGGACGCCCGACGGGCGTCCCGCTTGCTGGCTGTCGCTCGCAGCCTGTTCGCAGAGGCCGAGCCGGCGGTGATCTACGAGCGGATACTCGAAGGCGCGCGGGATCTCACAGGCGCTCGCTATGCCGCGCTCGGCGTGCTCAACGAGCAACGCGATGCGCTGGCTCATCTGTACACGGCGGGCATCGATGAGGCCACCCGCCGGAAGATCGGCGACCCGCCGCGCGGCCGCGGCGTGCTCGGCCTGCTGATCAGCGACCCGAAACCGATCCGGATTGCGGATTTGGCGAGCGACCCGGCAAGCTACGGGTTTCCGGCGGGACACCCCGTGATGCGAACATTCCTCGGTGTCCCGGTCCACGTCCGCGGCGAGGTTCGGGCCAACCTCTACCTGGCCGAGAAGGCCGGCGAGTTCGACGAGTCCGACGAGGAGGTCGCCATCATCCTCGCCGACTGGGCCGCGACGACGATCGATCTTGAGCGCCGGCAGCCGCCGTTCAGACGGCGCTGGCGCGACCGCCAGCCGACGCTCATGGCCGAGCTCGACCCCGTCAGCGACCAGATGTCGGGGTCGACGCTGCTGCTCGTCGAGGACGAGGACGCGCTGCGAGAACTGGTCGTCATGATGCTGGAGGAGCAGGGCTACGTCGTGCTGGACGCCGCCAGCGGGGAGGACGCGCTCGAGCTGGCCCAGCGCCATGCCGGTCCGATCGACCTCCTGATCACCGATGTCGTCATGCCGCAGCTCTCGGGCGCCGAGTTGGCGAGACGATTGCTCGAACTGCGGCCGGCGCTCGAGGTGCTGTTCATATCCGGGTACAACGACAGCCGCCTGATGAGCAAGGGCCTGGACGAGGCGAAGATCAACCTGCTGAGCAAGCCCTTCACGCCCGAGCAGCTCTCCGATCGCGTGCGAGCGCTCACCAATAGCGCTCGATCCTGAAATGCCCACGCGCACCACGCGCGTGGGCATGTGCCGGCCGGCGCCCCAGCCGCGCGCAACGCTCCTCGCGCGCTGCTGCAAACAACCCCTCGGTTAGGCAGTGAAACCCTGTAGGAGCCGCGCCCGTACTCCGCCCCACAAGCCTGCGGAAAGCTACCGATGGCGTGGGAGCACCGCCGATGCC
>Ga0302157_10007241_pt1 | contig 11228 bp, 11 predicted proteins | sample I_Bog_N3_3_FD_193502 | JGI IMG/M metagenome (GOLD analysis project Ga0302157, IMG submission 193502) | Peat permafrost microbial communities from Stordalen Mire near Abisko, Sweden - I_Bog_N3_3 | ecosystem: Environmental > Terrestrial > Soil > Wetlands > Peat | place: Sweden: Abisko, Stordalen...
CTATATCCAGAGCCCGGAGGCCGCCAACGACGCCCGGGGCTTCGATGTGGCCAACATTCTGAGCGTGGAATCGACGATCCTTATTCCGTCGGTACACTCGCCCCTCGGTTGAGCGAGCAGGCGCGATTGTGAATTGTGAGCGGCCTGGATGCCGTAGCGGGCATGAGATAGCGTTGTCCCAAGCCTCGGCAATTCGGCGCGCTGCTTTGACCGTGAACCAATGACCGCTTCGGGGGACACGGCCTGATGGCGTGAATGTCGGCGCTTAACGAGGGATAAGCCGGTTACCAGTGTGTCCTGCCAGCGATAGCATCGCCCGATTTAATTCTGGAACCTGCCTTTCGTCTCCAGGCCCGGTTCTCATCATGGGAATACCAAACGGCACTTGCATGGACGGCCGTTTTAGCGAGGCGTTTTGACCAACTAACCGGCTACGGCGAGTTCGGGGTTTTCGGCGCAATCGGCCAGCCGTGAGATTTGTCGTGCGGAGGTCCTGTGCAACCGCGTTGCTTCCTCTGGCGGCCGGGTCTGTAAATCGCCGTACCGACTGACACAGCCATGCCCGGTCATTATCCCCGGGTGGCAGCAGACGATTCGGCCCCTCGCGCCATTGGCGCGACCGTGCTCTGCCCGGCGGGCTTAATGCCGCCCGCCTCATCGGGCCGCCCCGAGCGGCGTCCCGCCCCTCCGGCAACGATCACTGGGGCATGCTGCGGCCAGGCCGCAGATCAATGACGCCCGCGCCTGGGCGCGGGCGGCGTATCTCGTTTGGCCTTCCCCTCGTCGCGCGGGTGGGCGGCGCGCCCTTCTGGGCGGGTCCCGGTGGCCCGCAAGCCGGCCTGCGGCCGGCTCCTCCACATGCGTTCCGGCCCTTGTCACCCCATCGCTGACGCGATGGGGACCCCGACAGCGGGTGCGGGCCCCCTGTTGGCCCGCCCGGCAGGTCGCTCGTCGCCGCCCACCCCCGCTCCGGGGGAAAGCCCTGTGGGGTTTTGGGCAGGGATGGAGGACAGCCATGCGCCACGCCGATGCACGTACCGCAAAAGGGGAGGGCGCCACGTCGCGCGCCAGTCTCTATGATGAAGTCACCGCCACAATCATTGCCCAGCTCGAGGCCGGGTGCTTCCCGTGGGTCCAGCCATGGGGCCGTGCCGGAGCGGTGGGTCCGGGCCTGCCGCGCAATGCGCTCACAGGGCGCGCCTATTCGGGCGTCAATATCCTGATGCTGTGGGGCGCGGTCATCGAATGCGGCTGGCCTTCGCAAGGCTGGCTCACCTTCCGTCAGGCGCTTGAAGCGGGTGGCAATGTTCGCAAGGGCGAGAAGGGCACCTGCATCGTCTATGCCGACTGCTTCACCCCCGAAGCCGAGAAGGAACGCGCACGGCAAAGCGGCGAGGATGCCCGCACCGTTCCATTTCTCAAACGCTTTACCGTGTTCAATGTCGCACAATGCGAAGGGCTGCGCGCGGGGCTTGCCGACGATCCGGCGCCGCTGCCCGAGCGCATGATCGTGCCGCTTGCCGAGGAGGTCATTGCCGCATCGGGCGTACCGTTCCGCATCGGCGGTGAAAAGGCGTTCTATGTGCCCTCCGCCGACTATGTGCAGGTCCCGCCACAACCCGCGTTCTTCGACCAGATCAACTATTATCGCACCGCGCTGCACGAGCTTTGCCATGCGACAGGCCATGCCACCCGGCTTGCCCGCAACCTTGCCAATCCCTTCGGGTCGAAAGACTATGCGCGCGAGGAACTGGTCGCCGAAATGGGCTCGGCATTCCTGTGCGCCGCGCTCGGAATCGTGCCGACCGTGCGCCATGCCGACTATCTCGGCGCATGGCTCGCGGTCCTGCGCGAGGACAATCGCGCGATATTCCGTGCGGCCAGCGCGGCCAGCAAGGCCGCCGACTGGTTGCTGGCCCGCCATCGCGAAGCCAAGACCGATACCAGCGACCCGGCCCATACAGACAGCGAAAGGATCGCGGCATGATCCTCTTGCCCCCCGATCTGGCCGCGCGGCTTGCCGCCAATTTCGCTGCCTCCCAGGCAGTGCAGGAAGCGCAGGACTCCCGCCACGATCCCGCGCCCGTGCTCAAGCTGTTCTCACCGCTGGGCGCCGCGACATGGCTCGCAACCGAACTCTATGACGATGGTGACACCTTGTTCGGCCTTGCCGATCTCGGTTTCGGGTGTCCTGAACTCGGCGTGTTCAGCCTTGCGGAAATCGCCGCCGTGCGCCTGCCGTTCGGTCTGCGCATTGAGCGCGATCTGACCTTTGCAAGCGACCAGCCGCTGTCGGTCTGGGCCGACACCGCGCGCCGCCTTGGCTCCATCCTGTCCGCCGAGGCGGACCTTGCAGCCATGCCAGTGCACAAGCTTGCGCCCCCGCACCGGGGCGCCTGACGTGGGCGGGCGTCATCCCGCTCGATCAAAGCCGGTCCGCCACTTCTTGGGGACGGGGCGGACCGGCACCTGCAAGAGGTGACTTATGAAACTCGACTTTATCGACCTTGGCAAGCTTAGTGTGAGCAAGGCCAACATGCGCTGTCGCAGGCCCGCACCCGACGTGTCCGACCTGCTGCCGACCGTGCGCAAGCGCGGGGTGATCGTGCCCATTCTCGTGCGCCCCGATACTGCCCGAGCCGATGACAGCGACGTGACATTCGAGATTGTCGCAGGCGCGCGGCGCTTTCGCGCCGCCAGCCTGATTGCCGCAGAACGGCGCGCGGCTGGCGAAGACATCGATCCGATGCCTTGCGCGATCCTCGATGACGCCGACGATGCCGACGCCATCGAGGCCTCGCTGATCGAGAACGTCGCCCGGCTCGATGCCGACGAGGTGACCCAGTGGGAAACGTTCACCCGGCTGGTCCGCGAAGGGCGCAGCGCCGCCGATCTGGCCGAAACCTTCGGGCTTCCTGAACTCGCCTTGCGGCGCATTCTCGCGCTCGGCAATCTCCTGCCGCGCATCCGCGACCTCTATCGCCGCGAGGAAATCGACCGCACCACCGTGCGCCATCTGACATTGGCCAGCAAGGCCCAGCAACGGGCATGGCTGGCCTTGCTCGACGACCCCGATGCCTGGACCCCGACCGGTCACCAGCTCAAATCGTGGCTGTTCGGCGGCCAGTCGATCCCGCTCAGACATGCGCTGTTCGACACCGGAAAGATGCCGGGCATCGTCGCCGACCTGTTCGGCGCGGATCGCTATTTCAGTGATAGCGATGCCTTCTGGACCGCGCAGAATGCCGCCATCGAAGCGCGCCGGAATGCCTATATCGAAGCGGGCTGGTCCGATGTGGTGATCGTTCCGGCGGGCACCCAATTCCACCTGTGGGAGCATGAGAAGGCACCCAAGCGCAAAGGCGGCAAAGTCTACATCGACGTCCGGCCCAATGGCGAAGTCACCTTCCACGAAGGTTATGTGACGCGCGCCGAGGCACGGCGGATCGAGCGGGGCGAACCGGCCGCAGGCGTCGCGAAGGCGCCACGCGCAGAAGTAACCGGCCCTCTGCAGGGCTATATCGACTTGCACCGGCACGCCGCGTTGCGCGCGGCGCTGACAAGTCACCCCGGTGTCGCGCTGCGCCTTGTGGTTGCCCATATGATCGCCGGATCGCCGCTCTGGAACGTCAAACCGGACCCGCAATCGACGCGCAACGACACCGTGCGCGATAGCCTTGAAACATCGCGGGGAGAGGCGGAATTTGACCGCGCGCGCCGCCACTGTCTCGCGTTGCTCGGCTATTCTGCCGACGAGGCGCGCCTGTCCGGCGGGCAAGGGAATTCGGGGTTTGCCGGGACTTTCCTGCGGTTGCAGGCGATGGCCGATGCCGATGTCATGGCGGTGCTGGCTGTCGTGATGGGCGAGACGCTGGCGGTCGGCAGCGTTGCGGTCGACCTCGCAGGCACTGCCATCGGCCTCGACATGGCGCAGTGGTGGCGGGCCGACCAGGCCCTGTTCGACCTCCTGCGCGACCGGCAGGTGCTGGCCGCGATTGTCGGGGAAGTCGCGGGCGAAGCTGTCGCCACGGCCAATGCGGGCGAGAAGACTTCGACCCTCAAAGCAATCATCCGCGACCAGCTCGACGGCACAAACGGTCGCGACAAGCGTGACGGCTGGGTGCCCCGGTGGATGGCGTTTCCCCCCGCCGCCTATACCGATCGGGGTGGTGTCGCCACGGTCGATCGGGCTGTCGAAATCGCGGCGGCGCAGGCGCTGATCGAGGCATCAGGTGAACCGGAGAGCATGGCCGATCCGGTTCCGCTCGCCGCCTGAAACGGGACGGGGGCGGCACAGGCCGCCCCCGCCTCGGCCGTCCGGGAAAATTCGCCGCGCCGCTCGGCCCAAGGGCCTCGCGGCGCGGCATTTTTTGGTGTTTCGCTGATCGCAGGCCTCGAGCGATCAGCGCTTAGGGTGGGCAAATGTGATGCCGGTGGGCACGGTTCAGCGGGCCTTTTCAACCACAAGGCGCTCGTTGCCACACAGGCCGCACGGCGCTCGGGCCCGGTCGAAGCCGCGTTCGACCGCCAGTTCGCTCACCCGCAGATGGACCTCCTGTTCGGAGAGGCCGTCGAGATGCCCGGCAAGGCATGCCTCGCAGATCGGCAGCGGCGCGACGCGTTCGACAAACTGCCGGATACGATCCAGAATTACCATTGTCGCCCCCCTCATCGTGCGTGCGGACCGATGCCCGGGCTGGGTATATCGCACCAGACAGGCTCGCGAAATGCCTGGACCGTGCGCCATCCACCGTTTGCATACGAGTCAGTGCAGATGCTGCGCGCGACTTGCCGCAACCGCATTTCAACCTGTGCGCGGCACGCCGGATGGCGGGCTCCGGTGCACGCGGCGCCTTGGCATGGCGCGAAAAGATGAACCGCGGTGCGGGTGCGGGGATCGACCTGGCAAACACCCCGGGGACCCCCGCCGTGGACAGGACAGACCAGCGGCATCCTCTGTCTCCGAAAAAGGCCGCGACCGTTTGCGTGCTGTCGGGCAGAGACCTGGACTGGCCGCCGTCTGCACAAAACCATCGCGGCAAACTGATTTCCCCGACCGGCACTGCCGGTCTCCTCGCGGGGTCGGCTTCGCCTCGCAAATCAGCCCGCCGCTCCGGTCCTTCGCTCACGCTGTGGCCCTGCGGGTTCGTCAGCCGGCTGAAGCCATTCCGACGGTCTGCCCATCGCCGGCGAACGGTTCGCAGGCGACTATCAAGGAGACCGAAAATGCCTGCTATCGGATATGTCCGTCCCCACGAAGGTGGTTTCAAGGGCCAGCTTCGCACCCTCTCGATCCGCACCGACATCGAGATCATCCCCAACCGCACCAAGGCGAGCGAGACGCAGCCCGATTACCGGGTCTTTGCCTCGGGCACGGAAGTGGGCGCGGGCTGGATCAAGACCGGGGAACGCTCCGGCAAGGACTACGTATCGCTGAGCATGGCCGCCCCGGAATTCGGGCCGCGCGTGCTCTACGCCAATCTCGGCCGGGCCGCCGGGCAGGATGACGAGGACGTCTTCGCCATCATCTGGAATCCCGCCGACTGACGGGTCCGCCCCGCGCCGGAAACGGCGCGGGGCATCGCGCCGCGCGGGGGGGGCTCGATTTCGCATGGGGCGATCTTCGAGCCTCTGCCACGTGCGGTCAGGCTGGCATCGTCCGGGGACCAACGCGGCCATGCGCCGCCAGCCGGACAGTCACCATGACCCACGATATCGACCGCGCGAATGCCGCGCGGCGCGCCAGTCCCTATCTCAACGGACGGCAAGCCGCCTTCTTCCTCAACATGTCGGAACGCACACTGCGGCGTCTGCGCGCTAAAGGCGAAGGCCCGCTCGTTCGCCGCCACGCGCGCATGGCGCTCTATCATATCGACGACCTCGATGCCTGGTCGCGCGCGCAGGCCGACAAACGCGGCGATGGAGGCAAATCGTGAGCCGGCGGTCCGACCGCAAGGGCGATCTGCCGCTCTTCGCCTGGGGCGAGGAGCTGCGCCGCCGCAAGGCTCTACGCCGCCGCCTGCACCGCCGGATCGTGCTGACGGTGTGCCTCGTCCTCATGATCCTGCTCTCGGCGGTCCTGCCGGTCGCGCCGCTGCTTGTCTGGAACGCGAGCGCCAGTGCGCCGATCGGGCTCTATGCCGTAAGCCTCGGCGCAGAGCCCCGGCGCGGCGCGATGGTTATTGCCAGCGTTCCGGCCCCGGTGCGTGATCTGGCGGCTTCGCGTCATTACATTCCCGCCGATGTCCTCCTCGTCAAACATGTCGGTGCGGTTCCCGGCGACACGGTCTGTGCTGCGGGTACCCGCATTGCCATCAACGGCAAAGTGGTCGCGAGCCGCCTTGTGCTCGACCGCGCGGGCCGTGTCCTGCCTTGGTGGTCGGGCTGCCATCTGTTGCGCGAAGGCGAAATATTCCTGCTCTCCGCCGACGCACCGGGATCGTTCGACGGCCGGTATTTCGGGACCAGTTCCAGCGCCGACGTAATCGGCACCGCGAGGCCGCTGTGGACGCGCTGAGGCCCATACTGGCACTCGCAGCCGTTGCCGGCAGCACACCGGCGCATGCGCAAAGTGGGCCCGATCCCGTCGCGCACTGGGCACCGTTCATTGCCGAAGCATCCTTGCGCTATGGCATCCCAGTCCCCTGGATCGTGCGCGTCATGCGTGCCGAAAGCGGCGGAAAACCCTCGCTCAATGGTCGCCCGATCCGCTCTTCGGCCGGTGCGATCGGGCTCATGCAGCTGATGCCGGCGACCTGGCAGGCGATGCGCATCGCCTGCAACCTGGGCACCGATCCCGACGATCCGCACGACAACATCATGGCGGGCACGGCCTATCTTCGGCTGATGCGCGACCGCTTCGGCTATCCCGCGCTGTTCGCCGCCTACAACGCCGGGCCGGGGCGCACCGCCGACTGGCTGGCCGGGCGATCGCGCCTTCCCGCGGAAACGGTCGGCTATTTGCGCAATGTCACCGGTGGCAGGGTATCGGGCGCGCTGACCCTCGCCAGTCCGCCGCCCCGCGTGCTGTTTGCGCTGCGCCACGATCTTGCCGACGCCCAAACGCATGCGATCGAAAGCCCCGTGCGCGGGGGTGTTTTCGCGATCCGCAACGGTCAGCGCTGATGGCCAGGGGAGGAGGGGCTCGTCTCGTCAGTCCCAGCATGACGGGCGGCGGCGCGGCTATCAAGGCCCGCGGGTACCCCCCAATTTGCTGCGCAAATCGGCTCCCCCCACGTCCGCTGACGCGGCGCGAAGCAGAGCTTCGCGGCCCTGACAGCCGCACCGCCACCCGTCTCCCCGGACAGGTTCTCGATGGTGAGGACGTCAAACGGAGGAGATCGATCATGACCCGGTTCACGCACACCTGTCCGGCAACGGATCCGCTTGTTGCGACACTCATTGCGGGCCTTGAACGCCAATTCGGCGAATGCGCCGGCGAGGGTCTCGCGGCGCATTTTCTGGCCGCCGAGGAATGCGATTTCCTGTGGGAGGCGCGGCACGCCGAACGCTGGCTTGGTCAATATCACGGCGATGATCCGCACGAACCCGAGCTCGATCGGGTGGCAGTGCTGGGTGCGATCGCGGGCGGCTGGTTTGTCGCAACCCTGATCGTCGATGGCGAGGGACAGGCCCAGGGATTGCTCGGTCGGCGCGATTTTGAATGCGCGGATCTGGCGCGCAAAGCGTTCGATCGTGCGCGCTGACAGGTCTGGTTGTGGATCGGAGAAGCGGCGTCGGACCGGCGCTGCTTCTCTCTTTTTTGAGCCGGGAATGGCGGGGCGATATGCGCAGAAGGGGGGAGGGGAGGTTTTGCAAGATAAAGGCAGTGCCTCCGGGGCACTGCTAACTGTCTGTCTGCACATCCTTTTCACCGGAGGCCCGGCGTTCCGGCCCGGAGGCGGGTGCCTGGCGCTTTCCAACTTCCCACCGCGGGGTGATCATTATGGCCGATGACGAAGATTTCCTCCCGCGCCTCGGCACGCCCCGCGCACGCGGTTCGGCGAAAGGGCGCAAATATCTCGGACGTGTCGTCGGCGGCGCGGCGCGGGCCGGCACGACAACGGGCGTGCGGTCGCGTCGCTTCGACGGCAGCCGCACCGGGCGCGGGGGCAGCATGGGACGTGTGCTCTCGAGTGGCGACCGGCTTGCAGGGTTCCGCGGGCGGCGTGTTGTCGTCAAGGCAAGGCTGGTGCGGCTCGGCCCCGCCAGGCTCGCTGCGGCACGGGTCCACTTGCGCTATATCCAGCGCGATGGCGTCACGCGCGAGGGCGGTCCCGGCCAGCTCTATTCCGCCGCGTCTGACGAGGCCGATGGCCGTGCCTTCATCGAACGCGCGCACGAGGATCGCCACCAGTTCCGGTTCATCGTCTCTGCCGAGGATGGTGACCTCTACACCGACCTCAAGCCGCTGACCCGACGGCTGATGGCGCAGATGGAGCAGGATCTGGCAACCCGGCTGGACTGGGTCGCGGTCGACCACTTCAACACCGGGTTCCCGCACACCCACATTATCCTGCGCGGGCGCGACGATCGCGGAGAAAACCTCGTCATCGCCCGCGAATATCTGAGCCATGGCATGCGCCAGCGCGCGGCCGATCTTGTCACGCTCGATCTGGGCCCGCGCACCACGCTCGAAATCGAGGAACGCCTGCGCCACGACATCGGTGCCGAGCGCCTGACTCCGATCGACCGGCGCATGGTGCGCGACATGGACGAGGATCGCACACTCGGCCAGTCGATGCGCGATCCCTTCCAGCAGGCGCTGCGGGTCGGGCGATTGCGCAAGCTCGAGGCCATGGGGCTCGCCGAGCCGCTCGGCGGCGGCCGCTGGCGGCTCGCCGAAGGCCTGGAGGAGACGCTGCGCCGGGCCGATGAACGCGGCGATGTCATCCGCACGATGCAGCGCACGATGACCGAACGAAACCGCGCCGGGGTCGAACAGCATCTGTTCGACCCTGTTCGCGACGGTGCGCTCATGGGGCGGGTGATCGAGCGCGGTCTGTCCGACGAGCTCCACGACCGCCATTACCTGCTGGTCGACGGGACCGACGGACGCAGCCATTATGTCGACATCGGTCGCGGAAACGCGACCGGGCCGCTACCGGAAGGATCGATTGTGCGACTGGCTCCGGCTAGCCGCGAACCACGCGAAGCCGATCGTACCATCGCCGGCATCGCGGCAGCGAACAGTGGGCGCTATTCGGTCGACCTGCACTTGCAGCATGATCGATCGGCGAGCGAGGCATTTGCCCGGGCGCATGTCCGCCGGCTTGAGGCGATCCGGCGCGCTGCAGGTTCGGTCGAGCGCCTGGCTGACGGAACATGGCAGATCGCGCCCGATCATCTGGCCAGGGTGCAGGCCTACGAGAACCGTCTGGCCCGCGACCGGCCGGTCATCGTCGAGCTGATTTCGTCCTTGCCGGTCGAGCGGCTGGCCACAGTGGATGCGCCGACCTGGCTTGACCGGCGGATCGCGGGCGAGGACACCATGCCTGTCCGCGATGCCGGGTTCGGGCGCGAGGTCCGGCAGGCTGAGCTCCAGCGTCGGCAATGGCTGGTCGAGCAAGGTCTGGCCGAGGAGCAAGGCGCTGAATTGCGGCTTCGTGCCGATACGCTCGCGATCTTGCGCCGCCGCGAACTGCTGCGCGTTGCCGGACAATTGTCCGACGAACTGGGGTTGCCATTCGTCGAGGCCAGGGCAGGGGAGCGGATCGAAGGCATACTGCGGCGCAGCGTCGATACTCTCGGCGGGCGCTACGCGCTCATCGAACAATCACATGAATTCACCCTGGTGCCGTGGCGACCGACGCTCGAAAAGCAGCTTGGGCAATCGGTGTCGGGCGTGATGCGCAGCGATGGGGAGGGGTGGACGTTCGGACGTGGTCGAAACGGGCCGAGTGTGTGACGGGATTGAACATAGAGCAATACAGTCCTCTGGCGGCGTTTCTGGTCCTTGACCGGAGGCAACGTCGCCAAGGGAATATCGTCATCAGATTTGGGACTATCCCGAGCAGCTGCGCTGCGCGCGCGATCTCGGCCAGATCGATGCCACGCGCGATGATCATCCAGTCGGTTGGTTCAGTGAGTGCTGGAGCGTTGCGACGGTTTCGAGAACTGCATCGAAGTGTGGCACATCGCCGAAGATCATGTCGGCCATCGCGCCATAGTCACGCCTGAGGTCAGCGATCATTGCATCGGCGGGCATCAGGGAGAAGCTTCCCGGCTCGGCATGGGCGAGATCGAGGTCGCGGGCGTTGAAGAACATCCGGGCGTGCGCGACGCAATCCCTTCCGAGCTCGGGGTCGGCCAGAGCTGAGGCGCCCGTTCCGGCAGTCATCAGTTGATGCACGTCATAATAATGGCGCGAGACACGCTGCCCGCCGGCACGCAGAACCTGTCGGGCGTCGAACCAGCGGCGCAGGCCATGAAGAATGATGACCTTGTCCCAGAAAGTGCGTTGCGCATCAATGATCGTCACGTTGGCGACCGTCAGATCGAGCCCGGACAGATCGTCGGCGAGATAGGGAATGACGCCACGGTGTGCATGAGGGTCGAGAGCGGATTTGGCCCCGGATTCGATTTTTATGGCTTTGCGGATATAGCCGTCGGACTCGGCGGTCACGCTTGGATACCAGAGGAGAAGGCTCTGCGCGCTTTCATCGTCGGGATCGAGTTCGACTTCCGCGCCTGCCACGTTCGTGCCCACTGCGTTCGCCAGTGTTCCTGAGAGCTGGGCAAGCAGGTCTCCGCCGATAAAGGCCTGGCATGCCATCGAGCTTGGCTTGTCGCTTCTTGCCGGACATCTCTTCCAATGCCTCGACGCTCGCGTCTTCACCAATGTCCTCGCGAAAGACCGTGATGTCGATGTCTTCGGAGAAGCGCTGAATCAGGCCGAAGCCCTTTGACAGAGACGTTCCGCCTTTGAACAGGAGGCGCGGGCCGCGCGATGCCGGACCGTTGAATAGCGCGTCGAGCGTCCAGCAGACCCAGAAGTCCTTCTCGATATTCTGGGGTGCGGTGCCGAGCCGTTGGCCGGCACCGATGAACAGGTCCCGTCGATCTGTCGCATCGGCTACAAGAACCTGGGAATAGGCAGGGTTCATTGTCATGTTCGCTCGGCTTTCAGGCAGTCAGTCACAGGCGCCGGCGGCATCGCGTCGCGCAGGATTTTCTGCATCCAGAGCGGCAGCGTAAGCATGCCGGCGCGAAGGTCTTCGACGATGTCG
>Ga0302157_10007248_pt1 | contig 11225 bp, 12 predicted proteins | sample I_Bog_N3_3_FD_193502 | JGI IMG/M metagenome (GOLD analysis project Ga0302157, IMG submission 193502) | Peat permafrost microbial communities from Stordalen Mire near Abisko, Sweden - I_Bog_N3_3 | ecosystem: Environmental > Terrestrial > Soil > Wetlands > Peat | place: Sweden: Abisko, Stordalen...
ATCAAGAACTTTCGGGACGGACACTAAGAATGCATGGCGTCGTTTTCACGGAGGTTTTCGAGCGCCAAGCCAAGGAGGCAGGCCTCAAAGACGACGAACTCATGGCTATCGCCGCGACGCTAGCGGAAAACCCGTTGTCGGGCGATCTTATGCCTGGGACGGGAGGCGCTCGAAAGGTGCGTTTTGCCCGGGAGGTAAAGGTAAAAGTGGCGGCTTTCGCACCGTTCACTATTTCGGTGGCGTCGATGTGCCCATATTTCTTCTCGCTCTCATCGACAAGGGCAAGCGAAGCGACCTGTCGATGTCCGAAAGGAACGTGCTGGCGGGCCTGTTGAGCAAGATAGGCGACGCCTATCGGAAGAGCGCGGCGGCGCGGACCAAAGAACGGTGAGGACTTCCATGAGCAACTTTGGCGAAATGCTGATACAAAGCGCCGAGGAAGCCTTGGCGATCGCCAAGGGCGAGGCGCCCCCGGCGCGGGTATATGCCCTTTCGACGATCGACGTCGTCGCGATTCGCAAGCAGCTCGGTCTCTCCCAGCAAAAATTCGCGCGGCGCTTCGGTTTGAGCCCCGCGATGGTGCGCGACTGGGAACAAAAGCGCCGCAACCCCGATCAAGCCGCCCGGACTTTGTTGACCGTGATCGCCAGGGAGCCCGAAGCCGTCGCGCGGGCTTTGACGACGGGATGAGAGTTGAAGCTCGCCTCCCGACTCCCTAACGCCGACAGATCAAAAGGAAATCGGCGAATCCGGAACCTCTCCCATTCAGGTGGAGTTGTTTCTGCGTGTCGAACGCAGAGTCCTGGAAGAAGATGACATCATGTATGATCGTTTCATCAGAGGCGCGGCGCTTTTCGTCGGGCTCGCCCTGTCGGTAAGCGCCTACGCGGCGCAAATCGAGCACGGGGCCGCTCCTTTGCATCCTGTCGCGCCGACGGCGGCGCTCCATACCATGGGCGTGCATCCCGTCGCGCCGATAGCGCCGCTTCACAGCATGGGCGCGATTCAACCAAGACTAGGTATGACTCGCCTTGGAACTCACAGCCCCGGCGCTCTCGGCACAAGCGTTCGGCCGACCGTGACGAATCCGGCCCCGCTGACTCACGGCGCCATTGGCGCGACGCATCCGCCGAAGTCGTCACTCTCGACCGCCACGGGCATCGGTGGCGGCGCCCCGTCGATCGCCGTCGAGCCGGGAACGAAGGCGGGCGGCGAAATCGCCGTGCCGAGCATGGCCAATTGCAATGACGCCTATACCGCGCTCAATCCCTGTAATCCCCAAACATGCGTCTGTCCGGCGGGTCAGTGAAGCCTGTTCACTTCTCGTCCAGCACGTTCACCGGCCGCCAGTCCGCCTCGGGTGGGTTGGCCTCCGCCTGAACCGCTCGCATTCGAAATCGCGCGGCGGGCGAGTCCTCCGCGCCGCAGCGCGCGAAGGCATGCGCCGCCGATATGAATTCGCCCGCGCGCCAGAGCGCCAGGCCTTCGGCGTAAGATTCCGCGCCAGCGAGTTGTTCGCACGTCTCTCGCCCCGCCTCGGCAAGCGGTTCAAAGACGCGCAGGGTCTCCGCGCGGCCCTTGACCTGGATGGTGTCGATCTCGCGCCAGACAAAGTCCGCGCCGGCCCGCGTACGCGTCGACTCGGACGCGAGGATTGACGTGCCGAGAAACCTGTTCGCGCTTTCCAGACGCGAACCGAGATTCACCGCGTCGCCGAGGGCGGTGTAGTTGAAACGCCGCTCTGAGCCGACGTTGCCGACCAGCGCTTCGCCCGTGTTCAACCCGATGCGATGCGCGAGCCGGGGCGCGCCCGCCGTTTCCCGATTGAGGGCTTCCAGCCGGATCGAGCAGGCGAGCGCGGCCCGCGTCGCGCGCGCCGCGTGGTCGGGGTCCGGGGAGGGCGCGCCGAACATCGCGACGATGGCGTCGCCGATATATTTGTCGACGAAGCCGCCGTGCGCCTCGATGACGCCGGTCATCGCGGTGAGGTAGCGGTTCATCAGCGCCACGAGTTCGTCGGGCCGCATCGTTTCCGCGAACGCGGAGAATCCGACGAGGTCGGAGAAAAACAGGGTGACGTCGCGAAGTTCGCCGCCGAGCGCGGGCGGGCGACTCGCGGCCACCATTTTCGCGATCACGGCGGGCGCGAGATAGAGCTCGAAGGTTCGTCGCAGGAAGCGCCGGTCCTTGTCGGCGACGAACAGCCGGAAGGCGGTGGTGGCGACCAGCGCGAGCGCCCCGGCGACGAGCGTCTCGACGAGCGGCAGGGCGTGCAAGACTTCGAACGCCGCCGTGGCGCCGGCGATCCAGATCACGGCCCCGAACAGCATCGCCATGACCGCCGCGACGGGGCCCAAAAACGACGCCGCGACGGCGCCCGCGGCCCCGCCCGCCGCGATCACGGCCGCTCGCGGGAAGCCCGCGAGTTCATCGACGGCTTCATGGCGCAGCAAATTGTTGATCGCCGTCGCGTGGATGTAGACCCCGTCGAGCGTATTTCGGACGACGCGCGGTGAGGCGCCTTCGGGAAGGGCGCAACGCTCGGCGGGACGCGGGCGCGGCGAGGCGACGAAACGCTTCGATGTCGCCTTGTCGTCCTCGAAATCCAGCGTCGACCCGAGCAGGACGACCTTGCCCGCGAAGTTGCGCGCGAAGAAGCCCGCGTCGCCTTTACCGAGGCAGGCGGCGAGGTCGGCGAGCGAGTAGGTTGGTATGTCGTCCGATCCGCCCTCGAAATTCAACGTCAGGGCGTTGGGCGCATAGGCGGGGATGCGATAATCGGCGAGCGTCACGGAATGGTCGGCCTGGACCTCGGGCTCCACACCGAGGGCGCGAGCGGCGAGCTCCAACGAGAGCGAGGGAATCTCCTTGTCGGCGCCGGCGAACATCAGAGGGACGCGGCGGACGACGCCATCCGCGCCGCTGTGAACGTCGAGCGAGCGAATGTTGCGCTGCTGTCCGACCGCCGCGCGCTGGCCGGCCGCGGGCATCACGGCGGCGTCGCCGCTCCGCGTTTCGCCGAGCACGATCTTGCCCGCCCGCGCGCCGGTCGCGAGGACGCGGAGGAAATCGCGATCGAAGCCACGCATGCGCGCGCCGATGGTCTCGTCGTCGAAGGCTATCTCGGATTCCTCGATCGAGGTGGGGAAGACGACGTCGAAGCCGACGACCTCGGCGCCGCCGTCGAGGACGCCCGTGATCACCTTGCCGAGGTCTCGCGTCCAGAGAATCGTCGGCGATCCCTTGAAAGGCGCCGCGCGAAACGTGTCCCGATCGATGGCGATGACCACGGAGGGCGAAAGCGACGGCGCGTGTCTTTCGCCGAACGCGGCGTAGCGGAGCGCCGTGAGCGCGTCGAGCGAAAGTCCCTCGAGCCGACCGGATGCGGGATAGGCGGCCAATGCGCCGCAGGCGAGCGCGATTCCAAGGCCCGCGAGCGCGGAAGTCCAGCGGATCCGATTCAACTCGCGGTTCCGAGTCTCACCCATCGCCCGATGATCGGCCCGCGTCCGGATTTGGCGCCGGGATCGATTCTGAAGACGACCACTTTTCGACCCCAGCCGACCTCGTAAAGACCGCCCGGAATGAGAACTTTATTCTGCGTCGCGAAATCGAAGAACAATCGGCGCCCGATACGGATCGGATTGACCGGCAAGGAAAAATCTTCCCCCGCCTTGTCGAGCCGGCGAACGACGAGCGACCCCGCGCCTTTCAGTTCGAAGACCGGGCTCGCGCCATGGAGCGTGAACTCGGGGTCGGGAAGTTTCCCGCTCAGGTCGCCGCGCACGATCAGGCTCGCCGAATCCTGTCCGGTCGTGTCGATCATCTGGGCGGCCTCGCAGTCGACCTTCGCGCGCTCGACGCGGCCGGACTGGACCTCGCTTTGCGAGACGCCGATTTTGACGGAGCCGCCGTGGATGGTTTCTCTCATGCAGGAGTGCAGATAACTCAACACGATCACGCCGCGGGGGCCGAGTTCGATGACCTTGCCCGTCTCGAGATAATCCATGAATTCGACGCCGGCGGGACCGCCGGAGACCTCCTCGACGATCGCGGCGATGGGTTGCGACGCGCTCGCGAACGGCGCGCCCAGCAGAGCGCCCAGCAGAAAGGCCGAAACGCGCATGATTCGCATGCTACTCCCCAAGACAGCCGCCGGCGGGACAATACCATTGAATTCCGCGTTTCGATAAGGCTTTGAATACGAGCGCGGAATACGAGCGCGCGCGGGCGAATCCCGCTACATTGGGTTCCGCAACGCTCGGGGGCGCCTTGGAAAGTTTAATAATCCCCACGCTTTGGCTCGATGGGCGGGCTTATGCCGGCGCGTTCCTGCATGTTCTTTTCGCGGGCGCTGTCACCGTTCATACCCTGATCAACAAACGGGACGTTCCCGCCGCGATCGGCTGGATCGGCATGGCCTGGTTCGCGCCGTTCCTGGGCGCGGCGCTCTACATCGGCTTCGGCGTCAACCGCGTGCGGCGTCACGCGCGGCGGCTCAAGGCGTCGGTTCGCGGCCCCCTCGCGCCCGCCAGGGGCGATCAGGCGTCGGCCGATCCGCTCGAAAACCTGAAGCGCGCGGTGGGCAATATCACGGGCCAGGACATCGCGACCGGCCGCGTCGAGGCGATATTGCATTGCGGCGACGAGGCTTACCCGCGCATGCTCGCCGCGATCGACGCCGCGACGGTCAGCGTCAAGCTCTCCACCTTCATCTTCCGCGCCGACGAGGCAGGGCTCGCCTTTGTCGACGCGCTCGGGCGCGCGCATGATCGGGGGGTGAAGACCGCGGTGCTCATCGACGGCTTCGGCGGCGGCTTGCTGCTCTCGCCGGCTTATCGTCACCTGCGCCGGCGCGGGGTCGGCGCGGCCCGGTTCCTGCATTCGCTGTTGCCGTGGAAGATGCCGTTTCTGGACCTCAGATTGCACAAGAAGAGCTTGATTATCGACGGGACAACGGCTTTCGTCGGCGGCCTGAACATCGGCGCGGAGAACCTCGTGGCGCGACGGCCCCGATCGCCCGTGCGCGACCTGCATTTTCAGCTTTCGGGGACGATCGTCCGACAGATCGAAGAGGAATTCGACGACGACTGGTCGTTCGCGACCGGCCAGACGCTCGACGAGACCGGTCCGCGCGATCCATCGACTGCCGGCGCCGCGGCGAGGACCGTCGTCGCCGGGCCGGATCAGGCGATCGATCAATTGGTGCTGGTGCTGCTGTCCGCGGTCAATTCGGCGCGGAACGCGATCCGGATCGCCACGCCCTATTTCCTGCCCGATGAGCAACTCGTCACCGCGCTGCAACTGGCCGCGCTGCGCGGCGTCGATGTAGGTATCGTCATCCCCGCGATCAACAATCACGCGCTGGTCGGTTGGGCCTCGCAAACCCACATCCGTCCCCTGCTGGAAAGCGGCTGTCGCGTCTGGCGCAACCCGCCGCCGTTCGATCATTCCAAACTGATGACGGTGGACGGAAGTTGGAGCTTGATCGGCAGCGCCAATTGGGACATTCGGAGCCTGCGCCTGAATTTCGAGATGAATGTCGAACTCTATGATTCCGAACTGGCCGCCGACATCGCAGCCCTCATCGACGCGAAATGCGTCCAGCCGATCACGGGGCAGGAACTCGACGCGCGACCGTTCATCATTAAGCTACGAGACGCGGCGGCGCGGCTCTCGATGCCCTATATATGAGAAATCGAATCGAGGACGTGATGAAGGTCGCTTCGTACAATATTCATAAATGCCGCGGCTTGGACGGCAAGACTCGACCCGACCGCATCCTCGACGTGATCAAGCAATTGGACGCCGACGTCATCGCGCTGCAGGAGGTCGATCGTCGCTTCGGCCAGAAGAACGGGCTGCTCGATTTACCCGCGATCGAGCGCGAGACCGGCATGCGGCTGCTCGTGCAATCGGACCTTCCGCACGGCCATGGCTGGCACGGCAACGCGCTGCTGGTGCGCGGCGAGCCGATCTCTTATCGCCGTTCGCGCATGAAGCTTCCCGGGCTCGAGCCGCGCGGCGCGATCATGGCCGAACTGGACATGGGCGACGGCCAATTTCGCGTGATCGCGGCGCATCTGGGGTTGTTCCGGCTCTCGCGGTTGGATCAGGTCAGCGCTCTGCTGAAGGCCTTTCGCGATTTGCCGCCGATGCCGACCATTCTGCTCGGCGATTTCAACGAGTGGCGCCGGCGCCGGCGCTCGGCCTTGCGAGTATTGGAGCCGACCTTCGGCGTCGCGCCGTCCGTCTGCAGTTTCCCCTCGCGCCGTCCGATCTTCGCGCTCGACCGCATTTTCGGCTGGCCGGCGGGGCTGATCACGGATATCGCGGTTCACGATTCCGCGCTCGCGCGACTGTCGTCCGATCATCTGCCGCTGACGGCAAGGGTGATTCTGGGCGCGGTGATGCCGGAGGCGCCGGAGACGCTCGCCGCGGCGTGAGTCGCCGTAATGCGTAATTTCCGAGCCTTACGCTCGACGCCGCGTAGACCTATCTCCACGATACCGTCGATCGAGGAGAATGGCTCATGAATGTATATCGTTTGGACCCGATCGAGCCCGGCGACCCCTCCTGGAAAGCCTCGATCGAATACGATAGCGTTTGGGCCTGCGCGCCAAGTCCAGAGGACGCGCGCGCCTTGGTCGCCCGCAAGACCCGCACGGACCCCGAGGCGCCGCGTTTCGATTCGCCCTGGCTGGACAGCGCGGTCACGTCCTGTGTGCCGCAACCTACGATGCACCTCATGGACGCCGAAACGGTGCTGCGAGCGGATGGCAGCCCCGTGGGCGGTTGATCCGCGGGTCAATAAGCCGGGCGATAGCCCTCGCAGACGTCCGACGCGGGCTCCCAATGGGCGCTCGCCGGCGCCACGAGTTCCGAGCGCTCTCGCAGCTCATATCGCGCGGGAATGACGCGATAGGCCTCGTGAGCCGGCTCGACGATTTCCCGCCGCACGCGCGTCTCGGTCACCGCCGGCAGCGTCTCCGCGACGGTCTGCTCGGGATGGACGATCACGCGATGGGCCTGGCGCGCGTAAGCCGCGGGAACATCGACCCAGCAGCCGACCATCTCGCCATCATGTTCCCGCATCCGCCATTCGCGGCGCGCCGGGCTGACCAGCACCGTATCCTCGGCGTAGCCGTAGACGGCGGGAAGCGTGCGCGTGATCTCGCGCGCCGGCTCCAACACCACGGTCTCCTCGACGTCGCGTGTGACGGCGGGCGTGTATTCGGCGACTTGCCGCTCGGGCGCGACGAGGACCTGCTCTTCGACAGCACGGTACTGCGCGGGCTCCACGACCCGGCGGTAGCATTGGCTCGCCGCGTCGGCGGTAGCGAGCGAGGCCAGGGAAGCCAGCCCGGCGAGGCCGATTGTCAGTAAGCGCATGTTGCCCTCCTGGAAGCGCGACAGCGCCCGAGATAAGAGCAAATCACTGTTTTCCACGAACACGCACAAGTTCAATCGAATATCAACGTAAATTTTACCATGAAAAGTAAATTCTCGTTAACCTTGCTCAGGCGCCCAGGCCCCCCTTGGCGCGAATGAAGGCGATGACTTCCTCGACGCCTTGACCCGTCTTCATGTTCGCCATCGTGAACGGCCGCGTCTTGCGCATGCGCGCGGCGTCAGTCGCCATCACCTCGAGCGAGGCGCCGACATAAGGGGCGAGATCGATCTTGTTGATGACGAGGAGGTCCGAGCGCGTGACGCCGGGGCCGCCCTTGCGCGGAATCTTTTCGCCGCCCGAGACGTCGATGACGTAGATCGTGAGGTCGGCGAGTTCGGGCGAGAAGGTCGCGGCGAGATTGTCGCCGCCCGATTCGATGAGAATGAGATCCAGCGCGGGGAAGCGTTTGCGCATGTCGTCGATGGCCGCGAGGTTGATCGAGGCGTCCTCGCGGATCGCTGTGTGCGGACATCCGCCCGTCTCCACGCCCATGATCCGCTCGGGCGCCAGCGCGCCGGCCTCGACGAGAATGCGCGCGTCTTCCTTTGTGTAGATGTCGTTGGTGATCGCGGCGATGTCGAATTCGCCGCGCAGGCGCTTGCAGAGTTGCTCCATCAGCGCGGTCTTGCCGGAGCCGACGGGGCCGCCGATGCCGACGCGCAGCGGTTGTTTGGATGCACTCATGAGCGGAACAACCTCGAATATTGGGTCTCGTGCTTTAGCGCGGCGAGGTCGGAACGGAAAGCGCAACTCCCGATCTCGTCGAGACCGGCGTTCGTGGCCTCCGCCGCCATCGCGGTGAGCCGCGGCAGCAACGCCGCCAGCACGCGCTGGCCGTCGGTCTGCCCGATCGCGCTGAGCCGGACGGAGGCCGAAACGAGATTGGCGAACAGCGCGATCACGAAGGCGGGCAACGCCGTCGCCAGACGGAATTCATGGCCGGCGCAAACGGCGCCGACCGCGATGGAATAGGCGACGGGATCGTTCGAGCCGAAATGCGCGAGCGCCTCGCAATCCCACGCCGCGCGCGCCGCGACGACGAACGCGGCGCCCTGCGCCGTGCTCTCGAGCCGCCGCTCGCCCGATCCTGCGAGCGCGACGGCGAGGACGTTGGCCTCGCTCAGCGCCCGCCAGTCGCGGGCCGCCACGGCGCGGTGCGCGGCGGCGAAAAGGATCGCATCCGTCCGCGGCGCGCCGCGATCACAGAGGTCGCCGAGCCAGAGCAGAAGCGACTCCGCGCCCACGACGTCGCCGCTTTCGACCGCCCATTCCAGCCCGTGCGAATAGGCGAACGCGCCGACGGGAAACGCCGGCGAAAGCCAGAGATAGAGCGGCAGTTCACGCGCGGCGGCGGCTGTCTCCGTTATCGCGAGCAAAGCGAAGCGATCCAGACTTGGGCCGCAAGTGCGTCTTGGCTCAGTCTGGATCGCGTCGCTGTCGCTCGCGATGACGGCGCCGCCTCAGTGGCCGTGGTCATGGCCATGATCGTGGTCGTGATGATGTTCGTGATGCTCATGCTCATGGTCGTGCCCGCAATCGGGCGCGTGGACATGCGACTCGGCGCCGACGCTCTGATGATCGGTGTGGGCGTGATGCGCGTCGCCGTGGTGATGCGCGTGCTCGTGGTCGTGATGATCGTGGTCATGATGATCATGCGCGGGCGCGGGACCGCGCACATAGGCGCCGCCCTCGGGGTTGAACGGCGCCTCGATGGCGACGACGGAAGCGCCGAGGCCCTTCGCCATCTCCTCGATGACGGGATCGCGGCGAATGCGCAGGCTCGTGCGCAGCAGTTCGGTGGGCAAGTGGCGGTTGCCGAAGTGCCAGGCGATGCGGGTCAACGCGGCGGCGTCGGCGGCGCGGATTTCCGCCAGCGGTTCGGGCGCGGCGACGACCTCGACGACGCGACCGTCCTCCAGCTTCAGTCCGTCGCCCGCGCGCAGCATCACGGCGTCCTCGAGATCGAGCAGGAACGCGAGTCCGCGCACGCCGGTCATCGAAACTCGGCGGCGATGGCGCTCGTCATAATCGAGCACGACGGTGTCGGCGGGTTCTTCGCGCCAGGCGCCGGCGGCGATCACGGAATGCGCGTGCAACATCGCGGGGTCCTTTCGAGGAATTCGTGTGATCTCCATACGCGGCGGCGGGGCGCGTGCAAAGCCGGCGCGGCGAAGATCGAGGGGACGCTTGTCGCGCCCCCTCGGAAGACATGCCAGCCGGCCTGTAAGCCGGGTTCTGTATGGCCGGAGACTTGCGTCTCCGACGCGACGACCATTCCTCTGGGACGCCCATTACTGGACGCCTCTAGCAACCAACCCGAGCGACCAGGCCAGCGGACAGGCCCCGCGACGCCTCGCGGCGGCGCGCATCGCTCCTATTCGGTTTTGCTCCCGGCGGGGCTTGCCGTGCCATCGACGTTGCCGCCGACGCGGTGCGCTCTTACCGCACCCTTTCACCCTGACCTCCAGTGTTTCCCGTGAGAGAAACACGGAAGGCGGTTTGCTTTCTGTGGCGCTTTCCCTGGGGTTGCCCCCGCCGGACGTTATCCGGCGCCGTGTCCGCATGGAGCCCGGACTTTCCTCCGCCCGAAGGCGACGGCCGTCCGGCCGACTGGCGCGCGAGCCATAGGCGCGCGGCGAGGGCGGGGTCAAGGGAAAGGTTTGACGGAGATCACTTGTACGGCGTCGTGCACACCACGTACTGGTCCACCGCCACCTCCCGGTCGCCCTGCTTTTCCCGCTGGAAATAGAGGTAGCAGATGCTGAGCGCGCCGGTGCGGTAATCGACCCGGAACACGCCGCCCTCCTGCTCGTTGCGCGAGGCGAGCAGGCCGTAATCGCCGGGCTCCTGCTTCACGGCGCCGTCGCCGCCGCGGTAGCAGTTGGTGACGCCATAAGCGCCGGGCTCGACGTCGGGCTTACCGGGGTTATGGGCGTATTGGCAGGCGATCACGTCGCCGGACAGCTTGTCGAGGCGATAGACCAAGGACAAGTTGATTTGCGGCGCGGTGAGAAACTCCCACCGCTCGCTCGCCGACGCGCCGCTCGACGCCGCCGCCAAGGCGAGCGCGCCGAAAATCACGGGTAAAATTCGCATGGGACGCCTCGCTCGTACGCGAATCACTCGCGCGCGAGCTTAACGTGGCGAGGCTTCGCCGTCAGGCGCCTCAGGACGTCAGCACGTCCTTGGATTCGACCGTCGAATCCGCCTTGAGCCGATAGACGATCGGCACGCCGGTCGCGAGCTCCATCGACGGAATCGTCGCGGGGGTCAGGCCGTCGAGCACCATCACCAAAGCGCGCAGGCTGTTGCCGTGCGCGGCCACGAGCACGCGCTCGCCTCGCAGCACGGCGGGGAGAATGTGCTGGCAATAATAGGGCAGGGCGCGCGCGACGGTGTCCTTCAGGCTTTCGCCGCCCGGCGGCGGGACGTCGTAGCTGCGGCGCCACAGATGCACCTGCTCCTCGCCCCAACGCTTGCGCGCGTCGTCCTTGTTGAGGCCGCTGAGATCGCCGTAGTCGCGCTCGTTCAAGGCCTGATCGCGCAGGATCGGTAGCCCGGTCTGGCCGAGTTCGCCGAGCGCGAGGTCGAGCGTGTGCTGGGCGCGGGTGAGCGCCGAGGTGAAGCAGAGATCGAAGGAAAGGCCGCGCGCCTTCAGCCTTTGCCCGGCCGCCTTCGCCTCCTCGATTCCGGTGGGGGTGAGGTCGGGGTCCTTCCAGCCGGTGAAGAGGTTCTTCAGATTCCAGTCGCTCTGGCCGTGGCGCAGCAAAAC
>Ga0302157_10007249_pt1 | contig 11224 bp, 15 predicted proteins | sample I_Bog_N3_3_FD_193502 | JGI IMG/M metagenome (GOLD analysis project Ga0302157, IMG submission 193502) | Peat permafrost microbial communities from Stordalen Mire near Abisko, Sweden - I_Bog_N3_3 | ecosystem: Environmental > Terrestrial > Soil > Wetlands > Peat | place: Sweden: Abisko, Stordalen...
TGGCCCACGCTGCCATTTCAATCGCTTTGGTTAAAGCTTCAGCATCTGCGGACTCAGACTTGTTGATGGTCTTATCATTTGCAATTCCAAGTTGTCGAAAGAGATCGCCTGAATCATATCTGCTCGATATTTCGTCCAAGACAACCCTTAAAATAATCTGTCCTTCACTCGTGTCGTTGAGATAGCGAATACTTGTGGCCCAAATAGCTTTGCTCTTTTCGCCAAGTATTCCGAGGAGGCCCTTCTGGTCGGTGTAGTGATAGAGCAACTTTGGCTCGTTTTGGCCCGCAGCTTGCTGACGCTCTTGTTCTCCCATCTTCAGCCCTCCAATTACAGTTCTCCGAGCACCTTAACAATCTGCTGGCGAAGGTCAGGCACGTCGACTTGCACGGAATCCCATATCATCGCCGTGCTCACGGCAAAATAGCCGTGTGACACACGGTTTCTCATTCCATATATTTGCGCAAAGGGAATCGAAGGATACTTGGCGGCGAACTCGGGGCCGACCTCAAGCAGGTTGTTGGCGGCTTCTCCGATGATCTCGATGTTACGGACAACGGCGTCCTGCAACATTCGGTTGGCTACGAACTGTTCTTCGGTTACGCCCGCAGTGTACTCAAGAACTCGGTCCGCAGCCTCCAGCATGTGGAGGAGATAGTCCTTGGCGCGGAATTCGTGCTTGTTCAAAGGGATGCAGCCTCGGCGAGAACCTTCTCGCGAAAGCGGGGATGAAGCTCCCCCGGTGTGCGGAGATCGACCTTGACCCCAAGCGCCTTTTCCAAGTCGATCTGTAGGCCGGCCATGTCCAGCAGACTGGCGCGCGGCGCCGGGTCCACCAGAATATCCAGGTCGCTACCGTCCTGATCGTCGCCATGCAGCACGCTCCCGAAGACGCGCGGATTGGCCATGCCCGCCTGAATCACTAGCTGGCGGATCGTCTCCCGATGCTGCGGCAATACCTCAGACGGCCTCATTTGCCCCTGGTCCTCACACTGCTACCAGTTTACCGCCAACCTCAACAATTAGCAGCCAAATCCTTTGAATCCGCAGAGTCCTCCACCGGCGATGCCGGCCCACGGGGAGATGAAACGGCGTCCATCGCTCGTGTCCGCCAACTTGCCACGAGCATTCGATCATTATCCGCGCCCTCTTCGTTGGGATTGTTCAACCTACAGAAGAATCGGAATCTTGTTGCTTGTCAGAATACGCATCTCCCGGCGCTCAATGAAAGTGATTGATTGAGCGGGCTCATCTGGCCACAGACCGCAGCTGAATTGGGTTCGCACCGCCCCTGCGGGCGGTGCATTCCAACTTGAACTCATTCCGATGGTTTCGCGTCGCGGTGCCTTGGGCTATTCTCGCCTCCTCTCGCTGGGAGATACCGCAATTCCCGGCCGGTTCAAGTCGCAAGCGGAACCAGCGTCCCGGACAGGAGACGTTCACCCCATTGCCCGTGCCGTTCCAACCCCGGATGGACCGTGCCCCGCCCCGGCCGTCGTAAACTAAAAACGTCTCATCAGGATTCCCCATGAAGAAACTCGCCATCGGTCTTTACGCCGCCATCACTGTCGCCCTCATGGTCTGGGGCTACTACCAGGCCATCTACGTTGCCCCGACAGACGCCATGCAGGGTGAGATTTTCCGCGTCATCTTCTACCATGTGCCATCGGCGGCGGTCGCCTTCCTGTTTTTCGCCATCTCGCTGACAGGCTCCATCTGCTATCTTGCCTTCCGCCGAAACCGCGCGGATTGGGCGCAGGTTTCCGACGCATGGGCCTTGGCTGGCGCTGAGGTGGGCGTGGTCTTCTGCTCGGTCGTTCTCACCACCGGCCCGCTCTGGGGCCGCCGCGCCTGGGGCATCTGGTGGACCTGGGACGCCCGGCTCACCACCACCCTGGTTCTCTGGCTCATCTATGTCAGCTACCTGCTGCTGCGCCGCTTTGCCGCGGGACCTCAAGTGCAAACCTTAGCCGCCGTCCTGGGCATCTTCGGCGCGCTCGATGTGCCAATCGTTTATATGTCCAACCGCTGGTGGCGCACCCAGCACCCTGCTCCCGTCTTTGGCGGAGACTCCGACTCCGGTATGGACCCCACCATGAAGTCCGTGCTGGGTTGGAATATGCTGGCCTGGCTCGCCTGGGGCTTGTTCATCCTGGGGATTCGCTATTATGTCGAGCGCCAGCACCAGAAATTCGCCGCCCAGGAAGCTCAGGACGCTCTCGACGCCTGATTCCCAGCAAGACCGCTCGAATGGAAGGAAAAGATCATGGATGAAAAAGCTCTTCTCGATCACCAGTTCCTGGTCGCCGCCTATTCCGTCACCTGGGCAATTCAGTTGGGCTACGTAGCCTGGCTTGCCTTCAAATGGTGGTCGCAAAGGCGCAACGCAGCCCGCAGCTCCCACTGATTGTGCTGCCATTCTTCGTGCCCTGCGCGAAGAGCGGAAAACGGAATGGCCTCGCCGCCCTCAAGTTCCCTGCAATCCCGCCGATGACTCCGTTGTGACGCGCTCGGACGAGCCGCCCCGGAGTTCTGTCAATGCAGCCATTCCTGATTGTCATGGCCTTTATCGTTATCGTTGTTGCCCCCGCGATCGTTGCCGCCTTCACCGGCCCAGACATGGACGAAGCTGAATAGTTGCCGCTGCCTATCGGGAATTGCCCTTCGCTGCCACAGCCATTAGACTGATGGTTTGAGGGGCCCGTCATGTTGGTTGTCATGAAAGCGCAGGCTACGCCGGAACAAATCCAGGCAGTCTGCGAGCAAATTGAACAGCTAGGTTTCCGCGCTCATCCACTTCCCGGCGCACAGCGCACCGCCATCGGCATCACTGGCAACAAGGGTGAGGTAGAGCGCGGCAATCTTGAATCGCTCTCGGGAGTCGCCGAGGTCATTCGCGTCTCCAAGGCCTACAAACTGGCTAGCCGCGACGTCAAGGAAGAAGACACCGTCATCCAATTCGCGGGCACAGATGCTTCCATCGGCGGCCGCAACCTGGCCATTGTCGCCGGACCCTGCTCCATCGAAAGCCGCGACCAGGCCTTCGCCATCGCCGAACAGGTCGCGGCCTCCGGAGCACAGTTCTTCCGCGGCGGCGCATTCAAGCCCCGCACATCTCCCTACGCGTTTCAGGGCCTCGGCCTTGAAGCTCTGCGCATCATGGCGGAAATCCGCGACCGCTTTGGCCTGCGCATCGTCACCGAAGCCATCGACAACGACTCTCTCGCCCTGGTGGCCGAATGGGCCGACGTCATCCAGATTGGCGCGCGCAACATGCAGAATTTCTCCCTGCTCAAGCGCGCCGGCCGCCTCCGCAAGCCGGTCCTGCTCAAGCGCGGCCTTTCGGCCACTCTCGAAGAATTCCTCATGGCCGCCGAGTACATCATGAGCGAGGGCAACTACCAGGTCATCTTGTGCGAGCGCGGCGTCCGCACCTTTACCGACCACAGCCGCAACACTCTCGATCTAAGCATTGTTCCGGCGGTGCATCACCTCAGCCATCTGCCCATCCTGGTCGATCCCAGCCACTCCACCGGCAAGCGCGACAGCGTGCTCCCCATGGCTCGCGCGGCGGTTGCATCGGGCGCAGATGGCATCCTGGTCGAAGTTCATCACCAACCCGACAAGGCGCTCTCCGACGGGCCCCAGTCCATCTATCCCGACCAGTTTGCGCGCATGATGGACGAGATCGAGCAGATCGCGCCGGTGGTCGGCCGCAGTCTGCCCCGCGGCATTCACGTCGCCAGCGTTGCTGGTTGAGCTCATGACCCTGCGGCACGCCATTTCCGTCGCCTTGATCACGTTCGCGCTCGGCCTCACCGCCTGCCGCCCTCACGACTTTCCTGAGTATCCGCCTGACTATCGGGAATACGCCTACGTCACCAACGGCAGCAGTGGTACGGTCACCGTAATCGACGTTGTCAATGTGCGGGTGGACCGTGAACTGCCCGTTGGCCAGAATCCCGTCGCCGTCGCGGCCAGCCCGACGCGCAACGAGATTTACATCCTCAACTCCGGCGCCGAAAGCTCATTCGCCCAAGGTTCCGTTTCAGTCATCGACGCCGAAAGCAACGCGGTGATCGCCACTATTGCCGTTCACCGCCGGCCAGTCTCCATCGACATCGACGCCGGCGGCGCACTCGCCTACGTGGCCAACTCCGGGTCCAATACTATCTCTGTCCTCGACCTCAGGGCCCGTCGCGAGATTGCCGTAATTGGCTCAGGCGAGGTTCCTGTCTCCGCCCGCATTGCCCCCGATGGCAACACCCTGGTCGTCGCCAACCGCAGCGGAAACAGTGTAAGCCTGATCGATCCTGCCACCAGGTCCGTCCGCGCGGTATTCGGGGGCTGCCCCGGCGCCGGCGATGCTGTCATCCTTCCCGACTCCTCCAAGACCTTTGTAGCCTGCTCCGCCGGTCATCAGGTCATGGCCATTGCCCTAGCCCACTCCAAGGCCAATCCAAACCAGCCCGACCGCCTCGAATCTCTGATGGATGTGGGCCGCGCCCCCGTGCAGCTCGCTCTCAAGCCGGACGGCGGAGAGATCTTCGCATCCAACTCCCTCGCCGACTCCATCTCTGAGGTCGTTACTACAACGGATGATGTAGGCGGCGCTTATATGATCGGCAGCGATCCCGTTCGCGGCCTCGTATCCGCCGACAACTCCATGCTCTACGTCGCCGACTTCCAATCCCAATACGTCACTCCGTACGCCATCGACGACGGCAAGCGCCTTGGCTCCATCCATGTCGGCGACGGCCCTTCGGCACTGGCGTTTTCCTCTGCGGGCCACCTCCTCTTCGTCGTTGACACCCGATCTTCCGACATCGCAGTCGTTCGCACCGCTTCTCGCTCGCTCTTTACCATGCTTCCCACCGGCCGCGCCCCCAACGCCATCGCCGTCAAGGCTTTCAAGCTGCCTTAGATCCCGCCAGGAATCGCTCCAGCGCCGAATTATGCGGCATCGCCAAACACGCGCCCGCCTGCCGATCTCACTGCTTCTGCCAACTGTCGGTCAAACGTCGCCAACCTTCCGCCGGTGCGCAATACGAGTTCAAGATAGGTAGCGTCAAATCCCGTTAGTTTGTAGGCGCGCGAGTGTCAAAACCGCAGACTGAATCGCCGAGGGCCGCGCCGCGTCTTCCACAATCGGCAATTTGTTCACCATGCCCAGGAACGTTCCTGACTTGGAGTTGCCGATTCCGGCTCGGCGTTCCGCCATCAGAATGCCATTTGCAACCTCTGAAAACCAGAGAGCCGGCACAATGGCGCCATGGGCTTGAAGGTATAAAAGCACCTCGTCAGCCAGCCGATCCTCGGCCAAATCTACACGCCTGCTCAGCCAGGCCAGCGTTGCGGATGCATCCAGAACCAGTTCCACGCCGCGCCCTTACTTTCCGCCTTCGCGAATCCACTCCAGAACCGTGTCGCCGGATATGCCCTCGATCCTTGGAAAATGGATCAGACCCTCCACAGCGCGGGAAACCTCTGCCGCAGTCCGACCCGATGCGACAGGCGCCAGATTCGCGACTGCCCGACCACGCAGTGTAATCGTGAACCTCTCCCCTTGGTCGACCTTGCGCAGTATCGCCGAGAGCTTGGTCTTGGCGTCAAAAGCGCCAACCTCTGTATAAACGGATTCCTCGCCGCCATACGCCCTCCGATCCATCATCGGAACAAATCAACTAGATTACAAGCTGGTTTAATCCAATCCCCCCGATTGCGCTTCAATCGCCTGGCAATCGCCAGCCTCACCCCGCCAGGGGCAAGAACCGCCGCAATTGGTCGTCGTATTGCTCAATATGCCCGGTGAGTATGTCGTAGTACCAGCCATGCACCGTGAGCCGCCCCTCCACTACTGCCCGCGCCACCGACGGCTGCGCCCGCAGGTTCCATAGTTGCGCCACCACGTTGCCGCGAATCAGCGCTGCCAGCTCCGCGTGCTCCCCGTCGGCCGGGTTCAGCGGCTGCCGATGCGAGAAGGCCGCCTCCACATGGCTCAGCCAGCGCCGCGCCTTGGGCATGTTCTCCAGCCCCTTCCGATCCAGCGCAGCCTTCAGCGCCCCGCAGTCCGAGTGCCCGCAGAGAATCGCGCTTTTCACCCGTAGCACTTCCACCGCGTATTCGATGGTGGCCGTCACCCCGTCCACATCGTGGCCGGTAATCGGCACTACGTTGCCCGCATTCCGCGTGATGAACAGGTCCCCTGGCCCGGTGCCAAGGATCAGGTCCGGTACCACCCGCGAGTCCGAGCAAGTGATGAACAGCCACTCCGGCGCCTGCGTCTCCGCCAACAGGTGGAACTGGTCCCTCCGGCGTGGGAATACCTCTTTCAAAAACCGTTTGTGCCCCTCGATCAACCGTTCCATGCAACCTCCCTGTCCAAGTCTGTCTATGCCCGCATTTTTCGATTTCTCTGCCAAGCCTACCGCACCGCGGGCCAGCCTGATACCTTAGTCGGTATCACATTCATATTCTCAAAGCAATCGCAAGGAGAAAGCGATCGATGAGACAGCTTGGCAGGCTCTTCCGCCCCGGATTTCTGTTCACAGTGTTTTGCCTGCCGGTTGCGGCAGCATCCGCGCATGCACAAACTGTCGACGCCATTGACCCCGCTCTTCGCGCCCGAGTGGATCGCATCGCCGCCCAGGTTCTCGACCAGACCGGGGTTCCCTCCGCCTCGGTTGCTGTTGTCAAAGGCGGCAAGCTGGTTTACACCCACGCCTACGGCAGCGCCCGCCTCGCCACCTCGAACAGCCCCGCCGTTCCCGCCACGCCCGCCATGCGCTACTCCATCGGCTCTATCTCAAAGCAATTTACAGCGGCTGCAATACTCCTGCTCCAGGAAGAAGGCAAGCTCTCCCTCGACGACGCTGTCGGCAAATACGTCCCCGGCCTCACCCGAGGCAACGAAGTCACTATCCGCCAGATCCTCTCACATACCTCTGGCTATCAGGACTACTGGCCCGAGGACTATGTGATGACCCCCATGCTCGCCCCCGAGAGCGCTCAGCAGATTCTCGACAGTTGGGCCAAGAAGCCTCTCGATTTCGAGCCTGGAACCCAGTGGCAGTACTCCAACACCAACTACGTCATCGCCGGCCGCATCGTCGAACAGATCACCGGCAACCCGCTGATGGACATGCTGACCACCCGAATCTTTCGCCCGCTGGGCATGACCTCCGTCTGGAACTCCGACGAAGCCAGGCTCACCCAGGCCGACGCCACAGCATACTATCGCCACGCCCTCGGCCCACTGCGCGTTGCGCCCAAGGAGGGCAGCGGCTGGATGTTTGCCGCCGGCGAGCTGGCCATGACCGCGCACGACCTCGCCCTGTGGGATGAGAGCCTGATCGCGGAATCGATCCTCAAGCCAGACAGTTACAAGCAGATGTTCACTGAGGTCAAGCTCAAGGACGGCAAGAGCACCCATTACGGTCTGGGTGTGGATATTTTGGACCGCCAGGGCCACCGCTCTATCGAACACAGCGGCGAAGTCTCCGGTTTCGTCTCTGACAACCAGGTCCTCGTCGACGACCGCGTCGCGGTGGCCGTGCTTACCAACCAGGACGCCGTCGGCGCAGCCTCCACCATTGCCCGGCTCACCGCCCCGGTGGTCCTCGACGCCGCCCCCAGCGGATCCGAAAAGCAGGCGCTGGACATCTACCACGATCTGCAAACCGGCCGCATCGACCGCACCCTGTTGGCCCCCAACCTCAGCGACTACTTCACCGCCGAAGCCCTGGCCGACTTTCACGACAGCCTGGCGCCGCTGGGCGAGCCGCTGACCTTCTCACAGACAGGCGAACAGTTGCGCGGCGGCATGACCTTCCGGTCGTTCAGGATCGTCTATCCCGGCAGGCGCCTCACCCTCACCACGTACACGTACCCCGACGGCAAGCTCGAGCAGTACCTGATCGCGCCTTCGGAGTAAATTGAGGTGGTCCCCGTAGATGCGGTTGTCCCGCGCTTGCTGCGTTCTTGATTTTGGCAGCCAGGCGGCAGGCGAACTATAGAAACCGAGTTCGCTCTTCTGCGGAAGGAATTGGGCAGCTCTCCAGCCGGCCCCAGATGCTGTAGCGCCAGCGAGCGACGAGCCGGTACAGCGGATCGCTGAGAAACCTGGGAATCCAACTGAGCGCGGTGGCAACGACAGGCCACGGCTGCGGCAGCTCGCGGAGCAGTGAGATCGTAGCCGCGCATCGAGTCAGCGCCTGCTCACCAGCCTCAAGCGGGTTGCGAAAGACCAGCACCGTGCCGGGAGCACCGCCAGCGTCGAGCAGATCGGCATGCCGCGCCAGCAGAGGCGCGATGGCCTCAGAACTGGAAGCGGCAAAGCGCAGCCGGTCGCGCCGGTCGCGGCGCAGCAGCCAGCGCACCCAACCGTTGCAAAAGCCGCAGTGGCCGTCAAAGACCACCAGCAGGCGGTCGCCGATTTCGTCGAGTCCACTCACACTCATCGAGATGCCAATAAAAGCGGCCCGATTCAATTCCGCCGGTACGCGTTCATCCACCCTCTATACTGAACCCACCATGAGTTCGCACACCACAGCCTCCACACGCACCCGGTCTCAGGCTCTGCAACAGCGCGCCGAGCGCTTCTTTCCCGGCGGCGTCAACTCGCCGGTGCGAGCCTTTCGAGCGGTGGGCGGCGCGCCGCCGTTTATCGAGAGCGCGCAGGGCGCGTGGCTCACCGACGCCGACGGCAACCGCTACATCGACTACTTCGGTTCCTGGGGGCCGATGATTCTGGGCCACGCCTTTCCGCCCGTTGTCGAAGCCATCCAGCGGGCGGCGCGCAACTCCGCCAGCTTCGGCGCGTCCACGGCAGCCGAAGGCGACCTGGCCGAGCGCATCGTCGCCTGCTACCCGGCCATTGAGAAGTTGCGCTTTGTCAGCTCCGGCACTGAGGCCACCATGAGCGCCATCCGCCTGGCCCGCGCCGCCACCGGTCGCAAGATCGTGATCAAGTTCGAGGGCTGCTACCATGGCCACTCCGACGGGTTGCTGGTCAAGGCCGGCTCCGGCGTGGCCACGCTCGGCATTCCCGGCTCGGCCGGCGTGCCCGAGGAGATCGCCAGCCTCACACTCGCCCTGCCCTACAACGACCTGGCTGCGGTCGATGCCGCATTTGCCGCCCATCCCAGCGAAATTGCCGCCGTAATTCTGGAGCCTGTTGTCGGCAATGCCGGCTGCATTCCGCCCGCCCCCGGCTATCTGGCCGGCCTTCGCGGGCTCACCGCTCGCGAAGGAACGCTGCTCATCGTCGACGAAGTCATGACCGGCTTCCGCGTGGCCCTCGGCGGAGCGCTGGAGCTTTACGGCATGGACGCGGATCTGGTCACGCTGGGCAAGATCGTCGGCGGGGGCTTGCCTGTGGGCGTCTTCGGCGGCAAACGCGCACTCATGGACCTGCTCGCCCCGCTCGGACCCGTCTATCAGGCCGGAACACTCAGCGGCAATCCCCTGGCCATGGCCGCAGGCATTGCCACCTTGAGCTATTTGCAGGATCACGCGGATGAGGTCTATCCCCAGCTTGAAACCACCGCCAAAGCGGTCTTCGAGGGTGTAGCTGCCGAAGCCGCCCGCGCGGGCGTTTCGCTGACCCTCAACCGCGTCGGCGCCATGGGTACCTGGTTCTTCACCGCTGGACCGGTAACGAACTATGACGATGCCGCCAAATCCGACACCGCCGCCTTCGGCCGCTTCCACCGGGCCATGCTCGACCAGGGCATCTGGCTACCGCCCTCGCAGTTTGAAGCTGCGTTTTTGAGCACGGCCCATGGCAAGGAAGAAGTGGCTGCGACTATCGCCGCGGCGCGAGAGGCATTCAAAGCCGTCCATAGCCGCATGAAGTGAAAGCACCCGTTCATGCCCAACGAATCGCCATCGTCCGACTTGACAATTACTCGAAATAAGCATACACTGTAAATACAGTTAAAGGAGAGCACGGAGGGAACCCCATGTCTACATAAATTCATATTTAGGAGCAATTATGAACGGTAAGTCTTTGGATTTTGATTGGGATGAGGCCAACCTCGCTCACATAGCGCGGCACAGCGTAACGCCTGAAGAAGCCGAGCAGGTTCTTCTGGGATTTCCTCTCGATATGGAATTACAAATCGCAGACGAGAGCAACGGAGAAGAGAGGCTCCTGCAAATTGGAGAGACGGCTAAGGGCAGGATTTTGCAACTGGTTACAACTTGGCGCGATGGGAAGGTTAGAGTGATTACGGTGTGGGACGACGTGCCTAAGCAACTGAAGGACTACTATCTGGCCGAAATGAGGCGGCAATATGGAGACACTTAAGATTCCGAAGTTTGAAAACGAGGCCGACGAGGCCAATTGGCTCTACGAGAATCGCGATGGGCTGGCGAATGCCTTCCTGCAAGCTGCCCAGGAGGGCCGGGTGCGGCAGGGCACGTTGAGGCAACGCGGCGTCACGCCCCCGACCACAATTCGGCTCGCCGCGGAAGACATTTCTCGTGCGCGCGTTTTGGCTGATCGCCGCGGTCTGCGATATCAGACATATCTCAAAATGCTGATTCATGAGGCGCTGGAGAGGGAGGAACGGCTAGCAAGCTAAGCTTGACCAGCCGAATCCCTACCCCCACGCTTCCAGCGTCACAAACCTATTTGTGTTCTTGTAGTGCGCGATCAACTGCCCGGCGGCGGCTACGGATGGCCCGCGATCCGCGCCCACCTTCAGGTGCCCGCCGTCGTGAAGCACGATGTTGGCCGCCAATCCCCGCATCTTGAGGTGGTCAACCTTCTCCGCCAACCGCTCGGCGATCACATCGGCCGAGAGCTCGCTCCAGTCGGTCGTCATTGCATTCCACAGCACTGGAACCATTCCCAGCCGCCTTGCCAGCATGAAGACAATGGGCCTTCGCGCGCCAAACGGAGGACGAAAATAGCGCACCGGCACGCCCGCAATCTGCTCCAGCGTCTGGCTAGTCCGAGTCAGCTCCTCCCTAACCTTGCTAGCTGCGGTCAGCGCCAAGTTGGGATGGCTCCAGGAGTGGTTCCCTATCAGGTGCCCAGCCGCGGCAATTCGCCGCACCAGATCGGGCTCTGCCTGGGCATAGCTCCCCACCAGAAAGAACGTCGCCCGCACCTGGTGAGTTGCCAGAATGTCCAGCAACCGCGGAGTCCACGCCGGGTTGGGACCGTCATCGAATGTCAACGCCAGCTCCCTCGGCCGCGACGGCGCAGCCAGCGACT
>Ga0302157_10007255_pt1 | contig 11220 bp, 9 predicted proteins | sample I_Bog_N3_3_FD_193502 | JGI IMG/M metagenome (GOLD analysis project Ga0302157, IMG submission 193502) | Peat permafrost microbial communities from Stordalen Mire near Abisko, Sweden - I_Bog_N3_3 | ecosystem: Environmental > Terrestrial > Soil > Wetlands > Peat | place: Sweden: Abisko, Stordalen...
GGCGAAGTCCCGCCGCCCTCCGCCCGCCCTGCCGTCGCCTTATGGCGCGAGCATGTGGAGCGCAAGGCCGGATCGCAGCTGTCGCGACTGGGAGCCGTGCTCGACAACCAGGAAGCCTTCGACAAAATCCTGCGCGAGATCATTGCTCTGCTCGACATCGAGCAGATGGAGCAGGACCCGCCCGACGAAGACGACTCCGAGCAGGACACCCAGGACGCCCAAGGCGCTCAATCCGGCCCGCAGGAACAGTCCAAGTCCGACGAAAGCGGCTCCAGCCAGTCCGACGAGGGCGGCGAGCAAGGAGTCATGGGCGATGCCGAAAGCATGGGCGCCCAAGACGGCGAGGAGCAGGACGGCGAGAGCATGAAGGTGCCCGGCCATGGCTCGGAAGAAGCCGGCGGCCCGTCACGTCAACGCTCGGGCCATAATTCGCGCAATCATCCGCCCGGTGAAAAGCCCTATCTGGCCTATACCACCGCCTACGACCAGATCGTCGATGCCGCCGATCTTTGCGAGCCGGAAGAGCTGGTGCATCTGCGCCACCAGCTGGATCAGCAGCTGACCAACCTGCAAGGCGTGGTCAGCAAGCTGGCCAACCGCCTGCAGCGCCGATTGATGGCCAAGCAGACCCGCGCCTGGGAGTTCGATCTGGAGGAAGGCCTGCTGGACGCCGGTCGTCTGGCCCGCATCGTCACCAACCCGACCCAGAGCCTGTCCTTCAAGCTGGAGAAGGATACCGATTTTCGCGACACCGTGGTCGCCCTGCTGATCGACAACTCCGGCTCCATGCGCGGTCGGCCCATCTCGGTGGCCGCCATGAGCGCCGACATCCTGGCCCGCACCCTGGAACGCTGCGGCGTCAAGGTCGAAATCCTGGGTTTTACCACCAAGGCCTGGAAGGGCGGATTGGCCCGCGAGAAATGGGTGGCCGAGGGCAAACCGCCCCAGCCGGGCCGCCTGAACGACCTGCGCCACATCGTCTATAAGGGGGCCGACACCCCCTGGCGTCGGGCCCGCAAGAACCTTGGTCTGATGCTGCGCGAAGGCATTTTGAAGGAAAACATCGACGGCGAAGCCCTGCAATGGGCCCACGACCGTCTGGCCAGCCGCCCCGAGCAGCGGCGCATCCTGATGGTCATCTCGGACGGAGCGCCCGTCGATGATTCCACCCTGTCGGTCAATCCCGGCAGCTATCTGGAACGTCACCTGCGCGACGTCATCGAATGGATCGAGATGCGCACCCCCGTCGAGCTGGTGGCCATCGGCATCGGCCACGACGTCACCCGCTATTACCGCCGCGCCGTCACCATCATGGACGCCGAAGACCTTGGCGGCACCATGATGGCCCAGCTGACCGACCTGTTTGATATCGAAGTGGCGGCGGTGAGGCGACGGATATCATAAAAAGACCCCCGGCCTTGGCGGGCGTGGGCAGAGCCCACACCCCTATCCGGCCAAATTAAGCCTCGCGAACACCCTTCAGGAAGGCGGCGACGGTATCCTTCAAAGTGTCGGCTTCCTGGGCCAGGGAATGGGCAGAGGCCAGGACCTGACGGGCGGCGGCCCCGGTTTCGGCGGCGGCGTGGCTGACGCCGTCGATATTGTGGGACACCGACTGAGTGGCGTCCGAGGCCTGATGGACGTTGCGGGCGATTTCCGAAGTGGCGGCGGATTGTTCCTCGACCGACTGGGCGATGCCGGACGCGACGTCCTTCACATCCTCGATGCGCTGAACGATGGAGGCGATGGCCGAGACGGCGTCCCGGGTCGAAGACTGGACGGCGCCGATCTGGGCGGCGATATCGCCGGTGGCGCGGGCCGTCTGGTTGGCCAGGTGTTTGACCTCGTTGGCGACGACGGCGAAACCCTTGCCGGCGTCTCCAGCCCGCGCGGCTTCAATGGTGGCGTTCAAAGCCAGAAGGTTGGTCTGGGCGGCAATATCGTTGATCAGATTGACCACCTCGCCAATGCGGGCCGAACTTTCGGCCAAACTGCGCACGGTCTCGTCCGCACGCTGGGCTTCGTGGGCGGCGGCGCGGGTGATTTCACCGGCCTGTTCGACCTGACGGCCGATTTCATTGATGGAGGAGGCCAGTTCCTCGGCGGCGGCTGCCACCGTCTCGACGCTGGCCGAGGCTTCGTTGCCGGCGTCCGAGACGGTGGCCGCCTGACGGTTGGTCTGCTCGGCATTGGCCGACATGGCCTGGGCCGTGCTGTTCAACTGAGTCGAAGCCGACTGCATGGTCTGCAACAGATGGGTGACGGTGCCGTCGAAATCGCTGGTCAGGCCGGTAATGACCTTGGCCCGGCGCTCACGCTCCAGCTGTTCGGCCCGCTGGGCGTCCTCCAGCTTGCGATTATGAATGGCATTCTCGCGGAAGACCGCCAGGGCGCGGGTCATTTCGCCCAGTTCCTTGGCCTCCTCGTCGGCGTCGGGCAGATCGAACATCAGATCGCCCTCGGCCAGACGGCCCATCCCGGAGATCGAGGTCTTCAAGGGCCGGACGATGCTGCGGTTGGCAATGATCCAACCGATGGCAACACCGAAGACCATCACCAGGATGGTCAACAAAATGATGGTTTCCAGGGTGTTTAAGGCAGCCTTGGTGAATTCGTCCTTGGGCATGCCCACATAGAGAACGCCGATCACCTTGCCGCCGTCGTCGAGGATGGGATCATAGGCGGTCATATAGGGGCGGCCGAGGATCTCGACCTCGCCACGGAAGGGTTCGTGGCGGCCAAAGACGGCCTCATAGGCCGCCGTGCGGGCCAGCTTGGTGCCCACAGCCCGCTTGCCCTCGGCGCTGATGACGTTGGTGGCGATGCGCTCGTCTTCCATGAAGATGGTGCAAGTGCCGCCCACCAGATTTTTGACCAGATCCACCACCTCGGTGCCGCCGTTCAGCGCCACGTCGCCGGCCATCAGCCGGCCATCGGCCAGACGGAAGCTGGCGCCCTTTTCCTTCAGGACCTGCCAGGCAACCTTCATGTTGGCGTCCACTCGTTCACGGGCGGCATCGCGGGCGGAATCGAACAACAGGCTGGCAGTGATCAGACAGATCAGCAGACCCAAACCGATGATGCCCGAAGCCATCAATAAGACAATGCGCGGCGCCAGTCCAATGCGGCGAATTCCAGCCAAGGCAGCCATATTCCGCTCTCCTAATACTCTATCCTAAAAGTCCAGCGTAGCTATACTTCAGGATAGGGATAAAAAGAAAGAAAAATGAATCTGTCTCAAGCCGGGTCAAGCCTCTTTGGTTGCGGTATTTATAGTTGGATTAACATGCAGACAATTGATGGGAATAATAACCTGCAGCGCCCTAAATTATCCTCGGATCATCGGACGGGTCATTTCGTCTCTGTCGGCTCATCGCCTTCGTACCACTGGGGCCATTCCCGTTTGACCACCGGGCCCTTGGCGTCAAGGGCATGGCAGGTGTCAAGGATACGCGGACGCTTTTCGCCGCGCAGCTCGTGCTGCACCAGGGGAGCCAGGGTCTGAAAAGCGGTGGTGGCCAGCGGCCCCATCATCTCGACGATATGGGTGCAGCCGCCGACGCCGCCGAAGCGGGCGCGAAGCTGTTTCATGAAGCCCGGCCCCAGGGTCAGTCCCTCCAGCTCGGAGAAAGACGGAGCCACCTCGCCGCAGATGGTGAAGGGGGCATTGTCGGTCACCGCCTCGACCTTGTGGATGCGGTAATGATCATCGACGGTCAGGCGCACCCACATCTCGTGGATCGGCTCGCCCGGCGGAATCTCACCGCCGCGGTCCTTGTTGGGGAAGGCGTAGCTCTTGATGTCGAGCAGCCGACCTTCGATGTCCCATAAGCCATCGTCTCGGCGGAAGCCTTCCAGCTCGACGGTGCGGCGGTGGATATGCTGGCGGGGAACGGGCGGGGAAAGAGGCATCAGGCACCATCCTCGGCGGGTTCGCCAACTTCTGGGGTAATGCGGACCGAGGTGATCTGGTTACGCAGGCGGCGCAGGACCTCGAAGCGGAAACCGTGAAACAGGAACACCTGCCCCACATCAGGGATCATGCGGGATTCGTGGAGCAGCAGGCCGGCGATGGTGGCGGCGTCTTCATCCGGCAAGGTCCAGTCGTAATCGCGGTTCAAGTCGCGCAGGGTCACGCCGCCATCGACGATGTAAGAGCCATCGGGCTGAGGCCGCACTCCGGCGGTCTGGACATCATGCTCGTCCGAGATATCGCCGACGATCTCCTCGATGATGTCTTCGAGGGTGACGATGCCCAGAAAAGAGCCATATTCATCGACCACCAGGGAGAAATGCTCGCGGCGCTGGCGAAATTCCTGCAACTGATCGAGCAGAGAGGTGGACTCCGGAATGAACCAGGGGGTGGCGGCGATCTCGTTCAGATTGATGGCCGCGTGGTTGCCTTCGTTGGCCTGGATAGCCCGCAGCAAGGCCTTGGAATGCAGCAGGCCGACGATATTGTCGGGCTGGCCGCGCCACAGGGGCAGGCGGGTATAGGCGGCCTGGGTGACTTGCTGGATCAGGGTGTCGATGGGCAGATCGGCGTCGATCATCACCACGTTCTTGCGATGGACCATGATTTCGACCACCTCGACCTCGACCAGATCGAGGATGGAACGCAGCATCTTGCGCTCGTGGCGGACCTCATCCTCGGCGGCATGGATGTCGATGGCGCCGCGCAGCTCGGCCATGGAGGAATCCAGATCGGCTTCCTCGTTGGGCTGCATGCCCGACAGCCGCAGCAGACCGTTGACGAACAGCTGCACCGCCCGGATCGGCGGACCGAAGACCACCACCACCATCAGCATGGCCGGGGCCAGGAACGGCGCCATGCGGTTGGCGTGATGCAAAGCGATGGTCTTGGGCAGGATTTCGCAGAAGACCAGCACCACCAAGGTCATCACCCCCGTACCGATGATGACGCCCATATCGCCGTCGATGGAAATGGCGACGGTGGTGGCGATGGCCGAGGCCAGAATCTGCACCAGGGTATTGCCCAGCAGGATCGAGCCGATCATCCGTTCCTTGCGGGCCAGCAGGCGGTTGACCAAGACGGCGCGCGGGTCGCCTTCGATCTCCAGCTGATGCATCAGCGGCTTCGACACCACGGTCAGCGACGTTTCGGCGGTGCTGAAGAAATAGAGCAACAGCAAAAGAACGACGACGAGCGCGATGTCGAGGATCATTTCCGGGCGACCCAATCTTCAAGAACCGAGAGAACCATCGGCGTCTTCACCTCGCGGCAGAGGAAACTTTGGCCGATGCCACGGGCCAGGACGAAGGTCACCTTGCCGTCCTTGACCTTCTTGTCCTTGGCAAAGTGGGACAGCAGAGCCTTGGCGTTCCAGGCCTTACCCTCCGGCAGCTCCGGCAAATCCACCGGCATGCCCAGAGTGCGCAGATGCTTTTCAAGGCGATCAGCATCCTGACGCGGGCAAAGCCCCATGCGCACCGAAAGCTCGAAGGCCATCATCAGGCCGATGGAGACCGCCTCGCCATGCTGCAGAGCCTCGCCATAGCCGCCCTCTGCCTCCAGGGCATGGGCGAAGGTATGGCCCAGGTTGAGCAAAGCCCTCTGGCCGGATTCCCGTTCGTCGGCGGCAACGATGCGGGCCTTGGCGGCGCAAGAGGTCAGCACCGCCTTCTCGCGGGCCTCCTTGCTGCCGGCCAGCAGGGCCAGGGCATTCTTTTCCAGCCACTCGAAGAAGGCCAGATCATCGATCAGGCCGTATTTCACCACTTCGGCATAGCCGGAGCGCAGATCGCGGGGGCTCAGGGTCGAAAGAACGTCGATGTCGGCCAGCACCAACTTGGGCTGATAGAAACTGCCCACCAGATTTTTGCCCTGACGGGTATTGATGCCGGTCTTGCCACCCACCGAGCTGTCCACCTGGGACAAGAGCGTGGTGGGGATCTGAATGAAGGGCACGCCGCGCAGCAGGATGCTGGCGGCAAAGCCGGTCAAATCGCCGATCACCCCACCGCCAAAGGCCAGGATGGTGGTGCCGCGCTCGCAGCGGGCTTCCAGCATGGCGTCCAGCAGGCTTTCCAGATGGGCGAAGTCCTTGATCTGCTCGCCGGCAGGCAAAACCACGCCATGATTCTCGATGCCGGCAGCGTCCAGGGAATCCTTCAGGGCCTCCAGATGCAGCTTCTCGATGTTGTCATCGGTCACCACGAAGACGCGGGGCGAGGTCAGCAGCGGACGGATCAGCGCCCCGGCCTGAGCCAGCAGACCCGAGCCCACATGGATGTCGTAGGAACGATCGCCCAAGGCGAGGGAAAGAATGGCGGTCATGGTCTGCCTTGATCCTGTGCGGCCAGAAGATGCGCCCTTAAGGCGGCCTCCACGGCATCGACGGTAACGTCCGCCGGCTGATCGGCGGAATCGACGATCACCTCGGACTCGGAATAGGTGGGATAGCGCTGATCGATCAGCCGCTGGAGAATTTCACGGGGGTCGCCGGTCTTCAGCAGCGGGCGATGGTCGCGGCCCGCCGTGCGCTTAACCAGCAATTCCAGATCGGCCCGCAGCCACAAGGACAGGCCTTCAGCCTTGACCAGAGCGCGGGTGTCGGGGTCCATGAAGGCGCCGCCGCCGGTGGCCAGGATGCAGGCCGGGCCCGACATCAGCCGCGACATCACCTTGCGTTCCAGCTCGCGGAAGGCCGGTTCGCCGTAATTATTGAATATCTCGGCCACGGTCTGACCGGCGGCTTTCTCGATTTCCTGGTCGGCATCGACAAAATTCACGCCCAAACGGGCCGCCAGCTTGCGTCCGACGCAGCTTTTCCCAGCCCCCATCAGACCCACCAGCACCACCGTGCGCGGCAGAAAAAAGGCCTCCGTCGCGGTCTCGCCACTCATGACTTGTCTCCAAAGCGAGAGCCGCCGCTCCACCGCCGTTGAAACCGGCAGCCGCTGCCGATAAACTTTCTATTCGTCACCATGGGGTGAAACCTACCATACTCCGCCGCGAATGGCATGGGGTGTCCGTTGCAACGCACATAACCCCACCCGTTCGGCTTGTACCCGCCCCCTTGGGGGCATGTCCACCGTCTTGACTCTATAAAGCAGGTCTTCGCACATGAGCAGTCTGGTCCGCATCGTCCTTGTCCTGGTGCTTCTTATCGTCGTCGGCGGCGTTGCCGCTCTGGCGATGTGGGATATTCCCGCTCCCTCCGCCAAGGTCGAGAAGGTGATCCCCGATGACCGCTTCCAACATTAAGCGCTCCAGCGGCGTCGCCGCCGCCGCCCTGCTGGCGCTGCTGCCTTTTGCCAGCGCTCTGGCCCAAACCGCCCCGGTGCAGCACACCGAGGAAGTCTTGATCTCGCCCAATGCCCAGCCGACGCAGGCCGCCCCCGCTCCGGTGCAGATCACCCCCGCCCAGCCGGTTCCGGTGGCCAAGGGCGCCGACAGCTTCCCCGAGGTGACCTCGCCCCGGGACGCCAAGGTCCAGGTGCAGGAACTGGCCGGAGTCGATCCCGGCAGCACCGGCGTGCTGACCTCCGGCAACGGCGGCTTTGGCGCCGACATGTGGGCCGGTGCTCAGATGGCCGTGGTGCAGAAGGTCATGCCGTCCCTGCCCGCCGCCACCCAGTCGCGCAGCCTGCGCCTGCTGGAACATAAGCTGCTGCTGACCGCTGCCGCCGTTCCCGCCGGCAAGCCGGTGCCCGGCGACAATCTGGTCAAACTGCGCGCCGACAAGCTGTGGGCCATGGGCGACACCGAAGGACTGGACGCCTTTTTAAAGGGCGTGCCCGGCCAGAACTTCACCCCTGAACTTCGCCGCATGGCGGCTGAAGATGCTCTTTTGGCCGGCGACAACGGTCTGGCCTGCGATCAGCTGAGTGCTTTGCGCAGCCAGCCGAGCGGAGATGACGCTTTCGCCGACAAGCTGGGCGTCTATTGCCAGTTCGCTGGCGGCAAAGCCAATGAAGCCGCCCTGTCCCTGGATGTTCTGCGCGAGCAGAAACTGAAAGACCCGGCCTTCTTCATCGCCGCCGACGCCCTGTCGGGGATTGCTCCCGGCAAGTTGGACGCCTTCAACCAGCTGTCGCCCCTGACCCTGGCCATGGCCCGCGCCGCCAAGATCGCTCTGCCCGAGGCCGCCGCCGCCAATGCCGCCAGCCCCGCCGTGCTGCGCGGCATCGCCACCGACCCCGCCGCCACCCTGGAGGCCCGCCTGCTGGCCGCCGAAAAGGCCGAGGCCGTGGGCGCCATCGAAACCGATGTGCTGCGTCAAGCCTATGAGGCCGTGACCTTCAGCCCGCAAGAACTGGCCGCTCCGGTGGGAGCCGATAAGGGTCCGCGCGGTCGCGCCATGCTCTATCGCGCCACCGTCCAGCAGCCCTCGCCCAACGCCAAGGCCGAGCTGATCGGCCGCGCCTTCGCCATCAGCGGCGACTACGGCCCGGCCTATTTCACCGCCGCCCGCCTCTATGCGGTAGAGCTGCAGAACGTCAAGCCGACGCCCGAACTGGTGGCCTTCGCCTATCCCGCCGCCCGCGCTTTGCTGGCCGCCGGCAAGCCCGATGCCGCCAGGCCTTGGCTGTTGTTCCTGCGGACCCAGATGGCCCAGGCCCCGGAAACCGCCAGCGCCATCGCCGGTCTGTGGCCGATCCTGCGCATGTCCATGGCCGAAGACGACCACATGCTTCCGGCCTCGGCCCTGGAGCTGTGGCGCAAGGCCCGTGCCGATCAGCCCGGCGAAATCGGCCAGCGCCGCGCCGCCGTCTGCTACAGCCTGCTGGCCGCCCTGGGCGAGAAACTGCCGGAAGACGCCTGGCTGCCGCTTTATGACGGCCCGGCCCTGGGGGCTTCGGTCACGCCGCGTCCGGCTTTGTGGCAGGGCCTGAACATCGCCGCCAACGACCTGCGCCTGGGCCAGACGGTGCTGATGTCCCTGGCCTCGTTGGGCGATGGTTCATTGGGTCAGGCTGATCCCAATGATCTTTACCGCGTGGTCTGGAGCCTGCGTCACATCGGCCTGGATGCGGAAGCCAGGGCTCTGGCGGTCGAAGCTGCGATCGCCAATGGTGTGTAGGTTTTTTTACCGCCGCTAATGCGACGTAACTCCCTCGCCGGGTGGGGCATCCGCCCCTTGGCCGCGGCCTCGATGGCCGCTGAAAAGAAGTCTAGACCGGCGAGGTCGTTGAAAAAGGAACAGCGGCTCTGTCCAACGACGGCTCCCGTTACGGAGACTCCTTTCTGGAAATGATGGCGGCGGAACGTGGCGCCGCCATCAACACCCTGGACGCCTATTCCCGCGATCTCGAGGATTTCAGCGGCTTCCTCACCTGTGCCGGACTTGGCCTGCACGAAGCCGACACCGAGGCCATCCGCGATTATATCGGCGACCTGAAAGATCGTGGCATGGCCGCCCGCACCGCCGCCCGGCGACTGTCCTGCATCCGCCAGTTCTATAAATTCCTCTTCGCCGAGGGGGTGCGCAAAGACGACCCTTCGTCGGTGATCGACAGCCCCAAGCTGGGCCGGCCTTTGCCGAAATATCTGTCGGAAGACGAAGTCAGCCGTCTGCTCGACGCCGCCCGCGCCATGGACGGCGAAGCGGGAATCCGGGCCATCGCCTTGATGGAACTGCTCTATGCCACCGGCCTGCGCGTCTCGGAGCTGGTAGGCCTGCCCCTGGCCGCCGCCGGGCGCGACGCACCCTCGCTGATCGTGCGCGGCAAAGGCGGCAAGGAACGGCTGGTGCCCTTGGGCGAGCCCGCCCGTCTGGCTCTGACCGCATGGCGGCAAATCCGAAAGCCCAAAGGCAGCAAGTACCTGTTCCCCGGTGACGGCGAAACCGGCCATGTCACCCGCGCCTGGTTCGCCATGCTGCTGTCGCAGCTGGCCCTGACCGCAGGCATCGACCGCCGCCGGGTTTCACCCCACGTGCTGCGCCACTCCTTCGCCAGCCATCTTCTGGCCCATGGCGCCGATCTGCGCAGCGTCCAGCAGATGCTGGGCCATGCCGACATCGCCACCACCCAGATCTATACCCATGTGCTGGACGAAAAGCTGAAGGGGCTGGTCAATCAGCACCATCCGCTGGCCATTCTCAGAAAGAAGTAAAGCCCGCCAGAGCCCGAACCTCGTCCGGCGTTTTCCCAGCCTCCCGCAAAGCCCGCAGCGTCAAAGACTTATCGCGCTTGGCGAAACGTTTGCCATGGTCGTCGGTCAGCAAGCGGTGATGATGCCATTCCGGCACCGGCAACCCCAGCAAGGCCTGAAGCAGACGGTGCAAGTGACTGGCGGCAAACAGATCGACCCCGCGCGTCACCAGCGTCACCCCTTGCAAGGCGTCATCCACCGTCACCGCCAGATGATAGCTGGTGGGGGTATCCTTGCGGGCCAGGACCACGTCGCCAAACAGCTGCTGCTGGGTATCCTGCCAGCCCTCGGCCCGGTCGTACCAGCGCAAGGGCCCGGCCATCGCCACCGCCTTGGCCATATCCAGGCGCAGGGCGTGGGGACGATCATCCCCCTCGACCTTGCTTAAGCCCCGGCATATCCCCGGATAGAGCGGCCCGTCGGGACCGTGGGGAGCATGACCCGATTGCTCGATCTCGCGGGCGATGTCGGTGCGGGTGCAAAAGCAGGGATAGAGCAGCCCCATATCCTCCAGCTTGGCCAAGGCCTGGGCGTAATCCGCCATATGCTGGGACTGGCGGCGCACCGGCTGGGGCCAGGACAGGCCCAGCCAGCCCAGGTCCTCCTCGATGGCGGTGATGAACTCAGGGCGACAGCGGCCGGGATCGATGTCCTCGTGGCGCAGCAGAAATCTGCCGCCCGCGACCTGGTCATAGGCAAACAAGGCGGAATGAGCGTGGCCAAGATGCAGATAGCCCGTAGGGCTGGGAGCGAAACGCGTTGTTGTCATGACGTGACTTTACCATCGAAGATGGGTTAGGACTCAAGCCACTGCCTTTCTCTTCAGGAGCTTTGCCATGCTGACCGGCCCCTCTGTCGCTCCCGCCTCGGGCGGTCCCGCCAAACAGCTGGTGGTCTTTCTGCATGGCCTGGGCGCCGATGGCGATGATCTGATCGAGCTGGCGCCTTATTTCGCCGCCGCCCTGCCCGATGCCGCCTTCATCTCGCCCAACGCTCCTTTCCCTTGCGACATGGCTCCTTTTGGCCGGCAATGGTTCAGCCTGCGCGACCAAGGCCCGGAAGCCATGCTGGCCGGCGTGCGCAAAGCCGCCCCCGAACTG
>Ga0302157_10007256_pt1 | contig 11219 bp, 9 predicted proteins | sample I_Bog_N3_3_FD_193502 | JGI IMG/M metagenome (GOLD analysis project Ga0302157, IMG submission 193502) | Peat permafrost microbial communities from Stordalen Mire near Abisko, Sweden - I_Bog_N3_3 | ecosystem: Environmental > Terrestrial > Soil > Wetlands > Peat | place: Sweden: Abisko, Stordalen...
AAAACCGGCGTCGCCGCTCTGCCGGCGACCGCCAGCGGCGCGGTGGTGCTGCTCGGCGACATGCCACGCGTCTCGCCGCACGTCCTGGCGCGCCTCGCGAGCGCCTTCGCCGCGCGCCCAGACGCGCTGGCCGTGATCCCGGTGTTCGCCGGCCAACGCGGCAATCCGGTGCTGCTGGCCCGCGCGCTGTTCGACGATGTCGCCGGGTTGCACGGCGACGAGGGGGCGCGACGGTTGCTCAGGGGGGCGGACGCGGCGCGCGTCGTGGAGATGGAGTTCGACGACGAAGCGGTTGCGCTGGACGTCGATACGCCGGAGGATTTGGCCCGGGCGGGATACGCTTCCCAAGCTGCCCGGAAGGAGAGCGCGCCATGACTGATCCCTTCGCCGCCTTGTTCAAGGACATCGGCCAGGATAACGAAGCCGCGCTGTCGCGCGTGGAGACGGACGCAGACGGCGCGCGGCACTGGCGCGACGTGGTTTTCGCCCATGTGATGGGCTTTCGGCCGCTCACCCTCTATGTGTCCGTGCCGAAAACGCCGGCTCCGCCGCCGTTGGTGATCTTCATTCATGGCGGCGCCTGGATGATGGGCCATCCGACGGTGGGCAACGCCGTCTACGCCGCGCTCGACCCGGTCGGAAAGCTGCTGCGGGCGGGCTTCGCGGTGGCGCGCATCAGCTATCGCTTCTCCAGCGAGGCGACGTTTCCGACGCAATTGCACGATTGCAAGGCGGCGGTGCGATTCCTGCGCAATCGCTCGGCTTTGTTCGGGTTCGATGCCGAGCGCTTCGCGACGATGGGCGATTCGGCGGGCGGGCACCTGGCCGCGTTGGTGGGGCTGACGGGCCAACGCGCGGATCTCGAGGGCGATGTGGGGGAAACGGCCGGATCGAGCGCCGTGCAGGCGGTGATCGACTGGTTCGGGCCGTCCGAACTGCTGACGATGCGCGAGCAGGCCTTGGCCGACGGCATGAAAGGCCAGGACGATCGCGAATCTCCGGAATCCCGCCTCGTCGGCGGCCCGATACAGCAAAACCGCGCGGCGGCGATGGCGGCCTCGCCGATCTCCTACGCCTCTGGTTCCGCGCCGCCCTTCCATATCCAGCATGGGACCCGCGACCGGCTGGTTCCGCTGGCGCAAAGCGAAATCCTGCACGAGGCGTTGCTCGCGGCAGACGTGGACTCGACGCTCGTCGTCATCGAAGGCGCCGATCATTGTTTCTGGGGCGCCCCCCTGGAGGGCATCGTCGAGCGAGACATCGCGTTCCTGCGCGCGAAGCTGGGAAAATAGATCGCGCCTCGCCGGTCACGAAGACCGAGAGCCGACGCCTCGCGCGCCAGTCGTTGTTCGAGCTTGGCGACTTTACGTCAATTCTAACCAACACATTCGAATTCTAAAAATTTTTCGATTTACCTAACGTCGATTTAGGCTATTCGCGTCAAAATTGGAGGCATGATGCCCGAACGCTATCGTTTCCGTGAGAAACCCGTCGAGAAGCGCGCCAACTCTGGTTGGATCACGCAGGTCGCGATCGTTCTGCTGATCGCCGCCGCCTTCCTGGCGTGGCAATCCCCCGGCTATTGGGCGCAAAAATTGATGCCTGGCGCCAATGCTACGAAGGCGCGCGCCGCCTGAGGGTTGGCGGCGAGAGCCGCCACCCATTTCCCTCGAACTCTCCTTTGAGGCGCCAGAGGCTTTGCGTGGCGCGGGCGGGAAACCGTTCGCCGAAACCGGCGGCATCGGCGATTGAACGCGCGGCGAACTCGCGGTATGCGTTCGGATAGCCGCGAGGGGGGAACCGGAGTTGCGGCGCCGGATCGCTTTTCCCTCGACGATCTGACGGCCGTCGCCGTGAAATGAACAGGTCAAGAGAGGAACGGCCATGCCCTCGACCGCGACGCTCCGCCCCCGCGCGTTGTTTCGTCCTCCATCGGTCTCTCAGGTCGAAGTTGGCGGCTTCTGGGGCGCTCGCGTCGACGCCGTCGCCGGCCGCACTGCCGATATCCTCTACGAGCGCTGCGTCGGCGCGGGAATGCTGGACCAGATCGATCCGGACCGGCCCTCGCCGGGGGTGCGCATCGCCTTTCATGTCAGCGACGGATTCGCCGCCTCGACAGTGACGACCCAGATGTTTTGGGATTCGGATATCGGCAAGACGATCGAGACGGCCGCCTATTCGCTGCACCGCAAGGCCAATCCGGCGCTCGAGGCGAAGATCGACGCGATCGTCGACATGTACGGCCGATTGCAGCAGGCCGATGGCTATCTGTCGAGCTGGTATCAGCGCATCCAGCCGGGCCTGCGCTGGACCAATCTGCGCGATTGTCATGAACTCTATTGCGCCGGGCATCTCATCGAGGGCGCGGTCGCTTATTTCCAGGCCACCGGCAAGCGCAAGCTGATGGACGTGATGGCCCGCTACGCCGACCTCATCGCCGCGACCTTCGGGCCGGAGCCTGACAAGCGGCAGGGCTATTGCGGCCATGAGGAAATCGAGCTCGCGCTGGTGAAACTGGCGCGCGCCACGGGTCAGCGAAAATATCTCGATCTCGCCAGATATTTCATCGACCAGCGCGGCCAGCAACCGCATTATTTCGACGCCGAGGCGAGGGCGCACGGCGCCGACCCCAAGGACTTTCATTTCAAGACCTATGAATACAATCAATCGCATGCGCCGGTGCGTGAACAAGACAAGGTGGTGGGACACGCGGTCAGGGCGATGTATCTCTATTCCGGCATGGCCGACGTCGCGACCGAATATGGCGACGACGGCCTCAAGGTCGCGCTGGACCGTCTCTGGGACGATCTGCACTCCAAAAAACTCTACGTGCACGGCGGCCTGGGGCCGTCCGCCAACAACGAGGGCTTCACCAGCGACTACGATCTGCCCAACGAGAGCGCCTACGCGGAAACCTGCGCCGCGGTCGGGCTGGTGTTCTGGGCGAGCCGGATGCTCGGCATGGGACCCGACGCCCGCTATGCAGACGCCCTGGAAAGGGCGCTCTACAATGGCGCGATCTCGGGCCTGTCGCTCGACGGCAGCCGGTTCTTCTATGAAAATCCGCTGGAAAGCCGGGGTGGGCGCCATCGCTGGTCCTGGCATCGCTGCCCCTGCTGTCCGCCCAACATCGGCCGGTTGGTCGCGGCGGTCGGAACTTACATGTATGGCGTCGCCGACGACGCGGTCGCCGTTCATGTCTACGGCGACAGTTGCTTGAGTTTTGACGTGGCGGGCCGGGCCGTTCGCCTGGATCAGTCCAGTCGCTATCCCTGGGACGGCGCGGTGGCGATAACAGTGACGACACCGGCGCCGACGCGCTTCACCTTGCATCTCCGGATTCCGGGTTGGTGTCGCGAGGCGAGGCTCGCGGTCAACGGCGCCGCCGTGGATCTCGTCGCCGTGACCCACGACGGCTATGCGGCGATCGCTCGCGATTGGTCGGCGGGCGACGAGGTCCATCTCGACCTGGAAATGAATGTCGAGCGCATTCACGCCCACCCGGAAGTCCGTCAGGACGCGGGCCGCATCACGCTGATGCGCGGCCCGCTGGTCTATTGCCTCGAAGGCGCCGACAATCCCGCCGGCCTCAACAATATCCGGGTTCCCGAAGCCGCCCGGTTCAGCTGCGCTTTCGAGCCCGACCTGCTGGAGGGCGTCGTCACGGTCACCGCGCAGGCCGAAGCCGAATCGACCGCCGATTGGTCGCGCAATTTGTATCGTCGAGAGCCAGCGAAGGCGGCGCCGATGCCGATCAAAGCCGTGCCCTATTTCGCCTGGGACAATCGCGCGCCGGGCGAAATGCTGGTGTGGCTGCGCGAAGGGTGAGCGCCCCTGACATTCCCGCGAACGCGGGAATGACAACAATCGATCCTGTTTGATCGGAGACCGCGCTACGCCCCGAGCCTGATGATCTGATAGGAATAGGGCGGCAGCCGAGCGCTGAACACTTCCGCAGTCAGCGACGCGCCGGCGCTCGCCTTGGGAGCGACAGCGCTGGGATGGCTCAGCGTGTTGACGGCCTCCAGTGGATGATGCGCCATGACCTGATGGTCGACGACCTTGGTCAAGCCGAAGCCGTGCAGCGCGACCGTCATTTCCAGGGTTTCCTGCCCGTGCCGGTTGACGGCGAAAAGCGTAACCGTGCCCGCCTCTTCGTCCCAGACGCCGGAGACATCGAGATAGGGAACAGCGCCGGCGACGTCGGCTTCATAGGTCGGCGACTTGACCGCGAGCTGCAACGCGACGCCGCGACCGTAGCGGGAGGCAAAATAATAGGGATAGTAGATCGTCTGCCGCCAGGCCGCGCCGCCGGGCTCGGTCATGATCGGCGCGATGACGTTCACGAGTTGCGCGATGCAGGCGATCTTCACGACGTCGGAGCGCCGTATGAACGTGTTGATGATGCAACCGACCTGCAGGACGTCTTCAAAATTGTAGATGTCCTCCAGCAGCCGGGGGGCATGCGGCCAGCCCTTGGCGCCGTCCAGGATCTCTCGGTCCTGCTTGTTGGAATGGTACCAGACGTTCCATTCGTCGAAGCAAATCGTCACTTTCTTGCGACTGCGCTTGCCGGCGCGAACCGTTTCGATCGTTGAGGCGATCGTGTTGATGTAATCGTCGAGCTTGTGATTGAGCGCGAGATAATGAGCGGTGTTTTTGGCGCGGTTGGCGAAATACATGTGCAAGGATATGTGATCGACGGCCTCGTAGGAATGTTCGAGGACCACGCGCTCCCATTCCGGATAGGTCTTCATGTCGGAATTGGAAGAGCCGCAGACGATCAACTGCAGCGATTTGTCGAACGCCCGCAGGGTCTTGGCGACCTCGTTGGCCAGCCGGCCATATTCGTGCGCGGTCTTGTGCCCCACTTGCCAGGGGCCGTCCATCTCATTGCCCAGGCACCAGTGTTTGACGGCGAAAGGTTCGGCGCGGCCGTTCGACTTGCGCAGGTCGCCCCAGTAGCTGCCGGTGGGTCCGTTGACATATTCGACGAAATTGCGCGCCTCGTCCAACCCCCGGGACCCCAGGTTGATCGCCAGCATCATTTCCGTCCCGACGGTCGCGCACCAATCGGCGAATTCGTGAATGCCGACGGCGTTGGATTCCGAAGTGTGCCAGGCGAGGTCGAGGCGGGTCGGCCGGGAGGAACGCGGTCCAATCCCGTCTTCCCAATTGTAGGCCGAAACGAAATTGCCGCCGGGATAGCGGACGATCGGGACCTGCAGGTCCTTGACGAGTTCGACGACGTCGCCGCGCATCCCGTCGGCGTCCGCGGTGGCGTGCCCGGGTTCGTAGATGCCGCTGTAGATCGCGCGTCCGAGATGTTCGAGAAAGGCGCCATAGACCCGAGCGTCGATTCGCGCGATCGTATAGTCCTTATGGGCGGTGACCGACGCTCTCATGTTCCCTCGCCTTATTTTCGTTTTTTGGTCCGTACCGGACTTTCGGGTACATTGAAGCCGAAAAGCACCCCGTTCGTCAAGATGCTGAAAAAAGCGCCGGGGGCCGACCGCCTCGGCTCTTTGCATCGAAACGTCATGTTTCGTAGGCCGCTTGGTTCCTGTTTTCGCTCCGGGTCGCGCCACCGGCGGCGCCGGCTCGTGGCGAAAGCATCACCGCGATCACCGGTCAATATCATTTTTGTTGATCCGAAAGCCCGAGCGCTTTATGGTTCCCCTGGGGACGTTGGGGGTCAACTCCATCGACGCCTCGATCGGGCGATCCGCTAAAAAGGCGGCGGCCGTAGAAAACACGATGGGAGGATTCGAAGTGTTCCGAAAGATTCTCAGCACAGCTTTGCTCACCACCGCGCTCTACGCTGGCGCAGCACAGGCGAAGGACACCATTGTTTGGTGGGACTTCCTCGGCGGCGGCGACGGCGTGCGCATGAAGTCGATGATCGAGGAATTCAACAAGGAGCACGCAGGCTCCGTTGAAATTCAGGCGACGACGCTCGATTGGGGCGTTCCGTTCTACAGCAAGGTACAGACCTCCGCGGCCGTTGGCCAGGGCCCCGACATGATGACCTATCATGAGTCGCGCATGCCGCTGGGCGTGTCGACGGGCTCCCTCAGCCCGTTGTCGACTGACGAATTGAAGGCCTCGGGGATTCAGGACAGCGACTTCGGCCCCGCGAACTGGAAGGCCGCGCAAGGACCGGACGGCAAACAATATGGCGTGCCGCTCGATATTCACTCGATCATTCTCTATTACAACAAGACGCTGCTGAAACAGGCCGGCCTGCTCGGCGACGACGGCAAGCCCAAGGGTCTCGACGGCCTCGCGAATTGGGAAGCCGCGCTGGCGAAGCTCACCACCAATGGCGCTGTCGGCCTTTCCGTGGCGACCGCGGACGGCGGCACGATCTGGCGCATTTTCTACACTTTGCTCAGCCAGCAGGACGGCGTCTTGCTGAAGGACGGCAAGTTCCTCGACGGCGACAATCTCGGCAAGGCGACGACCGCAATCGCCGAGATGCAGAAATGGGTCAAGAGCGGCTGGGTCCCCACCAAGACCGAATATCCCGCTTCGATCGCCCTGTTCACGTCGGGCAAGGCCGCCTTCCACATCAACGGCGTCTGGGAAGTGCCGACCATGGTCGATCTGGCCAAGAAGGGCCAATTGTTCGATTGGGGCGCGATCCAAATCCCCGCGATCTACGCCCATCCCGCGACCTGGGCCGACTCGCACGCGTTCTCGATTCCCAACCGCCAGGGCAATCCGGTCGACCCGGCCAAGCGCAAGCTGGTGCTCGACACGATCCATTGGTTCAACGTCCACTCCCTCGAATGGGCGGGCGGCGGACATATTCCCGCGTTCCTACCCGTGCAGAACAGCGCGGCGTTCAAGGCGCTCAAGCCGAACTCCGACTATTCCTCGCTGGCGACGACGGCGGTGTTCGACCCCGTCTCGGTCCTCGCCGGCGTCGCCTCGCCGGTCTATGACGCGGCCGGCAACTACGTGCTCCCAGCCACGAACGGGGAAATGGTGCCGGCGGATGCGGCCAAGCAAATGCGTGACGACTTGCAGTCGCAGGCCAAATGAGTATTGACTGAAACCAAGGAACGACCGGAGCCTGCGGGCTCCGGCCGGCGTGACCAATAGACACGATGGGGAGGGGCGCGACAACATGCTGAAAAGCAAGCGCACTGAGATCGCCGTCGCGCTCGTGCTGATTTCCCCGTTTCTGCTGATCTATGGCGTTCTTTTCATCTATCCTACCGTCAAGATGGTGCAACTGAGCTTCACCAACGCGCCGCTGATCGGCGCCGGCGAATGGGTCGGCATCAAGAACTTCCAGCGTTTGAGTTTCGATCGTCTGTTCATTTCGGCCATCTGGAACACGGTCTATTTCGTCGTCCTGTCGGTGATTCCCAGCACATTGCTCGGCCTCGTCGTCGCGCTGGGCGTCAACAGGCTCAAGGGCTGGGTGCAGAGCTTCGTTCTCGCCGCGTTCTTCCTGCCCTACATTCTTCCGGTGTCCGTCGTGTTTCGTGTCTGGAGCTGGATGTTCGACAAGGATTTCGGCATCGCGCAAAACCTGATCGCGCCCTTCAACGACGGTCAGCACATTTCCATTTTTCGCACCGTCCCGTTGTTCATGCCCGCCGTGGCCTTCGTCACGATCTGGTGGCTGCTGGGGTTCAACGTGCTGCTGTTCATTGCCGGATTGCGAAACATCTCCACGGAAATATATGAGGCCGCCGCGCTCGATGGCGCGAGCCGATGGACGCAGTTCCGGCGCATCACCTGGCCGTTGATCTGGCCCGTCACCGTGCTCGTCCTGACGATTCAGCTCATTCTTCAACTCAAAATCTTCGATCAGGTCTATCTGTTTGCGAATGGGGGCAGGGCGGACGCGACGATGGTGGTCGTTCAGTACATCTACAAGCAGGCGTTTCAGCAGAGCCACGGCGGCTTGGCCGCAGCCGCGTCGCTCGTGCTGTTCGTCGTCATCGCGGCGTTTTCCATCCTGCAGTTCCAATTGCTCAGAGCGAGGGGCGCGACATGAGCGCACCTGAAATGGCGGCCGCGCATCGCAACATTCGACGGCTGGATCGAATCGGATTGGCGCTGACGCTGGCGACGGTCCTCGGCGCGATCCTCTGGGCGTTTCCGCTCTATTGGGCGGTCGTCACCACGCTGAAGCCGGAAGCCGAGGTGGTTCAGGCCGGAGTCGTCCTATGGCCGCGCCATTTCACCTTGGACAATTATTTCCATGTGCTGTTCGACACCAAGATCGGCCTTTGGTACATCAATTCGCTGATCACTTCGGGCGCCGTGACGCTGATCGTGGTCGTCATGGCGGCGGGCGCGGGCTATGCGATCTCGCAGCTCGCCTTTCCCGGGCGACAGGCGCTCTGGTGGATGATCCTGGCCAGTTTCATGGTTCCGATACAGGCGCTGATCGTCAACCATTTCATTCTGATGAGTCAGTTCCATCTCATCAATACCCTCGCGGGGGTGGTGGGACCGCAACTGATCGCCCCCGTCACCGTGATCATCTACAAGCAGTTCTTCGACTCCGTGCCGAAGGATTTTCGCGAGGCGGCGGTGATCGACGGCGCCAACAATTTTCATTTGCTGTTTCGCATCTATCTGCCGATGAACTGGGGCGTGACGACCGCGCTCGGGATCATCACCTTCATCGGCGCCTGGAACCTGTTTCTTTGGCCGTTCCTCGCCGTCACCTCGCAGGAGGAGATGAATGTCTCGGTCGGCATCACTCAGGTGTTCGACGCTTTCGGCGTCAAATACGCCCGCGACCTCGCCACCGCCATTCTCGCCGCCATGCCGGTGGCCATCGTCTATCTCATCTTCCAACGTCGCGTGACTCAGGCGATCATGCTTTCTGCTGGGATCAAGGGCTGAGCCATGTCGGCGCCGTTTCGTCAGGGACTTTCAGATGCATAGCGTCGAACTCAGGAGGGTCAGCAAGCGGTACGGCGCCTTGAAGGTGATCCACGACCTGTCGCTGACCGTCGAAAAGGGCTCGTTCACCGCGCTGCTCGGCCCCTCCGGCTGTGGCAAGTCGACGCTACTGCGCATGATCGCCGGACTGGAGGAAATCAGCAGCGGCCAGTGTCTGATCGATGCTGTCGACGTGACGCAAATGCCGCCGGCCAATCGCGGCATCGCCATGGTGTTCCAGTCCTATGCGCTGTATCCGCACATGACGGTCAGAGACAACATCGCCTTCTCGCTGTCGATCGCCGGCGTCTCCAAACAAGGCCAGAAGCAGCGGGTTTCCGAAGTCGCGCGGATGCTGCAACTCGAAGCCTTGCTGGAACGGAGGCCGGCGCAGCTTTCGGGCGGTCAGCGGCAGCGCGTCGCCATCGGCCGCGCCTTGGTGCGCGACCCGAAAGTGTTTCTGTTCGACGAACCGCTCTCCAACCTCGATGCGATGTTGCGGGTGCAGATGCGGTTGGAACTGGCCAAGCTGCACAAGGATCTGCGCGCCACGATGATCTACGTGACGCACGACCAAACCGAGGCGATGACCCTGGCCGACCAGATCGTCGTGCTCGACAAGGGCGTCATTTCTCAGGTCGGCTCGCCGCTCGAACTCTACAATCGTCCCTCGAACCGGTTCGTCGCTTCGTTCGTCGGTTCGCCGAGCATGAATTTCCTCGCCGCCGAGATCGTCGGCGCCGAACAGAGCGGCGCCATCGTCAAATTGCCGGGCGCCGCCAGCGTGAGGATTCCCGTACGCGGCGCCGCGCTGGCCGCGGGTCCCGTCGAACTCGGAGTCCGGCCCGAACATTTGACGCTCACCGGGCCCGAGGACGCATCCGCCGTTCTCGGGGGAACCATCGGCATCGTCGAACATCTGGGCAGCGCGACGCTGGTCTATGTCGACACATCGGCGGGGTCGTTGATTGTCGCCGGCGAAGGCAATCTCGATGTCAAAGCGGGCGCCGCCGTCGGCTTGGGGCTCGACGTGAAGCACGCGCATTTGTTTGGCGCCGACGGCGCCGCTCTCTAGCGCGCGGGGAAACGCATCCGATGCGGGTTCCGTCAACGCGCCGTCGAAAGTCGCATGAGGATGTCCTGGTCGTAATTGCCGAAGCCTCGGCCGAAGATGTTGACGCCGCCGGGGTAGCGCGCGCCGGCGTTGACCTCGATCTTCAACCGGATCGAATGATGCTCGGAAAGTTCGAGGTCGCGAAGCGAGACCGGCGAGATTTTGAGCCCGTCGACGAACGCGCCCTCGCGCGTCACTCGCCAGGACTTCAGTTTTCCATACTGACTGCCCTTCAGCTTCCACCAATTCGGCGTATAGACGCCGCGCGTATCGCCGAAATCGCCGGGGCTCGTCCAGACGCCGACCTCCTTGCCATTGATGGCGACGGTGATATCGGAAGGCCAATCCGCCGAAGTTCCGGGAACTTCCGAGGACAATTCGAGCGAGAATTCCAGCGCGGTCACTTCCTGCGCCAACAGCCGGGCATTGTTGGGGAACTGATATTCGACGAAGCCGCGGGTGAACCACATCAGGCCCGCATTCATGCGGTCGGGGTTGAGGAACGTGCCGGGGACATCGAGCAGACCGATGATCCCATGCGGGGAGCAGAGCCCGCAGGGCGCGCGAACCTCACAACTCGTATAAAGACCGATCGGCATTTCCACCTCGATCGTATCCGCCGAGGTGTTGGGGACATTCTCGCGGAACATGACGAGCACTTCGTCGAAGGCGGAGAAGCAGAGTTTCTGATTGCCCTTGCGGCCCTTCTGCGTCTCGGTGCGTATCAGTTCGGCTTCCTCGAGCACCTGAAGGTTCGAAGACACGGTCGATTGCGGCAGAGCCAGCGACTCGGAGATTTCGTTGACGTTGAGACCCGGCCGGCGCTGCAGCAGTTTGAGAATTTGCACCCGGACCGGCGACGCCAGTCCCCGAAGCACCTCTGGGCGTTCCTCAGGGTCCACCGCCAGAAAATTGCGCGCCATTCGTGTTCTCGTTGGCTGCGCTTGCGCGGCAGCGGGGTTCATATCGGCCTCTCCCGTCTAACAATAAACACATCGTCGGGCCTGTCGGCAATTGGTCTGACGGACGCCACGCCTGTCGTGAACTCGAAACGCTGTTCGTAACCGCCGGAGGCAAACATGGCCGACCTGATCCCTGCCGTCGCGAGTTCCGTCCCCGGTCCGCGTCCTGTCTTGTCGCTCGACGGACTGTGGGAATTCGCTTTCGACGGCCCGACGGCGCGACTGGAAGG
>Ga0302157_10007268_pt1 | contig 11200 bp, 10 predicted proteins | sample I_Bog_N3_3_FD_193502 | JGI IMG/M metagenome (GOLD analysis project Ga0302157, IMG submission 193502) | Peat permafrost microbial communities from Stordalen Mire near Abisko, Sweden - I_Bog_N3_3 | ecosystem: Environmental > Terrestrial > Soil > Wetlands > Peat | place: Sweden: Abisko, Stordalen...
CTGCCCCCAGATCTGGGGGACGCGTCGCAGGCGGAGCAGTCGGGGCGCGTCCCCCGCCCCCGACAACCCCCACGCGAGGGAGAGGACGGCAGCCAGCAGCGCGACCAGGGCGAGCGGCGTGGTCCAATCCGAGCCTCCGATCAGCGGACCCCAGAGGACACCCCACACCTCGCTAGCGGCAAGGGGCCCGGGAGCCGCCACCGCCAGCCCGCCGGCGACGAGGGCCGCAGCGAGCAGGAGCACTCCGGGAAGGTCGATCGACCGCCGGGGCCCGGCGCGGGTCGGGGTCGACCCCGCCGGCCGGGCGAGCAGGAAACCGGTGCCGAGAAGGGCGGCGAGGGGGAGATTGAGCCAGAAGATCAGCCTCCACGTCGAGAAGGTGAGGATCGCGGCCCCATAGAGGGGACCGAGCACCGAGCCCAGCTCCTGGACGCCGCCGACGACGCCCAGGGGGATGCCGCGGCGTCCGGCCGGCCAGAGGTCGGCGACGATGGCGAGGGTGACCGGGACCAACCCGCCGCCGCCGGCCCCCTGCAGGGCCCGCCCCACCACCGCCCCGGTGAGGTCCTGGGCCGACGCCGTCACCAGCGACCCGAAGGCGAAGACAAGCAGGCATCCGGCGAAGACCGGGGCGCGGCCGAGGGTGTCGGAGAGCCGGCCCAGCAGCGGCAGCAGCGCGACGTAGCCGAGCAGGAAGCCGCTGATGATCGGGGTGGCCGCCTCCAGGTGATTGAGGCTCAGGCCGATGTCGCCCATGATCGACGGCAGGGCGAGCACCACCACGTAGGTGTCGGCCGCCGCCAGCATGACGCCGGCGGCCGCAAAGCCCAGCCGCCGGCCCGAGCCGCGCGGTGCCGGTTCCCCGTCACGGTCCGCGCCCCGGCCGCTCAACCCGCCGCCGCCGCTCCCCCCACGATCGATCGGACCGTCCACCTCGTCAGGGCGTGGGCGGCGGGCTGACGCTCACGTTCTCGCCATAATTGTCGAGAACAAGGTGGAACGTGCTCTGGTGGCCCGCCTCGAAGATGGGGCCGGTCAGATCGACCTCCCGGACCTGGTAGCTGTCGGTGTCGATGGAGAAGACGGCGGCGACGGGCTGGCTGGGGTCGGCGTCGACCAGGAGCGCGGCCAGCAGGCTGCCGGGGAGGGTGGCATCGACCTGCTGGAGCGACTCGCCATTGAGCCGCACCGAGGAGCCGATGCTTGGCTTCTGGGCCGAGGTCAGCAGGGTGGAGATGCCGGTGTTGGGATCCAGCAGCCGTCCGGGGTCTCCGAACCCGTACTTCGACGGGTTCGCCGTCTCGAAGTCATCGGAGAAGGGGAGCTGGACGTAGAACTTGCCCCCGGCGGAGATGACCTTGATCTGAAGGGGGAATCCCGCCTCCTCGACGGTCAGCGTTCCCGTGAACCCGTCGGGTCGCACGGCATCTCCCTCGGCGGCGGTCAGCTCGGTCCCCGTGCCGGCCGTGTCCTGGCTGGTCAGCTGGATGTGAAAGGAGCTGGTCTGGTCGAAGGCCGCCTTGGCGCGCTGCAGCAGGGTGGTGGCGGAAGGCCCGGTGTAGCCACAGCCGGCGATGAGCGCTGACAGCCCGGCAACTGCGGCGAGACCTCGGCGATTGATGATCGAGCCCTCCCTGCGACGAGACCCCATCGGCCGCCGAGTATGACCCACGGTGGCGCTATCGTGGCAGGCGGTGTCCGCTCTGAACCGGCGGCGGGACCCGGCCCTCCGCCTCGTCTCGCTGCTGCTCCTGCTCTCCGCTCTCGGCAGCCTGGTCCTCGGCATGGTGAGGATCTCCTTCTCGACCGTCTTCATCACCGAGCTCCAGCGGCTTCCCGGCCTGGGGACGCTGCCGGCCGCCTGTGTCTATGGTGGCATCGCCTCCTACAGCGGTCTCTCCCTCGCCACCGGTGCGGCTCCGTCGGTCAACGCCGCCTGCCTCACCCGGATCCAGGACGCCGCCCAGGCCGGCCTCGGCGTCCAGCCCCTGGTCCTGGTGGCCGTCCTCGCCATCCTCGGAGCGGTGGGCGTCACTCTGTGGGGACCGCGCTGGCATCGCCTCACGAGTGGCGTGCTCAGCGTCTGCGCCGCCGTCCTGCTGGCCGTGGATGCGCCCAACCTCGCCCAGGCCTTCGCCGGCCACTTCGGCCATGGAACGTCCGCGGTCACCAGCGGGCCGGATACCGGGCTGTGGGTCGTCGACGGGCTGCTCTTGATGGTCGTGCTGGCCCAGCTCGCCGTGTCCGGATTCATCTGGGCGCGGGGCGCCCTGGCGCCGCTCGAGGAGGTGGCTGAGGCAGGCCACCGGTGAGCGCCCGCTCCCGGAGGGCTAGGCTCCGGCCAGCCTCCGCAGGAGGCTCACCTGCTCTCGGTCCGGGCCCTTCCGCTCCGGCCCGGGCACCTCGAGAACCCAGGGGACGCGCCGCATGCGGGGATCGCCGAGCAGGATCCGGAAACCGTCCTCCCCGATCTCCCCCTCCCCGATGTTGGCGTGGCGGTCGGCGTTGCTCCCCAGCGCCCGAGCCGAGTCGTTGGCGTGGACCAGGCCCAGCCGCTGGAACCCGATCAGGCGGCTGAAGTCGTCCAGCGTTCGCGCCACCCCGCTCGGGTCGCGAACGTCGTAGCCGCTCGCGAAGGCGTGCTGGGTGTCGAGGCAGACCCCGACCCGGTCGGAGGCGGCGGCCTCGACGATGCGCGCCACCTCCTCGAAACTGCGCCCCACGCATCCTCCCGAGCCGGCGCTGTTCTCCACCAGCAGCCGGGCCCGACCGGGCGGGCTGCGGTCGATCACCTCCCGGATCGCCGCCGCCACCTGGGCGAGCACGCTGTCGAAGCCCGCCCCCAGATGGGACCCGGGGTGAAAGACGACCCCGTCGGCGTCGAGGGAGGCCGCCACCTCCATGTAGTGGACCAATGAGGTCACCGAGGAGTGGAGGAGCGCCTCCTTGGGCGAGGCCAGGTTGATCAGATAGACGGCGTGGAGGTAGTGGCCCCGCAACCCGGAGGCCGCGTACTTGGCGAGGTACAGCTCGCGCTCGGCGTCCTCGAGGCGGAGCGGCCGCCACATCTGAGCCGGGGTCGGGTGGGTCTGGATGACCTCCGCCCCGATCGCCAGGGCGTTGCCCACGGCCGTGTGGATCCCACCCCGTGCCGCCACGTGGGCTCCGATCAGCAGGGGGGGCGATGCTCGCAAGGCTGGGATCGGGCTCAGGGCGCGACCAGCAGCTTGACCGCCAGCCCGATCCCCACCGTCGCCACCCCGTAGCGGAGCGCGAGCGGCGGGATGCGCCGTCCGGCGATGGCGCCGAGCGCGCCGCCCACGACGGCGCCCGCGGCGAGCACGAGGGCGTCCATCCAGTGGACGGGTCCGAAGATGGCGAAGCCGATGGCGGCGATGGCGTTGACGGTGGTGGTGCAGACCACCTTGGCCGCATTGAGCCGCTGCAAGCTGTCCTCGATGAAGAGGCCGAGGAGGGCGAGGAGCATCACGCCCAGGGCGGCGCCGAAGTAGGCGCCGTACACCCCGCCGAGCACCAGCCCCCCGCGGAAGACCGGTGACGCGTCATGCGCATGGGCACCGATCAGACGCGCCAGCAGCGATTGGAAGAGGAGGGCGAGGCAGCCGAGGATGATCAGCCAGGGGATGATCCGGGTGAAGACGCCGGGCGAGGTCCGGAGCAGGAGCACGGTACCCGCCAGGCCGCCGATCGCCATCGGCACCAGCAGGCGGGCGATGCGCCGCCCCTGGCCCACCAGTTCGGCACGGTACCCGTGAGCCCCCGTCAGCAGGCCGGGAACCAGCCCGACGGTGTTGGTCACGTTGGCGGCGAGCGGATTGAGGCCGACGCCGAGCAGCACCGGGTAGCTGAGCAGCGAGCCACCCCCGCCGATGGTGTTGGCGATGCCGGCGAGCACGCCGGCACCGGCGATGAGCCCGGCCTCGAGTCCGGTCACCCTGGTCAGCCGTCCTTGCGAGGGGCCATCGGCGAATCTTCGCAACTACGGGGGTTCAGCGCGCCGCCCCCCTCCGCGGGGAGCTGCCCGCCTGACCGCCGTCAGATCTACGCGGCCGACTCCGCGGGAACCCGCTCGGCCGGCTCCGCGGGGACCCGCACGGCCGGCTCCTCGGAGATCCGCGCCGCCGGCTCCTCGAGGAGCTGCTCGACCGGCTCCTCGGCGTACACCGAGGTGACCGCCGGGGGCGCGGCATCGAGGCTCAGGCCGCTCTTCTCCGGGAGCACCAGGGTGAGGAGCGCGCCCGCGACCCCTACCCCGGAGCAGAGGATCAGAACTCCGCCCAGGCCCAGCGCCGAGCTGAGCACGGGGAAGAGAAAGACGCCGAGGAAGGCCCCCAGCTTGCCCACCCCGGCCGCGATGCCGTGCCCGGTCGTCCGCTCTCCGACCCCGAACACCTCGGTCGGGATCAGGAAGGTGGTCACGTTGGGCCCGAACTCGGTGAAGAAGTAGCTGATGCCGTAGATGAGGAGGAAGGGGACGATGATGTGGGTCAGTCCGGGGATGAAGCCGATCAGCCCGAAGCAGACGGCCATGGCCAGGAACCCGATCCACTGCAGCCGGCGATGGCCGACCCGGTCGACGCTGAGGACGGCACAGGCATATCCCGGGACCGCGAAGAGGGCAAAGATCATCAGGGTCCAGGCCGTCGACTGGAGAAGGCTGGCCCCGGGCGCCACCCCCCGGAGGATGACCGGCGCGGAGATGGTGTTCCCGTAGTAGACGTAGTCGAGGAGGAACCAGGAGCCCGCGGTGCCGAGGATGAGGAGCAGCGATTTCCGGTCGGTGAGGAAGGTGCGCAGGCTGGTGCGCCCCGAGCCGCCGGCTGCCGCGCCGGCCTGCACCACGCCAAGGCTGTATTTCTCCATGGCGGCGCGGGCCTCGCTCTCGCGGCCCTGGACCTGCGCGGCGAAGCGCGGCGACTCCGGCGTCTTGATCCGCAGGTAGAGGACGCTGAGCGCCGGCAGTGCCCCGAGACCCAGCATCAGCCGCCAGGCCACCTCGTGGTTCACTCCCGAGGCCAGCAGCGCCAGAGCCACCACCGGGCCGATGATCAGCCCGGCTGCCTGGGAGGAGAAGACCAGGGAGACCAGCAGCCCCCGGCGCTGGCGGTTGGCGTATTCACTCGCCATCACCGCGCTCACCGGGTAGTCGCCGCCGATCCCGACGCCGAGGACGAAGCGGAAGGCGACCAGCCAGAGGTAGCCCGGCGCCAGCGCCGTGGCGAGCGCGCCAAAGGCCATGATCCCGGCCACCAGCCCGTACACCCGGGTGCGTCCCACGATGTCGGCGATCCGGCCGAAGACGAGGGCGCCCACCAGGGTGGCGAGGAGCGTGGCGCCCCCCAGGAAGCTGGTCTGGACGGCGGAGAGGTGCCATTCGCCCTTGATGAGGACGAGGGCCACGCCGATGATGAAGAGGTCGTACGCGTCGGTGAAGAAGCCCATGGCGGAGGTGAACGCCGCCTTGAGGTGGAAGAGACTCAGGGGAGCCTCGTCGAGCGCCTCGCCGAGGGTCCGCTGAGAACTCGTTGAGCTGGCAGTGCTGCCGTCCACGTGGTGCTCCATACTCTTCTGGGTTAGGGGGCTCGGTTAAAGAGTGGCAAACGCAGGATTAAGATGTCTTTAACGGCGGCGGATTCCTCGGGATCCGGAGCGGATCAGGTCTTGGCGGACGTCTGGCGGCTCGCCGCTAAGGTCGAGGCCCAGCTGGCCGAGGCGATGAGAACCCTCACCGACTCCGACCTGGAGGGCGCCGACGTGGTGGTCCAGGCCGACCTCGAGATCAACCGGCTCCGCTACCAGATCGAGGAGCGGGTCACCGCCGAGCTGGCCCCCGGGCTCGACGAGGACCGGCTCCACCTCCTCATCGCCGTCCTCTACGTCATCTCCGACCTGGAGCGGATCGGCGACCACGCGGAGGGGATCGCCAAGGTGGCCCTGATGCTGGGCCGCCCGCCGATGCGCTCCCTGCCGGCCAGCGTCCTCCAGCTGGGGGTCCTGGTCCGGGCGATGCTCTCGGCAGGCGTCCGGGTGCTTCGCGACCGCGACGTGGAGGGGGCCCGCCTGCTGGTCGGGGACGACGACGCCATCGACCGCCTGTACGACGACATCTACGGGGAGATGATCGCCACCATGACCGCCGAGCCGGACACCGTCGTGCCCTGCACCTACCAGCTGTGGGCGACCCACAACCTGGAGCGGATCGCCGACCGGGTCACCAATCTCTGCGAGCGCACCGTCTACCTGGGTACCGGCCAGATCGGGGACCTCAACGTCTCGACCTATTGACCTGATCGGTGTGAGGGCTCATCAGTGCCCACGGTTCTGCTGATTGACGTGCCCGAGGCGCGCGCCCTCGGTCTCGAGGAGCGCCTCGCCGTCGATGGATGCCTGGTGCGCCGGGCCACCGGCTGGCCCGCCGAGAGCTTCGACGCCACCGAGGTGGACCTGGTCCTCGCGTATACGGCAAACCCGGCCGCACTCGCCCTGGCGCTGCGCCGGCTCAACCGGGCGCCGCTCGTCCTGGTCACCGATGCGGCGCCGACCGACCGGGTGGCCGCGCTCACCTGTGGTGCCGACGTCTGCCTTGCCAGCGTCGAGTCCGACCCGGTGGTGGAGGCGCACGTCGTCTCCCTGCTCCGCCGGTGGCAGCCCCGCGTCCGCCATCAGCTGGAGACGGTCCAGGTCGGCGACCTGTTCCTCGACCCGCCGGCGCGCCGGGCTCAGGTGGGGGGTGAGGATCTCGAGCTCCGGCCCCGCGAGTTTGACCTGCTGGTGGCCCTGGCTCGCTCCGCGGGGCGTGCCTTCCGGCGCCACGAGCTGCTCGACCAGGTGTGGGGCCCCCGCTTCAGCGGCGGCGTCAACACCGTGGATGTCCACATCTCGTGGCTGCGCCAGAAGCTGCCGGTGGCGGCACGCGTTCGCATCACCACCCTCCGCGGCGTCGGCTACCGGCTGGACGAGCTGAGCCAGCTGCCGTCGGCGATGCCGCCCGGGGAGGAGGGTCCCGCCGGACGCCCCGACTTGATCGACGGGGGCATCCTCTCGCCCAACGGAGCCGTGCCGGCCGCGATCGCGCCCGCGGTGACCACCGTCCCGGCACGGGAAAGCCCGGAACCGGTACCGGACAGCTCGGAAGCGGCACCGGAAAGCCCGGAACCGGTACCGGACAGCCCGGAACCGGCACCGGAAAACTCGAAACCGACACCGGCCGGCTGATCGCTCCCGCACGCCGCCCGGCGACGTGCCGCGGGGCCGGACCGTCACCATGCGCTGCGCCGTGCTCTACGTCCTCGTGCTCACCGTCGTCACCGCCGTCTGGGGCTGGACGTTCATCGTCGTCAAGGACGCGATCACCGGCTACCCGGTGGCCCCCTTTCTCGCGCTCCGGTTCGGCCTGGCGGTGCTGGTGCTGCTCCTCCTCTCCCGCCGTCTCCCCAGCCGGCGCGCGCTCCTCATGGGGAGCGTCATCGGCCTGGCCGTCGCCGCCGGGTACGCCCTCCAGACCTATGCCCTCAAGGGGACCGCCCCCGGCACCGCCGGGCTGATCACCGGCCTCTTCGTCGTCTTCACGCCGGTGATCGACCACTTCTTCGGAGCCAAGATCGCCCCGCGGACCGTGGTGGCCGTGGCCGTCGCGCTGATCGGGACCGGGCTCCTCGCCGGCGGCGATCCCAGTGTGAACATGGGGCTGAGCGACCTGCTCATGGTCCTCGGGGCGGTCGCCTTCGCGATCCAGGTGGTGCTGCTCTCGCACCGCGGCCCGGGCGTCCGCTCCATGGATCTCGCGTTCCTGCAGATGGCCGTGTGCTTCGTCGTCTTCACGGCGGCCGGTGCCCCCTCGATCGCCCGCCCGACGGGTGTCGTCTGGTTCGGCGTCGTCATCACCGGGGTCTTCGCGAGCGCCCTGGCCTTCCCCCTGCAGGCCTGGGCCCAGGCCAAGATGAGCGCCACCCGCGCCGCCCTGATCTTGGCCATGGAACCGGCCTGGGCACTTTTCTTCGCCGTGCTGCTGGCCGGCCAGCACCTCAACCTGGTCCAGGGGCTGGGCGCGGTCCTGCTGCTGGGAGCGGTGGTCGGCCACGAGGCGTTGCCGCAGCTGGTGGCGGCGCGGCGATCCTCGGCCTGACCGATCAGTGGCCGGCCGGTGCCCCGCCGCCGCCGCCGCCGGCACCGTCCCGCCCGATGAGTCGCCGGAGCCCGCCCACCGCGGTGTCGATGGCGGCATCCATGGGCAGGCGGCTTGGATCCGGCAAGCCGGCGACGCCCTCGGAGGCGCTGTCGATGACCGCGAGCACGGCCCCCGCCCGCACCCGGCGCACCGCGGCGACGGTGAGCACCGTCGCCGCCTCCATCTCCGCCGCCAGGCAGCCGGCGCGCGCCCAGGCATCCCAACTTGCCCGGATGAGCCCCTCCATCGGAAAGGTCTCGGGCGCCACCTCGGCGTAGAAGGCGTCGTTGGTGAGGACGACGCCGACCCGGAAGCGGTGGCCGGCCGCCCGTGCCTCGCTGCGGAGGGCTTGCACCACGTCGATGTCGGCGACGGCGGGGAAGCCGGGTGGTGCGTAGCGGTCCGAGGTGCCGTCGCCGCGCGCCGCCGCCTGCACCACCACCAGGTCGCCGAAGCGCAGCCCGGGGTCGAGCGCACCGCAGCTCCCGATCCGCACCAGGGTGCGCGCTCCCACCCGGACCAGCTCCTCCACCGCGATCGCCGTCGAGGGACCGCCGATCCCGGTGGAGGTGACGCTCACCGTGACCCCGTCCAGGCTTCCGGTGTAGCTCGTGTATTCGCGGTTGGCGGCCACCAGCCGGGCGCCGTCCAGGCGCTCCGCGATGCGCTCGCAGCGTCCGGGGTCGCCGGGGAGCAGCACGTACTCGCCGATCTCGCCGGCCTCCACCTGGAGGTGATACTGCCGCTCTCCCACGATCGGCGAAATGTATCAGGGCTCCCTCAGGGCCGGCCACCGTGCACCCTACCGGCTGTCCGTGATGCGTAGGATGGGTGAGGTGACGGCCGCTCGCATCCTCTGCATCATGGGTTCGGGGGAGACGGCCCCGACCATGGCGCCGGTCCACCGCGAGCTGATCGAGCGGGTGGGCGGCGACAGCGCCCTTGCCGCGCTCATCGACACGCCCTTCGGCTTCCAGGAGAACGCCGACGAGTTGGTGGCGAAGGCTCAGGAGTACTTCCAGCGCAGCATCGTGCACCCCCTCGCCCTGGCCAGCCTGCGCCGGGCTGAGACCGCCTCCGAGGTCGAGAAGGAGGCCGCCTACAGCCGCATCCACGAGGCCGACTACGTCTTCTCCGGTCCGGGGAGTCCCAGCTACACCCTCCGCGAATGGCGCGGCACCGAGATTCCGCGACTCCTCGCTGAGAAGCTGGAGCGGGGCGGCTGCGTGACCCTCGCGTCGGCCGCGGCGATCACCCTCGGGGTCGTCTCGGTCCCTGTCTACGAGATCTACAAGGTGGGCGAGCCGGTGCACTGGCTGGAGGGTCTCGACCTGCTCGGCGCGGCCGGCATCAGGGCGGCGGTGATCACCCACTGGGATAACGCGGAGGGTGGCACCCACGACACCCGCTTCTGCTACATGGGCGAGAGCCGCCTCGCCCAGCTCGAAGCCCTCCTCCCCGAGGGTGCGGCCATCCTCGGGGTCGACGAGCACACCGCCCTCATCCTGGATCTCGGCGCGGAGCGGGCCGAGGTGCGCGGCCGGGGACGCGCGGTGGTGCGCCGCCACGGCTCCGAGTCGACCCTTCCCACCGGCACCGAGATCTCCCTTGGCGAACTGCGGGCGATGCTTGCCGGCGCCTCCGCGTCCCATGTCATCGCAGGATCCGATCCGGACCGGGCGGAGCCGCCTCCGGAGCCCCTGGTGCGGGAGGAGCCGTTCGTGAAGCTGCTCTCCGAGCGTGAGATCGAATTCGACCGCGCCCGCGACGGCAGGAACGTCGAGGGGATGGTCGCCGCCATGCTGGGCGTCGAGGGCACCCTGGACGAATGGTCGAACGAGACCTTCTCGGGCGACGAGCGTGAGCGAGGCCGGGCGCTGCTCCGGCGGATGGTGACCCGGCTGGGGGAGCTTGCCACCGAGGGCGCGGCCGACCCCAGGGAGCGGGTCGCCCCCTTCGTCGAGGCGATCCTCGCGCTGCGCCGCGATTTCCGGGCGGGGCGCCGTTTCGACGACGCCGATCGCCTCCGCGACCTCCTCACCGGTTGCGGCATCGAGGTTCGCGACGGCCGTCAGGGTGAGGAGAGCGGCTGGGAGTTGGTACCCCAGGCGGGGTAGCACTCAGGAAAGGAGACGCTGATGGAGTTGAAGATCTCGGACGGGCTGGAGCCCCGGCGGCTGGGGCGCTCCCCCCTCCGGCTCAGCCCGATGGGGATCGGCTGCTGGGCCATCGGGGGCCCGACGGTCGGTGAGGACGGCCGGACCATCGGCTGGGGTCAGGTGGACGACGACGAGTCGGTCCGCGGCATCCGTCGCGCCTACGACCTCGGCATCCGCTTCTTCGACACCGCCGACGTCTACGGTGCGGGACACAGTGAGAGAGTGGTGGCTCGCGCTCTGGAGGGGCACCTCGAAGACGTGGTCATCGCCACCAAGTTCGGCAACACCTTCGACGATGACGGCAGCCGGCGGGGACACACCACCGACGTGAGCCCCGTCTACATCCGGCGGGCCTGCGAGGGGTCGCTGCGACGTCTCCAGCGGGACGGCATCGACCTCTACCAGCTTCACGTCGGGAGCCTCTCCGACGACCAGTCGGACGCGGTGGTGGAGACGCTCGAGAGCCTCCAATCCGACGGACTGATACGCGAGTTCGGGTGGAGCTGCGACGTCGCGGAGCAGGCCCAGCGCTGGGCCATGCGCGGCACCTGCTCGGCCCTCCAGTTCATCTGCAACGTGCTCCAGGACACCCCTGGGATGGTCGAGCTTTGTGAGAAGAGCCGGATGACGGCGATCATCCGCAGCCCGCTCGCTTCCGGGTTCCTGAGCGGCAAGTACGGTCCCGATTCGCGTCTCCCGCGCGACGACTGGCGGGCGCAGGCGCTGGAGCTGGGCTGGGGCGACATCTTCAACGCCGACGGCAGCGCCAACCCGGCCTGGCTCGCCAAGCTGGACGCGCTTCGAGAGGAGCTGACCAGCGCTGGGCGCACCCTCGTCCAGGGAGCCCTCGGCT
>Ga0302157_10007272_pt1 | contig 11196 bp, 7 predicted proteins | sample I_Bog_N3_3_FD_193502 | JGI IMG/M metagenome (GOLD analysis project Ga0302157, IMG submission 193502) | Peat permafrost microbial communities from Stordalen Mire near Abisko, Sweden - I_Bog_N3_3 | ecosystem: Environmental > Terrestrial > Soil > Wetlands > Peat | place: Sweden: Abisko, Stordalen...
ACTACTTTCATCAGGTCTTTGACGACAACGAGACCGACTTTAACGTGGTCGGAACCGGCCTGATAACCGGCACTGCTTCCAGCAATGCGCCAAAGCTGCAAATCTCCGGCTTTGATACGACCGGCGTCACTCCGCCTCTGGGTCGCATCGATGCGAGCGGGCAGATCGCCGATAACCTCTCCTGGGTCAAGGGCAAGCACGAAGCGAAGTTCGGCGGCGAATACCGTCATGTGCAACTGGATGAGTTCTACCACCGCAATTCCCAGGGCAACTATAAGTTCAATGGCAAAGAGGCTGCGAAAAACGGGCTGACGAATGGCTGGGATTTTAGCAAGTCCACTTGGGCCAGCGGCGTCACGGACTCGTCGGTCATCGCGCGGTTAAACTCTCTGGCGGATTTTCTGGCCGGCTATGTTCACTCCGGCGCGGTCACAATCGGAGACCCCGAACGCACGGTCTACATCAATACCTTCTCAGCTTTTGCGCAGGACTCCTACCAACTGACCAAGAAATTGAACATCAACTTCGGCCTGCGCTACGACTACGTACAGCCGTTCCATGATTCGAAGAAAGATTTGTCGGTCTTCCGCCCCGACATCGTGCCTTCGACAGGATTGGCCGTCCAGGGCGATCAGGTTTCGTCACTTTATAACCCGTATTACACCAGCGTCAGCCCGCGCATTGGAGCGAACTACCAGCTTGCACAGCATACTGTGATCCGTGCCGGCGCCGGACTTTACTATGACACGCCTAACCTCAATCCGTTCCTCGACAATCGTCCCGGAAACAGCGCTCCGAACGGCGTGGAATCCAATCCGGCCGGTACGAATCAGGTATCGGCTCTCGGCAGATCCTCTTATGTCTGGCAAGCGAATGTCAATTCGCTGTTATCCAGCGCCTCCACGGGTATCTTCTCGATCCAGAAGGGATTTCACCCGTCCACTAACCTGAACTACAACTTGCAAGTGGAGCAGTCCATCACGCCCAACGTGATTGCGCAACTCGGCTATGTCGGCAGCCAGGGCCGTCACCTTCTGTCGATCATCGACATCAACCAGTCATTGCCGAAAGCAACCGATGTGAATGGTGATTACAATCAGAACTCGCGGCCTTACTACACCAAATATTCGAATTACTCCAATATCAACGATATTGAGAGCATCGGCGATTCCAACTACAACTCTCTGCAGGCCACCTTACGCGCCTCCAACCTGCATCGCTTCACCGCTCAACTGGCCTATACGTGGTCACATTCACTCGACGACGTATCGGCCTTCCGTGGAGCGCTGCCGCAGGATTCGACCAACTTCAAAGGCGACTACGGTCAGAACGACTATGACAGCCGTCATACCTTCGTAGGTGAAGTGAGCTACCAAGTACCGGGTTCCGCACACTGGAAGGCAGCGACGACCGGCTGGCAGGCAAATAGCAGCTTCTCCTTTCACTCCGGTTTTCCGTTTACCGTTCTTACCGACAGCCAGACGGATAACACGGGCGAAAATAATCAGCGCGCCAACCAGATAAGCAACCCTTACACTGGCTTCAAGAAGGCCGCTGTGGGCGCCGACTGGCTGAACTCGGCGGCCTTTGCCGATCCGGATCCCGGTCACTGGGGTACATCGCGGCGCAATGGGTATACCGCGCCCGGCTTCGGCGATGTGGACTTCAGCGTCTTCAAGAACACAAAAATCGGCGAGCGCGTCAACGCGCAATTCCGCGTGGAGCTTTACAACCTTCTGAACCGCACAAACTATGCGCCCCCGCTCGGTGGCGGCAGCGAGGGGTATAACCCGAACCAAGCGACGATCAGCACACTGCAACTCTACGACACGATCGGCGATTTCAATGGCGCGCCCGGCATAGGCGCTGGAGAGCCCTTCAATACACAATTCGCATTGAAGATTACCTTCTAAACCTGGCTGCGGCGAAAACCGCTTGACAGCTCACAACTCCGGCAGCACAAATGGCGAACCCCATCCACTTGGATGGGGTTCGTCATTTGTGCCGCCGGAGAAGACGCCGGGGAACCGGCATTCTACGCATGGAGTCGCGAGACAAGGTAGTGGTCTTCCGGGTCCGAAAATCCGGACCTGGGGCACCCAGACCTGGAGCTTAACTACCGTCCCGCCTCCTCCAGGAAGCGGACGATGGATTCGATGCCCAGTTCGAAGTTCTTCAGGTGGTACTTCTCGTTGGGGGCGTGGATGTTGTCGTCGGGAAGGCCGAAGCCCATCATCACGCTGGGCATTCCCAGATGGCGGTCGAAGTCGCCGACGATGGGGATGGAGCCGCCGGAGCGGATAAAGACCGTGTCCTTGCCCCATACCTCGTGAAGCGCCTTGGTGGCAGCCTGAATGTAAGGGTTGTCGACGCGAACCAGGCAGGCGTCGCCGGAGTGAATCAGCCGCACCTCGACATCGACGCCGACGGGCGTGATCTTTTCCACATAGGCCTTGTAAAGGGCAAAGGACTTGGCTGGAGTCATGCCGGGAACCAGGCGCATGGAGACCTTGGCCAGAGCCTTAGCGGGGATTACCGTCTTGGCGCCGGCGCCGATGAAGCCGCCGGGGATGCCGTGCACGTCAAGCGAGGGCCGTGCCCATGTGCGCTCCAAAACGCTGTAACCGGCCTCGCCCACCAGTGTGCGCGAACCTACCTCGGTCTTGCGATAGTGCTCCTCGTCGAAGGGCAGGCTCTTCCAGGCCTTCAACTCCTCGGGGCTGGGCGGAATGATGTCGTCGTAGAAACCGGGGATGAGGATGTGGCCGTTCTCGTCTTTCAGCTTGGCCAGCATATGCGCCAGAGACATGAAGGGATTGGGCGCCGCGCCGCCGTACATGCCGGAGTGCAGATCGGTCTTGGCGCCGCGCACTTCCAGTTCGGTATAAATCATGCCGCGCAGGCCGACGCAGAGGGTGGGCAGACCAGGCGCGAAAAGTTCTGTATCGCAGACCAGGGCAAAATCTGCCTTGAGGTCGGCAGGTTTGGAAGCGACGTATTCGGCAATTCCCTCTCCGCCGACTTCTTCGTCGCCCTCGAGAATGACGCGCACATTCAGAGGCAGCTTGCCGTTAGCGGTCATCAGCGACTCCAGCGCCTTGACCTGCGACCACACCTGGCCCTTGTCGTCACAGGTGCCGCGGCCGTAAAGGTTGCCGTCGCGCTCGGTGGGCTCGAAGGGCGGCGTAAGCCACTCGTCATCCGGATCGGTGGGCTGCACATCATAGTGGCCGTAAAAAAGCGCAGTGGGCTTGCCGGCGGCGTGCAGCCAGTCGGCATAGACCAGCGGATGGCCGGTGGTGTCAATGAGGCGCACATGCTCCATGCCGATGCGTGTGAACTCGGCGGCCAGAAACTCGGCGGCGCGGCGGCAATCGCCCTTGTTCTCAGGCAGAGTGGAGACAGAAGGAATGCGCAGAAGGTCCTTCAGCTCTTTCAAAAAGCGGGGATGATTCTGACGTGCGTAGGTTACAGCGGGTGAAGACATGGAAATGCTCCCTTAGAATGAATTTCATGGCCAACAAAGGAGTATAGGCGCTCGGGCGCCATTTTGTCCGGTGGTGCGAAAGGAAGACCTCTTGCGAAATCGCGAAAGTACAAGTCTATGTGCTCGCCCTCTCTTTCTGATGTCCTTTCTGATCCTGATGGCCGCATCCGCATCGGCCCAGGCCGCCCCTCCGGTCAGCCCCTATTATGCAAGGACCAACACCTTCAGCATCTTCGGCGCTTACTCGGGCGACTCCAGCCATATTCTCCTGGGCGATGCCGAGAACCGCAAGCTCCTGAACTTTGGCGTTGCCTATGATCGCAAACTCTACCTCAACCGCATCGTCAACTGGCAGTACAACGGGGAGCTATTGCCAGTGGCGCTGGAGAGCGACCCGGTAGTCCACACTGTAATTAATCAGACTACCCCGGTCTTTTACGCTACTTCCAACGACGTTCAGACTGATGCCTGTGTCTCGGGAATGAGAAGTTATGACGACACTATTACGTACAATGGAAAAACTGTCACGTATATTGGCACAGTTACGACATCGTGCTCCCGTCAGTGGACGATCGGCGAAGGCATCTCCCCCGTCGGCTTTCAATGGAACTTTCTGCCCCGGCAAAAGCTACAGCCATTCTTCATCGGTCACGGCGGTTATATGTATTCCACGCAGCCGATTCCTATTCCGCAGGCCGGTTCCTTCAACTTCACCTTCGACTTTGGCGCTGGATTTGAGCTTTACCGCTCGAACACCAAATCCATTCGCGCCGAGTACCGTTATCACCACATTTCGAACCACAACACAGCCAATATGAATCCCGGCATCGACAGCGGACTTTTTCAGGTCACGTATTCTTTTGGGCGGTAGGATCGTTTCAAGCCTCGGCTCTGTTCTACCTGCGGCAACGTATGCTTGTAGCAGATGCCTCCGATTCTCAACGCACAATCCGTGACCAAACAGTTCGGCGCCAAGCCGCTCTTCCAGAACATTTCGCTTACCGTGAACGAGGGCGACAGGATCGGCCTTATCGGGCCAAATGGAGCCGGCAAGTCCACTCTGCTGGCTATTCTTGCCGGGCAGCTTGAGCCGGATACCGGCGAACTGGCGGTGCGCAAGCGCGCCCGCGCCGCGTATGTGCCGCAAGACTCTCGATTTGCTCCAGGGCTCACCATACGGCAGGTCTTGGAGCGGGCGCTATCCGGTGCCCACGTGAATGAGAACGAACGCGAGGGGCGGTTGCGCGAACTTTCCGGCCGTGCCGGTTTCGTGGATCTCACAGCCGAGGCTGCCGCGCTCAGCGGCGGCTGGCGCAAGCGGCTGGCGATTACCGAAGCTTTGGTTTGCGAGCCGGAAGTGATGCTGCTGGATGAGCCCACCAACCATCTCGACCTGGCCGGCATTGAGTGGCTGGAGGAGCTGCTTACCTCGTCCAATTTTGCCGCGGTCACGGTAAGCCACGATCGCTATTTTCTCGAATCCACCTCCAGCGAAATTATTGAGTTGAACCGCGTCTTTGCCGACGGCCTGTTGCGCGTGAAGGGCAATTTCAGCAGGTTTCTGGAAGAAAAGCAGGCATATCTCGAATCGCAGAACAGGCAGCAGGAGAGCCTGCGCAACGTCGTGAAAACGGAGATTGAATGGCTGCGGCGCGGTCCCAAGGCGAGGGCAACCAAATCAAAGGCCCGCATCGATACGGCGAACGCGATGATCGGCAAACTAAAGGACATGGACGCGCGGACCGCGGTTTCGACCGTCGGCATCGACTTTGACGCCAGCCAGCGCAAGACTAAACGGCTGGTGGAATTCAAAAATGTGGCCTGCGATGTGCCGGGCGCGGAATCGCCGGATCACCCAGGTGAAATTCTGCCCGGAAGGCGTCTCCTTACGGGGCTCAACTTTATTCTGACGGCGGGCATGAAGGTGGGGCTGGTGGGTCCCAACGGCAGCGGCAAGACCACGCTGCTGCGACTTTTGCGCGGTGAAATTGACCCGGCTGAAGGCTCCATCCGCCGCGCCGATGCACTGCGCATGGTCTACTTCAGCCAGATGCGCGAGTTGGACGAAAGCCTGACCCTGCGCCGCGCTCTGGCTCCGGAAGGCGACGCGGTGATGCATCAGGGACGCGAGGTGCATGTGGCGAGTTGGGCCGCACGCTTCCTGTTTACCAGCGAGCAACTGAACCAGCCGGTGCGGAATCTCTCCGGCGGCGAGCGGGCGCGGGTACTGATTGCAAAACTGATGCTGGAGCCGGCGGATGTTTTGCTGCTCGATGAGCCGACCAACGACCTCGATATTCCTACGCTCGAAATTCTGGAAGAAAATCTGCTCGATTTTCCCGGCGCGCTGGTGCTGGTGACGCATGACCGCTATCTGCTGAATCGCGTCTCATCGACAGTGCTGGGCCTCGATGGCCGCGGGCATACAGGGCGCTTTGCCGATTACGCGCAGTGGGAAGACTGGATCGCGGGGCAAGAAGAGACGGCGCGCGCGGCTAATTCCACTAACGCGGCTAGTGTGAACTCAGTCGGCTCTACTAACGCCGCAAAGAAAAAACTTTCCTACCTTGAAGCGCGCGAGTTCGCGGCAATTGAAAAGCGGGTCGAAGAATCCGACGCCCGCCTCCACGCTGCCCGCGAGCGCGTCGCAGATCCTGACATTGCCACTGATGCCGCAGCGCTTCAAGAAGCCCTGTTGGAGCTGGACGCGGCGCAGCACGAAAGCGATGCACTCTATGCACGGTGGGCCGAACTGACTGAGAAATCAGGTTAAGGAAGCTAAATGAGCACATTCTGTCAGATAGACATTCCCTCAGGGCCTAAAGGCCACGCTAATTTTGCTGCACTTACGGCACGACTAAAGTCGTGCCCTGATACAAAGCGGCCTTTTGAAGCAGCTACTACGGGTTTTTCCGCAGCCTCTGAAGTCGTGCCCTGACACAAGGCCACGTTCTGAAACAGCATCTGCGAGTTTTTTAACAGGCTGTAAAGTCGTGCGCTTTCAAGACATCGATTTATCAGAGGTTCCCTTAAGCGCGTCTAATCGTGGTAGAAAGAGATGTTGCGGAATGAATGGGAAGCCGGGATGGAAAACGGAATCAAGGTTCTGATTGTCGAAGATGAACCCAACGCACTGATGGGGTTGGCGGAGCTGATCTCCGGATGGGGATACCGCACGGAGACCGCGTGCGACGGCATCGAGGGCTGGGAAAAGGCGCAGGCCTGGGAACCGGCGATTGTGGTTACCGACCTGAAAATGCCGCGGCTGGATGGCCTCGGTCTGCTGGAAAAGCTCTCAGCGGAAGGCTCCGGCCTCGGCGCCAATCTGGCCGTGGTGGTGCTCACGGCGATGGGATCCATTCAATTGGCCGTGGACGCCATGAAACTGGGCGCGTACGACTTTTTGCAAAAGCCGGTGGACGCTACACGGCTCAAGACCATCCTGGCCAACGCAACGCGGCAGCGCGATACCGCGATTGAACTGGAAGTGGCGCGCCGCCGTTTGCGCGAGACCGGCGTGCTGGGTTCGATGGTAGGCAGCTCGCGGCCCATGCGCGAAATCTTCGGACTGATCGAGCAGATTGCGCCTTCCAACGTCTCGGTGCTCGTCACCGGCGAGAGCGGCACAGGCAAGGAGCTGGTGGCGCGCACGCTGCACGAGCTAAGCCCGCGCAAGTCGCGGCCCTTTGTCGCGGTCAACTGCGCGGCCATTCCCGAAACGCTGATCGAAAGCGAAATCTTCGGCCATGAGAAAGGCGCATTTACCGGCGCGGCGGAACGGCGGGCAGGCTGCTTCGAACTGGCGGAGGGCGGCACGCTGCTGCTGGACGAGATTGGCGAGATGCCGCCAGGAACACAGGCCAAGCTGCTGCGGGTGCTGGAAGAGCGCAAGCTGCGGCGGCTGGGCGCGCGCACCGAGCAAGAGGTGGACGTGCGTGTGCTTGCGGCAACCAACCGCGACCCCGCGCAGGCCGTCGCGCAGGGCGATTTGCGGGCCGACTTATATTATCGGCTGAATGTCTTCAACATCGCCATGCCGCCTTTGCGCGAGTACATTGAGGATCTGCCGGCAATGGCCGAAGCCATGATCAGCCAGATGAATCAGAAGCATGGCCGGCGCGTCTCCGGACTGACGCCGGCGCTGCTGGAGCGTTTGATGGCCTACGACTGGCCGGGGAACGGCCGCGAGTTGCGCAACACGATCGAGCGGGCGGTGATTCTTTGCGCGGACGGAGCGCCGCTCGATGTTGGACATCTGCCCGTGGACTTCGGCAAGGCGAAGAGTCAAACCGCGCCGGAGTTCGACGCCAGCGCAGTGCCGCTGCGCGTGGGCACAACCGTGGATGAGATGGAGCGGCTGCTGATTCTGCGGACGCTGGAAGCCACCGGGCAGAACAAGACCCGCGCCGCCGAGATTCTAGGCGTGAGCCTGAAGACATTGCACAACAAGCTCAAGGCGTACAGTCGCACACGGGAGGGATAGACGTCTTCAACCAAACTCGATTCGAGACTGGCGCAGTGACGGCGAACATTCCGCAATAGGAGTTTCCTTATGGAGAATCGCAAGCAAATGAAGAACTCATTTACGATAGGCCGAGTCTACAGAATGAGCTGGCGGGCGCGTGTTCTTTCACTCTTCCTGCTTTTGACTGGTGCTTTTACCTCGGCTGAATTCCTGACAGGAGCACTTTCATTAACGAAGTACCGGTATTTTCGTTTGATGATTATGGGGATAGTCTCGCTGGTAATTGGCGCTCTCGCTACAGCAATTACATTTACCTCGAAAATTACCCTCTCGTCTGACGCGATAGAACTGCGTGACATCTTACATAAGAAGAGACTGCTCGTCAGCGAAATTCGCGGACGAAACGAGATTGTTCATACTGGCAGTAAGGGCATCACAAGCACATGGAAGCTCGTGCCAAAAGACGACAGAGCGCGCACGCTTGCACTAAGCAATTCCTATACCTTCGACGACGTGTTCTACGAGTGGCTGAACCAAATTCCAGTTCTCGACGCGGAAGACGTGAACTGACCCATGAGCCTGAAGACCAAACTCGTGCTGGCAATTACCACCCTGGTGTTTCTTATTGCCGGGTTGCTTTCGCTGGTCTATGTGAGCCAATTGCTCACAGCGGCGGTGAAGCAGTCTTATGACACTAACAAGATGGTGGCCAACCAGGTGCGCTTTGCACTGCAAACCGCTCTCGAAGCCGGGCTGGCGAACCGCGAGGTCGATCCCAACAATCCTGAACAATTGCGCACTCTGGCCGCCGAAGCGGTGCGCGACAATGCGGCGCTGCAGGCGGTGGTCGAATCGGTGAACCGCTACTCGCTCACGGTCTATGACCTCAACATCGGCGACAGCAACTCCAATACGCTGCTCAGCACCAATCCTGAGAACGAAGACAAGCCGCTGCCGACGAGACCCAACTACGAAGAACTTCTCAACGCAAGTCCGATCCAATTGATGAAGGAGGTTTTCGGTCCGCCCAGAGTCTTCGACATTGTGGTGCCGCTGGAGCGTAATGGAGCGCCATTTGTCACCGTCCATGTAGGCGTTCGCACCACTTTTCTGCGCGCCGTTTATGAGCCGTGGTTCTCGGCGGCTATCACGCTCATGGGACTGGTGCTGGGCACGGCTTTGATTGTGGCGTTTCTGCTAGGCAACTTCGCGCTGCGGCCCCTGGAAGAGATCAGCGAGCAGTTGGACTACTGGGCCGGGTTGGGCGAGTTTACCGGTGAGGAGAGAAGAAAAGTAGAACAGGCGCCGAAACAGGATACTGCTGAGCGCGTCTCCAGCAAGATCGATCTCATCGGCCATCGCATGAAGAACGTGGAAGAGGTTTTTTCCGCGTTGAAGGATAACCTGGCGCAGATTCTCGGCAACCTGCAAGACGGCATTCTGCTCTTCACCGCGGATGGGCGGGCGGTGCTGGTCTCGGAAGCTGCGCGGCGCTTTCTGGGCATCGAGCAAGGCTCCATCCTGGGCCTCCGCGCGTCAGAAATCTTCGACCGCTCGACGGTGCTGGGCCTTGCGCTCAGCGATGCCTTCGATGGGGGCGCGCCCCTGACGCAGGTAGAGATTCGCACCGAAACGGGCCGCCGCATTCAAGCATCGCTGGATTTTATCCACGACGACAAGACGGGACCGGGATTGGGGCAGAGATTCGGCGCGCTGGTCACGTTGCACGACCTGGAATCGGTGGAGGAGATCGAGACTGAATTGGAGCTCTCGCGGCGCATGGCGGCCATCGGCCGGCTCACCCGCGGCGTGGGCCACGAGGTCAAAAACCCCATCAACGCCATCGTGGTGCATCTGGAGCTGCTGAAGACCAAACTGGGCGAAGACAGCGCCCCGGCAATTCGCCACCTCGATGTAATCGACGCGGAGATTCATCGTCTCGACCGCGTGGTCCAGACACTGGTGGATTTTTCCCGGCCCGTCGAGTTGCAATTGCGCGAGCAAGACCTGCGCCCCGTGATTGGCGATGTGCTGGCGCTGGCCGCCGAGGAGCTTTCCACGCACAATGTGACCTTGGTCAGCCATATGCCGTCCACGCCGCTGGTGGCGAACATCGATGCCGACCTGCTGAAGCAGGCGGTGCTGAACGTGATTCAGAACGGCGCTCAGGCCATGCAGCAAGGCGGTACGCTGGAAGTGGTTCTCGAAGAGGACCACAAGTCCGGGGTGCTGCGCATCGTCGACGAGGGCCCCGGCATTCCCGCGGATATTCGCGAGAAGATATTCGACCTTTATTTCACCACCAAGAGCGGAGGCAGCGGAATTGGGCTGGCCATGACTTACCGGGTTCTCCAGTTGCACCACGGGAGCGTGGAAGTACAATCAAGAGCAGGGCGCGGCACGGAATTCCTCTTGCGCATTCCGCTCGCCGCCGGGGACTGGGGACGCCGGCATCTTCGGCCGGCGGTTGTAACAAACGAGAAAGGTCTTGCACGATGAAGTTTCCGGACGCACAGCAGTTGCTCCGAGTCTCGTTGGCTCGCCACGTTTCTGGCGAAAGGATGGGGAAACTCAACCATTACACCGCCTCATTCATCACGATTGCCCTATGCCTGCTGCCGCTCTCGCTGACGGGTTGCTTTCACATGACCCACCAAGCCCGGGTTGTGCCTCTGGCGCCGCCCATTGTGGACACGCCTCCGCCCAAGCCCGAGCCATCGCCCACCGATCTGCCGCCCCCGGTTGTCACCCCTCCTAACCAGCCCACCGAGCCAGCCGCCAGCACACAACCGCAGCCGCCGGCCAAGCCTTCGCGCGCGCACAGGAAGCCTCCGGCTAAGAACACGCAGTTGGCGCTCAATGCGAGCCCCGGCGTGAGCGCCATCGGCCAACTATCGTCAGGCGAACCCGCTGACTTGCGGCAACAAACGGAGGACTCCATCGCGGCCACGGAACGCGGAGTGAACAGTATCACTCGCGAACTCAGCGGTCAGGAGAAGAAAACGGCAGCGCAGATCAGGGAGTTCCTCAAGCAGGCTCGCGCGGCGCTAGCCTCCGGCGACGCGGATGGAGCGAGCACGCTGGCAGCCAAGGCAAAGGTGCTTCTGGGAGAGTTGAGCAAGTAAAGGGACTAGGGACGTAGGGACTAGTGCCGCGTATCACTCATAATTTCGGATAGAGGCGTTTCAATTTGATGCGGGCATCCTCGGTCGTGAAGCGCCAATCGATGGTGGCATTTCGGTTG
>Ga0302157_10007274_pt1 | contig 11193 bp, 9 predicted proteins | sample I_Bog_N3_3_FD_193502 | JGI IMG/M metagenome (GOLD analysis project Ga0302157, IMG submission 193502) | Peat permafrost microbial communities from Stordalen Mire near Abisko, Sweden - I_Bog_N3_3 | ecosystem: Environmental > Terrestrial > Soil > Wetlands > Peat | place: Sweden: Abisko, Stordalen...
ACGATCTATCCTAACAGTCCGTCCAGCCCCGACCCGGAGGGACGGCCCTGGATGAGCTCCCTCGAGACCAAGCACCTGCGTGTCCTGATCGCCAACGAGCGCAAGGACCGTCTGGCGCTCGTTGCACCGATCGTCGTCTCGCTCGGGCATGAGGTGATCGCGCGCGAGATCGATGTCGAGGACGTCGGCCCGGCGACGGCGAGGGAGCGCCCAGACGTGGCGCTCGTGGGGCTCGGGGAGAGCTCGGAGCACGCACTCGAATTGATCGACAAGATCGTCCGCGAAGCCTCCTGCCCCGTCATCGTCCTTCTTCACGCCCGTGACCCGGAGTTCATCAGCGAGGCCTCCAAGCGAGGGGTCTTCGCCCACATCAGCGACGCTGACGTCGAGGACTGGCAGAGCGCGATCGAAATCGTGCTCCGACGCTTCGCCGAGTATCAGGACCTGCAGGGCGCGTTCGGCCGCCGCGCGCTGATCGAGCGCGCCAAGGGCATCCTCATGGAGCGCCATAGCATCGACGAGGCAAGCGCCTTCGAGATGCTGAGGGAGCAATCCCGCGTCGACAATCGCAAGCTAATCGACCTCGCCACCGCGGTCGTCGACGGCCACCGCCTCCTGCCAAGAGAGCCCCTGGCTTCACCTCACCCGTGAGCGACGCCGCCGAATCGGACGGGACGGGGCTTGCGAGCCTCAGCCCGTTCGAGCTGAAGGACCGTCTGGTTGCCATTGCATCGTCTGACGATCAACGGCTGATGCTCAACGCCGGCCGCGGCAACCCTAACTTCATCGCGATGGCGCCCAGACGGGGACTGATTGCTCTGGGGGAGTTCGCGATGGCAGAGGCTGAACGGGCACATGCCTACCCCGGCGGCACCTTTGGCTCGATACCCGACGGCCGCGGCATAACTGAGCGCTTTAGGTCGCAAGCATCCGGGAGGGCCGAGCGCGCGGGCATCGCCTTTCTCACCGACGCGCTCGCATACTGCGCGACCGAGTTTTTCATTGACACCGACGCGCTGCTGACGGAGATGGTGTGCGCCTTTCTGGGCTGCAACTACCCGACGCCCCCGCGCATGCTCTCGCACTCGGAGACGATCGTGCGCGCGTACCTCACCGGCGAGCTGTTCGGGACGCTCGCTCCCGCCGGTCCGTTCTCGCTGTTTGCGACCGAGGGTGGAACGGCCGCCATGGTCTATCTCTTCCAGACGCTGAGCGCGAACCACCTGATCAGCCCGGGTGACAAGGTCGCGATCGCGACACCGATCTTCTCCCCCTATATAGAGATTCCGCCGCTTGACCCATACGGTCTCGAGATTGTCGAGATCCGCATGGACCCCCGAGACGACTGGCAGCTGCCGGAGACCGAGATAGAAAAGCTGCTGGACCCCACCGTCAAGCTGCTCTGCCTCGTCAACCCGAGCAACCCACCGTCGACGAAGCTGTCCGGGGCGGGCATCGCGCAGCTCGGAGAGCTCGTGGACCACCACCGCCCCGACCTCATGATCGTGACCGACGACGTCTATGCGACCTTCGCCGACGCCTTCGTCTCGCTGTTCGCAAGGTGCCCACGCAACGCGATCTGCGTGTATTCGTTCTCCAAGTACTTCGGAGCAACGGGATGGCGCCTTGGCGCGATCGCCGTGCACGATGACAACGTTTTCGGTGACGCACTTGCCGGGCTCCCCGACGCGGCGCGGCAGCAGCTGGCGATCCGCTATGCATCTCTGACGACCGACGCCGGCGGCCTTCGCTTCATAGATCGCCTGGTTGCGGAGAGCCGCGGCGTGGCGCTGAGCCACACCGCCGGGCTGTCTACCCCGGCCCAGCTCCAGATGACGCTGTTTGCGCTCAGCGGGCTGATGGACAGCGACCACACGTACAAGAACGCTGCCCAGAGCCTCATCAGGAGCCGCCACCGGACGCTTTTCACGAGTATGGGGCTCGACGCTGGGCGTGGCGCGAACGATGTCGGCTACTACGCGCTGATCGATCTGGCGGAGGTCGGCGGCGCGCTGTACGGATCGCCGTTTGCCGCCTGGATCACGGGCAGAAAGCTGGCGACGCCGTACGTCTTTCGCCTCGCGCGCGAGACCGGCGTCGTCCTCTTGCCCGCCGCGGGATTCGACGGGGGCGACACCTCGGCCCGCATCTCGCTCGCCAACCTCACGGAGGAGCAGTACGGCGAGATAGGCAGGTGCACGCGACTGGTGCTCGACGAGTACTTCGAGGAGTTCAAGCGACAGCCTGGGACGGCTCAGGAGACGTGATAGCTTTGTACGCGGAGGGCATTACCGTGTTCGGTCCCTGATGGGACCGGAAACCTGACCTGACTTCCGGCAGTCGCTCATATTGAGCCCGCGAGGAAGTCCGAGCGCCGCAACGTCTTGGTGCCGCCAAGCGTCGTGTCGGGAAGGTCACCGGCCGAGTGGCAGGTCTTTCGCGTAATCCCCGTCAGCTAGGAGCCACGATGGCCTACGCACCAACAGACCCCGCCCAGCCGTCCGAGCGAACTCCCGCCGAACAGCACCCCCGCATTATCGAGGAACACCACGTGGTCGGGCCACACGGCGAGGATGAGATTGACGCAACGGACGAGCTCGGCAACCGCTGGTATCGACTTCGCCCAGATCCGCGACGCCGCGGCGACCTGATCGGCTTCAACTTCATCTGGTGGATGGCTCTCTGGATGTTCCTGATCCTGGTCTTTGTCCCGTGGGGCGCGCGGTGGGGGTGGTGAGGAGATGGGCGCGGTCAACGACCTCACTGAGCACGAGCTGAGAAGCCTCGCGCGGATGAGCGCTGAGGGGGACACGGTGCTCAGCCTCTATCTCGGCCTCGACCCGCAGCGATTCGCGACAGCCGGGGCCGGAGCTAGCGAGATCGACTCGCTGTTGGACAGCGCGCACCGCGAGGTGAACTCCGGTGAGCGTTCGCATGCCGAGGTGAAGGCGCTCCGCAGCGCGCTCGAACAGGCACGCGAGATGCTCACCGAACAGTCTTGGTCTCATGACGCGCGCGCAATTGCACTCTTTCTATGCGAGCCGCTCGGGCTCTCCCAGGTTCTGCGATTGCCCCATCCGGTGCGAAGCGCCTTCGTGATCTCTGACGCTCCTTTCATTGCGCCACTTACCGAGTCAGGACCAGTTGGGCGAGTATGTGTGACACTCGTTGACGAGCGAGTCGCACGGATCCTGAGAGGATCAGCCGAGCGGTTGCATGAGGTGCTGTCCTTCGGCGATGACGTTCACGGACGCCAGGAGCAGGGCGGCTGGTCGCAGTCGCGCTTCCAGCGCTCCCGCCACGAAGACGTCAAGGCGCATCTGCGCCACGTCGCCCATACGCTGCACCTGCTTCAGCGGGTGGCGCCGTATGACCGCCTGCTGATCGCGTGCACCGAGCAGTTGTGGCCGCGCATCGTCGAACAGCTGCCCGCCGACGTACGTGCGCTGTTGCATGAGGAGCGCCTCGTGCTCGACGTCGGTGACGTCACCATCGAGGACGTGGTCGCCGCGACCGAGCCGGTGCTCGCCGAGGAGCATTCCTCACACCAGGATGCTGCGCTCGCCGAGCTTCGCGAGCATTTCACACGCAAGGGCGACGAGCGCGCCGCGGTCGGGCTCCAGCAGGTCCTGCTTGCGCTTGAAGAGCGGCGCGTCGGGACCCTCTTCTATGAGGCAGACCTGGACGCCTCCGGGGTTATCTGTCCGCGTTGCGGCTGGATCGGAGCCGGCGGTGAGAGCTGTCCCCTGGACGGCACGGCGCTCCATGCGCGGGCGAACATCATCAATGATGCGGTCCAGTCGGCGGTCGGCCAATCCGCCGAGATGCTTTCGTTGCACGACAGTCCGGAGCTGGCCCCCTTCGGGGGCATCGCCGCCACGCTGCGGTTTTGAACTGCGAGCCGGCCCCGCCCGACGCCTTGAGAATCTCAGCGTCGCGCGAGCCGGCGCCCTCTGACCGTGTCCGGCGCGACGTAATTGAGCCCGTAGTGGTGGTAGAGCACCGACTCCTGATCCTTCGATAGCTCCTGACCCCGAGCGCTGATGCTCGGGGCGCTCTTGATCTCCGCCTTTGAGACGGAAACGTGCAGGTGGTCTGGCTCCACCTTCAGGCCGCCGAGTGGAACGAATGTCAGACGCCGGTGGAAGGTTCCCGCGTTGATCGTCGCGAATTGCGGCTTGTCGCTTTCGATGTCTATGTAGACGTCCTGAAGCTTGCCGAGCCTCGCCCCGCTGCCGTCGATCAGCATCCTCCCGTGCCATTCATCGATGTCCCACGTCACATCCTGCTGCTCTTCGGGCATCGCGGCCTGTCCTTTCCTGCTCGACCTGCGCTTGGAAGCTGACTGTTCACCGCGGCTCGCGCTCATGCCGAGGCCGAACCGTATTTACGCAGGAACAGCGCCTCGGCAAGCGCGATGTGTTCGATCTCGGAAGGCGCCACGCTCTCGTTCGGCGCGTGAATAAGGCACATCGGCTCCTCTACCCCGTAGAGCAGGATCTCGGCCTCGGGGAAGGTGCTCTTCAGCACGTTGCAGAGCGGTATCGCTCCGCCCTGGCCCTCGGTCTGAAGCGGCTTTCCGTAGGACTCTTCAAGGCCTGACTTCAGAGCGTCATATCCGGGCCCCGCGAGCGCCCCGACAAACGGTTCGCCATTCTCGCGGTCCTCCATCGTGCAGTGCAGTCCCCACGGAACGCGCGAGCGTAGGTGCTCCTTCAGCGCATGCCGGGCGTCCTCGGCGACCGTGCCGGGCGGCATCCGCAGCGACACCCGTGCACGGGCCGACGCTTGGATGGCGGGTGCCGAGGCATCGACAGAGGGGATGTCCATGCCGATCGTCGTGACGTCAAAGCGCGCCCACAGCATGTCGGCGACAGAGCCGCTGCCAGTCAACAGGACGCCATCGAGCACATGTGCGTCGGTGCGGAACTGCGCCTTTGGATAATCAGAGCCGGACCACGTTCCGGTGCTCTGAAGGCCGTCGATCGTCGTGTTGCCTTCAGCGTCATGAAGTGACGCGAGGATATGGATGAGTGCGGTGACGGGGTCCGGTGTGGGGCCGCCGAACATGCCGGAGTGCATCGCGTTGCCGAGCGCATCGAGCTTGATGTCGACGCTCGTTATCCCCCGCAGAGACGTCGTGAGCGTTGGCTGCCCGACGGCCGCGTTGCCCGTATCGACCATGCAGATCGTGTCCGCCGTGAGCATGTCCACGTTTTCAGGGACGTAGCGTTCAAGACCGCCCGTGCCTTGCTCCTCAGAGCCCTCGACCAGTAGCTTGATCCCAACGGGAAAGGAACCGTCGAGGGCCTTTAACGCTCTCAACGCGGTCAGGTGCGCAATCACGTTTCCCTTGCAGTCAGAGGCCCCACGCCCGTACCACCGCCCGTCGTCCCCGACCGTGAGGTCCCAGACTGGAGTGCGCCAGGCATCCGCGCCGAGCGGCGGCTGCACATCGTAGTGACAGTAGAGCAGCACGGTCGGCGAGCCAGCCGGGCCGGGCGCGTGACCGTGCACGCAGTCGCTGCCGTCCGGCGTGGTCGCCCTGGTCATCTCCTGGAGCCCAACATCGGTGAACGCCTTCACGATCCAGTCAGCCGCCATTTCGCACTGCTCCTTCGGCTGTTGCTTTTCATCGGCGACCGATCGGCAGGCGACGAGCTCTTTCAAATCGCTCTTTGCCTGGGGCATCAGGTCTGTGACCTTGCTGCGGAGGGTCTCGGAGGATGACGCTGGTAGAAGGTCTGTGATCTTGCTTCGGAGGGTCTGGGAGGACATCTAGCTGCTCCTGTCGGTTTGGGGTTGAAGGGGGCGCTGGCGGCGGATCGGATGACGATGGAAGGGATGGGCGAGCGCTCGCTCGAGCGGTGTCTCGTGCTGGTAGATCGCCTCTCTGATGCTGTCGAGGGCCCGATCCGGAAAGAGGTGCGTGCCGCGCCCGCGCTGGTGGTAGAGACCGAGCCCGAGGCCCAGCGAGACGGCCGCCGCGAGCAGGTCGACCGGGTTATAGGAAACGAACTGCGACACGCACGCAAGGGCGGCGATGCCTGGGAGCACAGGGCCGCCAGGAATGCGGAACCCGACGCCCGGGAAACCGCGGCGGGCGAGCACCACGGCGGCGAGGTTCACGACCAGCATCGCAACGAGCGCGGTTATGTTGCCGAGCACGATCACGCTGATGATGTTCGTGAACAGCACGAGCATGAGGGCGACGATCGCGATCAGGCCGACGCTCATCCACGGGAAGCCAGCCTTGGTCGTCCTGCCGAGGATCGCGGGGATGTCCTCGTCGGCGACGAGGCGCAGTGCTATCTCACTACCGCCGAGCAGCAGCGCATTCGCACCGGACAGCGTTGACAGGCATGCCGCAAAGGCCGTCATCTTTCCGCCCCAGCCACCCATCAGAGCCTGGGCCGCTTGGCTGACGCCCGCCAGACCAAAGTGCGTGATCCCGCTGTCAACCATCGCGACGCTGACGAGCAGGTACATGACGATCGAGATCAACATCGCGCCGATGATCGCCCGCGGCACCGTCTTGAGCGGGTCGCGCACCGAGGGCAGGATGTTGGTCACGACGTTGAAGCCGGTGTAGGCCGTGAACAGCAGGGCGCTCGTCGAGAGGACCGGGCCGGCGCCGTGGGGGGCGAACGGCTTGAAGTGGCTCACCGAAACTGCAGCCAGGCCCCAGCCGATGAAGATCAAGAGCAGACCGATCTTCACCGCGACGATCCAGCTCTCTGCGCGCCCGACCCAGGTCGCCGGTCCGAGATTCAGGGCGCCGAGCAGCGCGATGCACAGGACACCCGCCACGGTCGCGCCGACGCCGCTGAGGAAGTAATTGTGCAGGTAGATGCCGAACGAGTCGGCCAGAAACGCCACCATCAACAGGGCGTTCAGATAGAAGCCCCACATGACCAAAAATCGCCACGGCCTGCCGAGCAGCTCCGTGATCGGGGCGAAGCCCGACTCACCCGGCTTCGCCCGAGTCGCGATCGCCACCGACGAGAGCGCTGACAGCAGCATGACCACGCCGGCAATCGCGTAGCTGACCAGCGCCGCCGGTCCGGCTCGGTTGAGCGCCTCGCCCGACAGCGTGAACACACCGCCGCCGATCATCGCGCCGACCGCGAACGCCAGGACCGAGATCAGCCCGATCTTCTTTTCGCGGCCGCTCGCCGGCATCTAGCTGCTCCCATCGATTCGAGGCGCGAATGGTCTCTGGCGGCGGATTGGGTGGCGATGGAAGGGATGAAGCAGGGCGCGCGCGAGCGGCGTCTCGCGCTGATAGATCGCCTCGTGGATCGCGTCCAGCGACGCGTTCGGCAAGAGACCCCTTCCGCGCAGGTAGTAGAGCGGCAGACCCAGTGCCATCGCAGCGGCCGCCGCGAGCAGGTCGAGGACGCCATAGGACTCGAACTGCACCAGGCAGGCCACGCCTGCGACGATGGGTATCGTGGCGCCGCCGGGGATGCGAAAGCCCGTGCCGGGAAACCCGCGGTGCGCAAGCACGATCGCGGCGACGTTGACGATCAGCATCGCGGCGAGCGCGAAGATGTTGCCGAGCACGATCACGCTGTTGATGCTCGTGAAAAGGACGAGGGCGAGGGCGACGACGCCGACGACCCCGACGCTCGCCCATGGAAAGCCCGTCCTGGTCGTCTTTGCGAGGAATGCCGGAATGTCCCGCTGGGCGGAGAGGCGCAGGGCTATCTCGCTCCCGCCGAGCACGAGTGCGTTGGCACCGGAGAGCGTCGATAGGCACGCAGCGAACGCGATCATCTCAGCGCCCCAATGCCCCATCAGCGCGCCAGCTGCCTCGCTCACTCCGGCCGTGCCAAAGTGCGTGATCCCGCTGTCGAGCATCGAGACGACGACGAGCAGATAGACCGCCATCGAGATCAGGACCGCACAGATCACCGCTCGCGGCACCGTGCGCGAGGGGTCGCGCACATCGGCGGCCATGTTGGTGACGACGTTGTAGCCGGTGTAGGCGGTGAACAGCAGCGCGTTCGTCGAGATGATCGCGCCTAGACCATGTGGTGCGAGCGGTTTGAAGTGGCTGCCCGATATCGCCGCCACGCCCCAGCCGATAAAGATGAACAGCAGCCCGATCTTCACAGCCACCACCCATGTCTCGGCGCGCCCGACCCACACGGCCGGCCCGAGGTTCAAACCGGCGAGCGCGAGGATGCAGATGATCCCCGCGGCCGTCGCGCTCAGACCGTGAAGGAAATATGCGTGCAGATAGGAGCCGAACGAGTCGGCCAGGAACGCCACCATCAGGAGGGCGTTCAGATAGAAGCCCCACATGACGAGAAAGCGCCAGGGCCTGCCGAGCAGCTCAGCGACGGGGCCGTATCCCGAGTCGCCGATCTTCGCCCTCGCCGCGACCGCTACGAACGCCACCGCTGAGAGGAACATGATCACGCCCGCTAACGCGTAGCTGACCAGAGCACCGGCTCCGGCGCGGTTGACGGCTTCGCCCGACAGGGTGAAGACACCGCCGCCGACCATCGCCCCGACGGCGAACGCCAGCACCGGCACAAATCCGATCTTCGTGTCGCGTCCGCTTACCGCTGCGGGACTTGAGGAGGCCGCCGGTCCTGAGGCGGTGGCGCTCATCAGGGGGTCAGGTCATACAGCTTGTAGCCGCCGAAGTGCTTGATGAAGGCGGCCTCCTTGGCCGGGCAGTACACCTGGATGATCGCGAGCTGCCCGTTGAGCACGGCCTTCTCGATCGGGAGCACGCTGCCGGTCTTCGCGCCGCTGGCGGCGCTGTTCTGCTGGTTTAGGATCGCGTCGGTGAGGTTGTAGCCCGAGGCCGCGCAGACGACCCCGCCGTTGGTGCCCAGCGAGCTTGAGAACACGCTCAGGCTGGTCGGGAGCGGCAGCCCCTCCCTGCGCATCAGGGCCTCAAGCTTTACGGCCTTTGCCTTCGCGGCGGAGTTGTTGTTCGGCTGGTCGAACGCGATCAGGCTGACGACGAGAAGAGAGAGGACGAGCGCCGCGATGATCATCATCAGGGGCCGGTTGTCGTGGTGGAAGGCGTGGCGCTCGGGAATCGGATGTTCGCCGACGGGGATGTTCGAGATCGCTTCGGCGGGCACCGGCTAGACCGCCTCTGTGCTGGTCGTGATGGTCGTGGCCACCCGAACGTCTGTGCCGGTGCTCGACGCCGTGGTTTTCCAGTGCGGCTTTTTGTATCTGTCGAGCAGCATCGGGACGCCCGGGCCCATGATCCCGACGCCGCCCGCGACGAGCAGGATGTAGACGAGCGTGCCTCCGCTGTGGAATTGCGAGGGCGGCACGAAGCCGATCACGAACGCGCCGATCGTCGAGACGAAGCCCATCCCGCACAGCCATGTGAGCGCCGGTGTGATGTAGCCGCGCGGGCGATCGGGCTGATCGCGCCTCAGCTTGACGGCCGCCGTGAACATCAGCACATAGACGATCAGATAGATCTGTGTCGTCATCACCTCGAAGATCCAGTAGGCGTTTGACACCGCCGGGATGAACGCGTACAGGCAGGCGATGATCGACGTCACCACGCCCTGCCAGATCATGATGTTCATCTGCATCCCGCGCTTGTTGAGCTTCTGAAAGTAGGGCGGGATGAATCCCTGCTCGCGGCCGATCAGCAGGAGGCCGGTCGATGGGCCCGCAAGCCAGGCGAGCATCCCGCCGAGCATCGCGAGGATGATCAGGATCGCGACCGGAGAGACGAAGAAGGAGACACCGAAGTAACCGAAGAAGGACGTGAACGCCTGCATCACCCCGGCGGTCAGGCTGACATCGCTCGCGGGGACGATGAACGACACCGCGAGGGCGGGCAGGATGAACACCAGCATGATGATTCCGATCGATGCGATCATCGCCTTCGGGAATTCGCGTTTCGGATCCTTCAGTTCGGACACGTGCACCGCGTTCATCTCCATGCCGGAGTAGGAGAGGAAGTTGTTGACGATCAGCACCAGGCTCGCGATGCCCGCCCAGGCCGGGAGCAGGTCGTGGACGTGCAGCGGAGCGGCCGAGGCGTTACCGCCGATCAGATACGCAGCGCCCATCCCGACCAGCACGATGCCGGGAAGGATCGTGCCGATGATCGCCCCGGCGCTTGACAGCCCGGACACGGCCTTCATGCCACGCCCTGAGACGACCACGGCAAGCCAGTAGACGGTGACTATCACGATCGCCGTGAACAGCCCGCTGCTGGCAAGGTTCGGATTGATCACATAGGCGAACGTGCTCGCGACGTAGGCGAGCATCGCCGGGTAGTAGAAGATTGTCATCGCGTACTGGCACCAGATCGCGAGCAGCCCGAGTTTCGGGCCAAAGGCCTCGGTGACCCAGCGATAGACGCCGCCCGGCCAGGCCGACGCGAGCTCGGCTGACACCAGCGCCTGCGGGATCAAGAAGACAATTGCCGGGACGACGTAGAGGATGATCGAGCCGAGGCCGTAGACGGCCATCGTCGGTGCGGCGCGCAGGCTGCACACCACGGCGACGATCATGAACATCATCGTCCGCCCGCTGATGTAGTTGCGCTTCGCGACTACCGGAAGCGGATCGGCGAGCGCGGCGGACACCGGGGGGAGCGCGGCGGACGCCGGCGGTACTGCGACTGAGCTCATGAACCGAGTCGCTTCTCGGCCCGCGCAATTCGCGCGCGGCAGATGCCAGCTTGGGGTGACTTCGCGTGCTCTGCGGCCGGCATCTGGACCTCCGAGGTTGTTGAACGCTCGGAAGTCAGGCGGCGCTGCCAACGCTTAAGCGATTGACCCCACCGTGGGTGCCCTCCGCGGCTCAGGGTAGCGCACCGCGGAGAGCCCTCCTCCCGCAAGTGTGCCGGAGACGAACGGGCTTGGCAGCAGGCACGTCGTCCGCCCGAGGCGAGACGCATGCTCGGGATGAGCGGGAGTCGTTGGGACCGACCAGACCAACACGCCGCTGGTTTGACGGGTTAGTCCGTCGGCGATAGGACGCCGTCAACAAGCGCCTGGAGTCGTTGCTTGATCGCCTCCAGATCCGCGTCGCGAGTGATCTCCATGCGGATGTGCGACCGGCTGAGCTTGGCGTCTTCGATGGGCCCACCGACTACCTCGAGCCCCACCACCGCGGCAGCGAGCGCGGTCCAAGCATCCTCTTCCAGCTCCTGCAGAAGCGGTACCTCAAGCCGCCGCCTACGGTCGTCGA
>Ga0302157_10007275_pt1 | contig 11193 bp, 9 predicted proteins | sample I_Bog_N3_3_FD_193502 | JGI IMG/M metagenome (GOLD analysis project Ga0302157, IMG submission 193502) | Peat permafrost microbial communities from Stordalen Mire near Abisko, Sweden - I_Bog_N3_3 | ecosystem: Environmental > Terrestrial > Soil > Wetlands > Peat | place: Sweden: Abisko, Stordalen...
CGAAAGGCCACACGCTGGAACCGGGCGACTGGTCGCTGCTCGACCCCGTGCGTGCGCGTCCGAAGCTGTGGCGGGACGCGCCATGACCCGCAACGATATTGTTGACGTCCTGATCATCGGATCCGGCGCATCCGGCGCCGCGGTGGCCTGGAGCCTCGCGGAAACGCGCATGAAAATCCTCTGCCTGGAACAGGGCGACTGGACGAAACAATCCGACTTCCCCAGCAACGGGCGCGACTGGGAGGCGCGGCGGTTCGCCGATTTCGATGTCAGCCCCAACCGGCGGGCGCGGCCCACGGATTACCCGGTCAATGATGACAACTCGCTGATGAAGGTTGCCAACTTCAACGGCGTCGGCGGCGGTACCGTCATGTTTACCGCGCATTTTCCAAGGATGCACCCGTCGGATTTCCGGGTCCGCTCGCTGGATGGCGTCGCCGACGACTGGCCGGTGGACTATCCGACACTGGAGCCATTCTTTGCCGAGAATGATCGCATGATGGGCGTCGCGGGTCTGCCCGGCGACCCCGCCTATCCGCCCCACCAGCCACCGATGCCGCCACTGCCGCTGGGCAAGACCGGCACCCGCTACGCGAAGGCAATGAACAGGCTGGGCTGGCATTGGTGGCCGTCGGATTCCGCGATCGCCACAACCGAGTACGACGGGCGTGCCCCCTGCATCAACCTCGGCCACTGCACGCCCGGCTGCGCCCAGGGGGCCAAGGCGAGCACCGACATCACCTACTGGCCGCATGCCATTCGCGCCGGGGTGGAACTGCGCACGCGCTGCCGGGTTCGCGAAATCACCACGAACGAACACGGCATGGCGTCCGGCGTCATCTATTACGACGCCGACGGAACAGAGCGGTTTCAACCGGCCGAAATGGTCATCCTGGCCTGCAACGGCATCGGCACACCGCGCCTGCTGCTCAATTCGGCCTCGTCGCGCTTTCCCAACGGGCTGGCCAATTCCAGCGGCCAGGTCGGCAAGAACCTGATGCTGCACCCCTGGCCGCAGGTCCGCGGCTTCGTGGACGAACCGGTGGACGGCGATCGCGCCCCCATGTTGACACTGTGGAGCAAGGAGTTTTACGAGACCGATCCGGCGCGCGATTTCGTCCGCGGCTACACCTTGCAATTCGCCCGCGGCACCGGCGTGGTCAACGAGGCCATCACCAGCATGGCCGCCGAACAACTGCCGTGGGGCGAGGACCATCATCGCATCTACCGAGACCTGGTCTATCGGCGCCTGCAAATCGGCATCGCCTGCGAGGATCTGCCGGAGGCGCATAACCGGGTGACACTCGACCCGGTGCTGAAGGACAGCCACGGCATTCCGGCGCCGCGGATCGACTACACCATCAGCGAAAATACGCGCCGGATGATGGAACACGGCATCGCGCGCGCAAGCGAAATCCTGACGGAAGCAGGGGCGACCAACCTGTACACCTCGCGCACCATCCTCAACAGTCCCGGACACCTCCTCGGCACCGCCCGAATGGGGCATGATCCGGACCGTTCGGTGGTCAATGCGTGGGGCCGTTGCCACGACGTTAAGAACCTGTTCATCGTTGACGGCAGCATCTGGGTGACCTCGGGCGGGGTCAATCCGACCTCCACCATTCAGGCGCTGGCGCTCTACATCGCTGACAGTATCAAGCAGCGTTTGGCAACCCTGTTTGACTGAGCAGCCCATGCACAACATGACTCAGCCCCCGAACGCGCTCGTCTCTGCTGCCGAGCGGCTGTCGCCCGCGGTGCGTGCAGCCCGCGACGACGTGGAACAGATGCGGCAGACGCCTCCTGCCCTTGCCGATGAAATCACCCGGACCGGCATTTACCAGATGTATCTCCCGCGCTCGATGGGCGGCCCGGAAACGCCGCCCTTGACCGCGTTTCGCGTTGTCGAGGAACTGTCGAAAGCCGATGGATCGGTGGGCTGGTGCGCCATGATCGCCACCGCTTTGTCGATGAACGTGGCCCGCCTGCCCCCCGAGGTCGGACGCGAATTCGCCGGCACGCCCGCCGACTACCGCGCCGCCGGGTCGGCCCGGCCGGGTGGGCGCGCCCGCAAGGTGCCGGACGGTTACCGCGTGACCGGCCGCTGGAACTTCGCCAGCGGCATCCAGAACGCGCGATGGCTGTATTGCACGTGCATTATGGCGGACACCACACCGTCGGTGTTGCGGGCGCTGTGGGTGCCGCGCGACGCCGTCACGATCGTGGACACCTGGTCGGTGATGGGGATGCGCGGCACCGGCAGCCAGGACTTCACCGTCGATGACGTTTTCGTTCCGTCGGAGCATAGTTGCCTGTCGGACGATCCGCCGCGAGAGACCGGCCCGCTTTATAACCGTCGCGCCTGGTACGTGCATCTCTGGACACCGTCCGCGGCCAACGCGCTGGGCATCGCACGCGGCGCGATCGACAGCCTGGCGGCGATCGCCGCCACCGAAGCCTCCACCATGTCCGCCAGTTTGTTGCGCGACCGGCCAATGGTGCAGAGCCGCATCGCCGAGGCCGAAGCGATCGTCAACGCCGCCAGAGCCTATGTGTTCGACGCGGTCGGACGGTTGTGGGACAGCTTGTGCGCGGGGGAGCCGCCGTCGGATCAGATGATCGCGCAGGGCCGCCTGGCGCTCGTGCACGCCATGCACGAATCCGTGCGCGCCGTGGACAAGGTGTTCCACGCCGCGGGCACCAACGCGATTTATACCCGGCTGCCGCTGGAACGCGCGTTTCGTGACGTCCACGTCGCCGTGCAGCATGCGGCGGGTTTGCCGGGTTATTTCGAATCCGCCGGCAAGGTGCTGCTGGGGTTGCGACCCGGGGACCCGGGCTGGTGAATACGTCCGAAAGAACAACAAACGGAGGACAGCCATGACGTTACGAGTTCCAATGGTATCGCCGGAGCGCGCCCGCGAACTGGGCGACGCGATGGGCATGCCCGCCCGGCGAACCGGCAGCGAGGCCTTCCGCGTCGTGGCCAACAATCCCGGCGTCGCTCGGGTGGCCTTCGGCCAGTTGATGCAGTTGTTGGAAAACAACAAGTTCGATACGCGGCTGCGCGAGATGATGATCATGCGGATCGGCTGGGTCACCGGGTCGGCGTACGAATGGACCCAGCACTGGCGCGTGGCGACCACGGCGGGGATCCCGCCCGAGGATATTCTGGCCGTGCGAGACTGGCGGGCATCAGACCGGTTGACCGCGGCGGACCGAGCCATTCTGGCTGCCACCGACGAATGCCTGGCCGGCCAATCCATTTCCGATGCCGCCTGGGCCGAGGTGGTGAAGCACGTGCCAGACCCCGCACAGCAGGTGGAATTTGTTATCGCCATGGGCAACTGGATGGCGTTTTCCTTGTTGTTCCGGAACCTGCGCATTCCGCTGGCCGAGGGAACCGCGATCTGGCCCCCCGACGGTCTGGCATCGCCTGCGACACAGTCCTAAACCATCACAACGGAGTGACCCATGTCCGAGGATCAAGACCTGCCAGTGCTAAATCATGAGCTGGCAGAAGACGAACTGGCCTGGATGAAAGCCGTGTATGACGACTTCGGGACAGTCAGGGCTTCCTATACGGGCCGTGAGGCGGCCTTCAATCCGAAGGAAGCGCTGCGCGCGGTACTGGGCCGGCCGGAACACCAACTGCCGAGCCCGATGGACCGGTCCGGACCGGGTCCGTGGCGCAACGGCCGCAACCGCCACGGCCGCGGGGTCGCCGCTGTCTTCCTGCCGCACGTGGAGCTGCACAAACACGCAAAGAGCCGGACCGACCAGTTCGCGATGTATGTCGTTGGGGAGGCGGATGCCTTTTCCATCGGCGCGGACGGTCAACCGGTGCTGACGCCGGTGGCGGGCGGTGATCATTTTCATAATGCACCCGGCGCGCCGCACGCATTTCTACCCAAGGTCGGAAAACCGGTTCCCGCGGATTGGGAAATCGCGTTCATCGCCATCACGCCCCGCAATTTGAAGGACGACACCCAGCGCGTCTCCGACGAAACCAGAGCAGCCTACAAGCAGATTGTTGGAACCGAGGCGCCGGCGCGCGTGTAGGGCCCGCGCATTCTGACCTGGCCACCATGGGGAACGGACGCGTGTTCACCGTGACCGGAAATCGAACCTTTGTAGGACGGCGGTGCCATTTTGTTGCAAAGGGATCGACGACGACCCGTACCACTCGGGTACCAGGCCGGACGCGGCGGAGACCATCGAGCGCTTGATGCCCGGCCTCAACCCCGCTCGGCTTTTCGGGCGGAACGTGCTGGCACATCAGCCGGTGTTGGCCGGGTGAGCGCGGCCTTGATGATGCAGCGGTCATCGACGTGCTATGATGACAATCATGGCAGCCGAACTCTATGACAGCGATATCCTGGGCTGGTCGGAACATCAGGCCGACCTGCTGCGCCGTGTCGCGAGCGGGCAGCGGGTCAACGGTGTGGATTGGGAGCACGTTATCGAGGAAATTGCGGACGTGGGAATTCCGGAGCTCAACGCCGTCCACAGTTTCCTGAGCCAGGCTATTCTCCACTTGCTGAAAATCCACTTGTGGCCGGGGGATCCGGCGCGGATGCACTGGCGGCTGGAACTGATGGCTTTCCTGGAGTCCGCCGCAAGGCGCTTCGCCTTGTCGATGCGTCAGCGCGTGGATGTCAGCGCGATCGGTGCTGGCGCACGACATCGCCGGCCTGCCGTTCTTCAAGGACCTACCAGCCGAATGTCCCTGGTCCCTCGACGACGTTCTCGCAGGCGACCAGGATGCCCTTCTAGGCGTCCTGACCTCCAGCACCCACGCGGCTTACTCAGCAGTCGTAATTTGGGCGACGGCATCGCTTTACTCGTCATGGTGCGCGAAGGCGCACTATCCATGACTTGCTTGGCTGCACGTGCGAAAGTCGTGGATGGCGGGCCTGCGCCCGCCATGACGTTGGGAAACCCAGTGTCGTCCTGCTTACCGACTACTGTGTAATCCGCTGCGACGATCGGGTTTGACCCAATGCGCATGAAATCAAGAGGCCGTGGCTGGCTTTTCCCGTCATGGCTCGCCAACCATCACCGCACCGTGCCGCGATAGATCGCCGCCACAAGGGTGGCCATGACGAAAATGCACTTTGTTCACTCAGCACTCATGGCATCCGACCCGAAGGGGCACCATGCAGTGTCTTGTCGTCGCTACGAGGTCACCTTCTATGCCTTCTTGCGCTCTTCCCGCCGCAGGTAATGCTGCCGCAGATTCTCCGGCAAAGTATCCGGATCGATCGCCGCGCCCACGGTCAGTTGGCGGTGTGCATGGCCGAGCTGATGAACGACGAAGGCGTACTGCATCGATGTGCGGCGCCCCTGCGAATCCTGCGCATGATTCACTTGCGCTTTCGTCATGTTGAGCGTCCAGGCGGTATGGGCCGTCAACCGCTCCGCGAGATCGAGCGTATAAGTCTCAAGCTCCGCCCTAGGCACAACCTCGTTCACCATCCCGTATTGCTCCGCCTTCGCCGCCGACAATTCCCCTGTCAGCAACCACATCTTTGCTCGGCGTGGGCCGATTTCCCACGGATAGGCATAAAACTCGACGCCGGATCCACCCATTTTGCCGGACGTGCAAATGAACTGCGCGTCATCGCTGGCGATGATCAGGTCGGAGCACCACGCGAGCATGAGACCGCCCGTCATGCACTTGCCCTGCACCTGAGCAATCATCGGCTTGGCCATATTCCGCCAACGTTCCGTGATTTCGAGGTAGATTTCCATCTCGCGGGAATAGCGCCCCTCGGCCCCGGGCTGATCGAAATTGGCCCAGGTTCCCACCACGGGGAAATCCCGCCATGTCTTGCTGCCGTCGCCGGACAGGTCATGGCCTGAGCTGAAATGCTGGCCTCGGGCGGCCAGCACGATGATCTTCACATGCGGCTGACGCACGGCATGGTCGAAGGCGCTGTTCAGATCGTAGGTCATCTGCATGTTTTGCGCGTTGCGCTTCTCCGGACGGTTCAAGGTGACCCGCGCCACCCCCGGGCGCGGCTCGTCATAGAGAATGGTCTCGAACGCGGGAAACGCAGCTTGTGACATCGGTTCCTCCTGGACATGCACGTGTTGCCGGAATGGCTACACCGTTTTTCCGGCGTGTCGAGACCGCCCCTTGCATCCCGGACCGGCCAGTCTCTATCGTAACTCACCAAACATAACGAGACCAACGGGAGCGAACGTCAATGGACCAGACCCTTGAGGCCACGACCTTGCGCAAGGTCTATCTGCGCCTCGTGCCGTTCTGCTTCCTGCTGTACATTCTCTGCTATGTCGATCGCATCAACGTCAGCTTCGCCGCGCTGACCATGAACCGCGACCTGGGCCTGACCGCCTATATCTATGGTTTGGCTGCCGGCGCGTTCTTCTGGGGCTACTGCCTGCTGGAAATCCCCTCGAACATCATTCTGGAGAAGGTCGGCGCGCGAATTTGGATCGCCCGCATCATGGTGTCCTGGGGCATCCTGTCGGCTTGCACCGCCTTCGTCACCGGCCCCTGGAGCTTCTTCGCGATCCGCGTGCTGATAGGAGCGGCCGAGGCCGGTCTGTTCCCCGGCCTGCTGCTGTATTTCCACCGCTGGTTCCCCCAACGTCACCGTGGCCGGGTGGTCGGCTGGTTCCTGATGGCCCTGCCAATGGCCACCGCCCTGGGGGCACCCGTTTCGACCGCGTTCCTCCAGCTTGACGGCATTGCCGGCCTGCATGGCTGGCAATGGATGTATCTGGGGGAGGGCATTCCCACCGCGTTGATCGGCCTGACCGTCTTCTTCGTCCTGACCGAACGGCCCAGCGCTGCCGGCTGGCTGCGGCCGGAGGAGCGCGCCTGGCTGGATGGCGAACTGGCGAAGGAGCGCCGCGCGATCGAGGACGTGCGCGCCCACACAATTCTCAGTGTGATGGCCAATCCGCGTGTGCTGATTCTGGCGGTGATCTTCGGCGGCATCGGCATGGCGGGTGTCGGGCTGGTGCTATTCCTGCCGCAGATCCTGAAGGGGATCGGCGTCAGCAATACCGAAGCCGGGCTGCTGACCGCGGTGCCGTACGTGTTCGGCACGATCGCAATGGTGGTGTGCGGGCATATCTCCGACCGGACCCGCGACCGCCATTGGATCCTGGTCGTCACCTGCGGCCTGGGCTGCCTTGGCCTGGTGTTGGGGGCGATGCTGCATCACAGCCTGTGGGTGCTGGCGGCTTTCTCGGTCGCGACCGCCGGGTTCTACGGCATGAAGTCGCCGTTCTGGCCCTTGCCGTCGATTTTCCTGACCGGCCCGGCTCTGGCGGCCGGTCTGGCGCTGATCAACTCGCTGGGCAACTTCGCGGGCTATCTGGGGCCGATCGTGGTCGGTTACGTCAAAGACACAACAGGCAGTTTCGAGGGCGGTCTTTACGCCCTCGCCGCCGCGGCCTTTGTGTCAACCGTGACCGCTCTTGGCTGTGCCTTGTGGATGCCGCGTGGCGCGGCGCATCGGGTGGTGGCGCCAGTGCCCGGCGACTGACTCTCCAACCAACCAAGCAATAATATTCGTTTCATACACGAGCGGGTCGGAGTTCGGTCCAGATGATGCGTTCGGGCGGGAGCATGAGTGTGACGGTCGTGCCCTTGCCCTTCAGGCTGCTGATCCGCAGTTCGCCGCCATGCAGCTCGGTCAGCCGGCGTGCCAGCGGCAGTCCCAGGCCCGAGCCCTCGAAGCTGCGTGCGAAGCTGTTCTCAACCTGGCCGAAGGGTTCCAGCGCGACGGCGATCTCGTCCTCGGTCATGCCGATCCCGGTATCCCTGACGATCACCGCCAGGCTCCCACCCAGCCGGTATTGCGCGGTCACGGTGACGCGGCCGTCGGCGGCGGTGAATTTCACCGCATTCGACAGCAGATTGATCAGGATCTGGCGCAGCCGGGTCGCATCGCCCCGGACCAGCGGCAGATCGGCGGCCAGTTGCACCTCCAGCGCAATCCGGTGTTCCGCCGCCTGACCGCGGACCGCGACGAGGCTGTTTTGGACGATGTCCTCGATGGCGATCGTGCTATCGACCAACCGAGTCGTACCCGAATCGACTTTCGAGATATCCAGGATGGTGTTGACCAGTTCGAGCAAATGGCGGCCCGAGGTCCAGATGTCGTTGGCGTAATCGCCGACCGCCGGCGCGCCGCGCAACCGCGGCGCCTGGTCCTTGATCAGTTCGGAGAAGCCGATGATGGCGTTCAGGGGCGTGCGCAGTTCGTGGCTCATATGGGCCAGGAAGCGGGATTTCGCCTGGTTGGCGGCCTCGGCTCTGTCCTTGCTGGCGATCAGTTCGCTGTTGGCGGTTTCCAGCTTGGCGCGTTCCTCACCGATCAGCGTCTGCGCGGCTTCCAGCCGAGATCGTTCCAGCGCCAGCTCCACTTCGCGCTGGGTACGCCGCCAGATTTCCCGCAGCAACAGCGCGGTCAGCCAGACGAGCAGCGCCGATGCGCCGGCGCCCAGTGCCAGGACGAGGCGGATATGCGCCTGGCTGGGCGCCTGGATCTCCGCGAGGTCCCGCCCTGCCATCACGATCACCGGAAAAACCGGCAGTTGCCGGTAGGTGCTCAACCGGGAGACGTGATCGACTTCGCTCTCCCGCGTGAAGGATCCGTAACCATCAGCATCCCGCGGCAGCGGCCAAAGCGGGCCCAGCACCGACACCCCCACACCCGTGTCAGAGCCCGGCGCCTTGACCGTGACGCGAGACCGGATCGTCCCGTCGTCGCCGATCAGCGAGAGCATTCCATTCGCGCCGAGGTCAACGGACTGGTACATCAACAATTCCGTGGTGGGCGCGAGCAGGACCAGCAGGCCCAGAAACCGCCCGTCCGGTGACTACACCCGCCGGGAGAACGGGATGACGGTCTGGTGGCTCAAGGGGCTGGCCATGGGTTTGCCGATGACCATGGTGCGAACGCTGCCGTCGCGTTGCAGCCGGAAATCCGGCCAGGCGCTGAGGTCGAGCGCGGCTGGCGGCGATGGCGGGACGGATGACAGGACGTGACCGTCCGGCCCGATCAGGATGGCTTCGGTGGCGGGACTGGCGACGGCCGGCAGTGCCGCCCCCAGAAAAGCGAGGCCGCCGGCGCCGGGTTCGGTCTGGATTTGCACCGCGAGCAACCGCAGCGTGCTGTCCAGGTCCGCGACGATCCGACCCACGTTCACGGCCAGCGCGGCGACCAGGTTGCGCCCGTTGGTTCGGGCGTCGGCCATGACGCTCTGCTGCTGCGAGCGGATCGACCACGCCAGGATGAGCCACAGGGCCAGGATCAACCCGCCGCAGCCGAGCACGATCCGCCACCCCACCCGCGCCGCGTGGCGCCGGGCTCTGACGGCAAAGCGGTCGGCCGCGCCACCTTGACGTTGATCCCCGGGCTGAACGCCCAGGGGGCTGTTCGACCATAGTCTGTCGAGACGCATGCCTTGCCACCTGATACCGACCGGGTCCGTGCATCGCACGATAGTTGATATAAAGCAACGAAACCATCGCCCGACGACGCGCCGTCACCCCGTCTGGAGGAAACGCCGCACCGCGTCGATGAACAGATCGAGCTGATCGTGCTGGACCCAATGCCCGGCATCCGGCACGCCCAGCACGCGCGCGTTCTGGAAGTGATCCAGACGGCCGTCCTCGGCCGGGTTCGTCGCCCAGCTTTCGTGGCCATAGACCAGCAACGTCGGGCAAGTGATGCGCGACCAGAGTTCGGCGATCGCCGTTCGGGTCATGTCGTAGGGCGGCCACCCGCGGACATACTGGTCGAACTTCCAGCTATAGGTGCCGTCCTCGTTCTGGTTCACGCCGTGCTGGGTCAGGTGGCGGGCCTGCTCCTCGCTCAAATGCGGATTGGCTTCCTGCATGCGGGCGAGTGCCTGCTCGACGCTGGCATAGCGGTGCGGCTGGCGGCCGGACCAGGCCCGCTGCTCGTCTATCCAGGTGCGCATCCGTTCGGCGATCGGCAGTTTGTCGGCCTCGGCGTGGGAACGCGGGCCGGGTCCCAGGCCCTCGATCGCCACCAGCCGGTGCACATTTTCCGGGTAGATGCCGCTGTAGCGCAGCGCGATGTTGCCGCCGAGGGAATGGGCGATGATCGACACCGGCGCCAGCTTCTGCTGATGGATCAGTTGCGCGAGGTCGTAGATGTAGTTGGCCATGATGTACTGGCCCGACGCCGACCAGGCGGAATCGCCGTGCCCGCGCAGGTCGGGCGCGATGATGTGGTAATCGTGGCGCAGCGCCGCCGCGACCCAGTCCCAGTTGCGGCAATGGTCGCGCCCGCCATGCACCAGCAGCAGCGGCGGCGCGTCCGGATTGCCCCAGTCCACGTAATGCATGCGCAGGCGCTGGGAGAAGAAGGTGCGGGAGGTCGGCCCGGAGGCCGGCAATGGCAGGGTCATCCGATCGGCGGCCTTTTCTTGTGCCAGGGGGTTGCGCGCTCGTAAGCCGCGGCGACACGCAGGACGGTGGCGTCGTCGAAGTAACGGCCGGCGAATTGCACCGACACCGGCAGGCCGTTGCTCGCCAGCCCCGCCATCATCGCCAGCGCCGGATGACCGGTCACGTTGAAGGGCGTGCGCGCCTGCCTTGGATAGGTCCGAGACGTCTCGGCGGGGTCATCGAGGCGGGAGGCGGGGTCCATGGAGCTGGCGCAGAGCAGCACATCGACGTCGCGCAGCACGTCCTCCACCGCGGCGATCAGTTGCAGCCGGCGGCGTTGGGCGCCGACATAGTCGCCCGCGGTCATGAAGGCGCCCGGCAACAGCCGCCGGCGCGCCAACTGGCCGTAATCGCCGGGCCGCTCGCGCAGCCAGGGGGCGTGGATCGACCAGGCCTCGCTGCACAGGATGACGCGGTTGATGCCGGCGAACTCGGTCAAAGCGGGCAGGGTGACGGTGCGGACCTCGGCGCCTTCCGCTTGCAGGACGCGGGCGACGTCTTCCAGCGCGGCGGTGACCTCGGGGTGGGCGGGGGTGTCGGTTTCGTGGAAGTGGCGGACGAAGCCGATGCGCAGGTCGCGCACGCCGCGGTCCAGCAGGCGGCCGAAATGGCGGGATTGGGTGGGCGCGCTGCCGGGATCGTCGGGGTCGTAGCCGGCGATGGCGTCCAGCATCAGGGCGGTGTCGGCGACGGTGCGGGTCAGCGGACCGACATGGTCCAGGGTGTAGGAC
>Ga0302157_10007276_pt1 | contig 11191 bp, 8 predicted proteins | sample I_Bog_N3_3_FD_193502 | JGI IMG/M metagenome (GOLD analysis project Ga0302157, IMG submission 193502) | Peat permafrost microbial communities from Stordalen Mire near Abisko, Sweden - I_Bog_N3_3 | ecosystem: Environmental > Terrestrial > Soil > Wetlands > Peat | place: Sweden: Abisko, Stordalen...
CGGGAACACGGAGCGCTCTCAGCGGCCTATGTCTCGTTCACCTCGGGATCGACGGGCGTTCCGAAGGGGGTCGAGGTCTCGCACCGCAACGTCCTTCGCCTGGTGCGAGGGAGCAACTACGTCGATCTCGGTCCGACAGATGTCGTCCTTGCTTCGGCGCCGCTGTCGTTCGACGCCTCGACTTTCGAGATCTGGAGCGCCCTTCTCAATGGCGGCCGGCTGGTACTGGCGCCAGCCGGCGTCCTCTCGACTGCCGAGCTGGCCACCGTCCTCGTCGACTGCAACGTGACCACCGCCTGGTTCACGGCGTCCATTTTCCACCGGATGGTCGATCACCAGCTGGACTCGCTTCGGGGCCTTCGTCAGGTCTTGGCGGGAGGCGATGTGCTGTCGGTGGCGCACGTGAGCCGCCTTCTCTCGGTGCTTCCCCCCGAAGCGGTCCTCATCAACGGGTACGGGCCCACCGAGGGGACGACCTTCACGTGCTGTCACCGCATGCAAGGCGGAACGCGCATCGAGGGACCCGTTCCCATCGGCAGGCCGATCGCGAACTCGTGGGCCCTGGCCATGGACACTGCCGGTCGGCCCGTCCCCGAGGGCGTCATCGGGGAGCTGTGGATCGGCGGTGACGGCGTGGCACTCGGCTATGTCGGCGATCCCGACTCGGCTTCGTTCGTGGTCAATCCGTTCCCGTCGCTCTTCGGCCGCTCGGTGTACCGGTCGGGGGATCGCGTCCGGCGACGGCGCGACGGCGCATTCGAGTTTCTCGGGCGGATTGACCGCCAAGTCAAGATTCGGGGTCACAGGGTCGAGCCCGCAGAGACGGAGTCGGCTCTGCGGGCCCATCCAATGATCGCCCAGTGCCACGTGATGCCGACTGAGCTTGGCCCCGACGACACGAGGCTGGTTGGCTATGTCACTCCGGCGGAGCCCCCCGCAGACGCTGCAGCGCTGCATCCTGGGACAACGCCTCCAACTCTGCCGGACAAGCCGGTCAGCGACGCGGAGCTCGTTGCGTTCCTGGCTCGCGTGCTACCTCGTTACATGATCCCCACCGCCTTCGTCTGGCTCCCGTGGCTGCCCATGACGTCCGCCGGGAAGATCGCGACTGACCGGCTGCCGGGCATCGCATCAGCATGGTTCGTGGCGGACGCCCAGGCTGGTGAGGTCACCCCTGGATCCACGCTGGCTCGCCCGATGCGGGGCGCGAGTCGGATGGAGGCCGTACTCATCGGGATCTGGCAGGAAGTGACGGGCGTCCGGGATGTGGGCCTCGACGACGATTTTTTCGAGCTCGGCGGACATTCGTTGCTCGCCGTGGAGCTGTTCGCGGCGATCGAGCGCACGACAGGGGCCCGACTACCCCTCTCCGCGATCTTCGAGGCACCCACCGTGGCCCAAATGGCCGCAGTGCTCCGATCGGACGGTTGGGATGCGCGCTCAGGGTCATTGGTGGCGTTGGCTACGAGTGGTTCCCGGCCTCCGATCTTCGCGGTCACCGCTGGTGACGGCAATGTCGTCGGCTATGGGCCACTCTCGCGCCGACTCGGGCCCGACCAGCCGTTCTATGTCCTCCAGCCCTTCGGGCTCGACAGCGCCGCGCCACTGCACCGGACCATCTCAGCGATGGCTCGGCACTACGTCCGCCAAATCCGGCGTGTGCAGCGCCACGGGCCCTACCTGCTGGTCGGCCGGTGCTACGGGTCTCTCGTTGCCTACGAGATGGCGAGAAGGCTGGAGGCGGTCGGCGAGACCGTGGCCATGCTTGCCTCGATCGACTCGATCGGCCCGTTCTGGCGCCCTCGACGGATGGCCAATGGCGTGACATACGACCCCATGATGAATCTCGCGCGGGTGAACGCCATCGAGGCCGGCCTCGACACCGGTGACGTCTTCTCCGAGAGATCCGCGGCCGATCAGTTCCTCAAGTGGTTGGACGAACCCGTGGCGGAACACGATGGGGTCGAAGTCAGCCGCTACATCCATACGGCCTACCTCTCCCATCCTGACCTGTACGCGACCTTCTCCCTCGGCGAGGACGGTGACGGTCGAGCCGATCACCTTGCTGTGGTCAGGTGGGCACAGCTGAACGGCACCTCACAACTCGAGATGCAGGCATCATTCCTGCCACCGCTCCCGCCAGGTCCACGACCAATTCCGCTTGCCGATGTGCGCCTGCGGACTCGCCGACGCCACGCTGCTGACCGCGCCCTCGACTGGCTGCACTTCGTGAGCCGCGGCAGGCGCGACTCGTTGGCGGCTCGTCGCCGGGACGAGGTTCTGCGCATCGCCTACGAGAACGTGGTCCGGTACCGGGCGGGTCCGCTGACCGCCACGGTCGCGCTCATCCTCTCCGAGGACGAGGCGGTCGGACTTCAAAAGGCGCAGCTCGCCCGTTGGTACGGGCTCGAGGTCGGCGCGATCGAAGAGCACTTCGTCGCCGGCTCGCACCACAGCATGCTGCGTGAGCCGGCGGTCCGGTCACTTGCTGCCTGCCTTGAGCGATGCGCCACTGCGGGTCTGGAAGCGGTGAGGACGAATGCCGGGCGAGTGGAGTAGACGGAACCCATCAGAGGTGGCTGCTCCCGAGCCTGGTGAGCTCCACCTATGGCGGATCCGTCTGGACCAGGGCGAAATGCACGGGGATGGAGAGTGCGGGGACGCGCTCTCCCCGAGCGAGCAGCTCAAAGCGAGCAGGTTCCGCATCCCCTCGGACGGCCGACGCTGGGCGCGAGCCAGAGGCGTTGTTCGGTCAATTCTCGGCGGCTATCTCGGGCTCGAACCGGCCGGCGTTTTGTTTGCCTCGGGGACCCACGGCAAGCCGAGGTTGGCCAACAACAATGCGTTGCAGCTGTGCTTCAACGTCTCACACTCGGGGTCGTGGGCGATGCTCGGCATAGCCTCGGGTTGCGAGCTTGGTGTCGACGTGGAGCGTCTCCGCCCCGAGCTGGACGTGACTGCGCTTGCTCGGATCGCACTTCCAATCGCTGCGCAGGAGGCCTTGGCAGCCGCCGAAGGCTCCTCTCGCACCTTGCAGTTCTTTCGCGCATGGACGCGTCACGAGGCCCAACTCAAGTGCATCGGCTCGGGATTCCGTGTCCCTGCCGTTCCACTGGAGCCAAGGACGATCGTCGAGGATGTCTCGATCGGGCCCGGCTACGCCGCCGCCGTCGCTGTGGCGGTCGGACCTGGAACAACCGTCCTCCACGGCAGCCAGTGGGAGTGGACGTGAGGTCGGGCGAGTTTCCGCTCCATGTTTCAATCGAGCGGGGCGCACCTTCGGCGCTGCTCATTTGCCTTGAGCAAGCCCGCCAGGCGTTCACCTTGCGGTGCGCCCGGAAAATGCACGATCCGCGGATGGGACGCTGAGTCGACGGGAATGCTGTTCCACTCGTTGGAGAGAAGCCGAGTGCGCCGGAAGAGACGCGTGGGGGCGACGAGGCGCACCTCGGGATGTAGTTGATAGCCCAAACACTCAAGGACGGCAGCGTTCTCCCACCACTTGTGCTTCACGTACTCCGTTGATGCCCAGACCTCATCGAGGAGGCGACAGGTGCTGGAATGGGACCTCAGGAGCCAGACGCCACAGTTGGGGATCGGCTGACTGCTCTCCTTCGTCCGGTGGGCCACAAGACCCATGAGATCTCGTCTGCGAATCGCAGTGGCGATATCGATTGACGGGTCGACGAATCCGGCGTCGGCATCCATCCAGAGCACGAGATCGAAATGCGGGAGCAGTTGCTGCAGCAGTTTGATCTTCGCCCAGGCTGGCGGTCGCTCGTCCATTTCGACCTCGGTGTGAAGGCTGAGCTCGTAGCCATGGCGATCTGCGTAGTCGGAGAACCCCTCGCGAGAGGCGGCCAGCAGCTCCGCGTGGGGACCGACGCCGATGGAGCAGAGGACCTTGCGCAACGATTCACACCCCCTGTGGTCTCAGAGCCGCCACTCCCGCGGCGTGCCCCGAATGCTCGGCGCCAGAGCGGCCGGGGACGACGAGTCCGAGGTGATGGCATCGATCGAGCATGTCGTTGATTGTCCCTCGCCTCGGTGGGCCGCGCTTAGGCAAGGCTAGTGACGCAAGCGGTTCGCTGATCGTTCGTAGCCCTTCGGTCTCGGCGTGAATCCCTCCTCTCGGCTCTTCTGCCTGCCGATCCGGCGCACCTTTGGCGGCGACAGACCGATATAGCCTCTGAGGCTGTGACGCCAAATCAGGATCTGCAAGCAGAGGTCAACTCCTTCGCCTGGTTCCATTCGATTGATCTCGGTGACGGTGTGGTGACGCGAGGCCTCTCGGAGTTGCAGTTGCGCGAAGACCAGCTCCCCGACTTCGCTGGCAAGAGCGTCCTCGACATCGGTGCCTGGGACGGCTACTACTCGTTTCTGGCTGAGCGCAACGGGGCTTCTCGTGTCGTGGCGCTCGACCATTACGCCTGGGGCGTGGACATCGAGGCGCGCGACGCGTATTGGAAGAAGTGCGCAGCAGAAGGCGTGCTGCCGGACCACGAACGTGACGCAACCGACTTCTGGCGCACCGACCTTCCTGGCAGACGCGGGTTCGAGCTGGCGAGCCGGGCCTTGCACTCGAAGGTCGAGCCGGTCGTCGCTGACTTCACGACCGCCGACCTCGCCCCGTTGGGAACCTACGACGTGGTGCTCTACCTCGGCGTGCTCTATCACATGAAGGAGCCGCTGACCTGCCTCGAACGCGTGAGGTCGGTCACCAATTCTGTGGCCGTCATCGAGACAGAGGCAGTGCACCTCAACAATCTGGACCACGAGAGCCTGCTGCAGTTCCACGCTGGCGGTGATGTGCAGACGGACTTCGGCAACTGGTTCATACCGACCATCGAGGCCCTCAAGGGCCTGTGCCGGGCGGCGGGGTTCTCCCGAGTCGATGTGGTGGCCGGGCCGCCGCCGAAGGTGCCGGCCACGCCGCCTGGGGGTCGGCGGGCGCAGCTCAAGCAGATGCTCGGCACCGGCCCCGGCGACCTCCCCCCGGTGTCGGCACCAAGCGCCGCCTACCGGGCACTCGTGCACGCCTGGGTCTGAGCAGCCGGGCACCATTGCCCGCGGCCGGCCCACGCTCAGGGCACCAACGAACGGCTCGGTACTCGGCTGATCGCTACCTCCGGCGGCGGGCCGATGTGCACTGGGTGCTGGACCGCGACGCCGACCGGTGAGGTCGCTGCCTTCGGCGACGGGTGCCCTCTGGGTAGGGTGATGCCCGTGGTTTCCGTCCGATCCTCACTCCCTCCGAAGGTGAGGCATGCCCTCGGGCGGTGGCGGGTGGAGACCATCCATCGTCTGGGTGGTGTCGTTCCGACGAGAAGCCTGACCTACGACGAGCTGGTCCACCTCCTCTTCCCCCACATCGACGATCCCCGGATCCGAGGAGAGATCGACGGAGCCGGCACCGGTGATCTGGCGGACCCGTCGACCATCCGCAAGATGATCGGGGCCGTAGAGCAGCAGCGATCGCCCACGGCGTTCACCGTCCGGTTCGGTCCCGACGACATCTCCTCCGTGGACGTCCACGGCATCACGCTGGCCCTGGATGCCGCCGATGCATCCGTGGCCCGTCAGATGGAACAGTCGGGCAGTTACGAGGCCCATCTGACCGCCGTGTTCGAGCAGTACTGCCGGCCGGGGATGACCGTGGTCGACGTCGGCGCCAACATCGGCTACTACGCGCTCCTGGCATCCCGGCTGGTCGGACCGTCGGGTCGGGTCGTGGCGATCGAGCCCAACTCCGAGAACTGCCGGCTCCTCCTCACGTCCCTGGCTGCACAGGGGGCGGAGAACGTCGAACTGTTGGCGGTCGCCTGCAGCACGGAGGTGGGCTGGGCCTACTTCTCCAGCCATGTCGGGTCGAACGGGGGATTCATCCCCAACGACGATCTGGTGCGACGACCGGGCACCGTCGTGCCGGTATTCCCCCTCGACGCGTTGGTAGAGGGCCACGTGGACTTTCTCAAGCTCGACGTCGAGGGTGCGGAGGCCCTGGTCGTGGCCGGTGCCCAGGAGCTGCTCACGGTCAGCAGGCCGATCGTCACCACGGAATTCAGCTGTGACATGCTGACGCGGGTGTCCGGATGCGATCCACTGACCTACCTCGACGGCTTCGTGGACATGGGCTATGCACTCTCGCTCATCGACCGCGAGACGGGGACCCTGATCGGGGTCGACTCACCGGCCGAACTTCTGGCCTCGTGGGGTGATCACTACCGGATCGAGGATCTGCTGCTCCTTCCCCGCTAGCCAGGCTAACGAGGTCGGCTCTCCTCAAATCGCTCTGCCGATGGGTGGTTGCACCCCTCTTGGCGCACCACCCTCGTGCTCGAGCTCACGGATCTCCCCATCGGTGAAGATGCGTGAGCGGACCAGGAAGCGCATCCCCTCGGGTGCCTCCACCGAGAAACCGCTGCCCCTGCCCGGCACGACGTCGACCGTGAGGGCGGTGTGCTGCCAGTACTCGAACTGCCTCCCGCCGATGTAGAAGGGCGTGTCGGTCGACCCGATCCGGCCGAGGAACACGTCACTGTCACCGATGCGGAACTCACCGATCGGATAACACATCGGCGAACTGCCGTCGCAGCACCCGCCGGACTGGTGGAACATCAACGGCCCGTATTGCTGGGTCAACCGTTCGAGCAATCCCGATGCAGCTGCGGTCGCATCAACCCTTTTCGTCATGGTGCCCCTTTACCTCGAGGTTGGCGAGCGAACGAGGGACGGCTCCAGGGGAGCGAACCGCCCCTCGTTCGTCGCGTCGCTGGTTCAGAAGAACCCGAGCTTGTTGGGGCTGTAGCTCACCAGCAGGTTTTTGGTCTGCTGGTAGTGGTCGAGCATCATCAGGTGGTTCTCACGCCCGATGCCTGATCCCTTGTAGCCACCGAAGGCAGCATGCGCCGGGTAGGCGTGGTAGCAGTTGGTCCACACCCGACCGGCCTGGATGGCCCGGCCGAGGCGGTACGCCGAGTTGCCGTCCCTCGTCCAGACGCCGGCACCCAGCCCGTAGAGGGTGTCGTTGGCGATGCGGATCGCCTCGGCCTCGTGCTTGAAGGTGGTGACCGCCAGCACCGGGCCGAAGATCTCCTCTTGGAAGATCCGCATGCTGTTGTCACCAAGGAACACCGTTGGCTCGACGTAGTAGCCGTCCTCGAAGCCCTCGACGGTGCGGCGTCCGCCGCCGGTCAGCACCTTGGCTCCCTCGGCCTGGCCGATGTCGATGTAGGACATGATCTTCTCGAGCTGGTCGTTCGACGCCTGCGCACCGAGCATGGTGTTGGGGTCGAGCGGATTGCCCCCGGTGATGGCCTTGACCCGCTCCAGGCACCGCTCGACGAACGGCTCGTAGATCGACTCGTCGACGAGCGCGCGCGACGGGCACGTGCAGACCTCACCCTGGTTGAGGGCGAACATCACGAAGCCTTCGATCGCCTTGTCCAAGAAGTCGTCGTCGTGCTCCATCACGTCGGCGAGGAAGATGTTGGGGCTCTTCCCGCCGAGCTCGAGCGTGACCGGAATCAGGTTCTCCGATGCGTACTGCATGATGAGCCGGCCGGTTGTGGTCTCACCGGTGAAGGCGACCTTGGCCACCCGCGGGCTCGATGCCAGCGGCTTGCCCGCCTCGACGCCGAAACCGTTCACGATGTTGAGCACCCCGCCGGGCAGTAGGTCGGCGATCAGCTCCATGACCACCAGGATCGACATCGGGGTCTGCTCGGCCGGCTTCAACACGATGCAGTTGCCGGCGGCGAGGGCCGGGGCAAGCTTCCACGTCGCCATCAGGATCGGGAAGTTCCACGGGATGATCTGCCCGACGACGCCCAGCGGCTCGTGGAAGTGGTAGGCGACGGTGTCCTCGTCGATCTGCGAGATGCTCCCCTCTTGGGCACGCAGCACGCCGGCGAAGTAGCGGAAGTGGTCGACGGCGAGCGGCAGGTCGGCCGCCAGGGTCTCCCGGACGGCCTTGCCGTTCTCCCAGCACTCGACCACAGCGAGGTACTCGAGGTTCTGCTCGATGCGATCCGCGATCCCGAGCAGGATGTTCGAGCGCTCGGCGGCACTGGTCTTGCCCCACGCCTCTCGCGCCGCGTGGGCGGCGTCGAGTGCAAGGTCGATGTCATCGGCGTCTGAGCGCGCGACCTCGCAGAACGGGTGGCCACTCACCGGCGAGATGTTCTCGAAATAGCGCCCCTGAACAGGCGGGATCCACTTGCCGCCGATGAAGTTGTCGTAGCGGTCCTTGAACTGCACCGGGCTCTCTGGAGTGCCTGGAGTCGGAAACGTCATTGAATCCCCCTCGTGGTCAGCCAGCCCGTCGATCGGGCAGCTCTTCCAGCTATCCTCGCCAATGGGGGGTTGGGAAAAGGTTGGCTCACTACCGCACTACCCGGGACCTGCAGGAACGCCGACGCCGGCTCGAAGCCGCCCGCAGCACGTTCGACGGCGCTCACCCCGACACCGGTGACCTCGATCCCGGGGTGGGTGATTCCTGGCGACGCTGTGCCGACGCCCTTCCGGTCGCCCACACCGCGTCGGTGGGCCTCGAGGACCCCGATGCCACCTGGTCGGCCTCGGCGATCCGGAGGGCCGCGTCGGACATCGTCGACGAGCTCGGCCGCCTGGCGATCAGCGAGGACTACGTGGCGGCCATCACCGACGGGGCCGGGCACATCATCTGGAGTGCCGCTGGTCGGTCCATGACCAAGCTGGCCGAACAGGTGAACTTCGTGCGGGGAGCGAACTGGCAGGAGGCCGAGGCGGGGACCAACGCACCGGGACTGGCCCTCCACACCGGTCGCCCGGCCACGGTGTTCGCCACCGAGCACTGGTGCGAGGCCGTCCAGGACTGGGTCTGTTACGCCGCACCGGTGCGCGCTCCCTCGGGCAACCTGCTCGGGGTCCTCGACCTGAGCGCCATCTGGCGGCGCGCATCGCCGCTCGCCCTGACCACGGTCACGGCCATGAGCCGACTGGTCGAGCAGCAGCTGATCGCCAGCCCGTGGGCCCAGTCGGACCTACGCCTCTCGGTCCTGGGCCATCCGCATGTGGAGGTGAACGGCCAGGCGGTGCGGGTATCGCAGCGCCAACTCGAGATCCTGACCATCCTCGCCGTCCGGGGGGAGGCCCGCGCCGAGGAGCTGCACGACCTTCTCTATGGGGATCGGCCGGTGAGCGGCACGACGCTCAAGTCCGAGATCTCCCACCTCCGCCAGCTGCTCGGCGGAGCGATCGACTCTCGTCCCTACCGCCTGACCCTCACCGTCGACGCCGATGTCGTCGACGCCCTCGCCGCCCTGCGTGTCGGGGACACCGAAGGTGCCCTGCGTCTCTACAACGGACAGCTGCTGCCGACGAGCGAGAGCCCCTTCCTCACCGAGCTACGCCACCACCTCGACGTGAGTCTGCGTTCGGCGCTCCTCCATGGCGGCCAGCCCGACCAGCTGCTCCGCTTCGCCGATGTCCACCCCTTCGACCTCGAGGTGCTCGAGCAGGCCCGCTCGGTGACACCCCTCGGACACCCGCTGCACAGCGACCTGATCGCCCGCCTCTCACGCACGGACGACTGAGCTCGCCACAGGCCGCGTGATCGGCGAACCCACCGCTTCGGCGCGACCGTTCCGCACATGCGGAGGAGCGCTGCGGGTCCCCACGTTTCCGAGCGTCTCGGTGTGCAGGTGCGCCTGCTCGGGCCGATCGAGGTGCACGGGGCCGCGCGACCGTTCTCCCGGGCCTGGAGCCTCGACCTGGTCGCCTACCTGGCCCTGCATCGCGGCGGCGCGTCCACCGAGATGTGGTCGACCGCCCTGTGGCCCGAGCGTCTGGCCCGGCCCTCGACCCGCCACTCCGTCGTCTCGGCCGCCCGCCGGAGCCTGGGTGCTGACCGTGCCGGCGTGGACCACCTCCCACACGAACGGGGACACCTCCGGCTTGGGCCGTCGGTGACGACCGACGTCGAGGGGCTGTTCGCCTGTGCAGCCATCCAGGACGCGGCTACCTGGGCTCGCGGCCTTCGCCTCGTGCGCGGCCGGCCCTTCGAGGGCCTTCGGGCGACGGACTGGCCCATCGTCGAGGGCCTGGCGTCGATGGTCGAGCAGGAGGTGGCGGCTCTCGCACTGCGCCTCGCGGCGTTCCGCCTCGATTCGGGCGACCACGAGGCGGCGAGGTGGGCGGCACGGACGGGGCTCATGGCGAGCCCCTACGACGAGCGCCTCTACCGCTGCTTGCTCCACTCGGCCAGGGCGGCGGGGAACCCGGCTGCCGCCGACCAGGCCATGGCCGAGCTCTGCGCACGCATGGGTGTCGAAGGCGGTCGCATCCCCGACGAGCTGCGCCATTGGGTCGATCCGGCGACCGAAGCGCTCTACCGGGCGTTGCCTGGCCGGGGCCCTGCGACCAAGAGGGTGCCTGCCAGGCTGTAACGTCAATGGGCCATGCCAGCGAGCTCCACGGGGAAATGGGTCCAGCGCGCCGGTGCCACCGGAGGAGGCAGGACCTATCGCGGGCAGCGCCCGACGAACTGGTACATCGCCATCTTGATCATCGTGGTCGTCGGCCTCGCCTCGGTCATCTTCGCCCGCTACCAGTACCAGAACCCGGCGTCGGCCTCGGCGGCGAACGAGCCGACCGTCGGCACGACGTGGCACGCCGGCTTCGACTACTACGTCTGCGGCACGCAGGAGCCCGCACTGCCGGCCGCAAAATCGGGGAACGCCGGCATCATCACCACCGGCAACGGGGTCATGCAGATCGCGCCGAAGACCTCGGCCGAGGCCGGCGCCAATGCCACGCTCGGGCGCTTCATCGAGAACACACCCGGTGCCAAGTTGACCGCGTCCGAGCTGCAGTACCCGGGGAGCGCCCTCTACAAGAACGGGCAGGCATGCCCCTCGGGCACCCCCGACGCCGGCAAGACGGGCACCGTCCAGGTCTCCTACTGGCCGACCCTCGAGTCGAAGCTCTCTGTCTCGCTCACCGGGGATCCCTCGTCCTTGAAGCTCGGCAACAACATGCTCATCACCATGGCCTTCGCCCCGGAGAACACGAAGCTCCCCAAGCCCCCGGGCACCACCGTGATCGCTGTCCTCCAGGCAGCCCAGTCGAGTGGCACGACCGCCACCACGGCACCGACGACGGCGACGACGGCACCGACGACCGCCACCACCGCACCCGCCTCGACCACCAC